>Ga0206974_1013_pt1 | contig 44855 bp, 39 predicted proteins | sample Alteio_BWOrgHeat_84_FD_152920 | JGI IMG/M metagenome (GOLD analysis project Ga0206974, IMG submission 152920) | Enriched cells from forest soil in Barre Woods Harvard Forest LTER site, Petersham, Massachusetts, United States -... | ecosystem: Environmental > Terrestrial > Soil > Temperate forest >... | reverse complement strand
CTGCAATCTGCTGTTGCAGAACGAACTGCGCGATCTTAACGCACGTGATCTTGCCGCCATGCACACTGCTGTCAACGCGCTGACGGACTGGCAAGCACACGCTGAATGATGCGAGCGAGATCTAGTTCAAGAATAGGCTTCTGCACCACGATCGCGCCTGGCATTAGCTCCAGCACGCCAGCCACATCACCGCTGACGAAGATGTGTGGAACAAATCCCCCGCGCAATATTTCTTGCACCGCTGCCACTCCACTGCCTTCCCGCAGCGAGGCATCCACGATCAAGAGATCCGGCTTTTGTTGTGCCGCCGCAGCCACCGCGCCCGCCTGGGTTGCAGCGATCGCGCATACGCTGTGACCCATCTCTGCCAGCATGTCTTCATATAACATGCCAATAATGGCATTGTCCTCTACGACGAGGACACGGACTGTCCTCCTCGGTGCCTCCTCCTGTGACGATTTCATTTATCTAAATCCCGCCGTCATGAGGCATCTGGTTTCCACCGAAGACGTGTTCGCGTTTTGAATCGCGTTTTGTTGAATAACTTGGCTACGGTCACTGCAATTAGCGGAAAAGAAAAAAGAGTATAATAATTGGCCGTCTCGGCGTGCAGGGGCGGAAATTACTCAGTCTGTTGAGCTCTCCCTCGGCTCGCTAGCCATGGCAACTTGATCGATGTCGTGACAGAGTATCTCAGTCATAACCCATGTGCTGAAGCGGTCGATTTCGAGCAAGGGTTTTGGTGACACTCGCATTGCATTCTCGTTGCCAGGGGGTCCTATCCGGGTGAAAGCGAAATCGAAAATATCCAAAGCAGGCCGCTCACAGGCCAAGGGAGGTCTCTCGCGTTCAGTCGAGCAGGCCCTGGTTGTACGCGCCGTTCTGCCAGATGGATCGGATGACTTTCCCGTCGTTGGCATAGGCGCTTCGGCTGGTGGCCTCGATGCGTCCGCGAGGTTTCTCGACGCTTTGCCTTCAGCCACGGGCATGGCGTTCATTCTGGTTCAGCATCTCGATCCAACTCACGAAAGCATGATGGCCGAACTCCTGGCTCACCACACCACGATGACGGTGGTGCAGGCATCCGAGGGTATGTTGCTCGAACGGGACAACCTCTACATTATACCTCCCGGCGCTTATCTCTCAGTCGCAGGCGCTGGCACTCTGCACGTCTCGCCACCGCAGGCGCCCCACGGCGCCCGAATGCCATTCGACTTTTTGCTGCACTCATTGGTGGAGGAATTCGGCGAGCGTACAATTTGTGTGGTTTTGTCGGGAACGGGGGCTGATGGCAGTCTCGGCTTGAAGGCTGTCAAGGAGAAGGGTGGCCTCGTCATCGCCCAGGATCCGGACGAGGCTGCCTTTGATGGCATGCCGCGTAGCGCGATCTTGACAGGTGCTGTCGACCTCGTACTTCCGTTGGCGGGCATTCCCGATGCCCTGATCAAATTCCACCGCCGGATGAGTCTTGCACATCCAGCAAACATTGGGGGCGGAAAGGGCTCGCACGACGACTGGCTGCCGGGGATCATCGAGTTGTTGCGGACGAATACGGCTCACGATTTCAGGCTTTACAAGGAAGGCACCCTGCGCCGGCGGATCGCGCGTCGCATGGCGATGGCGTCAATCGAGACCGACGATATGGAACGGTATCTTGATTTGTTGCGAGGAGATGCAGGGGAGCTCGATCGCCTCGCCACAGACCTGCTGATCAATGTTACAAGTTTCTTCCGCGATCCCGCCGTGTTTGAGGTCCTGAGCGAGAAGATTATTCCCGATCTGGTCCATAACCACTCAGTTGATCAGCCACTGCGCATCTGGATTGCCGGCTGCAGCACGGGCGAGGAAACCTATTCGCTCGCCATGCTCTTCCGGGAAGAAATTACGGCAGCCAAGCGGGAGATCAAGCTGCAGATCTTCGCCTCCGATGTCGACCCCGATGCGGTAGCGGCCGCCAGGGAGGGGCTCTACCCGGAGACGATCGCGGCAGAGGTGTCGCCTGACCGACTAACGCGATTTTTTTCGAAGGATGATCACGGCTACCGAATCTTGCCCGAGTTGCGCGCAACAATCGTCTTTGCGGTGCAAGACGTCTTGGCAGATCCACCATTCTCCCGTCTTGACCTGGTTTCTTGCCGCAATCTCTTAATCTATCTGCGCCCCGATGCGCAGGACAGAGTGATCTCGCTTTTCCACTTTGCTTTGCGCGAAGGGGGCGTTCTCCTGCTGGGGAGCTCCGAGGCGATCGGAAACTTAAAGGGGCGCTTCGAGGTCATCTCGAAGGCGGAAAGGCTCTATCGACATATCGGACACACCCGACTGGGCGAGGTCGGATCTTTGATCGGGGCCGCGGATGGGGGAAGGCTTCCAGTACGCTCGCTACATAACACGCCAACTTCGCGACAAACCGCCCTCGCTGAGGGTTGTCGCCGCCTCCTCCTGGATACATATGCGCCCGCCGCCGTTCTCATCAACCACAAGCTGGATTGTCTTTACTCCTTGGGCCCGACAGAGCGCTATCTTCGCGTGCCGCAGGGCCATCCGCGCTATGATCTGCTTGCAATGGTACGACCACATCTGCGGATCAAGCTCAGGGCCGCCATCCATCAAGCCATTGTGCAGAAAACCCGCATTCGTATGCCAGGTGGCCAGACGGACCATGACGGCAAGCCCAATGCTTTTGAGATCGCCGTCCAACCGGCTCTGATCGACGGCGATGACCTGCTGCTGGTTTGCTTTGTGGATGATTCTACGCCGGCCGCTAAGCGGCCACCGGTTGATCCGTCCCGTGATGGTGAAGATGTTGCTGAACTCAAGCAGCGGCTCGAAGCCACGCAGTCGGAGCTCCAGGCCGCGATACAGAGCCTTGAGACCTCAAACGAGGAGCAGAAAGCCGTCAACGAAGAGGCAATGTCCCTCAACGAGGAATTCCAGTCGACCAATGAAGAGTTACTCACATCCAAGGAAGAATTACAGTCTCTCAACGAGGAGTTGACGGCGCTGAACAGTCAACTCCAGGAAACGCTGGAACGTCAGCGGACGACCGCCAGTGATCTGCAAAACATTCTCTACAGCACGGACGTTGCGACCATCTTCCTCGACCTCGATCTCAACATCCGTTTCTTCACGCCAGCGACCAAAGCGCTCTTTAACATCATACCGACCGACATCGGGCGGCCGCTCGCCGACTTCAATTCGCTGGCCGCTGATGGCATTCTTCTGACCGACGCTCGCACGGTGCTGCAAACACTCGCGCCAATCGAGCGGGAGATTCAGGCCACGGCTGGCCAATGGTATGTCCGCCGAATATTGCCGTACCATGCACAGGACCACGCAGTCGAAGGGGTCGTCATTACCTTCGCCGATATCACCGAACGCAAACATGCTGCCGACGCTCTGGAGGCTGCCAAGAAAGAGGCACAGCAGGCCACCATTGCCAAATCCCGATTTCTCGCCGCCGCGAGCCATGATCTCCGGCAGCCGCTACAAGCCCTTAGCCTGATGCGCGGGGTCCTGGCAAGAAAGATCCGGGACGACAAGAAGGAGGAGGCCCTGACGCTTGTCAAACGTCTGGACGAGACAGCCGCCGCCATGTCGGGCATGCTGAACACGCTCCTCGACATCAACCAGCTGGAGGCTGGTACGGTCCGTCCTCAATTCGTCAGCTTTCCGATCGATGAGCTACTGGAGCGGTTACGCGACGAGTTCACCTATCATGCCGGTGCACAAAACCTTGTCTTGCACGTGGTCCCATGCGGCCTGTCAGTCTTCAGCGATCCACGCCTGCTTGAGCAGATGGTCCGAAATCTACTTTCGAATGCCCTCAAATACACCAAGCGCGGCAAAGTACTGCTAGGCTGTCGCCGACGTCGAGGAATGCTCAGCATCGAGATCTGGGATACCGGCGTTGGCATTGCCAAGCAGGATCTTCAGGCAATCTTCGACGAGTATCATCAACTCGATAACGCCGCGCGTGAACGCGGGCGTGGCCTCGGGCTCGGGCTGTCAATCGTTCAGCGCTTAGCGACCCTCCTTGGCCATCCCGTTCATGTCCACTCGCAGCCCGGCCGAGGCTCCGTCTTTTCCGTAAATGTCACGTTACCGCCGAGCGATAACGAGCCGCAGGGCGGACGCCCCTTCCACGTCGGATCCGCTCCGGTGGATGCCGGCGTCCGGCAAGCAGGGGTGGTCCTGATCATTGAAGACGATAAGGAACTGCGCGAACTCCTTGAGGTCGTTCTCAAGGAGGAAGGCTATCTCACATTTTCGGCGCCGGACGGTCTCGCTGCGCTCGAATTGTTGACCGGTGGCGCTTTGCAGCCCGATCTGATCCTCACTGATTATAATCTACCGCATGGAATGGACGGGCTCGAGGTCGCCGCCAGGATAAGAAAGAGATTTCATCGCCCGACACCGGTCGTCGTCCTCACCGGAGACATTTCGACGAAAACCTTGCGGCGCATCGCCAGCCAGGAATGTGTGCACCTCAACAAGCCGGTTAATGGCGCGGAAATAATGCAGGCGATCGGTCGCCTCCTGCCGATTCCCAAACTCGCACCGCCCTTGCAGCACCGGATCGAAGCCGCGCTGCCCACCGAAACACCGGTAATTTTTGTGGTCGACGACGACTGGAATATCCGCGAAGGGATCCGTAGCCTCCTTGAGGCAGACGGGCGAACCATTGAGGATTTCTCGACATGCGAAGCATTTCTCGAAGCCTATCGCCCTGGTCGTGAGGGATGTCTCCTGGTTGACGCCTATCTTCCGGGTATGACCGGTCTCGAACTTCTGCGGCGGCTCCAGGACGAGCATTATCGATTGCCTGCCATCATGATCACCGGCAACAGCGACGTGCCGATGGCTGTGGCCGCTATGAAGGCGGGAGCATTAGACTTCATCGAGAAGCCTGTCACCCACGGCGAACTGCTCGCTAGCGTAGATCGCGCTCTTGGACAAGCGCGCGACGCAAATAAGGTATCTGCGTGGAGGACGAGCGCCGCGGATCATCTCGCATCGCTGACCAAACGCCAACGCCAGATCATGGATCTGGTGCTCGCCGGACACCCCAGCAAGAACATTGCCGCGGATCTTGGCATAAGCCAGCGCACCGTCGAGAATCATCGCGCATCGATTATGAAGAAGACTGGGGCCAAATCGCTTCCAGCTCTGGCGCGGTTGGCGCTTGTCGCCACATCTAAAGGCTTCAGCGAAACCGCCGTGTAGCCGCGCCATCTTATCAGCCAGCGGCGATAGGGCCAGGCGCGCGACGGGCGCAATACGCTCATCACTCTCGTCGGCCAGCCTTTCCACCAACGGCGCGATGTTGCGCGGCCCCGCCGGCGCGACTACCCCCAGCTCCGCCAAGTCGCCGCGAATGGCGCATATCAACGCCGTGCGCTGGCCCATTTGAGCTTCGCCCTTCTCGTCGTCGAAACGGCTGGTGGGAACTGTCGGCCCGATTGTTGTTCCAGCGGCCGACTTCCCCGCGTTTGAGGTTGCCGATCTCCCTCATGGGCCGCGCCGTAGCAGCGCAACCCGTCGGTAACGATGACCTCGGGACGGCCGTAGCGCTTCATCGCTTTCTTGAGGAATTTCAACGCGCCGGCCTTATCCCGCGTCTTGCTGACGAAGACCTCCAACACCTCGCCCTCGTGATCGACCGCCCGCCAAAGATAACGGAGCTCGCCGTTGATCTTCACGAAAACCTCGTCGACATGCCAGGGCCAGAGGCTGAAATTGCCGACCCTCATCCGCCTCTTGCGGATGTCACGAGCGAACAACGGTCCAAAGCAGTTCCACCAAAATCTCACGGTTCCATGGCAGATGTCGATACCGCGCTCATGCAGCAGGTCCTCCACATTCCGCAATGATGAAGGGTAGAGCACATACATCATCACCGCGAGGCGGATCACCTCCGGTGACGAATTGGAATAGTGAAAATGATTGGGTTTGGGGCTCCCCATCCTCCCTCCCTACCCTCCCCCTTCGGCAATTTGCCCTGACAGAGCCAAATCGAGGCCTGTTTGAGGGGGCCTGCAGATCGCAAAACGATCAGGCTCGGGCCTGACAAGGTAGGTGTAGCCGCACCACAGGCTTGGCGGATTAATCGGACGTCATGATCCGCGCGAACTCAGTCGGCATCGACCCGCTCACAAACGGGCTTCTTGTTAATCCTCTTGGCAGCGGCGATATAATCCACGATGTGGGATGTCAGGACGCATAAAGTGTAGGCAATGCAGACCTCGCCGGGAACCGCAAGGAATTACGCGACGGCTGGCAGGACCACAACGGTTGTGTACTCGGCTGGGTTCACGCGTTTCTGCCTCTCACTTCAGTATCGCGCGGGTTGAGGAAGACCCTATTGAAGCTCCTCCGGGTACCGTGAGGCAGTCCACCCGTGACGCTTCATCGCCGCTTTAACGTATCCGCTGACATTCCCCTCAGCCCCGCTCAATACCAGTCCACATAGGTTCCGCTACACTTGATGGCGGCGATTACAACCACTCTCAGATGATTGACGACGACGAGCGCGGCTCCTATGTCGACCGGCAACCACCTCAACAAACAGATATAGGCGTCGAGGCCGCCGTCTGAGCCGCCCACACAAACGACAGGAAAGCCCCTTGCCGCGCCGGCTGGATTTGGCAATTCCCCCGATGATGTTGGAGCGCGTCCCAAGAGTTTACGACGCCACGTCTGCTATCGTTCCAGCCGTTCCACATTGGCCGCTACTGTCTGCCGGATTGGAGCCATGGCGGCGGCCTGAGCCTTCAGCGCCAACATTCCCAACGCGACAGAGCGCGAAGCCACCCGCTCGAACCACGCGCGTGCAAACCCGGCTTGCGCTTCCCCCAACGCCATCGGGGTGAGACAAGTGGCCATCTCCATTGCTGCGCGACCGTTCGCCATGACTTCCAAAGACGCCAAGCTCATCATTTGTCGGCTGGCTTGGCGCGATTCGTTGAGCATGACCATGCCGGCCGCAGAGAACGCTTCCAACTTTTCTGGGACGATGCGCGCGAACTCAACGTGATTAGCGTGCACAGGATCAAAGGCGGCCGCCAGACCGAGCGCCAGGCGCTTGGCTATGATCTTCGTCGAAGCCTTTGCGAGGTCCGTGCCTCGGCTGGCATTCTGCCTTGCCATGGCCAATATGCCGTCCGCTGTATCCGCACGGGATACATTGCCGTTCGTGGGCGTCATCTTGGGTTCCTTAAACGTCGTGAGGTCTTTGAAACGGAATTCAGGTTCTTCATGGCCGGATGGCGGCGAAGTCTGACTGGCGACGGTGTTTGAGCTCATGGCGGGCAGGGAAGCTGCGTTGGTCATCGTGACATGCACGAGGCTGGGAACCCCATGGCGGGCGACCGGAATGAGATTTGTCAGCTCTGCCAGCATGCGCGACAGCCCTCGCGGAGCCCGGTAGTCGAGAAACTCGACGCAGGCGACACGCGGGTGCCAGTTCCGCAAGGTCGACTCAAGTTCGTCCCGGTTGATCCCCCAGGGCATAGCCGGAAGGCGATAATGTGGAGTTTGGTTCAATCCCCATAGAGTGAGATGCGAGAACCAACGTGGGACGGCATCGAGCACGATCTCCGCGGCGGGGAACCGATCGGCAATACCAATAATAAGCTCGCGTACGACTTCTGGCTCAAGATACATCAGCAGTCCCTGGGCGACGATGAAAACATCGGCCCCGGGGGCGACGGCGTCCATCCAGACAGGGTCGAGCGCGCTGACGGCGATATGGCGAAAACGGTCGCTCGGCGCGAGGAAGTGTTCTCGCAATCGAATCGCGTCCGGCAGGTCCACGGATAGCCAGCGCAACCGACCATTGTCGACGCGGCGGCCCTGCGTCTCCAGGCCCTCTCCAAGGGACACGACGCACCCGTCCGGATGGTCGCTGAGCCACAAGCGCAATATCCGGTCGATTTCGGCTGCGCGGGCGGCAAGAGTGCCCATGGGATCGCCGAAACGGCCTTTGAAGTCGTAGTCAATCGCATCTTGAATGCGCACGCTATCCGGATCCGCAAGAATGCCGTCCTGCCGCCTCGCCTCGCTCGCGCGGTTGTGCAGCGCCCAAAGCATTGTCTCCGGTACGTCGGTAAGCTCAGGCGCGATGCCGTTGCGTCGCACGTGCCTGGTCCGGTTCTCGCAGGGCGACCCTTCGAGTCGAATTTGCCTCCCGCTGACCGACGGGCCTGCAGCGTGGTATCCTTTATCGACAGAGCCGAGATGTTTCGCCTCGAAATGGGTCATGTCTGGTTTGTTCACGGGTGCGGGCCCTTCCATGGCAGCCGACGATCCAAATGGCTCCGTCACGTCATCCCGAGTGAATGAGGCTACGCCGTCGATGCACTCCTGCGTTACCAAATCCGGGCGAACGCCAGCCAACCAAGGCAATTGGGATCGGCTTTTGCACGGGCACCTAGAATAGCAAGCAGGAGAATATTCGTCAGAAATAAAGCGGTGAGATGCGCCCGCAATCGCGCAAAGCGCTATTCCACCGAAGAACCCCCCAGCGATAGTCAGGATGGTCATCATAGCTTTTCTACCAAATAAGGGGCAGGACAAGAGCAGTTCTTGTTGTCGCCCCTAATTGCGATGAACCCAGATCTCAGTTAAATCTCGTCAGGGAGCGATGGATGCTCGCCCGTGCTCCCCCGGGGGAATCAATGGCGGTACCGTCAGCTCGACGTGCGGATTTTCTGATGGCACTCGCCTATGCGAGCGACCTCGCGACCGGGCATTCGCGGGATTTTGCGCTTCGATCCCGCGTGCTGGCGATGCGGTTCGCGGACATCGCAGGTCGTCTTTCATCAGACGCTGCTGCGCTACATTGGATGCAATGCCGACACGCATCTGCTGGCGGAGGCCCGGGGCGACGAGATCACCCTGCGCCGCGAGCTTCATCATATCGACATAGGCAACAGAGCTGAGCAGAACCTACTTTAGGTGGGCCGCTATGTGCCCGTATCACTTAATCAGCCCTCGCGATTTTGCCTGGCTGATTGCAAACAGGGCAGCATCCCCAACAAGCATATCAGCCTCGTGTTCGCCCTTCTGGCCCGCACGAATATTGCTCAGCATTAGCTCTTTTCCCTTCGGCCCTTCGCTGACGTCAAAGGTATAAATGTGCTCCTCGATAAGGTGCCGAAGCGATATCTGCGCCTTGGAATGGCTTTCGATTTTGAAGACTGGGTCTGGCATTTCCGTGAGATCCTTAGCGATCGTGGCTAGACCGCATGGCCTGATGCCGGTGAATGGTTCCGCCCGAACCATCAATGCAAACGCGCGAAATCAACACCTGATCGGGTGATCAAAGGGGATTGGTATGACGCTCCAATTCCCGAAGTTCGATGAGAACGTCGCGAACGAATTTGTCCCCTTCGTCTACCGTATCTACGACCTGCGCCCTGACGACCAATCCCTCGGAGTCGAAGATCACAGCGACGATCGGGTAATCGGCATTCTCTGACTCGTAAACAAATCCCTTGTTCATCGCCTCGTGCTCCCCGTCATCAGCCCTAGCGGATGAAACGCCTGAAGCCGCGAATTGATCCATTGGCCGCGCCGAATGCCCCCAAAGTGTCAGCATGAGAGTCCCGGAGCGACAAGCTCAGGGGCGACGACAAGAACTGCTCCCGGTGACACGCTTAGTAGGGGTCCATCGCCATCAAATCATCGGTTGCTGCCTTTGGATGATAAAGGCGTGGCACGCAATGATCACTTTCGTGTCGTCACCCCGGATCGACGCAAAAGCTGTCGAGCATCGTGTCAGTGCCGAAATATTGAGGGCGTCCAAACGAGCAGTGGGTCTGAAAGCACAACACACCCGCACGAACCTTTTTAAAAATGCTATGAGACTAAACATGATCCGAGTGATTTAACTGCGAATATACTCGGCTCATTTTACCACCAACTCACTTCTTTTTCAAAACTTGGCGTGAATTCCGGCAGAAGAATGTCTACGAACATCTGCCGTGCGATTGGTACCATATGGTCATCCAGTTCGGATTGTTCTTTCGGAGGCATCCTCGGAAGGTCCTTGATGTCTGAGTAGTTTCCGTACCTATCGGTCCGGCGTCCCATGACGCTACGATGATGACTTGAGGCTATTAATCTGCGGGTTCCCAGGCGTGACGCACCATGCGCGGCCTTTCGGGAATGAGAATGCCTGCCCAGCTGCGAAGACGTCGGCGACAACCTGGGTCCGGGAACGGGAGAGATCAATGCCGTTGCATAAGGTGAAGCTCTCGGATCAACCGTGGATCGAAGACGTCTATGCCACTGAATCGGCGGGGCAATGCCTGCCGAAATATCGCATTCCGGAACACCCCGCTTCGGCGCAGGCCGTATACAACCTCGTCCACGACGAGCTGCTTCTGGACGGCAACTCGCGCCAGAATCTTGCGACGTTCTGCACCACATGGTCGGAGCCGGAGGCTCGCCAGTTGATGGGTGAATCGATCGACAAGAATATGATTGACAAGGACGAGTACCCGCAGACTGCGGAAATCGAGAGCCGTTGTGTCCACATGATCGCCGACCTCTGGCATGCCGCGAAGGCACAAACGACTGTCGGGTGCTCGACCACGGGATCCAGCGAGGCCTGCATGTTAGGCGGCCTAGCATTGAAGTGGCGTTGGAAGACGCGACGCATCGCAGCGGGAAAGCCCTATGACAAGCCCAACTTCGTCTGCGGGCCGGTACAAATCTGCTGGGACAAGTTCGCCCGCTACTTTGACGTCGAAATCCGCCAGGTACCGCTCAGGGGCGGCGCACTGGGATTGGAACCCGACGATCTGCGCCAATATTGCAACGAAAACACGATCGGGGTAATCGCCACGCTCGGCGTGACATTCACAGGGATCTATGAACCGGTGGCCGCGCTTGCAGGAGCCCTTGACCGAATCCAGAGCGACAGCGGACTGGACATTCCAATCCATGTCGACGCAGCCAGCGGCGGTTTCATCGCACCGTTTATCCAGCGGGAACTGGAATGGGATTTTCGTGTCGAGCGGGTGAAATCGATCAGTGCGTCAGGCCACAAATATGGTCTGGCGCCCCTTGGCGTGGGTTGGGTGATCTGGCGCGACACCGAGCAGCTCCCGCGCGAACTGATCTTCAACGTCGACTACCTCGGCGGCCAAATGCCGACCTTTGCCTTGAACTTCAGCCGACCTGGTGGTCAGATCATCGCGCAATACTACAACTTCTTGCGACTGGGACACGCTGGGTACAGGCGCATTCAGCAAGCTTGCGCGGATACGGCGCAATGGCTCGCCGGGGAAATCAGCAAGCTCGGTCCTCTGGAACTGATTTATGACGGCAACGGTGCGTTGCCACTGGTCTGCTACAAGCTGAAAGATGGGCGCGACCACGGCTTTACGCTCTATGACCTGTCCGAACGCGTGCGGATGCATGGCTGGCTGATTGCATCCTATCCTCTTCCGAGCGACCGGTCCTCCACCATCATCCAGCGTATCTTAATCCGTCACGGTGTCAGCCGGGATCTTGCACAATTGCTGTTGGATGATCTTGGCCGGGCGCTCGATCACCTTCAGGCGAATCCGGTTCCGCATTCGAGCGCCGGCCCGACCTTTCATCACTAGAGCGTTCTCCAGAAAAGCTGACGGGCTTTTCGGTTAAGAAAACGCGTCGAAACAAGAACATAGAGCCGTTCCCGATTCCATGGGAAAACTCTCTGGTCGCCAATCCCTCGGGAGGCATCGATGGCCCTTTCAAAGAACAATGCAGTATCCACTTTCAGCATGGCAATGATGACCGCTGCGGCCGTCGTTAGCCTGCGCGGCCTTCCAATGATGGCCAAAGAACAGCTTACCCTTTTCGTTTATATCGCCTTCGCCACTTTCATCTTTCTGATCCCCGCCGCTTTGGTGTCGGCGGAACTTGGCGGCGCCTTCGGCGACAAGGGTGGTGGTGTTTATACCTGGGTGAAGGAGGCCTTTGGTTCACGCTGGGGCTTTGTCGCCATCTGGCTGCAATGGATCCAGAATGTGGTCTGGTATCCGACCGTGCTGGCATTCTCAGCTGCCGCCATGGCCTATGTTGCCGGCAGGCCGGAGTTCGCGAATAACGGGCCATATGTCGGTGTTTTCTGCATCGTCGCCTATTGGGTCGCGACGCTGATCACGTTGCGTGGTGTAACCGCGATCGCAAAAGTGACAAGTTGGGCGTTTCTGTGGGGGACGGTGCTGCCCGGCATCGTCATCGCGATCCTTGCTTTAGTCTGGATCGCTCAAGGCAATCCGATTGCGATACTGCATCCTGTCGCGACAGACGCTCCCTCCGTCATGTCTATGGCGGGAGGCCATCCCCATCCTCGATATTTCCCCTTCATCACCGGCATGGGCGATATCGCTTTCCTGGCCGGTATCATACTGCTGTTTGCAGGTGTCGAAGTGCACGCCGTGCATGCCAATGAGATGTCCAATCCAGCCCGGCAGTTTCCCGTAGCCATGCTGGTTGCATCGGTATTGATCATTTTGTTGTTTACCCTGGGGTCGTTCGCGGTTGCTACCGTTCTTCCCAATCAAGACATTAATCTTCAGGAAGGGCTCATGAAGGCCTTCCAACAGATATTCACCCGTCTCGGAATCGACTGGGCGACACCGATCATCTGCCTGCTGCTGGCCTTTGGCGGGATCGGAGGTGTCATGGCATGGATCAGTGGCCCCAGCCGCGGACTGTTATGGACCGCGCAGGAGGGAGAAATTCCTCCCATTCTGGCAAAAACCAACAAAAACGGAGTGCAGATCAATATTCTGATCGTTCAAGGCGTGATCGTTACCCTGCTTGCACTCACCTATTTCGTCATGGCCGACGTGAGCGTGGCGTTCTTCCTGCTCAGCGCGATGACGATCACGCTCTATCTCATCATGTACATGCTGATGTACGCGGCGGCAATCAGGCTGCGGTATTCGCAGCCTGAGCTGAAGCGCAGCTATCGCGTACCAGGCGGGATCGTCGGCATGTGGTGCATTGCCGGCATCGGCTTTGCTGGTGTTGCCTTTGCGTTTATCGTCGGCTTTTTTCCACCAACTCAATTGCCGGTAGGCAGCCCGGCACTTTATATCGGTCTGGTTGCTGCGGGAGCGGTGGTCTTTACAGGGCTGCCCCTACTTATCGGAATGGCCAAGCAAGCATCCTGGCGAGTCGCATCTCTACCGACACCGCCGCCAGCGACCATTGTCTTGAAGACCCTATCGAAGCCTGCTGCATGATGGACGATGCTTCTTCGACGTATTGTGCGCCTTTTTCGATCCACTGAAGCCGACGGCGGCCGCTACCATCGCCAGACTCTCAAGCGTTGGCGTCTAGCTCAAGATCTTGTTCGGAGACGATCCCGTCGTCTTAAGACGCATCGCCGGCCTCGTGGGGTTGAAAGTCGAAGACGTCCTCGCCGGCGCGGTCGTCTCTGCCTTGAGCGACGAAGCGCTCGCAGTCCCAGTGCAAGCCGTCGACCCCTATGGGCGTCGGCGCTGGACCTAAAATCACGAATTATCAGGGCACTGCAAGCCAAAGGCGCACTCGTTGGCTTTCTTGGCGACGATATAGATTATCCGCCGCTTTGAAGGCCGCCGATATCGGGCTGTCGGTCGAGGGAGCAACTGGTCTCGCCCAGGCCGCCGCCGGCATGATCTTGCTCGCCCCTGATCTCCAAGACGTGGTCGACAAAGTCGAGATAGGTCGACGGGCCGTCGCAAACACATTGAAATATTTGCGCATGGGAGCCAGTTCGAATTTTGGCAACCTGCTTGATCGCACTGGCCGTTGCAATTTTACGTCGGCAGGTCGAGGGCTCGGCTTTGAGGCTCCCTCCATGCTCGTGTTGGAGTTGCTCTTCTCGTTGTCGTTTATCTTGCCTCGGTCGAGCTTCTGAAACCCTTGACGACAGGGCGAACAAGCGGCGCGGTGCGCGACAGAGGCCGCGCTTGTTGAGCACAGGCTGCGTAGTTTCCGATTCTATCGCACATAGCCTGTCGGCGCCTACAGTCACTCACAGCATACTCCATACAGGGCGTATTCCTATCCGACGTGAGCCGTTCACACGGCTATGCGCAGTTACCTTATAGCGGCAGGACTTTGTGCGTGGAGTCCAGCCATACAAGGACACCTGTCATGGCCAAGGCAATCAACATCGATCTTCGAACGGCCAATTCCTGCGTCGCCGTGATGGAGGGGCAACAGGCCAAAGTAATCTAAAATGCGCAAGGTGCGTGCACGACGCCGTCGATGCTCGCCTTCAGCGACGGTGGCGAGGTTCCTGTCGGCCGGCACCGCAAAGCCTTCGCCACCGCGACAATGACCACGCGCTCGAGTGGGCAAAGGAGGCCCACCTCAGATGCAACGATGCGTTTTGCAACAATCGTTGCTCACAAATTGACGGCAGTGGATCACTGCTGATGTCAAAGATAAGCCTTGGCGATGGGTTCGCTTAGCAGGCTAAGGGTCAATTTCCCCTCACCAAACTGAATCGGACGAGAGCAATGGCAGAATATAAAGAATATGATCGTGAAAGCTCAGAACGATTTATCGTATCTGAAAATATAAAGCACTTTGCGGCCCTTCTCGCAACGGACTTAAGAGACGAAGAGCGAGGGACAGTTCAAAGACTACTTGCCGAGGAGAAGTTGAAACAGGCATCCAGCAATGGTGCAGAAAGCATCCTCGACCGACGGCCGCGTTCGTAATTCAAAAGAACCGGATTCGAACAGTCTTTGTTGCAGGATATATTTAGTCGAGAAATGCAACTTGCGACGGCCAAACGCCTAAGATCGACAAATGCCCCAAGCGGCCTATCTGCGCAGGGGCTCGAGTAGTTTCCGAGCCTTCCTCGCATAGTCGCGAGCGCTTATGTTGGCTGTCTGCGCGCTTCATGCAGCAACATATCCGTATGCGCAGGCACGCCCTTTGCCGGTGATGTGCAGCTACCCGGCAGCAATCGATGGTCTGCGTCGGGAATCGAGATACAAAAGGACAACTGGAATGGCCTAGGCAATCGGTATCGATCTCGGAACGACCAATTCCTGCGTCGGCGTGATGGAGGGACAACAGGCCAAAATTACCGAAAATGCGGAAGGCGCATGCACTTCGCGATCAGAAGGGTCCTAAGCATCTGGTCGGGGTTCAGATCATCCATGGCGAAAGGAGCCGAACCGCCCGTTTACTTGTTCCAGTCGAAACCGGCACAGCCTCTGACGGTTAAACTCTCTAGTACCCCTTAGCAAAGCACGAACAAGAACATAGCGCCACCTCGCGGAGGGGACAATTTGCCAAAGACCTTGCTGGGGTTCATCTGGCGTGTGAGCGGTATGAACCAAGTTTGGCTTACGCTGGTATCGGTCATGCTCTTCATGATCGGGACTGTATCCCTCGAATTCCAAAGGCGCATCGTAAATGACGCTTTCAGGGGAGGCGTGTACAAGCCAATCCTTATCCTAGCAGTAATTTACTTTGCGACAACCCTGGTCGAAGGCCTCTTGAAGTTAGGCCTCAATCTCTACAGAAACTGGGTTGGAGAGGCGGCTGTACGGTGGCTGCGTTATGCCGTGTTCGCCGCGGCGGACCCATCGCCGGAGAACCCGCAAGCGGATGCTGCCGAAGGCGTGCAGCTCTCGATCGTGCTCGATGAGGCTGACCCCGTCGGAGGCTTTGTGGGCGAGTGCATCTCCGAACCCGTGCTGCAGGCCGGTGTCCTGGTAAGCGTTGCGGGATACCTAGTCTATCTACAGCCGCTCATGGCACTGGTAATCGCCCTCGTCTTCATACCACAGATGGGCTTCGTGCCCCTCATGCAAGCGGCTATCAACCGTCGCATGCAGACCAGGATCTACGTTCTGCGCGAAATCAGCGCGGCGATTGTCAAAGCAGGCACCGCCACTACCAAGGACGGCCTGCAGCAGCCTCGGATCCAAAAAATCTTTGTGATGAACATGGGCATCTACGTGCTCAAGTTTTCGATGAACTTTCTGATGAACTTCATGACCCAGACGGGGACTGCGGCAATTCTCGCCTTGGGAGGGTATTTCGTCGTGACCGGCAAGACCGAAGTCGGCACGGTGGTCGCATTTTTGTCCGGCCTGTCGAAGATGAATGATCCCTGGGGCGATCTCGTCAGCTGGTATCGCGATCTACAAGCGACCGGGGTGAAATATGCACTCGTGCGTGATGCCGCCGAAATTGGTGCTATCCAGCGAAATGCCGAAGAAAGTGCCGGCGCCATCGGTTGATGCTGGTCGTGGCAAGCTCAAATTCGTTACTGTTGGGCTAACACTGACCCTCGAGCCCATAGCCAACGGCTGGCCCGAGATCACGCGCCGCGGCTACGATGGCAGCTGCCAATGGATGCCAACTCAGAGGCTGAAGGCTGGCAGCGAGCATCAGAATATCGTCTCGAGAAAGATCCGCACCGGGCATGACGGCTGTCACTTTCGGCCTCCCCTCGGTCAAGGTCCCGGTTTTGTCGACAACCAGGGTATTGCCCTTTTCCACACGCTCCAAAGCTTCGGCAGATTTGATCAGCACACCAGCGCCCGCGCCTTTGCCGACCCCCACTCCAATTCTCATCGGAGTAGCGAGGCCGAGCGCGCAGAGACAGGCAATAATCAGAACACAAACGGCGACGATAAGGGCGTAGGACTGCGAAGGTCGTAGGCCCCATAAAGCCTAGGCCACGAAAGCCAGAATGGCGATAGTGAGAACAGCCGGCACAAAATAACTCGCTGCTCTATCAGCTAATCGCTGGATCGGAGCCCGGTTGCGCTGGGCTTGGGCGACCATCTGGACGATATGAGCCAGCATCGTGGCCGCGCCCACTTTTTAAGCCCGCATGGTGTGCTCGCAATCGCTCTTCTTGTCGTTATCTTTCTTGCTGCTGCAGAACTTCTGAAACCCCTGGCGATAGGGCTGGTCAAGCTCCATGGAGCTTGGCCCAGACTGCGCTGATTAAGTCGGCTGCGTAGTTTCCGAGCCTGCCTTGCATAGTCGCGGGCGCTTATGGTGGCTGCCTGCGCTCTTCATGCAGCAACATATCCGCATGCGCAAGCACGCGCTTTGGCGGTGATGTGAGTTACCCGGCAGCAACCGATGGTTTGCGTCGGGAATCCAGACGCATAGGGACAACTGTCATGGCTAAGGCAATCGGCATCGATCTCGGAACGACCAATTCCTGCGTCGCCGTGATGGAGGGACAACAGGCCAAGGTAATCGAAAATGCGGAAGGCGCACGTACCACGCCCTCGATGGTCGCCTTCAGCGACAGCGGCGAGGTTCTTGTCGGCCAGGCAGCCAAGCGCCAAAGCATCACCAATCCTGAAAATACGATCTTCGCCATCAAGCGGCTTATTGGCCGGCGGTACGATGATCCGATGACGGTCAAAGACAAGACCATGGTGCCTTACAACATTGTGCGCGCCGACAATGGCGATGCCTGGGTTGACGTGCGCGGCAAGAAATACAGCCCAAGCCAGATCAGTGCCTTCATTTTGAAAAAGATGAAGGAGACCGCAGAATCCTATCTTGGCCAACCCGTCAGCCAGGCAGTGATCACCGTGCCGGCCTATTTCAACGATGCCCAACGCCAGGCCACCAAGGACGCCGGCCAGATCGCCGGGCTGGAGGTGCTTCGGATCATCAACGAGCCGACGGCGGCAGCACTCGCCTATGGCCTGGAAAAGAAGGGCTCCGGTAATGTTGCGGTCTACGACCTGGGTGGGGGGACGTTCGACGTCTCGATCTTGGAGATCGGGGATGGGGTTTTCCACGTCAAATCGACCAATGGCGACACCTTCCTCGGGGGCGAGGATTTCGACAACCGCATCATGGACCATCTGGCCACGGAATTTCTCAATGAGCAGGGTATCGATCTGCGTAAAGACCGTCTCGCCCTGCAACGTCTCAAGGACGCAGCCGAAAAGGCCAAGATCGAGCTGTCGAGCACGCTCCAAACCGAGATCAATCTGCCGTTCATCACGGCCGACCAGAAGGGTCCTAAGCATCTGGCCATAAAGCTGAGCCGCGCCAAACTCGAGGCGCTGGTCGACGACTTGATTACGCGAACGGTTGCCCCCTGCAAGGCCGCCTTGAAGGATGCAAGCATGCAGGCGAGCGACATCGGCGAGGTTGTTCTCGTCGGCGGACAAATCCGAATGCCCAAGGTTCAGGAGACCGTGCAATCCCTCTTCGGGCGCGAACCCCACAAAGGTGTCAATCCTGACGAAGTCGTTGCCATCGGAGCCGCGATTCAGGCTGGAGTCATTCAGGGCGACGTAAAGGACGTGCTGCTCCTCGATGTCACGCCTCTCTCGCTTGGCATCGAAACTCTGGGCGGCGTCATGACCAAACTGATCGAGCGCAACACGACCATCCCGACCAAGAAGGGCCAGACTTTCTCAACGGCGGACGACAATCAGACAGCCGTGACCATCAGCGTCTATCAGGGCGAGCGCGAAATGGCGTCAGACAACAAGAAACTTGGTCAATTTGACCTTGTCGGCATCCCGCCGGCGCCGCGAAATACACCCCAGATCGAGGTTGCATTCGATATAGACGCGAACGGCATCGTCAATGTCTCGGCAAAAGACAAGGCGAGCGGCAAGCAGCAGACCATCCGCATCCAGGCCTCCGGCGGGCTCAGCGAAAGCGAGATCGAACGTATGGTGAAGGAGGCTGAGGTGCACGCAGAGGAAGACAAGCGCCGCAAGGAGCTCGCCGATGTTCGCAATCAGGCAGACGCAGCGGCGTATACAGCGGCGAAAGTCGTCGCTGAAGCAGGCGACCGCGTTTCTAACTTGTTGAAAGTCGAGATCGACCAAGCGCTCGCGGCACTCAAGGCTGCGGTCGGGGGCGAGAACATTTCAGCCATTCACTCAACCATGGGACGTCTGACGGCCGCCCTGCAGAAACTCGAGGGTACCTCGAAGCAGGGCCAGACCGGGGAGACAGCTCACCCAAGAGACGACGGCGTCGTCGACGCGGAATTCGAGGAGGTTGGCAATCCCCACCGCAAGGCATCGTAGAAACGTGAGCTAAGAGGGACGAAATACATGCAACATCGCGATGCAAGCCCTGATCTGGCCGTGCCTGCCGTTCAGGAGAGCGACGCTTCGACATGTCCCGCTAACTATAACGATGCGGTCACTATTGACCGTCTGCAGCGCGCATTGGCAGACGCCGAAGATGCTCAACAAAGGGCGCAGCGATTGGCCGATGATGGCAAGCGCTTTGCAATAGCGACGTTCGCCGAGCGGCTTCTGCCGGTAGCTGACAACCTCGCTCGAGCAATCGCCGCGGCGGAGGGCAAGGTCGGAAAGGACGCAAAAAATTCCGCCCTTGTGGTTGGCGTGCGGGCTACACAGCGGATGCTGATCGATGCGCTGGCTCATGGTGGCGTGCATCGTATGGAAGCGCTCGGAGTCCACTTCGATCCGAGATTGCACGAGGCTGTAATGGAAGACGACAATCCTGCGCTTGCACCAGATAGCGTCGCCAGGGTCCTGGAGGACGGCTACATGCTTCATGATCGATTGCTGAGACCGGCAAGAGTTTCGGTGGCCAGAGCTCGGCGATTGCCCATCTCGAAGGTCCCTGAACCGCTGGCTGATCTGCCCCCGGTCGGAACTAGAACGACCTCCGACGGCAAAGAGTAGGTGGTTTCCGCGTCTGCTTCGAGTGTCGTTGGGGAGCTAAGATGACAGCGGTGTGGATGAATTCTATTGCCGCGAAAGATATCATGATGGCCTCCGACAGCCCTCTGCCTCACGCGTCCAAAGCGATCGCCCATTTTGCTGGTATTTCGGCAGTTGATGCTAGGCGCCAGCTCATCTTCGGGCTCTGGATTCTTGCCCCTCTCGTTGGAGTACTTCTCGTCGGCGCAGTCATGCATTTCTTAGCTTGAGGTCGGGTAACGCTCGAACCGGCCCTGAAGGAACTTTCATCATGTTATTGGTCGCATCATCACTCAAAGACTACGCCATAGAGGCGAGTGACGGCAGAATCGGAAGCATTAGCGACGTCCTCTTCGACGACGAGAACTGGAAAATCCGCTGGCTCGTTGTTTATACGGGAGGCTGGCTAACTGGGCGCAAGGTACTGATCCATCCTTCAGCCGTCAGCGAGTCGGACCGCCCACGCAAGGAACTTCTTGTCCGATTGACAAAGGCGCAGGTGAAAAACGGCCCTGATATTTCGCAGGACGAACCTGTCTCGCTGCAGATGGAAGCCCACCTGTACGATTACTATGGTTGGAACTCCATATGGGGCAGCAGCTATTTCGGCGCAGATCCTGTTGGTTCGCCCCTAGGCACACCCTTCGTTCCCAATCCGAACGGTGCGCACGAGATCGGCGACATTGGGCCTAATCACGATGGTGCAGACCCACATCTTCGCAGCACTGGCTCCGTTACGGACTACCATGTGCACGCCACCGACGGCGATATCGGCCATCTCGAGAATTTTCTCGTCGATGACGTGAATTGGGACATTCGCTATTTGATCATCGATACCCGTAGCTGGTGGCCAGGCAAGCATGTGCTTGTGTCACCTTACGGGGTACATGAGATCGTCTGGTCAAACAGCAAAATAAGGCTCGGCGTGTCGCGCAGCAAAGTCAAGGCCAGCCCGCGATGGGATCCCAAAGACGTCATCGATGCGGCTTTTGAAGACAGGCTCCATCGCCACTACGGCTGGCCTGGCCATGGGTATCGAGCGGCCTAAGATCCGCTCAAACTGATCCCCGCGGCAGTGACACCTGCCTCGGCGCCCCTCACTCGTCGCAAGCGAAATCCTTATCTCCGAACTCGGCTGATCAAGCTCGTTCGCAGTAATTGCCCGCCTCAACCCATTCGGCAAGCGTCACGCAAGAGATTGCCTTCTCAAATCAAGTCATTTCGAAGGACCCTAAAATGACAGAAACAAACACCGTCATCGCTGTCTTCAATGAGCATCAAGAGGCGGAAAAAGCCGTTAAGAAGCTGGCCGCCGCCGGCATCGATATCAAGCACCTTAGCGTAATCGGCAAAGGCTACCATACTGACGAAAAGGTCGTGGGCTTCTACAACATAGGCGACCGAGTTAAATTCTGGGGCACACGCGGAGCGTTTTGGGGGGGCCTTTGGGGCTGGCTCTTCGGTGGCGTGTTCCTTGCCATTCCCGTGATTGGGCATGTGGTCGTGCTTGGCTATCTGGCGGCAGCGGTGGTATCCGCTATCGAAGGCGCTATTCTCGTAGGCGGCCTAAGTGCTTTGGGTGCAGCGCTCTATAGCAGCGGCATTCCCAAAGACAGTGTGATCTCCTACGAAACTGCCATCAAAGCCGATGACTTCTTAGTCATGGCCAACGGTCCGGGCGCGGAGATGGAGCGCGCCAAGACCATCCTGGCTACATTCAATCCGTCCCAGCTCGACTTGCATGGAAGCGCTGTACCCGCGTGATCGTCGTGCGGAGCCTTTCGGCGCCTCGAGGCCAGGGAGCAGCTGATGCTTGATTCACCCGTTGGCCTGACAACCGTCCAAGCCCGCCAACGCCTCCAACAGGGCGGCGCGAATGCGGTTGTCGATGTCGCCCAGCACCCGGTTCGGCGCGCCTTGCAAAAGCTATGGGCGCCGGTGCCCTGGCTGCTGGAGGCTGCGATTGTAATACAACTTCTGCTGGGGGACTACGCCGAGGCGTCCGTTGTCGCCTTGCTGCTCGTTTTCAATGCCGCCTTGGGCTTCTTTCAAGAGGGCCGGGCACAAGCGACATTGCAAGCCCTGAAATCGCGCCTGGCCCTGGTCGCGCCGGTCAAAAGGGACGGGAAGTGGATGACCGTTCCAGCGGCCGAGCTCGTGCCTGGCGATGCGGTGAAGCTTTCGCTGGGCGCAATCGTGGCGGCGGACGTCCGCCTGATTGAAGGATCGATCCTGATCGACCAATCCATGTTGACCGGGGAGTCGGTTCCCACCGAGGCCGGCGTCGGTGCCGAGGCCTATGCCGGCGCCCTCATTCGTCGCGGCGAAGCGGTGGGTCAGGTGATCGCGACCGGCGAACGGACAAAATTCGGACGCACGGCGGAACTTGTTCGCACCGCGGCGGTAGAGAGCTCGCAACAAAAGACGGTCTTGCGGGTGGTGCGCAACCTCGTGCTGTTCAATGGCTCGGTGACCATTGCACTTGCGCTCTACGGGCTTTGGTTGCCCATGCCGGTCGCCGAGATCGTGCCGCTCATACTTGTGGCGTTGCTATCCTCGATCCCGGTCGCGTTGCCCTCCATGTTCACACTGGCAGCAGCTGTCGGCGCCCGTTCACTGGCATCGCACGGGGTCTTGCCTACCAGCCTATCTGAAGTGGACGAGGCAGCCGGCATCGACATCTTGTGTGCGGACAAGACTGGCACTTTGACACGCAACGAGCTCACGGTGACAGTGGTCCGGCCCATGCCGGCGTTTGATGAGGCACATGTGCTGGCCCTAGCCTCCCTGGCGAGTTCCGAGGGGGGCCAAGACCCGGTCGACGCCGCGATCCGAGCGGCGGCTTCTCGCAAGACCGTCGCCGATGCACCAAAGCTACTGACATTCGTGCCGTTCGATCCTGCGGTGAAACGCTCCGAGGCAACTGGGCGAAATGCCGATGGCGCCACCATCAAGATCGTCAAGGGCGCCTACGCCGTAATATCAGGCCTGGTGTCGCAACGTTCGCCTGAAGCCGCGTCGATCGTGGACGAGTTGGAAGGAAAGGGGTTCAGGGTTCTCGCCGTTGCGGCGGGCCCACCGGACAACTTGACGATGGCCGGACTTATTGCCCTCAGCGATCCTCCGCGCACAGACTCGGCTGCGCTCGTTGCGGAGTTGGAGAGACTGGGCGTTCGCACCATCATGGTAACCGGCGATGCCAGGCAAACGGCGGAAGTCGTGGCGAGCACAGTTGGCATTTCGGGGAAAGTTTGGGCGACGACTCCCCTTCCCCACGATTTGCGCGCTGAAGATTATGCCATCTTTACTGGCGTGTTGCCGCAAGACAAATACCTTCTGGTCAAGGCGTTGCAATCGGACGGACACAATGTCGGCATGTGCGGCGATGGCGCTAACGATGCTCCAGCCCTACGCCAAGCACAGATGGGCATCGCTGTCTCAACCGCGACCGATGTCGCCAAATCAGCCGCTGGCATCGTGCTGACCGAACCAGGTCTCGGCGGCATCGTCACGGCGGTCAAAGAAGGCCGCACCACGTTCCAGCGCATCCTTACCTATACACTCCGATCGATTGTTCACAAGGTTGCGCAAGTGCTCTTTCTGGCGGCCGGCCTGGTCATGACGGCTCACGCAGTGCTGACACCGACCTTGATGGTGCTGATGATGGTAACCGGCGACTTTCTCGCGATGTCGTCGTCGACCGACAATGTGCGTCCCTCGCCCAAACCGAATACATGGCGGATCCGCAATTTGACGATCGCCGGCATTATCATGGGCGCTGCCGATCTGGTGTTTTGCGTCGCCTGCCTCGCCACTGGAAAGTTTGCGATGGGATTGGACACCTCAACCTTGCAAACTCTGACAGTGGTGACATTGGTGTTCAGCGGCCAGGCGGTGTTCTATGTAGCGCGCGAAAGACAGCATCTGTGGAGTTCTCTCCCCGGCCGCTGGCTCATCGCCTCCTCGCTCGTCGACGTCAGCCTTATCAGCCTTCTTGCCATCAACGGAATCTTGATGGGACCCTTGCCGATCGCAATCGTGGTGGGATTGCTCGTCGCTGCCATCGTCTTTGCCTTCATGCTGGATGCGGTGAAGCTCGCCCTGTTCGATCGCCTGGCGATCGCCTGATGCTTCAGCCCCAGGCCGATCGGCCCCGACCATGATCAGAAGACACAAGCCGTTCGGCCGGAGGCCCTTATGCCTGATGCCATCCTGATTTTGAACGCAGGCTCGTCGAGTATGAAGTTCGGTCTGTACGAAATCCGCGGACCAGATGAGCCTGGCCTTCTTTCCAGGGGGATGATCGCGGAAATCGATGGAACACCTCATTTTACGGCCAAAAACGTTGCCGGCACTATGCTCGTCGACGAACACTGGCAGGAACGAGGCAAGGATATCGTGACCCATCTCATCGGATGGGTCGAAAAGCACCTCGCAGGAGAAGCCCTGGTCGCCGCGGGACACCGTATCGTTCATGGTGGTCGCGACTTTATCGAACCGGTGCGGCTGACGACCAACGATGTTCAAGCACTCGATGCGCTAACGCCACTGGCGCCACTGCACCAACCTGGAAGTCTTGCGCCGATCCGAGCCCTCGCGGCGTTGCGGCCAAACCTCACACAGATCGGCTGCTTCGACACAGCTTTCCATCACGACCTCAAGCCACCGGTCAGTCGTTTTGCCTTGCCCCGCAAATACGAGATGAGCGGCATCCGCCGCTATGGTTTCCACGGTCTGTCCTACGAATTTATTGCCCACCGATTGCGGAAAATCTCTAAAGATCTTGCCGCAAGGCGGACCGTGGTTGCCCACCTTGGCAATGGATGCAGCCTCTGTGCCATGCGAGATGGCAAGAGCGTCGACACTACCATGGGCTTCACCGCGCTTGACGGACTGATGATGGGCACACGCTGCGGGGCAATCGACCCTGGCATCCTGCTCTACCTTCAGCAGACGCACGCGATGTCCGTGAACGAGATCGAACACCTTCTTTACAACGAATCCGGTCTGCTCGGCGTGTCGGGGCTTTCGTCGGATATGCGAACCTTGTTGGCCAGGAAGGACCCGCATGCCGCCGAGGCCGTCGAACTCTTCGTCTTCCGCCTCGCGCGTGAAATCTGCGCCATGGCCAACACCCTGGGCGGCATCGAATGCCTGGTCTTCACCGGTGGCATTGGAGAACATGCCCAAGAAGTGCGGGCGATGACTTGTGACCGGTTGGGCTGGCTCGGTGTCGAACTCGATACGCAAGCAAACGAAGCGGGTAACGACTGCATTGGCGCAAAGGCCAGCCGAGTTGATATTCGCATCATCCCGACGGATGAGGAGATGACGATCGCACGACACGTGCTGACAATGATCGAGCGGGAGCCGAATGACGGCCAGGATTGAATGGCAAACTTCATGCTCTACAAGGTTTACTGGCTCTACGACCGGCACCGCAGCGATGGTCTCTCCGCCATTGCCGTTTGCGGCCTTGTGGTGGGTGCGGGTCTTTGGTGGTTTGGATATTCTGGCCGAGCCGAAATTGCGTGGAGCATTGCAACAGCGCCGGCGCTGGTCGGCCTGATTGTTCAAATCGTTACCTGGCTTCGTGAGGGCAATGTCGGGCTCGACGTGGTGGCCGCGCTCTCGATGTCAGCGGCATTGGTCTTTGGCGAACCGCTGGCAGGCAACGTCGTAGCGCTGATGTATTCGGGCGGGCAGCTTCTGGAGCTTTTCGCCCAAGGCCGCGCCAAACGGGAAATGACAGCGCTGCTTGGACGCGTCGCCCATACCGCCATGCGATTGCGGGATGCGAACCTGGAAGAGGTGCCAATAGCGTCGTTCAACCGCGCGACCGCCTTCTCATCCGACAAGGAGAGGTGTTGCCAGTAGATGGCCGCGTCGCCACAGAGCTTGCGGCGCTTGATCTGTCTGCGTTGACGGGCGAGTCCGTTCCGACGCGATTGAACCGGGGCGGTGAGGCTCTCAGTGGGGCAACCAGCGTCGGGGCGGCATTCGAACTCGTCGCCATCCGTCCAGCTTGCGAGAGTACGTATGCGGGCATTGTGAGGTTGGTAGAGGCCGCTCAATCGAGCAAGGCGCCTATGGCACGCTTGGCCGATCGCTATGCTGTTGGATTCCTTCTGCTCACAGTTTTAATCGCCAGCACAGCATGGTTCCTGTCTCGGGATCCGATCCAAGCCTTGTCGGTGCTGCTCGTTGCTACGCCTTGCCCGCTGATCCTGGCCGTTCCCGTCGCGATCATATCGGGCATGTCGCGGGGCGCCGCAATCGGCGTTCTGATCAAGGGCGGCGGTAAATTGAAAATGCTTGCGCGTTCGCACGGCGATCTTGGACAAAACAGGTACCCTTACTCAGGGGCACGCCACCGTCACGGATATCAAGACATCAGAAAGCTTTACCGCGGACGTCCTGTTGCGCTTTGCCGCAAGTCTGGATCAGGCCTCAGGCCACGTCGTGGCGAGCGCTTTGATAGCGCAAGCTGTGACAAGGCATCTTGCCCTGTCTGCACCAAAAGCGGTGACGGAAGTACCTGGAACGGGAACCGAGGGTTCGGTGGATGGCACGAACGTCATCGTCGGTGGCAACAGCTTCGTGAAAACTCGCTCCACAAAAGCCGCTGGCGACGGCTTGCTCACCGGGGTTCCAAAAGACGCGATGACGGTTGCCGTTGCAATCGATGGTGCACTCGCCGGTATTATCGTGCTGTAGGACAGAATTCGGGATGAAGCCAAATCCGTGCTGTCCGCACTTCGCCGAGCCGGTCATGGCAGAATTGTGTTGGCGTCGGGCGATCGGGTCGAGATTGCTCGCACTGTTGTCGGCTCGCTGGGTGTCGACCTCGTCCTTGGCAACCTTAAGCCAGAGCATAAGGTTGAAGCGGTCCGAAACGAAAAGGAGCATGGGCCGGTGATGATGGTCGGCGACGGGGTCAACGATGCACCAGCGCTGGCGGTGGCGGATGTGGGTGTGGCGATGGGCGCCCGCCGAACCGCTGCCTCTTTGGAAGCTGCCGGCGTTGTCCTGCTTGTCGACGAGTTAGAGCCTCTTGCAAAGGCAATTACTATGGCCCATCGCACGCGGCGTATCGCCCTTGAGAGCGCGTGGGCTGGATTGGGGCTTTCACTGACGGCTATGTTTGCCGCCTCATTTGGCTACCTTCAACCGGTAGAAGGCGCGCTCCTCCAGGAGGTTATTGACGTCGCCGTAATCTTGAACGCGCTGCGGGCACTGCGATAGATTGCCGTTCGTTGTTGCATCATCACCGTTCAAAAGCTGAGTGGAAGGCATGCCAAAACGACGGCGTCGTCAGCTAGCTATCTTGCCGTCAACCACCTCAATGATACGATCACACCGTTTGGCAAGATCAAGATTATGGGTCACCATCAGAAAGCTGGTGCCACTTTCTCGGTTCACCTCACGCATCAGTTCGAAGACGCTGTCGGCTGACTTGGTGTCCAGATTGCCGGTCGGCTCATCCGCAAGAACCAGATCGGGATTCATGGCCAGTGAGCGCGCTATCGCAACGCGTTGCTGTTGGCCACCCGACATATTCGTGGCGCGGTTTCCAGCGACATTCTCCAGCCCGACCTGAGCCATGAGATCATTCGCGCGGCTTTCGATCTGCGCGTTCGGAAAGCCTCGGTCAACCAGCAATGGCATCATCACGTTTTCGAGGGCTGTGAACGCCGAGATCAGATGATGATCTTGGAATACGAAGCCGATCGTATGGCCTCGCAGTAGCGTAATGGCGGCGTCTCCCAATGCACTGGTATCTTGCCCCTTGATGAATAGCCTGCCGGAGGTCGGCTGATCGAGCAGCCCTATGATGTTGAGAAGCGTGCTCTTGCCGGAACCGGATGGCCCAGTCAGGGCGAGAAACTGACCACGTTCCAACTTCAAATCAATGCCGTGGAGCACCTCTGTGTGTGAGGGCATGCCAATATTGTAGGCCTTGCGTACCTTCTCCAGCCGCAGAACCTCGTCAGCCACGGATTGCCTCCACCGGATTGAGCCTGGCGGCACGGACAGCGGGCGCCGTTGCAGCCAACAGCCCCGTAAACGTCGCCAGAATGATGGTGATTACAAAAAGTGCCGGCTCCAGGATCAGCGGAAAGAGCTCAGTGCCATCAGCTTGTCGGATGGCTGAATGCCAATAGACGAGTCCAACCATCCCTAAAGCAGAGCCGACCAATGCGCCTGCAAAGCCCAACAAACCACCCTGCAGAAGGAAGATCCGCAGAACCTGCCCTCGCGAGGCCCCCATGGATCGCAAGATGCCAATATCTTTTGAACGCTGAATTACCGAAACCACGAGAACGGCGGCGATGCCAAACGCAACCGACAGCGCCACAAAAAGCCGGATCATCGTGTTTGAGGTCTCTTGCGCCCGAACCGCCGTAAAGAATTGCGCGTTTGTCGCGATCCAGCTATCGGCCTCAACGTAGTTCGACGCCTGGATCTGCTCTGCAAGAGTCTCCGCATCATAGATATTCTGAACGGTCATTTCGATGGTCGTTACACCCCCGACGATCCCAAGCAGCGACTGGGCGGTGCGCAACGCAACGTAGGTCGTGCGCTGGTTTGCGCCTTTGCTGCCGAGATCAATTAGTCCGGTGACAGTCAACGCCATGACCGTGCCGGAGGCAGCTTGGATGTTCAGTTTGTCGCCCACCGTAGCACCCAGATCCTTGGCAAGTTCGATACCGATGATGATATCGTCGTTGGTCAAACGGGCCTGGCCGGCGACAATGTAGTCAGGAATCCGAATTATCTTGAAGTAAGTGCCCGGCTCGATGCCCGATAGAGAGATTGATCGACTGGCCGCTCCACGGACCGCCAGGGCAGAACCGGCCATTGTTGGAGACACGCCAGTAACCCCGGGTGTCGCGAACATCCGATCGCGAATTTTTGGCCACTGATCGATGGAGATCACGCGCTGACTTGGTCGCTGAACGATGGCATTCTCAAAAACGCCGGGGCCATTCCGCAGGGGTCTCGCGATCTGATCGGGAGGGATTAGCTCAATTTGAGCTTGTGACGTCAGAACCCGCTTGATGAAATTTGCCTCGAGCCCCGTCAAGAGCGCGGACATGAAGACGATCACTCCGACTCCAATAGCGATCCCGCTGATAATGAACAACGTTTGCATGCGACCTTCCCGTAGGAATCGGACGGCAGCAATCCATTCGAACGGGAGCCAGAAGTTCATGGCGACAGCGCCCTCACGCGCTGGCCCGGAACGACACTCGACGCCGCGGGGATTACAAGGTCACCCTCTGAAACGCCTTGCAGGATTTCGGTCTGGATGTTGCCCTGCAATCCAAGACGCACTGGCTGCTTGGCGGCCTGTCCACCTTTTACCAGCAGGACCCAGGGCGACGCTGACAAGGCGTCATGAACCGAGGATCCGGGCAAAACGAGTGCATTGTCTCGTTGACCGACATCAATGTCGACTGAGACGGTCATATCCTGTCGCAGATAGGAAGGCGGATTGGAGACGCTCAATCTTACCTCGACCGAGGCACGTGTGATGTCAATGCTGGGGTTTATGTAACTGACTGCGGCTGAGAATTTTTGGTCGGGATATGCGTCCGCCGAAGCGATCGCCTTTTGGCCCAGGACAAGCTTTCCCAGGTTGCGCTCGTCGATTGAAAGCTGGAGTTGGGTTTCCCCGTCGGGCGCCAACACGAGCAGCGTGCTGCCCGGTTGTACAACGTTGCCCTGCTCAACGGCGCGCGTGATTAGCACCCCCGCGCGAGGGGCAGAAATGGTTGCATACGCAAGACGCGAGCTTGCTGTCGTGAGGTTTGCCCGAGATTGGTCAAGCAAGGTCTGCGCAGTCACAAAATCGCTGCCTCCGGGACTGGAGGAATAGACAACGAGCTCAGCAGCTCGGGCCTGGGTTTGGGCCACGTTAAGGTCTTTCTGCGCGGCATCGAGGGCAGCCCGAGTGGCATAGCCCGTGTGGATCAATTGCGAAGTACGATCAAAAGTCTGTTGAACATTGAGCAATGAGGCGCGAGCGTCTTTTAAAGACTGATGTGCAGTGGGTAGCGTTAGTTCCGCGAGTTGACGCACGTGCGCTTGAGCTTCTGCAACGGCACCCTGGGCCTGAACCACGTTAGCTTTCAGTTCGCTGGACTCTATCGATATCAGCGTCTGCCCTGCGGTCACGCGCTGCCCCTCGTCGACCTGCACGCCCGCGACAGTGCCGGTAATTTGGCTGCTGATATTGACCCGGAACAAAGTTTCGACATTGCCGGTCGCCACGACGGTTTCAATAAGCTGGCCGCGTTTGACCTGATCAACGGGAACGGCGGGCCCTATCAGCAGTCTTACCCCCTCCCAACCGCCAATGCCGATCGCCAAGATAGCTGCCAAGCAGAGCCACTTATGCGACCAAAGCTTAGTTCGCAGGGTTGCGAACTCGGTAGGGCTGCCGAGTGGAGAAGATGTGGGGGGAGCCACCGTTGAGATAACCATTCACATCAACGCCCGATTAGGAGCACGCCTCGCAGCTGCGGGTTTGGTTGCCAGTTTGCAATCGCTAATCCAGCGGGCCGACGAATTACACGAAGTAATATTCTGCCGACCATGCCCTGATGCCGCGTGCTCCAAAACGAGCGCGGCGCTCACAGAGGGTCGTCACATTTGCCGAAACTTGAACTTATCGAATATCGATCCACTGTATCAGCCTCGGAAACTACCCAGATTGGTTCAATACCACGCATCTTCAGCATCAGATGAGTTCGCCCGAGTTCGGCTCGAAAGCGACCACACTGTCTCGCCATCTTAAATGAACAAGAGCCGCTGTAGATCGATCCGGCGGGCTATCCCTTGCCCCACTTCCAGTTGCGGATCTCCGGCAAGTCCTCCCCGTGCTCATCGATGTAAAGCTTGTGCTCTATGAGCTTGTCGCGGACGATCTGCTTGAGATAGTCCCCTTTGGCGCCCAAATACGGCAGGCGATCCACCACCTCTTGTACAAGATGAAAACGATCCAGCTCATTTTGAACCCTCATGTCAAAGGCCGTGGTGATCGTGCCCTCTTCCTTGTAGCCCCGTACATGGAGATTGCGGTTGGCACGGCGGTAGGTCAGCCGGTGTACCAGCGAGGGATAGCCGTGGAAACCGAAGATGATATGTTTGTCCCTCGTGAAGAGGGCGTCGTAATCGGTGTCGCTCAGCCCGTGCGGATGCTCGCTCTTTGACTGCAGCCGCATGAGGTCGACAACGTTGATCACCCGGATCTTCAGATCGGGAAGATGCTCGCGGAGGATGGAAACGGCCGCCAAGATCTCCAAGGTGGGCGTGTCACCGCAACAGGCCAACACCACATCCGGTTCGTCGTTCCGGTCGTTGCTGGCCCATTGCCAGATGCCCAGCCCTTCCGTGCAATGCTTAACGGCGGCGTCCATCGTTAGCCATTGCGGAAGGGCGTGCTTGCCCGCCACCACCACGTTCACATAGTGCCGGGTGCGCAGACAGTGATCGAAAACCGAAAGCAGGCAATTGGCGTCCGGCGGCAAATAAACCCGCACGATATCGGCTTTCTTGTTGATCACGTGGTCGAGGAAGCCGGGATCCTGATGCGTGAAGCCGTTATGATCCTGCTGCCAGACATGTGAGGCAAGCAGGTAGTTCAGCGAGGCGATCTTGCGGCGCCAGGGCAGTTCCAGGGTGACCTTCAACCATTTTGCGTGTTGGCTGAACATCGAATCGACGATGCGGATAAAGGCCTCATAACTGTTGAACAGCCCGTGCCGGCCGGTCAAAAGATAGCCCTCAAGCCAGCCCTCGCACTGGTGTTCGCTCAGCATTGCGTCCAGTATGCGCCCCTCAGGCGCAAGAAACTCATCGTTCTTTTGTTCCCTTGCATCCCACTGACGATCGGTGACTTCAAAGACCGCGCCCAGGAGATTGGAAAGCGTCTCGTCGGGACCAAAGATGCGAAAGTTGCGTTGCTCCTGATTTAGGAGGACCACGTCGCGCAGGAACTTGCCGAGAATCATCGTATCCTGCGCTTCAACTGCACCGGGGGAAGGCACCGTCACGGCGTGATCGTGAAAATCCGGCATGCGCAGATCGCGCAACAAAATCCCGCCATTGGCATGCGGATTTGCGCCCATCCGCCGGTCGCCCTTGGGTGCCAACTCAGCCAGTTCGGGTATCAGACGGCCATTTCCATCGAAGAGTTCCTCCACTCTATAGCTTTTCATCCAGCTTTCGAGCTGCTTGACATGATCGGGATGCGCGGCGTCGACGAGTAACGGCACCTGATGGGCGCGGAACGTGCCCTCGACTTTGAGACCGTCGACCACTTTCGGTCCCGTCCAGCCCTTGGGAGACTTGAGGACAATCATGGGCCAGCGCGGCCGCGTGACGTCATTGCTGTGCCGGGCCTGGTCCTGAATGCGCCGTATATCCTTTATGGCCGTTTCCATTGTGGCGGCCATAACTTCATGCATCTGTTCAGGGTCATCGCCTTCAACGAACAAGGGCGTCCAGCCGCAGCCTCGGAAGAACTGTTCCAACTCTTCGTGCTCGATGCGCGCCAGGAGCGTCGGGTTGCTGATCTTGTAGCCATTGAGATGCAGTATCGGTAGCACGGCGCCATCCGTGATCGGGCTGAGCAGCTTGTTGGTATGCCATGCGGTGGCCAGCGGGCCCGTCTCGGCTTCGCCATCACCGACGACGCAGGCAACGATCAATTCAGGGTTGTCGAACGCGGCACCGAAGGCGTGGCTGAGAGAGTAACCGAGTTCTCCGCCTTCATGTATGGACCCCGGTGTCGTGGGTGCGACGTGGCTCGAAATTCCGCCGGGAAACGAGAACTGCTTGAACAGTTTCTTCAATCCGGCTTCGTCCTGGCTTATGTTCGGATAGATTTCGCTGTAGCTGCCTTCGAGATAGGTATTGCTGACCAATGCGGGACCGCCGTGGCCTGGACCTGCGACATAGATCATGTCCAGGTCGTACTTCTTGATGACCCGGTTAAGATGCACGTAGATGAAGTTCTGGCCAGGTGTTGTGCCCCAGTGGCCAACAACGAGCGGCTTTACATGCGTTAGTTTCAGCGAGTCGCGCAAAAGCGGGTTATCGTAGAGATAGATCTGCCCAACGGAGAGATAATTGGCGACGCGCCAATATGCGTCCATTTTTTGCAGCTCATCGGAATGCAATGTCCCCTGACTTACCAAGTTTTCAGCGACATCGATTAGATTTTCTGGTTCTAAAATTGAGGTCGACGCGCTCATTGCTGTAACCCTTTTGTGGCCTGCTCAGGGCTCATCAGCCCCTGCTGGGATGTAGATTTGCGAAGTGAACGTGGGGCTGAGCGTTGCTTGGCCGCGATGTTAGCTAACAAATAGCCACGGCGAAAAACCGGCCTTTCGCTCAAAACTATCTCTGGTCGCCAACATAGCCGACGGCGGATCACCAAAGGCAGACTCGGAATTCACCTAGCCGCCAAGTTCCGCGTGGGATCGTTGACTGGCGCCCGCGACTTCGGCGGCACCAGACGACGTCAAAATCCGAGCTAAAACCTGCGCTAAGAAAAGTGATGCGCTCGCCGACGATCAAAGTCCGACCGGCCTGGGTAGTTTCCGAATCTTCCATGCAACGCTGTCGGACGTTTAACCTCGCCATGATTTGAAAAGGCAGCGGTCGGAAAGCTGGCGGCGGCGCAGACGCTGACGCCCGCTGTCATTGGTGGCTGTCTCGGCGTTGACCGGAGTAAACCGAATGATTGCCAATGTTTTGAGCTCCGGCTCAGACGGTCCTGCGAAAGATGGCACGAACCAAGCCGGAGCGCAGATCTATCTGGTGGGCGGCGGAATCGCGTCGTTGGCGGCAGCGGCATTCATGATCCGAGATGGCGATCTTCAGGGTATGAACATCACGATCTTCGAAGAACTGGACAAAATCGGAGGCAGCCTGGACGGCGCCGGCTCGCCTCAAGATGGCTACGTGCTCCGCGGTGGACGCATGACCGAACGCAAATATCTTTGCACCTACGATCTGTTTTCCTCGATACCAACTCTCGATGACAGCAAGACAGTCACGGAGGAGATGTTCGATTGGAATGAGACGATGAAGACCTCTTCCAAATCACGCCTTATCCGGCGTGGGCAGCGGCAAACCGCACCGAAGTTCGGTCTGAGTGAAGCACATATCCTGACGATTGAGCGCCTGGCACTAGAGCCCGAGATGATGCTGGGCAAGACGAGCATCGCGGATCAATTCGATCCAGCATTCTTCAAGACCAATTTCTGGTTCATGTGGTGCACCACTTTCGCCTTTCAGCCCTGGCATAGCGCGGTCGAGTTCAAGCGTTACCTGGTGCGGTTCGCGCATATGATTTCAGGCTTCAACAGGCTCCAGGGAATTATGCGAACGGTCTACAACCAGTATGACTCGATGGTTCGACCATTACACAAATGGTTGGACGCGCGCGGTGTGAACTTCGTTTTGAACACTCGGGTCACTGACTTGGGGCTGCGTGATCAATATGGCAAGAAGACTGTTGAGCGCATCGTCTATGAACGCGCTGGGCAATCCGGTGAGATCATTGTCGGTGCCGATGATTTCGTCATGGTAACGCTAGGATCGATGACCGAAGCCTCCAGCCTCGGTGGCATGGACGCAGTCCCAGTACTGAAGAACAAGGCGGATGGCGGCGCCTGGAACCTTTGGGAGAAGATTGCCGCAGGTCGACCCGAGTTCGGACGCCCATCGACGTTTGCTGACCATATTGACGAGTCAAAATGGGTGTCGTTCACTACAACTCTGCACGATCCGAGCCTTTTACGGATCGTTCGTGACATCACCGGAAACGTCCCCGGTGAAGGCGGCTTAATTACCTTTCCAGAGTCGAGCTGGTTGGCCTCCATCGTAATTCCGCATCAGCCGCATTTTATCGGGCAACCGGAAGATGTTAGTGTCTTCTGGGGCTACGGCCTGCACGTCGACGCGCTCGGCGACTTCGTCAGGAAGCCGATGGCCGCATGCACCGGCCGCGAAATTATGACGGAGATACTTGGCCATCTTCATGCCGAGTCTGATGCAGCGAAGATACTCGAAACCTCGATCTGCATTCCCTGCATGATGCCTTTCATTACCAGCCAGTTCCTGCCGCGAGAGAAGGGTGACCGGCCCTTGCCAGTGCCAAAAGGATCGAGACATCTCGCCTTTATCGGCCAATTTTGCGAGCTTCCTCAAGACGTGGTGTTCACTGTCGAGTACTCGATTCGATCCGCGCAGACAGCGGTCTATTCTTTGCTTGACCTGAAGCGCGAGCCGCCAGCGGTCTACACGGGCGAATTCAATCCGCGTATTTTATATAGAGCGTTTGTCGCTTTGCACGACCTCGCGTCCTCATGAGAGCTCAACGAGACTATGCCTGTGTTAAACGTAGGTTCGCGTAAAGTGCGGAGGTTTGTAATATTGCAGCTTCTCGTGGTTTCCTTTCATTTTCCAGCTCAATGCTATAGCCGACGTTCGAAAGGTAGCCGAATTCGCCTTCAGGCTGCTCATGTGGAAATGTGAGATGGAGGTGATCAGCCTGCATACAGGTCTGTATGCGAACCAGGCCCTCGCAGGCTCTCGAGCAATGTTTAAGATTCGGCGTCCCCCACTTGGCACGGCAGTGCCGAATGTAGCCCTTAAGCCCAAGTTTTTGATCCAGTGCACCGGACCTACCGTCAGGAACAGCTCTTGTAATCGCACTGTGATTGCTGATTGGCCCGAAGAAATCGCCCACTTTGCACGCCCCTTCGGCCTGTGTATTTCACACAGGTCAAGCGGGCGACTTGGCCGGTCCGGTGACTCAACTTCAACGCGCTGGTATCCCTCGACGAAGGAGCGAACCCATCCGTGAAGTCGCCAGGAGCGATCCTCACCATTATATGCCGTCCAGCCAGCTTTCGCCAGGTAGTGATTCAGGCGGTTAACCCGCCGATCCCACAGGTGCGGACCGATTTTGCGTACATTCCGATGATTGCTATTGGGCTATTCGATCACCAATATCTTCGCGATACTCAGTCGTAACTACACCATCATCTCGGCCTACGGGAGCAGCCCATGTCCAAAACTCAAAAAACTGAAGCAAGAGTGCCCAATACCGAAGTCGCTGAATCACAAAAGGCTTCGGACGAAAATCTGTTTGCGGCTGAGTGCCATGAAGCAGCAGCGCGGTGCCATCGAGCAGCGGCTGAAAGCCTTCGCCAACACGACACTGCTGGCGCACTTGAATCGGCTGCGCAGGCCCACCTCAGATGCAACGATGCGTTCACGGCTACAATCGCTGCCCACAAATTGACGGCAGGAGATCGCTGCTAAATCGACGATGGACTGGGGAGCAGTAACGCGTTCACCTAGCAGCGCTGGGGATCCATTCCATCTATTCAAATTGAAATGAAGCGCCGCCAGGAGGACGATCGGGCGCAGGAGTTCCCGGCAAAACGCGTCATTTAGGGAGGCGTCCTTAAATCTCAAGGTAGGTCGCGCCGGCCGCGACAACCAAAGCTGGGAGCATTGTGGGCCAAGTCTAGTCAATTCTACTGACCGCCGGATGAAACCAAAAAGTTGACTTGGCACCGGCCTTCTCCTTGAATTACGGAGCTCCTCGGCACCGTGGGAGCTGATGCTGGCCGCTCACCTTGACTGTTTGCCTTCTACCCGGCCTCACGGGCATCAGCAGCCCGGCCCCTTGAAGCGACCAGCCCGCAGATCCGCCAGCGCGGCGTTTCCCTGCTCGAGCAGATAGACGAGTGTCGTCGTCTTGATGCCGATCTTGGGGGCGATAGCGTGGAACTCGAAGGCATCTTGCCGGGTGAGGCTGGCCACGCGGAGCAGGTGACGTTCTTTCCACACAATACTGTAGGGCAATTGCGGAATGTGGCTCATATGAATGGTGCCCCACACCACACGCCCGTCCTTGCGCACGGCTCGCCGGGCATTAGGCACCAAGGCGCCGACCGGTGTGAAGATGATGGCGGCATCGAGCGGTTCGGCGGGCGTTTCTCCGGAGTTCTCGGCCCACAGGGCCCCAAGCGACATTTCACCTGCCTGATGGCGTGCGGCGGCAAAGCTGCTCTGGAAACCGGCGCCTAGCCCTGGATGTTAGTTGCGAGCGTCCTTGCGCGCCGCCAACGCCATGGCGATAAGTGATCCACCACCGAAGACCATGTCGATGCCGATGATCAGACCGAGCGTCCAAACGACAGATCCAGGAAGGCCGAAAATGACAAAAGCGGCGAGGACGAGATCGACCACACCATTTACCATCATCCACTCCCATTTTCCTACGAATTTGCGGCGGTAAATGAACCCCAATCCGATCATCAGGATACCGTCTGCAGCGAAGAAGACGGCAAGCAGGATCGTAAGCGACAACAGCCCCTGAACTGGATTCCATAGCAAGGACGCGCCGACAAGGACGGCCAGCAGCGCGGAGATCAAGGACCAGGCGAAACCCGCAGCGCTTCGAGTTCTGAACGTGGCGATGAGACTGACGGTGCCGGCGAGCAGGAACAGCCATCCCAGGAAGACCGTCGTGACAAGGCCGGCCAGCTTGGGAACCAGAATTGCAGCAAGGCCAAGCAGGGCCAGGATGATCCCTTCGGCGAGAAAGACACCCCAATGATCATGCAGAGATTCCGATAAGCTGCCTGGGCGATGTAAGGTGGTTGACTGTTGGGTCGACAAGATCGAGCTCCTTTGTTTTTCGTCGAACGCCCGCCAGAGCAATCGCGAAGGCCTCAGAGACCTGATCTACTTTGAGGCAAATCCATCCTGCCTGAATTGATCTGGCTCAACGATCGAGCCTCATCAGTTTCCAGGCCTGCCCGAACGTTAGCTGAGACGACATTTGCTGGTCCGGTGTTGTTCACCGCGTACGCCTTGTTAGCCATCGCCGTAGCTCTCCATCTATAGTGCGCGCGGCTCGCACTTGGTGGGGAGCAGGCGCCAGAATGGCATCGCAGCCGCGCTCTCCGTCCTCAACAAGGACTTTGGGCGGGCGGCAACTTGAAGCGGCGACCCAAGGGATCGCGTAATGGGCTCATGAGTGGTCGCTGCCATTGAAAACGGAAATCTCATAAGTCGATGTTGTTTTGAGGCCCGTGCGCTTTGCTCCAGGCATTAGCAGGAGATATCAGAGCGGATGCCACGGGTAGGCCTTGGCATCCGCTCTTCTGACTGCTTTCTACCGAACCTGGTGAAGGTTCAGCGAGGCGACTCCTGCCGCAAGGCTGACACCCGTCTGCCCCTGGGCGGAGAAGGGTTGCAAGGTAAATGAACGGCCTGAGCCTCCCACCAGCGCGTTGGCGCCGCCTCCAACCCCAATCGTTGCGGACGCGTCCAGGCCGAGATAGTCGCCGGTAAGAGCGCCGCGCCCACGCCCATCGGTGGATGACAAGACGTCCCACACCAGCACGCCGCGATTGGTCTCACCAATATCGAGACCAAACTTGCGAATAGTACCCGAATAGCGATCGGAACGACCGTGGATTGATTTGTAGACGCAGTTCATATCCTTGGTCGATGTAACGATAAGACCGAGGCCACTTGAGACATCGCAACGCAAGACGCCGACACGAAGTCTGGATTCAGCTGAAGCTGCTTGCGCCGATGCGACGACCGCGACCAATGCCGCGCCACATAGAATGAGGGAATTGCGCATGAGGTGTCCTATCTAAAATAGATCGTACCCGTGGGTGCCACGGTGCTTGTAGTTTCTTGCTCCACCATCGCTTCAATTTGGACTTCCCTAAATATCTAGAAGTCACCGCGCGGCATGACGTAGACAAAGTACGTCCGCGATATAGCAATAACTCTAGCTAAATCGGTTGCGAGACGTAGAGAGAACGGACGTGGTATCAAACTTTATCTTACTAGTTAGAAATCTCCCGAGGCAGAGTCGGAAAGTACTCAGTAGCTAAATATGGCGTGGCCGATGCCAAATTCCCAAGGCCATAGCTTCGTTAGTTCAACTGCCAAATCCTTGGCGGCGTGGCTAAAAGTGTCGAATGATGGAGATTTGCGAGCATCGCATCTGCGTTGCTAACTGGGCTTGGGGCGACGTGATATTGGGGCGCTCGATCCCGTTAGCTTCGATGTCGGTCTTGCGTGATGGGAGTGAGCTGGCGAGTCTTTGACGTAATCTCGATCCATCACGGATCCTTAGGACATCGGCAATATGGCCTATGAACCTGATAAGAAACCAATATGTTGCTCGGGGCGGCATCGTTGCCGCGCCGTTGCCCGGTGGCAATCCCAACAAGATCAGTCACTCAGCTATTGAACTTCCATCTTGTCGATCGTCGTCGAAGCGAGTTTGTCCGCATCGCGTTCACCGCCCTTCGCAGCGCCGAGAACTGTCTTGGCGATTGCCTGCCGGCGATATCGGGCTCTACTCCCGGATTTCTCGCTTTCGGCGTGAGGCGTCAGGGCATCGACCGACTTGTCGTAGGCCTCGCCAAGGCTCTTCAGGTCACGGGAATTGAAGTGCTGATTGTGTTGTTTTTTCACACGGAATCTCCAGTTCGAGAATGAACGCAACGGCTGCTTTATGTCGTGCGGCGAGGCTATATGGTGGCAATGGCCTGGACGATCGCAACGAGCCCTCAAAGCGCCGGCGAGCGGGACTCAGCGGGCGAAAGCGTCCGTCGTGACAGGTGTGGAAGGATGTCCACTCCTCCAGCTCAAGTTCACTGGCTCCCAAGTAGTGCCCTCGATCGCTGCAACTGGCCGGACGAGGATTGCTACCCCATTGGTCATTCCCCACCATAGCGGAAGCAGGAACCCGAAGCGCAGGCCCGGAAACTACTTAGACAAATCGCAAGGAGTTGTTCCTCGCCAGTTTCGCATCCATATCTATCGCCCAGTCCGTATGGGGTTCGACCCGACGCGCCGGCCGACCGGATTCCAAACGGGCGCACAATATCGAGGCGAGGCGGACGGTGACGCCGCGTGTTGTGCTCCGCATGACGCGCATCCATCCAAAACTCGGACGCCCCAACCAAATCCAACGCACTCCATCTGGGTAGTTTCCGAGGCTACTTGCCCGCTTGGCAGCCCGGTATGATCCACCAACTAATGCACTGCCCCCGCTGCAAATCGCCCGACGAGGTGGCCGGATGGCTGGTTCATTTTTTTAAGCAGAAGGCGTGCGGGCAAGAAGCTCTCGCTCTTCCGATGTTTGCATGGGAGGCGCCGCCCCGGCACCTCAGGCCCGATGAGGCTAAACTCCCGAGGTGCCCATCGATATGACCTGCGCAACCTTATTCGGCACACCGCTGGTAGGACCACCTTCAGTCAAGCGCTCAGTCTCGCCTGGGTGTCGATGAGGACCGGAAAAACCTTATGACCGAAGCATTACTCTACCCATTGCGATTTGATCCTATTTGTCAGTACCGACTTTGGGGCGGAAGACGATTAGGTGAGTGGCTCCAGGCATCGCTGCCCGGCGATGGGCCGATCGGCGAAGCCTGGATGTTGAGTGATCGGGACGAACAGCCCAGCCGTGTTGCTGACGGACCGCTCAAAGGGCAAACCGTTGCTGAGTTGATGCAGCGCTGGCCAAGGCTGATGCTCGGTCATTTCGCCGGCCAGTTCCAGCGATTTCCTCTGCTCGTGAAGTTTCTCGATGTGCACGAGATGCTATCCGTCCAAGTACACCCACCTGACAATAGGGCCGAGCTGATCCCGAAGGGCGAGACCGGCAAGACCGAAGGTTGGGTGGTGCTTGAGGCGGATCCGGGAAGTCGCATCTATGCGGGCTTGAAGTCGGGTGTCACCGCCGCAGATCTACGAGCCTTGTCGAAGCGGACGGTGAACAATTATCTCGCTAGTTTTGCGCCCCTCCGCGGACAGAGTGTTCTCATCGAGGCGGGGACCGTGCATTCGCTTGGTGACGGCGTCGTTGTGCTCGAAGTTCAGGAAAACAGCGACGTTACCTTTCGACTTTATGATTGGGATCACATCGATGCAACAACGGGCCATCCACGCCCATTGCAGATGGAACAGGCGTTGGCTTGCGTCAACTTTGCGCAGGGTGTGATCGGCCCCGTCGCGCCGGTTGTCGAGCCAATGCAGTCCGTTGAGCGCGAACGGCTTCTGCACTGCTCGCATTTCCAATTATGGCGCCTCCAGAGCGCATCGTCCTTTGCCGTCGGGGCGGCATACGCCCCGCGGGTCCTGGTCTGCGTCGAAGGAGCAGGATGGATCGAGTATGATGGCAAGGACTTCGCGATGAAAAAAGGCACCGTGATGCTTTTGCCGGCGGCCGTAGGTGCGTGCCGCTTCCGGCCTGACGGCTCTATTACACTGCTGGAAATCGCGATGCCGGAGTACCCATGAAAAAGCTGGCAGTCTTCGATCTCGATGGCACGCTCGCCGAAAGCAAATCACCTCTCGATCCCGAGATGGCGGATCTGATCGACCGACTGCTCAACGTCGTCAAAGTCGCGGTGATCTCCGGAGGCTCTTGGGCCCAATACCAACAACAGGTATTGTCCTATCTTCAGAGTAACGATCACCTTCGTAACCTCTCCCTGCTTCCCACATGTGGTACAAAATTCTACCGATACAACGGAGAATGGCAAAAACTATATTCGGAAGATTTGAGTGCCAAAGACAGGGCACAAATCATCGACGCCTTGAACAAGGCACTCGACCAGGCCGGGTACAGAGCTGAAAAACATTGGGGAGATTTGATCGATGATCGTGGCACCCAGATTACACTTTCTGCCCTTGGACAGGACGCGCCGCTCGATGACAAGAAGAAATGGGATCCTGATTTCGCCAAGCGCAAAAAGATCAAGAAAATACTCGAGCCCCTGATTCCCGGATTCTCGGTTCAATTGGGCGGTGCGACATCGATCGACGTCACCAAAATAGGAATAGACAAAGCCTATGGAATCAAAAAGCTTCACGAGATACTAGGAATATCGATTGAAGACATGATCTTCGTTGGCGACGCTATTTTCCCGGGTGGCAACGATTATCCCGCAAAGCAAGCCGGTGTCGTGTCCATCAAGGTCCGGGATCCTGACGAAACCAAGCGGGTTATTGAAGCCTTCATTGCCTGCCTCGGGGAAGAAGGCAATCAATGACGGATTTCAAGCTGAGGCGGATCGGCATGGTTATGGAGCCGCAACAAGGCGACCCGAATGAAGTGGAGGGCGTCCTAAACCCGGCAGCCGTTCGAGCCAGAGATGGCCAGCTCTACCTCTTTCCCCGTCTTGTGGCTCACGGCAATTACTCCCGCATTGGGATCGCCCGCGTGTTGTTCGACGGCGCCGGCGATCCCATAGGCGTCGAGCGCATGGGTATCGCTCTGGAGCCGCAAGCCGACTACGAACTTTCGCAGAACGGTGGAGGATGCGAGGATCCGCGCGTGACGTATGTCGAGCCGCTCCAGCAATATGTCATGACATACACGGCCTCTTCGCGCCGCGGCCCACGAATAGCGATCGCGATTTCCGATGACCTGTTTCACTGGCGTCGTTTGGGGCTGGCAAGCTTCTATCCCTATCACGGCATTACTTTCGATGGTGTAGACAACAAGGACGCGAGCATATTTCCCGTCTTGGTGCCAGACCCCATGGGCCGGCCCTGCATCGGGCTCGTCCACCGTCCATTGTTCCCAGGAACACGTCCGGAAGAAAAGGCACAACAATCCAGGTCACACGTTCAGGATACTTTTAGAGAATGCATCTGGATTTCGTACTGCCGCCTGACGGCCAATGACCGGGAGCATCCGCTCGGCAGGTTCGTCGAGCATCATCGATTGGCCTGTCCCCAGGCTGAGTGGGAGCGTCTCAAAGTTGGTGGGGGAGTGCCTCCGACCTTATGTCGACACGGTTGGCTGCAGCTCTATCACGGGGTTGGCGATCTTGCGCGACCCAGCCCAACTGGGCGCAACTTTTGCTATTCGGCTGGCGCACTCGTACTTTCAAAGGAACATCCCAACAGGATTGTATATCGCTCGCCCGAACCAGTGCTTGTTCCCGAAGGTCCGCTTGAGAACCTGGGGACAGTCGACAGTGTTGTGTTTCCCACCGGGATCGATCGACGCGACGATCTCGGCAAGCCCGATCGCTTCGATGTCTATTATGGCATGGCGGATGACCGAATTGGTGTGGCGCGACTTGACGTGCCAGCAAAGCTTCCGCTTGCGGGCTTGGCCGCAACCAAGCCGTACGCTGCCTGAGAACCGACGTTAAGACCAGTCGCCCACGCCCCATCATCGATGCCGATGCCGACAAACCAGCGGGAACACCAGCTAGTGTTCCAGACGTTTCATCAACAGCCACTGCGAGCGGATTGAGTAGAAGGCCTACAACAACATCGCTCGAAGGAGCTTCTCCGACAGGATCAACGCTCGCTCCATCGGCGAATACAGGACCGCAAATTCCTGTTCAGCGAGGCCAGCGCTTCGTTCACAATTGCTCGGATCGATCGTAGCGGATGATCTCGCCGAACCCCTTGCCTCGAGGATCAACAGAGGTGAACAACTTCCCCGATCGTTCATCGTCACCCAGTACGATCCGGCCTCCGCCTTTCCTTAACCCCACGGAATCATACGACAGGCTCAAAACGCCAGCTTCTTTTCAACAAACGGCTGGTTGAGTTCACCGAGGGCTAAAGTTGGGTAGTTTCCGAGGGGAGACGCGAGCTTGCTCTCGTGCGAGGGTCTCATTCTGCCCGCTGACCCCGGACAGGAAATGACCCCAAGACTTGCCGTTCGTCTCCCACGGACGGCATTTTTGCAGCGCGTATGGCGTAAGTCTGCGCGCCCGGTCCGATCCGGTTTCGATGCAGTGCCGGATCGGGCCACGCCGCGCCGAAAGTTGTAAGGCACGAAGGGAAAACGCGATGATCACACAAGATTGGAATTTTGGATTGACCCTGGAAATGCCGCGGGGAAATTGCAGATCGGTCACCAATGTCTTGGAGGCGGTATCCGTGCTGGATAAAGAATGGCCACTCAGCGATGGCGAGGAGTACCGCGAGGCTAAGGAAGCCTGTCGCGCCGCGCTCGCTCGGCGCCGATCACCATATGACGCGCAGAAGATCTTTATCAGAGCTGCAAAAGAGGCCGGCCTGTACGTGATGCCCAAGCCACATGCTCCCTAACGGGTATATGCATTTGTGCCGCGCTTGCACATCCGCAAGCTCGTGGGCTTCACTGGCCCCAGGTGGCGAATAGTCCGATCGCGGCAGCGGCCATGACGATGGTTGCAAGCCAGCCGAAGATCCTCAGGCCGGCATGCAGCTTGAATTCACCCATAGCGGCGCGATGACTGGACAGGTGCATCATCAGGACCATAACCGGTACGGCGACGACACCATTGATGACGGCGCTCCAAAACAGTGCCTTAATCGGCTCCAAAGATTGCCGTGCTTACGCCCGCTGGCCACGGTATCGCCTGCAACCTCGCTAACCTCTACACCGTCCACTGCATTCTCGACCCGGCGCACACGACCATCTTCCAGGCGCGCTTGGGGACACACGCGTCTAACCGCAGAGAATCGCGCAAGCGCGTTTTGACATTAGGCAAACCTGCTGACGGTGGCCTTTGGGGAAAGCGGCAGGGCCCATATAGAGCCATAGCTCCCTACAAGATGGTGGGGCTAGGCCTTAAACGGCAAAAGGCTCGCCAGTGAGTCCCATCGGGCATCGTTAGGACAACTTAAAGTAGGCCGGAGGGTGGGCACCAATGGAACCATATCGATCGGCGCCGGTTCTCTTAGACTGGGCCCGCTGATGTACGTGGCCAATCGCGGCAGCGTCTAGCGTGCAGAGGTGGTAGAGGCATGACAACAATTTTGATAATCGTTCTCGTTGTAATTCTTCTCGGAGGCGGCGGCTTTTACGGAAGAGGACGCTGGTACTGAGCAAACTAAAAGCGGCCTGCAGAAATTGACTCCAAGACTTGCCGTTCGTACCCCACGGACGGCATTTTTGCACCGCGTATGGCGCAAGTGTGCGCACCCGGTCCAATCAGGTTTCGATGAGGCGCCGGATCGGGCCACCCATCGGAGCGTTCAAGCCATGAGCAGCCAACGGCCCAAGATAGCAAATTGGGTGTTCCTGCTCTTCTGGCTGATCATGCTGATTCCAGTGATCTGGATCCTTAACTGGATGGT
>Ga0206974_1011_pt2 | contig 45869 bp, 44 predicted proteins | sample Alteio_BWOrgHeat_84_FD_152920 | JGI IMG/M metagenome (GOLD analysis project Ga0206974, IMG submission 152920) | Enriched cells from forest soil in Barre Woods Harvard Forest LTER site, Petersham, Massachusetts, United States -... | ecosystem: Environmental > Terrestrial > Soil > Temperate forest >... | reverse complement strand
ATGCGCCGCACCGTCCTCCCGCTACTCCTCGTCGTTCCTGCGCTCCTAGCCGCCACGCGCCCCGCCGACATCGCCTTCCGCGTCACCATGATCGACCCCGGCTACAACGAAACCGCCGCACTCGCCGACCTCAATCACGACGGCAAGCTCGACATCATCTCCGGCGACAGTTGGTACGAAGCGCCCACCTGGACCAAGCACAACCTCCGCGACATCGACTACGCCGCCGGCTACATCGACAACTTCAGCGACCTGCCCCTCGACGTCGACAACGACGGCTGGACCGACATCGTCCAGTGCAGCTACTTCGCCCACAAGATCATCTGGCTCAAAAACCCCGGCAGCAGCGGCGGCGCATGGACCGAGAACGTCATTGACGACGCCGGCCCCACCGAATTCGCCTTCCTCGTCGATCTCAACAACGACGGCAAAGCCAACGAGATCCTCCCCGAGTACGACCGCACCAACGTTCCGCTCTCCTGGTACGAGCTCGACCCCCAAAATCCCGGCAAATGGATCAAGCACACCGTAGCCGACCACTCCTTCGGCCACGGCATCGGCGTCGGAGACGTCAACGGCGACGGTCGCAACGACATCCTCACCCCCAAAGGCTGGCTCGAAGCCCCAGCCGACCCGCGCGCACCCGGCAACTGGACCTTCCACCCCACGGACTGGGACCAGCACCCCATCGCGCCTGCCGGCCACCATGAACCGCCGCCATCCTCACCGCTCGTTCCCGCGCAAGCCAAACTCGCACAGCCACGCGGCAGCGCCTTCGGCCGCATGTACCTTCTCGACCTCAACGGCGATGGCCGCCCCGACCTGCTCACCACTATGGCCCACGACTACGGCATCCTCTGGTACGAAAACACCGCAGACGGCCATTGGGTTCAACACATCATCGACAACACCTGGTCCCAGGCCCACGCCGCCATCCTCGCCGACATCAACGGCGACGGCCAGCCCGACTTCATCACCGGCAAGCGCTACTTCGCCCATAACGGCAACGACCCCGGCGAACGCGAACCCATCGGCCTCTACTGGTACGAGTACCGCAAAGTTCCTGCTACGCCCAACACCGCGCAAGGCCCCGGCAACGGCGGCCTCGAATGGATTCGCCACATCGTCGACTACGGCGGCCGCATGGGCGGCGGCATGCAAATCGTAGCTGCTGACCTCAACAACGATGGCCATCTCGATCTGGTCAGCGGTGGCAAGGCCGGCCTCTTCCTCGCCGAGCCGGCCTCCACCAAACATCCATGAAACCCAGCTAGAACGCCAGCGGCTCATTGACCTGGATCAGCGGCTGCACATCGGTGTAATTAGGAATATCGCCGATAATCTCCGCGCCGTGCTCACTAAGTGCGGCCTGTAACGCGGCATGCGACACAAAGACCAGCTTCGCCATCAGCGCAAAAGCCGGCGGCTCTCCTTCCAGGGTCGCCGTGCCGCGCAGCAACTCCGCATGCGTCATCCCCATGCTTGCCCAGCGCGCCTGCACCATCGGCATGTGCTTCGTTACGTAATACTCATAGTCAAAATGCGACGTGGCAGTCTTCGGATAAAGAACAGTAACAACAACCATGTGGGCAATCCCCTTCGATCTTGAATCGTGAACAAGCTGCCCCAGCATAGCCGAGTACCCCCAATGAAGCACATCTGCCAAATCATTTGCAGGTAATTTCAAGAACGCTGCGCCTTCGATTTCCAACTTCCCATGCGCAGCTTCACACCCCCCGCACTCTCGCCAACACCACCACCACGCCCCAAATCCCCGCCAGAAACAGCACCCCAATCCCCAGCGCCAACCCCACCGCCTCCCGTCGCCCGCCCTCGCGCAAATGCCGTTCGAGCGCCTTCCCCTGCAATCCTTCGGCTGTTAGCCGCATCCCCACCACCAGCGCCGCAGCCATCAGCCAATCCGCCACCCTGACGCTGACCATCCCTATCCAGATCGCCATCGCCGTGACCGCCAGTCCAACCATCAACGCCGCAACACCGCGCCCAACCCGTCCCAGCCGCACGTAGTTCACCGCCATCAGCGCCGCCCCAGCCGCTGGCGTCCCAACCAGCGTTGCAATCGCCACCGTCCGCGGCGAAAACAGCCGATACTCCGGCGCCGCCGAAAATGCTCCCACTCGTACCGCCAGCTTTCCCGTCCGTAGATCACGCACCTCAATCGTCTGAGTCATCGTCCCCATCATGCCTCCCGCAGATTCTCTCGATCGTCTATCTCAATCTGCGTAAAACACGCCGTAAGTTGATCAACTTCTTCAGACAATTCGTCGAGCCATTTAAAATCGAAGCGCCATGACAACCCCAACCTTCCGAGCCCTCGCAGCATCGCTCCTCTGCCTTGCCTTCGCCTCAGCCTCTGCCACGATCGCCCAAGGCCCGCGCGCCGAGCTCACACCCGACCAGCGCAAAGCCCTCATCGCCAAGCGCGAGTCCATCGAGTCCGAGCTCGAATCCATCGCCATCATCGACCGCAAAGTCATGGTCCCCATGCGCGACGGCAAGCGGATGGCCGCCGATATCTACCGCCCCAAAGACACCAGCAAGAAATACCCGATCATCTTTAGTCGCACTCCCTATAACTTCAACTTCTGGGATATCCGTCTCGGCACGTACCGCGATATGTCCACCGAGCTCGACGCCGTCAAGCGCGGCTACGTCCTCGTCGAGATGAATGAGCGTGGCCACTTCTTCTCCGAAGGCAATTACGACATCCTCGGCGCTCCGCTCTCCGACGCGCAGGACCAATTCAACTGGATGGCCGCGCAGCCCTGGTCCGCCGGCAAGATCGGCCTCATCGGCTGCAGCTCCACAGCCGAATGGCAGATGGCCGCAGCCTCGCTCGGCAATAAAGCCCTCACCACCATCATTCCCGAGAGCTTCGGTGCCGGCGTCGGTAAAGTCGGCCCCTACAATGAGCAAGGCAATTGGTATCGCGGCGGAGCAGTTCAGATGCTCTTCATCGACTGGCTCAACGGCGAGCAGAATCAAGTCCGCCCGCAGTTCCCTGCCAACACCTCGCAAGCCGACCTCATCGCCGCCTCCAGGCTCTTCGACCTCGCGCCACAGATGCCGCCCATCGACTGGGCCAAAGCCTTCGAACACCTACCCGAAAAGGACCTCATCTCCGCCGCCGGCGGCCCGCGCGGCATCTTCGCCGACAAGATGCCCAACACCACCGGCGGAGCCATGATCGAGCGCACTCCCAACGATCCAGCCTGGCGCAAAGGCGGCATCTGGCAGTCAGACACCATGCCCATCAACGTCCCCGGCCTCTGGGTCATGACTTGGTACGACGTTTCCATCGGTCCCAACCTGGCCGCTTATAACTTCGTCCGCGAACACGCCAAAGGCGAAGCCGCCAACCAGCAATACGCCATCATCGCTCCAACTCTGCATTGCGGCTACAAGCGCGCCACCGAGAAGACCGTCGTCGGCGAGCGCGACATGGGCGACGCCCGCCTCGACTACGACGACATCACCTACGCCTGGTTCGACAAGTTCCTAAAGGGCGAGAGCGACACCAGGATCGAGAAGATGCCAAAGGTGCAGTACTACACCATGGGCCTCAACAAATGGCAGCACAGCGACACCTGGCCCCCCGAAGGCGCAAAGCCCGTCACCCTAACCCTGAGCAGCAGCGGCCACGCCAACACCCTCCACGGCGACGGCCAGTTAGTCCTGCCCGCGGCATCGCCACTCTTACCCTTCGCGTCTTCAACCGCATCCTCCAAAGAAGACCAGCCCGACACCTTCACCTACGACCCCATGCACCCCACGCCCAGCTACGGCGGCAACGTCTGCTGCGCCGCCAACAGCATCCCCGGCAACGGAGGCGCACTCGATCAGCGCAAGATGGAAGAGCGCGACGACATCCTCGTCTACACCACTGAGCCGCTCGCCGCGGACGCTGAACTCTCCGGCCCCATCACCGTCACCCTCTACGTCTCCTCCGACGTCAAAGACACCGACGTCACAGCCAAGCTCATCGACGTCCAACCCGACGGCACGGCCTATAACCTCGACGAAACCATTCAAAGACTCCGCTACCGCGACGGCGACAACAAACAAGTCTGGCTCGAAAAAGGCAAAGTCTACAAAGTCACACTCACTCCCATGAACACCAGCAACCTCTTCGCTGCAGGCCACAAAATCCGCCTTGAAGTAGCCGGCTCTAACTTCCCCCGCTTCGATCGCAACCTCAACACCGGCGGCAACAACTACGACGAAACCACCTCCGTCATAGCCCACACCCAGATCCATCACAGCCCTCAATACCCCAGCACCATCACCCTGACCGTAGTCCCCAAGCACGAATAACAGCGGCTATCGCCACCGGAATTTGTCATCCTGAGGGCACCGGAGTCCTCACAGACAAATCTTCGTCTGTGGGGTTCAGCCCCGATGTTGTCATCCTGAGCGCAGCGAAGGACCTGCTGTTGTTTTTGTCGTTTCCGCTATCATGGGAATCCCCCATCCCCACGCGGCCATCGTGCGCCAGAAGGGACCCCATGCAAGCCATCACCTACCGCCGCTATGGCGCACCCGAAGTCCTCCGCCTCGAAGACGTCCCAATCCCCACCCTCGCCGCCAACGACGTCCTCATCAAAGTCCGTGCCGCCTCCGTCAATCCCTTCGACTGGCACTTCATGCGCGGCACACCCTACGGCGTCCGCATCATCGCCGGTCTAAGCAAACCCAGGCTGCCGCAACTGGGAGCAGACGTCGCCGGAGAAGTAGAGGCCGTCGGCGCAAAGGTCAACAACTTCAAGCCCGGCGACCTGGTCTTCGGCATGGCCCGCGGAGCCTACGCTGAATACGCCTGCGCCAAGGAATCAAATCTCGCCATCAAACCCGAGAACATCTCCTTCGATCAAGCAGCCTCAGTCCCCATCGCCGCCTGCACCGCTCTCATAGCCCTTCGCGACAAGGGCCACATCCAATCCGGCCACCAGGTTCTCGTCAACGGCGCCGCCGGCGGAGTCGGCACCTTCGGCGTGCAGCTCGCCAAAGCCTTCGGAGCTCACGTCACCGGAGTCACCAGCACTCGCAATCTGGAGCTGGTCAGCTCGATTGGCGCCGATCACGTCATCGATTACACACAGAAGAACTTCACGGAAGATTCAGGCCAGTACGACTTGATCCTCGACGCCGTCGGCAACCATCCGATCTCAGCCCTCAAGCGTGTCCTCAAGCCCAACGGCATCTGCGTCAGCGCAGGCGGTACAACCGATGACTGGATGCTTCGCCCCATCGCCCACACCCTGCATTCGCTTCTCATCTCCACCATCTCAGATCGCAAATTCGTAGGCGTCCTGGGAAACACCAGCACCGCAAATCTCGCCACCATCGCCGATCTCATCCAAAGCGGAAAAGTAACTCCCGTGATCGACAGATCCTACCCACTGAGTCAGGTTCCCGAAGCCATCCGCTATCTCGAAGCAGGCCACGCCCGCGGCAAAGTCATCATTACCATCACGCCTGGCACCCATGCGTGACACCCGCCTCTACACCCCGAACTGCCGCAGATGATGATCCAGATGCTTATACATCCACATCGACCACTCCTCTGCCGTCAACTTTCCAAAGAAACTATGCGGATGCGTCGTACAACCCGCCGGCCCAGCCGCTGCAAACCGGTCAATCTGCCGGCACAGCCGCACCCGCTCCACATTCAGCTCGCGCGCATCCGCCACAACAAAGCCCGGGATCGTAGGCGAATTCCTGCGCATCGGCTCCGTTTCCTTGAATGCCATCGGCTTGATCACGCTGCCGATCACCCGCCCAATCAGCATCCGCGGCGGCCGAAAGTCTCCCAGCGCCATCTCCATCCCTAGCGAACAATGCGCCGCCATCTGTGCCGCATCCATCTTTCCCCACAACCGCTCGCTCTCCGGCTTCAACCGTCCCAGCCGATCCTTCACCTCAGCCACCGTCGCCGCCTGATACAGTGTCTTCATCCACACATCCTCTCAAGAATCGCCACAACTGGGTGCCCCAGGTCTCGCTCTCGACACCTGGGATAGCTACGCCTCAAATGACTCCATCTGCTCCCATCAACATTAGACATTTAGAATGAAAAGGACATGACCACTGCAGCAAGCCCGACCATCGCCAGTCCCGCAAGCCTCGAATCTCTCCGTCAAAAATTCGAAACCCGCGAAGCCCGCATCGGCATCGTCGGCATGGGCTACGTCGGCCTGCCCCTCGCGCTGCTCTTCTCCAACGAGCGCTTCCGCGTCACCGGCTTCGACATCGAGGCGGCCAAAGTCCAGACCCTCAACAGCGGCGGCTCCTACATCGTTCGCATCCTCCCCGAACAGATCCAGTCCGCCCAGAAATCCGGATTCTGCGCCACCAGCAACTACGCCGACGTCGCCGAGATGGACGCCGTCATCATCTGCGTTCCCACCCCGCTCAACGACTACCACGAGCCCGACCTCCGCTACGTCCGCGAAACCGTCGAGTCCATCGCTCCCTTCGTCAAAGAAGGTCAGCTCATCGTCCTCGAAAGCACCACCTACCCTGGCACCACCGAAGAGCTGGTCGTCCCCCGCCTCGAATCCGGCAATAAACAAGGCCTTAAGGTAGCTCGCACCTCAGGTGACAGTGGTCTACACGTAGCCTTCAGCCCAGAGCGCGAAGACCCCGGCAATGACACCGTAGCCCGCCACGACATCCCCAAAGTCGTCGGCGGCTGCGGCCCCATCGCATCCGAGCTCGCCGCCGCCATGTACGGAGCCATCTTCCGCCGCGTCGTCCCTGTCAGCTCGCCCTCTGTCGCCGAGATGACCAAGCTCCTCGAAAACATCTACCGCTGCGTCAACATCGCCCTCGTCAACGAGCTCAAGCAGCTCTGCATGAAGATGGAGATCGACATCCACGAAGTCATCGACGCCGCCAAAACCAAGCCCTTCGGCTTCCAGGCCTTCTATCCCGGCCCCGGCCTCGGCGGCCACTGCATCCCCATCGATCCCTTCTATCTCTCCTGGAAAGCCAAGCAGTTCGACTTCCGCACCCGCTTCATCGAGCTAGCCGGCGAAGTCAACACTGCCATGCCCTACTTCGTCATCGAACAGATAGCCGCCGGCCTCAACGACCACAGCAAATCCATCAAAGGCAGTAACATCCTGGTCCTCGGCCTGGCCTACAAACGCGACATCGACGACCTTCGCGAATCCCCCTCCCTGACAATCCTGGAGTTACTCCGCGAAAAAGGCGCCAAAGTCAGCTACAACGACCCCTACTTCCCAAAAGTAGGCCAGGGCCGCCACTACGCCCTCAACATGACCAATACCCCGCTCGACAACTTGGGAAATTACGACGCAGTAGTCATAGTCACCGACCACACCACCTACAACTACCAGCAGATCGTCGACCAGTCTCAGTTAGTTATCGACACAAGAAACGCCACCAAAGGCATCCAAAGCAATAAAATCCTCCGCTGCTGACTTCAATCTGGACTAGGCAAATCTAGCTCATTTTCTTTGTAATGAGTGTTGCTACTATACCCAGAACCATACCTACTAGCGCCCACGCTAACCGCGCAAGTAGATCTTTTCGCTTGGCGAGCTTTGCCTTATAGTCGCTTCTAACATTTGCAAAATAGATTCGGTTTTTTCGAAGCCGGGCACTACTCAGACTGACGATACCCAAGCTAAATATAGCAATGACGAGCGCCAACCCTGCAAGGCTGAGTCTAACTAAGACGGCATTCGACAATATGAAGACCGATACGGTGACGATCAATACACATGGGCAAATAACGATGTACCAAGCGAACAGACTAGAAACTGAATCCGCGATGACCTTTAGCTTATCCGCTCGCCTATTGAATATCTGCGTTACCTCTCCATATAAAGCCCATTCCGTGTGTTCCAAGACGTAGGGTGCGTGAAATTGAGGCTTGATGGTGTCATAAATTATGAGCAGACCCCGCCCACTATCGATTCGGTTGACGTCACTCATGTTAAGGGAGAATTGGGTGGCATATTCTCCATGCTCACTGAGTTCTTCCCTTGTTGTGATTAAGAGGTCTTTTCCGATTAGGTATTCAAAAGACACTTGCGGCGAATCCGGTAACTGAGAGATTTCCTCGCGCAACAGATCCTCAATCTCAAAGAGATCATCGAGATAAATGCGCGCATGCGGAAGTTCAAAGGGAACAGCGCGGATGGTCGAAACCGTCAAAGAAAATGCTCCAGGCGAACTTGGCCTCGAGTTTAATTCAGAAAACCGCTACTTGGATACTCCATAAGGTATTCCGCTAAACCCGCTCCAACTCCGCCCAGGCCTCCGCCAACCCCACGCGAATCGCCGTCCCCGCCACAGTAAGCTCATCCTCGGTCACTTGGTGCAGCCCATCCCCATCTGCCCGCCACGCCACCCGGCGCTGCGGATCGAAGATCCAGATATGCTCCACCCCAAAGGCAAGATACTCGCCGATCTTCTCCTGCAAACCCCCAAGCGTGTCATCCGGCGAAAGAATCTCAATCGCAATCAGCGGCGCCGAATCCAGCACATGCTCAAACTTCACACCAGCCCGCGTAATCAGCACATCCGGAATCCGAAACTTCGTCCGCGCCACCCGCGTCCGCAGCTCCGGATATACCTCGATACCCCACGCTGCCCGGTTCATCCAGAAAAGTGCCGCCAAAAACATCTGCAGTATCGAGTGCCCCTTCTCCCCCACATTCCGCTCCTCAATCCGGCCATCCACATATTCGCAATCGGGGCTAAAACTCGTACGCAGATACTCGCGGACTGAGATAAGTCCGTCGTCGGTCGCCAAATCTCGGACGGGCAAGGTCGCCATAGCACCAGTATCCTCCTCTTTCAACGCTGTGCCAACACGCATAACTGCTAAACTGTCCGCCTCATGCCCTCTGAACTCACCATCCGCTCCGCCCGCCGCGACGACTACAAACAATGGCTTCCCCTTTGGCTCGGCTACAACGCTTTCTACGGCCGTCACGGCGCAACAGCTCTCCACGAAGCCATCACCCAGGCCACCTGGTCCCGCTTCTTCGACCCCAACGAACCCATGCACGCTCTGGTCGCGGAGCAGGACGGAAAGCTCGTCGGCATCGTCCACTACCTCTTCCACCGCACCACGCTCGCCATCCAGCCCACCTGCTATCTCCACGACCTCTTCACAGACGAGTCTCTCCGCGGCCAGGGCATCGGCCGTAAGCTCATTGAGGCTGTATATAGTGCAGCAAAAGAAGCCGGAGCCTTCCGCGTCTACTGGCTCACGCATGAGAGCAACGCCACCGCGCGCCGCCTCTACGACCAGGTCGCAGAAAATTCCGGCTTCATTGTCTATCGCAAGAACATGGCATAACCACGCCAAGCGTCATTCCGCACGTAGCTCACGCCGCAGTCAATCGACCCGAAACAAATGCCACCAGCGCCGGCGTACTCCACGCCCCCGTCCCCAGTGGAAACAGTGGCTTTCCCTGGAGCACCGCCGGCAGATGATCCGGCGTCACGCCCGCAGCCAGCACCAGCGCATCCGCACTCGCCACGCTACCCTGCAGCGTCGGCTTCCAGTCCGCCACCGGCCCCGCAATCACCGCCAGCGTCACCGTCGCCTCGCCCTCACGCGACAGCACCTTCGCCTCCAGCGAATTCGACTCGACGACCAGCGCGTCATCCTCATTCTCGCGCTTTCGCTCCTCGACAATCCACCGCACCAGCGCATCGTGAGGAACCCGCTCGATGAAAAACGAACGGTCCGCGCCCGCCTTCAGATAGCGCGAACTATCCTTCTCCGAATCTCGCTCAAACTCTTCCAGAATCTCCGTATCGGTCTCCGTACCCGTCCCGTGCCCATGCGGCGAAATCTTCATCGCCATCCAGCGAAAGCCCGGCAGCGCCGCCACCAGCGCACAGCCCACCGCAGTCTTCCCCGCTCCGCGTCCACTCCCAGCAATTACCAGCACCGCCAAAGCATCGCCCTCCTCGCTGCCACTCTGCATCCTGTGTATCACGGCGCCAGCCGCGCGGCCGTACACGTAAGTTCGGCGGCTCGCCACCTGCGATTCAAGCCCGGCGGCAGGTGCAGTTCACACAGGCATGCTCGGCACACGCTCCGCAGCTCTTGATGAGCTCCCTGCGCAGCGCCGCACGGGCACGGTGAGCACGCACCGCGGCATTTGAGGCAGAGATGCTCTTCTCCTCGGCGTAATCGAGCAAACGCTGCTCGCCCAGGTCCACCGCACGCAGTAATTGTGCATACTCCGGGCGAAGCGTTTCCATCACTCCAGCCAGGCACGCACAAACTTCATCCACAATCTCCGCGCTCGGAGCCGTCCGTCCTTCCATCTCCCTGCCCCATGCTTCCAGAGCACGATCCTCCGTCGCCCGGCGGCGGTACGTATCAATCACCGCATTGCGCAGCACGCGGTAGAACCAGCTCACCACCGACTCCTGCGCCTGCAGCTCCCCCTCATGTTGCAGAGCCCGAATATAGGCCGCCTGCAAGATATCTTCAGCACTCGCAGCATCCGCGACACGCCGCCGCACAAAGCCAAGAAACCGGCCCCGCTGTTCCAACAGCGCATTGAAGGATGAACTCGGCATGCTCTCTGTAAAAGCGGAGGACCCGTAAGGTCCTCCGTCCATGGTTAACTGCGCTTCACGCATGTGCAGATCACGCAGGTGCAGTTGCTGCCGCAAGGGCAAGTGTCGCATTTCATGGTTCCGTTCATGGGTCCGTCTCCTTTGGAACGCCATCCAAGCGTTCAACCTGAAGACGCGCCAATCCCGCCAACATTACACCCGTGGCAGATTTAGCTCGAACCAGATTTGATTCGAATACGACAAGCCGTTCCCGCAACCATCCAAGCGATATCGCAGGCTCAATCCTTCTTCTTACGCGCCAGCCGAGCCAGCATAGCCAGCTCCTTCAAATACGCCTTCAGCGGCTTCGCCGGCGTCCCCCACAGCACCGCACCCGGACCCTCCAGCTTTTTCCCGCTCAATACCCCAGCCTGCCCACCCAGGATCACCCCCGGCCCCACATGCGCATGGTCCCCAATCCCCACCTGCCCCGCAATCACCGCGCCCCTACCCACCGTCGACGACCCCGAAATCCCCGTCTGCGCCGCAATCACCACATCCTCGCCAATATCGCAGTTATGCCCGATATGCACCAGGTTATCCAGCTTCACCCCGCGCCGAATCCGCGTCTCTTTCAACGCCCCGCGATCGATCGTCGTATTTGCGCCAATCTCCACATCATCCTCAATCACCAACCGCCCCACCTGCGGAAACTGCGTATAAGCCCCCGTCTCCCGGTCCCGCACATACCCAAACCCATCCGCCCCCAGCACCGCCCCAGCATGCACCACCACACGATTTCCAATTCCTACAAAGGGGTAGATCACCGCTCTTGGGTAAATTCGACAATTCCGTCCGATGTTCACATGATCGGAAATAATCGCCCCCGCCTCAATACGTGTAAAGTCTCCGATTTGTGACCACGCTCCTACTACTGCTCCGGGGCCAACTGTTACCCCCTCCCCCAATTGCGCTTCGCGAGCCACTATTGCATTCGCATGCACTCCGGTAACGCTCGGCTTTTCACTTAGAACTGCGGCAGCTTTCGAAAACCAAAGCCGAGGCTGACTGTCCCCGATCAAAGCCAAATCGCAGTCCGGAGGAGGAACAAAATTGCTAGGCACAACCGCAGCGCCTGCCCCGCTTCTAGCGGCTCGTAGAGCGCTCTCTGGGTCTTGCCCGAAAACCAGATAAGGTGAGTGAGCCAAATGCACTTCGTCAACCCCAATCAACTCGGTTTCTGGGTCACCCTTTAGTAGTTCTCCACCCAATCGCTCAATCAGCTCCGCAACCGTCACAAGCACACCCCACACGACCATCTAACCGTTCTGTATTCCCTATTCCCTATTCCCTATTCCCTCGTCCCGCGTCCCATCCGGCCGCGTCTTCCACCGCCGATGAATCCACAACCACTGCTCCGGATACCGCCTCACCCAGCCCTCAATCACCGCCGTACATCGCCGCGTCAGCTCCAGCACATTCGCCTCGGCATCGCCGCTCTCCGGCAACTCCACCCTCTCGCCAAAGTGCAACACATATCCGCCCTTCCCATTCCGTTCAGCCGCTTCCCACACCAGAAACCCCGGCACCACCGCCGCCCCCGTCCGCAGCGCCACCCGCGCCAATCCAGAAGCCGTGCAAGCCAGCCGCCCAAAGAACGGCACAAACTCCCCCGCCGGCGGCGTCATATTCGTGTCCATCAGGATGCCCACCGTCTTGCCCGTTCGCATCGCTGTAATCAACCCGCGCGCAAAATCATCCTTATGCAGCACTTCATTTCCATGCAGACACCGTATCCGGTTCACAAACGCATCCAGATATCGATTGTCCAGCCGCCGGATCACCATCCCCATCGGGTGCCCCATCAGCGAGTGGTAAAAGCTCGAGAGCTCCCACGCCCCCAAATGCCCCGTCAGCACCAGCACGCCCTTGCCCTCGGCCTCCGCACCAAGAAAACGTTCCAACCCCTCGTAGCGAATCCAACCCTCCGTATTCGCCCGCGTATACCGCTCCATCCGGCAGAACTCGGCCAACTGCCAGCCGAGCCCGCGATAGACGCCCTTCAGAATCTCCAACCGCGGCGTCTCATCCAACCCCGGCAGCGCCATCTCCAGGTTGCGCACGCCCACGCGCCTCAGCCGCGGCACAGCCCAATACACCATGCGTCCCAGCCCCGCGCCCACCCAGCGCGCAGCCGGGCGCGGCAGCCGTCCCAGCCCCCGCGCCACACACCAAACCACCGCAAACTGCAACCAATCGACTATTTTTTTCATTCGCAAGGCAAGCGCAAGCGCAACCCCAAGCGCACGCGCAAGCGCAACTTCAAGTCTAAGACAAGGCTCAGCCTTGAAAGAACAGAGATCATAGAACAGCGGTCGCGGATCAGACACCAACAATCCGGCCACAGCTCGTCTGCGCACAAGAAACGCATCCGCGCAAAAAAGAAAAAGGATCAGCAGAAGCCCATCGGCCCCAAACTGATCCCTAATCTTCAATCTTGGCCTTTGATCCCCGACTCCTGATCTCGGACCCTGATCTCTGTTCTCTGATCTCTACCTTACTGGTTCGCCTTCGCGTCCACAAACGCCTTGGCCACCGTCTTCACAAACGGAATCGCGCCATCCGGAACCGGCACATCCCCCTTCAGAATGCTCCGGAAACCATGCGCCTGGCCGTAGAAGACCTCGGTATCGTCCACATTCTGGCTCACCGTATCCCCGTTCAGATCAATGCCGGCAAACAAGCCTTTGCTACGCGAATAGGTCAGTAACTCCGCGCTCATCTTCCAGTCCGTCGCCGCCTGCGAATTGCGTCCCACCGGGCCTGCGGACGCCGAAACATCTCCGCCCAGCTTGAACTTGCTCTTCAACAGGTCCTGGAAGCCATGATCGTTCACCGCCACCAGCACCAGGTCCGTTGCCTGACCGCCAATCTGGAAGCCAAAGGATCCACCCGCCAGCCGAATGAAGACCGGCGCGCTCCATCCGTGTCCGGTACGGCAGCTCACCACGCCCTGTCCGTACTCGGCTCCCACCAGAAACGCGCCCTTCTTCAGGCTCGGAATCACCGCAACACACGTCGCTTGCTGCAGAATATTCAGGGGAATCGAGTTGTCCGGCGTGTTCAAAATCTCATCCAGCACCGTCTTCGCCGAGTCGATCCTGTCCTGCAGATCTTCGCGAGTCGATGCGGCGCTGCCCACCATGGGAAGCAGCAAACTGACACTCATAGCAGCTACAGCCAAATAAATCTTTCTCATATTCCAAACTCCTCGTGCATGGACCGCTTGCGCGCTCCGGTTCCTGCTGCGATCTGGGTAAACATCAAACGGGTTGAAGCTCAAGTCGGTCAAGCCATCCGGAAAATCAATCCATTGCCGACCGGTCATACCACGACACTGACCACGCGCCGCAGCCACGCCAAAAACACCCCACCTGCAACCGGTGCGTATATCTAGCATCGCACGTCGGGCACCGTACATAATGCATCAAAAGACACACCTGCTCTTGACCGATCGAACTCACGGTGATCCGAACTCACGGTAATCGACGTTCTTGTCTTGAGAAAGTTGGTAACAACACAAAAGGCTTCAGCAGTGCGCGAACCTAAGGCCGCAACAGGCCATCAGCTCCAGCGTCTCCCCGCCAAAGTTAAAAAAAAGAGGACTTCTCTAGCCCCACGTAATTCATGAAACTAGAGAAGTCCTTCCCCAGATCTGCGTTGTTATGTTGTTGAGAATGAGGCATGTCGCAAACTTACACAACATGACGAAGAGACACTGTATCTAAGTAACTACATAGTAGTAACGGAAGTCGCCAAAATGATTTTCTTCGCCATTTGCGCTGCCTTTTCGCGTAGTCGCCACACCCGTTCACACGCTTTCATCGCAGTACAATCAGGTGGCACATAACGCAGCAGTATTACTGCGTCATGTGCCACTCTTTGTTACTGCGTCTTTGGGATAATTGCCGAGTAATTACCCGCGGGGTAATCGTGCAATGGGCGCATCGGGCTGCGCCTTACTGCTTGTAAGTGCCCGAGAGGGTTGCGACGTTCGCGATTCGCGCATCGAGTCCTGCGTTGCCTGCACTGAGAGGCTCACCCTGTTATCTGCGCCGGTCTTGCGCAGCAGGCTCGCAACGTAAGCCTTGACGGTGCGCTCTTCAATGCCCAGCTCTTCGGCGATCTCGCGGTTCGAGCGCGCCGTCATGATCAGATCCAGCACCTGCCGTTCGCGCGGACTGAGTACCGGCGCCATCGCCGTTACACTCGCCCCCGGCTCGCTCAGCAGACGCTCGATCAGCAGCGACAGCAGGCGCCGCGATGCCCAGATACATCCCTGGATCATCGACTCGGTCGCCAGCCGCACCGCGAAGGGTCCCGAGCTTACGTCCAGGTATCCCCGCGCGCCCGCTGTAATCGAACGCAGAATCAGCTCATCATTGCCCATTGGGCCAAGAACCAGCTGATGGATATCCGGACGAATACGCTTCACCAGGAACTGCACTTCCATCCAGTTCGTATTCTCACTCACGTCCAGAATGATGTAGTGCATCGCCGTATCGGCGAGCATTGTATCGAGATCTCCGATCGCGGTGCGAATCGTAGGGTGACCTTCAAATGCGCTCACCAGTCCCGTAAGCCGCATCGGTTCCGTGGCAACAATGCCGACAATCGTCGGCCCCAAAGGAAAATTTCCCAGCATGTACCCGCCTTCAGTCCCTGCATAAAGGTCGACAACCAGACCGAGCGTACACACCATCCGTTGCCGGTCTGTTGGAGGCAGCCATCCGGCGCCACCGGCCAGACACACCGGTGGATTCGAGGGAACAGATGATCGATTGCTAACGAAGTGTAAGCCGAAGAGGAAAAGGATGCAAGTCCATCAGCCGTGCCGTTTCAAAATGAACAAACGTTCATAAGACAAACACAAGACAGGGAGTTATCCCGAACATTGGTCGGACCATTTATAGCCTCGGCAGTACGATTCCAACCTGTTTCTGGTACTTCCCCTTGCGATCCGCATAGCTCACTTCACACGGCTCGTCTCCCTGGAAAAACAGAATCTGGCACAGCCCCTCATTCGCATAAACCCGCGCCGGCAGAGGCGTCGTGTTGGAGATCTCCAGAGTCACGTATCCCTCCCACTCCGGCTCAAATGGGGTCACGTTCACAATGATTCCGCAGCGCGCATAGGTTGACTTGCCCACGCAGATGCTGATCACATCTCGGGGAATGCGAAAGTATTCCACCGATCGCGCCAGGGCAAAGGAGTTCGGCGGCACAATCACCGACTCCGCCTGCACAGTCACAAACGACCGCTCGTCAAACGCCTTTGGATCGATGATCGCGCTGTTCACATTCGTAAATATCTTGAACTCGTCCGAGACCCGAAGATCGTACCCATAGGAAGACAATCCATACGAGATCACGCCTTCCCGCACCTGCTTCTCGCTGAAGGGCTCAATCATTCCGTGCTGCAGTGCCTGCTCCCGGATCCAGCGATCGCTCTTGATCGACATACTGTCTGATTTCCTCTCGGCCGGCTCTCTCCGGCTTTGCGTTTTCCTGCTCAATTCGGTACAGCAACCACAAAGTCTCTAAGTTGCTTATGGTATTGGAGTACGCTCAGATTGACAACGCTCGCCAACTCCCTCTAGCATCCTGCCAGTAGGCACTCTGCGCCGATACCAGGGAAAACTTCCGAGAGGTGTCAAAGGATCACTCTCCTGCCGGACTGATTTGAACGGTAATACGGCCGGTGGTGAGTCCTCAGAACGCAGAAACGTAAACTTTTGGTCCAACTTTCTCTCCTAAGGGGCGACGACATTGATCAAGCAGGATATTGTCCATCACGTGATTGAACGGACAGGCTTGCCGCGAGCCAAGGCCGAGGCTGCCGTCGACACCGTCTTTGAAGGTCTAAAAACCGCTCTTGCCTCCGGAGACCGCATCGAGCTCCGCGGCTTCGGCGTCTTCAGCGTCCGTCCACGGAAAACCGGAATCGGTCGCAATCCCCGCACCGGCACCGAGGTCAGCATCGCCCCCGGCAAAGCCGTTCGCTTCAAGCCCGGCAAAGAGCTGCACGCTCTCAACACTGAAACGCCCAAGCGGCGCTGACTCCTCGCGCCGCATCCCTTCGGGCCGCTCCCTTCCTCGAGCGGCCCGCGTAATTGCCACCCGTCACCCCTGCGCCCAATCCAAGGATCACGCTGCCTTGACCCAACCGCCCAACTTTGCGGCCAACGTGGCATCCGCTGTTTCTCCACTCTCCACGCACTTGGCTCAGCCAACCGTCACCGCAGCAACGCGCCGTCGCTTCGCCCAAAACCTCGTCCTTCCGCTCGTCCTGCTCGCCGCCAGCATCGTCACCACCACCGCCATCGGCGCCCGCTTCATGCAGAACTTCCTCCTCGGCCAGCCAGCCATCGCCTCCGACAGCGATCTCTGGCCGTGGCCCTGGCTCCTGCATGACCCCAGCCGCTTCCGCCTCGGATGTCCTTTCTCAGCCGCCCTGCTCCTCATCCTGCTCACGCACGAGTTCGGACACTACTTTGCCTGTCGCGCCCACGGCATCCGCGCTACGCTGCCCTGGGTACTGCCTGCACCTACCCTCAGCGGCACCGCCGGGGCCGTCATCCGCATCCAGAGCCGCATCCCTAACCGCCGAGCCCTGGTCGACGTCGGCGTTTGGGGACCCATCGCCGGCTACTGCGCCTCGATCGTCGCCTGCATCGTCGGCATCGCCCGCTCTGAACCCGCAGCGCCCCTCCACGCCGCCCGCATCGTCGATTTCAGCGCCCCGCTCACCCTCTCCACCCTCACCCCTCTTCTCCACGCCCCGGCCTTCGAACACACACTCCGCCATCCCATCCTCATCGCCGGCTGGGTTGGCCTCTTCATCACCGCGCTCAACCTCATCCCCGCCGGCCAGCTCGATGGCGGCCATCTTCTCTACGCCCTGTCGCCCCGTGCCCACCGCTGGACCACCCGTCTCGCGACCCCGGTTCTTCTCCTTCTCGGCATCTTCTTCTGGGTCGGCTGGGCTCTCTGGGGACTGCTGCTCCTCATCCCAGCCATGCGGCGCCATCCCAAAGTACCCTCCACCGGTCCTCTCGGCCGGGGACGCGTTCTCCTGTGTGGCCTGGCCCTCGTCATCTTCGTCCTGACCTTCGCCTTTGCCCCCTTCGCCCAAAGCTCGCTCCTGCACTACCTCCGTTGAATCCGTCCGCTTCGTGCACAGCAGTGCTCTCCGCCCACAGACGCAGCAGTGCTCTCTTCCTCAGACTTGTCATGCTGAGCGTACCGGGGTCCCCACAGACAGCTGTACGTCTGTGGGGTGGAGAAGCGAAGGAGCGGCTTTTTCGCCCCTTCGAAGGCCCCGTCTTGTCTGTGTGAGCTCGTAATTCCCGAAGGGAATCTACTTTTACGAATCTAAGGATTTCCCCAAAAGCCGTCTCTACTTTGGCTTCCCCGGCCCCGTCGCAGCCCCAATATCCACGACGCTCTCCTTCGTCGGATACTCCCGCAACTCGCTCGACTCAACCCGTCGCACCTTTTTCAACTCGCCGCTCTGCGCAAACTCCAGCACCCACTCCCCGCGCCGCGTCGGCGGTCCCGCGTCCACAAACCGGATCTCCGCCCCGCCCTTCTTCGACACCGTAATCATCGGCGACGTCGGCAGCGGATAATGCTCTTCCTCCGGAGTGCGCGGCACAAGCGATCCCCGCACATGGCCGCCGGCCAGCGCCGCGTAGCAAAGGCTGGTAATCCACCAGTCGGATGGCAACCCGCTCTGCTTCACCATGTGGTTGAAGTCATGCATCGTCAGCGAATTCTGCGAAGACGGCGTCCACAGCGAATATCCCCGTCGCCGCACCGGAATCACCCGCACATGATCCTCGCCGCTGCGTGGAACCACCGCTGAAAACAGCGTCACATCCCCTGGACGGCCGTCACCCTCCAGCCGGCTGTACTCCAGGATGATGTGATCCGGAAATGCCGGGCAGACCGCCTGCTCATAGCCCCAGCCGGCATCCTCGCGCAGCCGAAACCCCTGCAGACCTGCCCGCCGCCCAATCTCGGTCTGCGCACCCTCGGCCAGTGACCGGTCTTCCGGCGTCATCGCCTCCGGTGCCCGAAACTGCAGCTCCGAAACCCTCCCCGTCGACACATCGAGCGGAAACGGCGTCGGTGTGGGCTGCAGCTTCATCGGAACCACCCTCAGCCCATGCAGATCCTCACCCGCAGGCGCTGCAGACTGCCCCCAGCCAGCCGTCACGGCCAATCCCGTCGTAGCCAACCCAATCGACAGAAGAGAAATCACCCGCAAAACAGAGCCCCGACCGATCGAACCCGTACGCAAAGAACCTGGACGCAAAGCCACCTCCACTCCCTTCCAGCCTACCACCGCCCAAAGTCCGCGTCGTCACAACAAGGGTGGGACAACGGTTGGCAACAATAGACCTCAACCCTCGCCATCCACACCAAGGAGCGAAAATAGGTGACCCATCCTTGTCACAGCCTCATCGTGACAAGGGTGGGAGAGCACAAACCCAATCCAGCCCAAAACAAAAAGGGCATCCCAACCGGGATGCCCTTTCCATAACCCAGCCTAGCCTAAGCAGCAGGCTTCTTGTGCGCTGCGGAAGGCTTGTGTACCGGCGCCTTCTTGTGCTCAATCTGCAGATCGCCATCGCGCAGAATGATCATCGGCGGCGTCTGCGTATAGCTGTCAAAGGTGCCAATCAGCGTCGTCTCGTCCGAACCCACCGTCGGCAGATCCTTGTCCGGAATCGGCTCCTTCATGTTCACCGTAAAGTCAGCCTTCTTATCCTGCTTCGCGTCGTCCGTCACCGCAATCTGCAGTTGCTTGTGGTCGTCGCTGATCGCCAGAATCGTGCCCGGAATCTGCGACGTCTGGTCCTTCAGAAGCGCCCAGAGCTTCTCCGCATTGTCGTGCGATGCGTTCGCCAGGATGTATTCCTTGTCGCCCAGCGCCAGTGTCGAAAGGTCCGGAGTGCTCGTCACAACACCGTCTGCAATATCCTTCGGCGTCGGTGCAGGGTCGATCTTGAATCCATCCGGAGGAAAGACCGAGTTCGCAGCCGCAGCCAGAACTGCGTCAAACCCATCTTCCTTGCCGTGGAAACGCTTGTACCAGTACCGTGCCTGCTTGTCGATCACCGGCTTGTAGTTGGCCGGGGCGAAATTCTCCGCGCGCGCCAGGAACCACACCGCGTTCACCATGTCGGGAGGCGTCAACTGGGAGTACGCCTGTCCCAATACCAGGGTGTCGTTCAGCGCCGGAGCCACCTTCGTCTGGTCAGCCGGAATCGACTGCAGTTCGGTACGGAACTCATCGATCGCAGCCTTGATGTCCTTCTTCGAAACCTCGTCGTCATACGCAATTACCGAGTGGAAGACCGGGTCCGTCGTCGACTTCTGCTTCTTGAAGTCCTCGTCTTTTACTTCGGCCGGCTTGGTCGCCGCCAGGCCCTTCTGCGCCATCGCCGCCGCATCGTCCAGCAGTTGAGCCTGTTGCGCCGGGTTCGAGCCTGCCTGCTGCTTTTCAATGAGCGCGGTCAGGTACATCGCCTCAAGATTGTTGGGGTCCAGCTGCAGCACCCGCTTGGCCGCGTCCACCGTCTTTGCCGGATCGAACTGCGAGTAGGCTTCCATCAGGCCCGCCAGCACGTCCTTCTTCAACACGCTTTGCGGATACGTTGTCAGGAAGTTCTCGCTGGCCGAGGCCTTCGCCTGCGGACTGGTCTGGGTCGCAATGTTCTGGTAGGCGTTGAATTCCGCGGGATCTTTGATCGACACGGCCGGCGCCGCAGGAGCTTGAGCCAGCAAGGCAGGCGCTGCGGCGAAGCTTAAGCCGGCCGCGGCGGTCATGGATGCAAATACGGACGCGAGTAAAACCTTCTTCATTCAGGGCTCCTGGGATATCGAGAAAATTGCAACCAATGCAAGGCACTCGCAAGGCGATGTTGCTCCGGATACGCGGTCAGGGAGGGACCAGGAGACCCGATTCCAGGGCCCAGACGCGAACCCTGCATTCCTTGCGGTGTTGTGGGGATTATAGAAACACATACCGGATGTGACAAGCAGCCTTTCCAACCTGTGTCCGATTCCAGACAAAGCCGGCGATCCGCCTCATCTCTCGTCTCACTATTGGATGCGAGATCATCTTATCGCAATAGGGGAATAAGTTCTCCCTGTTCGGCAAGAAAAGCGTCATGTCCGTGCGCCGTCGTCATCTCGCGATATTCCGCATCCGCCCCCGCCGCCCGCACCTCGTCCGCCAGCTGCCGCACCTCATCCGCCGGAAAGAGCCCATCCGAGCTGATCCCGACAAAGATCACCCGCGCCTGAATCCGCCCATACGCCTCCGCCGTCGAACGCCATCCCCGCAGCGGGTCCCACGTATCCATCGTCCGCATAATCGCCAGGTACGCATTGGCGTCAAACCGCTCCGGAAAGCGCTCGCCCTGGTAATCCAGAAATCCCGCCACATCAAACCGCCCGCCCGCCGGATTCAACCCGCCCCCATCCCGGTCCAAACCCCACGGATCTTCTCCATTCCGGTTCGGATTTCGTCCAAACCGCTCCGCGAAGAGTGCCGGGGACTTGTAGCTCAGCGTCGCAATCTGCCGCGCCAAAGCCATTCCATGCCGCGGCTGCTGTTGCGGCAGATACCAGCCGCCCAGCCACTCCGGATCGCCCGTAATCGCCCTTCGCTGCAAATGATTCAGCGCCAGCCCCATCGCATTCAGCGGAGCCACCCCAATCACCACCGCCCGCGCCACCCGCTCTGGAAACAGAATCGCCCACTCCAGCGCCTGCATCCCCCCAATCGACCCGCCAATCGCCAGCTTCAGCCGCGCGATCCCCAGCGACTGCAACAGCTCCGCCTGCGCCCGCACATTGTCCCGAATCGAGATGAGCGGAAACTCCGGCCCATATACCGCCCCCAACCCGCCAGCGCTCTCTTTTTCAGCGCTGTCCTTTTCAGGATTCACCGACCCCGGCCCAGTCGACCCATAGCAGGATCCCAGCAGGTTCACACAAATCACACACTCAGTCTCCAGATCCACAATCCCCGCAGATCCGGTCTTGCCTACCTGAGCAAGGTCTCCTGAATTCAAAGCAGAATCATCGGAACTCTCATCCTGAGCACCGTCTAACTTGTCATCCGAAGCGCCCTTGGAGTTGTCATCCCGACCAGAGCGAGCACCCCCCATACCACCGTTCTCTGTTCTCTGTTCTCTATTCCCTGGTCCCTGCTCTCTAGTCCCTGATCCCTGCTCCCTAGTCCCTGTTCTCTGTTCCCTATTCCCTGCCTTCCCAAACAACCCCGGCCACCAGCTCCCCGCCAGCGCCGACCCCGACAACGCATGGCACACCAGCACCGCATTGTCCCGCGCAGCATTCAGCCGCCCATAGACGGCGTAATGCAGCACCGGCTGCAGCAGCGTCCGCCCGCACTCCAGCGGCAGATGCCCCTCCAGCACAAAGTCGCCTTCATACGTCGGCGCAACCCCGCCCGTCTCCAGCTTGCCGCGCCTGCCGGCCAAAGTCGAAGCAGAAGCGCGGCCAGCCAGCCGCGCTCCCGTTTGATCCAACACACTTCCCATTACGCGCCCTGCCCCACCAGTTCCGGAGCCTTCGCCGCCGTTGCCTTCTCGATCGCCTGATCCAGGTCCGCCAGAATGTCGCGGATATCCTCGATCCCCACCGACAACCGCACCAGCTCCGGCGTGACACCCGTTCCCACCTGCTCTTCCGCCGTCAACTGCTGATGCGTCGTCGAAGCGGGATGAATCACCAGCGACTTCGCATCTCCGATATTCGCCACATGCGAAAACAGCTTCAGCGAATCAATCAGCGTCTTTCCGGCGGCATATCCACCTTTGATTCCAAAGGTCACAATCGCACCCTGCCCATCCGGCAGATACTTCTCCGCCCGCGCATGGTACTTGCTCGATGCAAGCCCGGGATAGTTCACCCACTCCACCCCCGCATGCGCCTCCAAATGCTCCGCCACTGCCAGCGCATTCGTCGAATGCCGCTCCAGCCGCAGATGCAGCGTCTCAATCCCCTGCAGCAGCAGAAACGAGCTGAACGGTGACAGCGCCGCCCCCGTATCCCGCAGCCCCTGCACCCGGCACTTCAGAATGAACGCCAGCTTTCCAAAAGCCTCCCAGTACGAAAGCCCGTGATACGAAGGATCAGGCTCGGTAAACTCCTTGAACCGTCCCGAAGCCGCCCAATCGAACTGGCCTCCATCCACAATCACCCCGCCGATCGTCGTCCCATGCCCACCCAGGAACTTCGTCGCCGAGTTCACCACAATATCCGCGCCCCACTCGATCGGCCTCGTCAGCGCCGCCGACGGAGTCGTGTTGTCCACCACCAACGGAAGCCCATGCTTGTGCGCAATCTCCGCCAGCTTGGCAATATCCACCACATCCAGCTTCGGATTCCCCAGGCTCTCCGTATAGATCGCCCGCGTCTTCTCGGTAATCGCCGCTTCCAGCCCGGCAAAGTCATCCGCATCCACAAACTTCACCGTGATCCCCAGCCGCGGCAGCGTGTAGTGGAAGAGGTTGTACGTCCCGCCATACAGTGAAGTCGTCGAGATAAGCTCGTCGCCGGCAGCCGCGAGAGTCGTCAAAGCCAGCGTCTCCGCCGCCTGCCCGCTCGCCGTCGCCAGGGCAGCCACGCCACCCTCCAGCGCCGCCACGCGCTTCTCAAAGACATCCGTCGTCGGATTCATAATCCGCGTATAGATATTCCCAAACTCCTGCAACCCAAAGAGCCGCCCCGCGTGATCCGAGTCCTGAAAGACATAGGATGTCGTCTGGTAAATCGGCACCGCCCGCGCCCCCGTAGCCGGGTCCGGCGTCTGTCCCGCGTGAACGGCAAGGGTAGCAAGCTGCAACTTCGGCTCAACACTATCGGCCATCTCTCATCTCCTCATACTCGTGAATTACAAACTGCTGAATTCCAACTTTATTCCCACCAAATTCCCGCAAACATCAACGTGATCTCAAAACAACCCCGCCGTCGTCACCAGCCAGAGCGAAGGATTTGCTTTTCCTTCTCAACAACAGATTTGTCATCCTGAGCGTACCCGGGTCCCCAACGACAGGTCTTCGTCGCTGCGGTGGAGAAGCGAAGGACCCACAAACTCTCCAACCACAAACCACAACCACAAACGCAAAACGGCCCGAATCCTTTCGGGATCCGGGCCGCTCTGAAATCGGAAGCTTCTGCGTTACCGCATTCGCCGCTTCAGAGAAGGCGCGGATCCCCCACGCATGCCCATACAGCACATGCGGCAGCAAATCCCAGCCTGGCTCCGAATCGTCATCCACCCCAGTATTCCCTTTGGCCCCGCGTCCAGTCAATCTGCCAGCACACATTTCTCGCTGCCGCCCCCACTCCAGACACAAAACGTCTAACCCTATTCCCTATTCCCTGTCTCTCGTCACCGCGTCACCACAATCTCCACCCGCCGGTTCAGCTGCCGCCCGGCCGGATTGTCCGTCCCATCCGGCTTCGTATTCGCAGCCACCGGCTGCGCCGCGCCAAATCCCCTCGGACGCAGCCCGCTCGCGCTGAACCCAGCGTTCCGGATCAGCCAGTCTTCCACCGCATCCGCTCGCGCCTCGGAGAGCTTCTGGTTCAGCCCGGCGGCTCCCTTCGCATCCGTAAACCCATCCACGGCAATCGGCCCCTTCGCATGCGCAAACTTCATCTTCGTCGCCGCCTCGCGCAACGTCTTCTCCGCATCCGGACGCAGTTGCGATTTGCCAAAATCAAACAACACATCCGCAGCCAGCGTAATCTTCACCTCATGCGGCGTCTCCTGCACAATCAGCGGCTTCCCCGGATACACCAGCGGTCCTGAACTCCTCACCAGCGGCTCATTGCTCGGCTGCACCAGTGGACCACCAGGCTTCACCAGTGGCCCCGAACTCTGCACCAGCGGACCTTGCGGATGCACCAGCGACTCGCTCTCCTTCAGCTTCACGTTCGCCGAGCTTCCTGCCTTGCCGTCAAAGGAAGCCGCGCCCGTTACCGTAACTTCGTAGTAGCCGCCCAGCCGCACCAGGTTGCTCTGCCCGCTCACCTTCAGCGACATCCGCACCCTCTCAGTAAAGTCGCCATGGTTATCCAGCGTCGCCGTATTCCCTTGCGACCAGATCTGCATATGCGTCGTCTGCCCCTTGGCATTGGTGAAGTCGAAGTTCGCGAACTGCTTGTGCGGCTGCCCGAAAAACCCCATCTCATGAAACGCCAGATGCACCTCCCAGTGCCCCGGCCCTGCGTAGAAGTAGTAGTAATCCGGCCCAACAATGCTGTCGACATTGCCCTTGTTCACACCCGGAGCCAGCGGCGTCGGACTTTTCGCATCATGCGATTGTCCCCGCGCTACTCCGCAACCCACTGCCAGCACCAGAAGCAACGCACCAAACGCACTCGTCCTCATAAGGTCCCAAAAACCTCCAGCCTGATATTCCAGCTTGATATTTAAGATCTGCAAATCGTCGCGCCGTGCACGTCCCCTATAGTGCCGTCGCCCACCCGAGCATGACACAGAAGATCCTGTCCAAATCACGAAACCAATCGCCAAAATCTCGCGTTGCCTCAGGGGTCCCGCTTGCCCACTCGTCCATCCCCCTGCTACAAAAAGGCCATGCAAAGACCATGCTTCCTGGTCGTCGACCGCGAAACCTCCACCGGCATCTCCACGCGCAAACTCATCCTCGAGACCGCCAAATTCAACGTCATCACCGCCTACAGCAGTCAGGAAGCCATTGAAACCCTGCGCAGATACCCCGCTCTTGACGGCGTGGTCACCGACGCCGGCATGACCGACATGGCCTGCGACAAACTCCTGGCCCAGCTCAAAGCCCTTCGCCCCGACATCCCTCTGATCGTCATAAGGACCCCCTCCGGCACCTCTTGCGACCTCGCCACCCACACCCTCGACACCTTCGATCCGGCCAAGCTTCTCGCGCTGCTCCAGACAATTCGGCCAGAAGCCGCCCGCGAGATCGAAAGGCGCAACGAAGAACTCGAAAAACGCCATTTCGAGCTCATCAAACGATCCCAATACAGCAACGAACCATAACGCCGCAAACCCGCACTTAACCCCGGTCCGGCTAAATACGCTCCCAAAAACTTCCCCTACGAGGGCTACTTGAGCCTTCGCCCTGCAGGCACGTCGCAGAAGTTTACAGCTTTTGAGCCCCATACCCCCGGCGGACGTAACACTACAACGAGCCTTCTCTCCGCCGCGGCCTAAAACGCGCCGTGGAAAGCGTTCGGCAACCGTCGCGAATGCTCAGTTCCTGCGGCCCTCCATGTGAACTTGCGCATTCCGGTATCGTAGCTGTCTGGATTTGCAAATATCTGGTTGGCTCCTTCTTTGATGTGGCTTCAATCGATATCCCCTTCCCAATTCACGAATCGGACGCCAGACTCACTATTCCCATCGACGGACTCATGCACGCGAGCATGCACTCGCGTCGCTCCGATCTCGCTCCTCTTTGTCCTCGGACAAGGAAATCCAGGCAAGGAATAGAAGATGTCCAAAACATGCAAGGCCCCCGAGGCCATCCCCGGAATTCTGCAGGAAGTCCTCGACGTCTTCGGCGACAAAATCGATGTCGTCGCCGAAAACATGATCTTCGAGGACTACGTCAGAACCGAAGCCATCAATGAATTCACCAGCATCTTTCCCAAGAGAAACTTCGATGGAGCCCAGGTCTTCCGTGATGTCACAGGCCTCAATACCCAGCTCTGGATCGCCTACGTTGTCGACAACAACTCTGGTAATCCCAAAGTCAAAGTTCCCACCTTCGCGAATCTCGCCACCATGCCCGACGCCGGCATCAAAAATCCGGATTGGGCGCTCGACCGCAAAGCCCGCAATGAGTTCGAGTTCTATGAAGTCAAGCCCAACTCCAACAGCGGACTCAGCAAAGGCCGAGACAAAATCCGTTCCATCTCCGCCTTCTGCGGCACCTTCGGCTTGCCCTACAACGCCGGCGTCTTCTACCAGCCAGACGAGATGCAGAATCTCTGGTTCAACCGTCAGGGATTCATCGAAACCGAGGTCACACTGCACTGGTTCAGGCGTGAGCCCGGGCTCATCCTCTATGAAATCTGCATCGAGCGAAGAGCCCGCAATCCGCTGCCCAGTCCCGTTGCCAAAGCCGTCAATGAAACCCTGAATATGCTGCTGATCATCGGTGCCCTTTCCGGCGACGGCATCCCCATTCCAGTTCCCTGACCGGCCACGCATCCAGCGGAGAACTTCTTCAACCAGCGAATTCTTGTTCTACAGGAGAGTTGTATGCCCATCAGTCATTCCGTCGGTTCCGGCGGAGAAAACACCCTTGGCGACGTCTACTACGTCCAGCTTCTGCTCAGCGATTGCCGCTGCCGCCTCGCCCTCTCACCCATCGCCGTCGATGGAGTGGCAGGCCCAAAAACCATCGAAGCTATCCGCGACTTTCAGCAGAAAAGCGGTCTCACCGCCGATGGCCGCGTCGATCCCAACGGCGCTACCCTCAAAGCCATCGAAACCATGCATCTGGTCGGAATCTGCAACAACACCTACAGCGACTCCTACCGGAAATATGCCAAGCCCGGTCCCACCGACGTGCACATCCGCCAAAAGCTCTTCCAGCCCTATCTGAAGAAACTCCGCGACGGCATGGGCTACACGCACACCGCAAAACACACTCCGCCATCCAGTCCGTCGTCACCCCAATCCAGCTCATCCCTCTTCGGAAACGCTTAAGATATCTTCGGAAACGCTCAAGATACTCAATGCATCAGCGAATCCATTCCGGAAAGGAATAATCCATCATGGCCAATGTCGCCGGAACTGCAGCTTTGGGACTGAAAGGCTTCAAAAGCGACATCCTCATTCAGTCCCCGAACCCGCGCACCACCGCAGCCTTCTACGTCGAGCAACTCGGCTTCACCATCACCGGCGAATCACCACAGATGCTCAGCCTCCACGGCCCGGCGATCAACCTCTTCATCGAAGAGGGTCCATCCCTGGGCCCAGTCCTTGAAGTCGTCGTCGACAACGTCGAGTCCGCCAAAACCCGCCTCCTCGCCCAGGGCTGCATCCTTATCAAAGACGAACCCCATTTCCCCCGCTGCTATCTCCAGGACCCCAACGGCCTCCTCTTCAACCTCACCACATGAAAGAGTTCACAGGTCGCACACGCGCACTGCCCAACGCGCATCAGAGTCCATCATGGCCATATCGATCTTTCACATCGGACTACCCTTGGATCATCCCTCGATCCCAGCGGAAGAGCGCCCAAAGATCACAAGAAGACTAAGCGAGCTGCAACAGAGAATGAGAGCCGCCGGCTACAACTACGAAATCATCCATGCCTCTCCCGAAGGCGGCCTCGAAGGCTTCAAACACCAATTACAAACCCAACCCTGCGACGGCGTGCTCATCGGCGGCGGCGTAGCCAGCGACCCCACCCTCTCCTACTTCATGGAACAAATCATCGATGCAACCCACACCGTAGCCCCGCAAGCAAAAATCATGTTCTATAACCATGCAGTCGACCCACGAACGACCGTGAACAATTGGTTCAAATAACAAATCAACCTTGCATTTCTAGTCCCTAGTCCCTGTTCCCTCCGCCCCTGCCTCATCTACACTCACCCCATGGTCTTCACCAAGCGCCTCCGTGACCACGTCCGCAGCGGCGAGATCACCCTCAGCATCCGCATCTGGCAAAGCCCCCACGTCGCCGTAGGCCGTCGCTACAAGATGGAAGAAGGCGAAATCGAAATCGACTCCATCACACCCATCGGCCTCCCCGACATCACGCCGCAACTCGCCCGCGAGTCCGGCTTCCTCGGCGTCCTCGACCTGCTCAAAGTAGCCAAACATGGCCCGGGCCAGAACATCTACCTGATCCGCTTCCACTACATCCCGCCAAAATCGCAAAGAATGAGCGCTAGATAAAGGCGGCTATCTCAAGCGATCTCGCCTATCGCGTGCGACGGCCATTGCGTGGCGCCACTGTATTGCGTCGCCTCTTGCCACAGGTCATCACCGCGGCAACCACGAGTCAAGCCACTTTCGGCCTCCACGCCAGCCACACCAACGTGGCGGCCAGCAGCGTCATCACCAGGGGAAAGATCGGATTAAATAGGTGCATTGTGAAGCACAAGACGGTTCCCAGGCCCACGGTGCAAGTAATGATGAGCGCGCCATACGACGTCCACAGCGGCACAAAGATAAGCAACGCCCCGACCGTATCCAGAGCTCCGGAAGCATAGCGGAACCACTGCCCCCAGCCAATCGCATCGAAAAACGGAATCGTCCCCTGGGTTCCAGTGAGTTTTTCGATCCCGATCGCCAGAAAAGCCAAACCCAATAACACCCTGAGAACCCAGGTGAAAATGCGGCGCACCTTACCCGTGACTTCCGATGGCATAATTTTCTCCTTGAAGGACCAAAGATTGACGTAAAGGGCTCAGGAAACGCCTACAGAGTAACACCCCAAAAATCGTTCACACGCGCACCTCCCGATCAATAGGCACAGCTGGGCACCTTCTGCTCAATAAGTGCTTCGGTCCGCTATCTCCATTCAAGATTTTGCAGCACGACATGATGAATATGGATTGGCGTCTAAGGATGGATTGAAGCGCGTTATCTAGGCAAACCCACTCATGGCTTGCAAAAAGCTCTCGGAGTTGGCTCGGGATCCGGTGTCGATGAGTGCGTTGCCGATTTACCACCCGCCGCAGGCGTCAAGGTTCAGAGATCAGAAAACGGAGATCAGAATCGCAAAATTAGCAGTTGACATCGATCCACCATTCACTACCATATGGTTGTGGATACGCTGAATACAACATTCGCCGCTTTGTCTGATCCGACCCGGCGAGCGATGATCCAACGACTCTCGCGTGGGCCTGCGACAGTGCATGGTTTGACGGAGCCGTTTGCACTCTCGCAGCAGATGATTTCAAAACATATCGCCTGCCTGGTACGGGCGCGGATTGTGATCAAGAAAAAGCGCGGACGTGAGAGCGTATGCACACTGAGGCCGGAGGCGATCAAGACAGTCAGCAACTGGGCGATGAGCTATCGCCGATTCTGGGAAGAGAGCTTCGACAAACTGGAAGTCGTTGTCAATCAAATGAAGAAAGAGGCGGTCAGAGATGGCAGAAAACACGGATAGAGAAGTCGAGCGGATGGTCGTTACAAGAGTTTTTGATGCCCCTCGCGAGTTGGTTTGGAGGGCGTGGACAGACCCGAAGTACGTGATGCAGTGGTGGGGGCCGAAGGGCTTCACTGCGCCAGTTTGCCAGATGGACCTTCGCGTCGGAGGAAAGTCTCTTCTCTGCATGAAGACGCCGGATGGGTACGAGGGCTGGAATGCGATTGAATACCACGAGATTGTTCTGCACGAAAAGATCGTTTCCTCCATGTACTTTTCGGACTCGGAAGGAAACAAGCTTGACCCTGAGCAATTAGGAATAGAACATGAGGCCGTAGACGGAGCATACGACGTGACCCTCTTTGAGGATCTCGGAAACGGCCAGACGAAAGTTACATACATTGGAAATGATTCCATGCAGAGCGCCAGGAACAGCGGGCAACTCGAGGGCTGGAACGAGATACTCGAAAAAGTTGCCGCAGTTGTTGCGGAGTTGGCGCAGGCGAAATAAGAAACTGAAGCTTTGATTCGCAAAACTCGATCGTGGAGGAAGAAATGAAAAGAACTCCGTTTCTCGCTATCGTCCTGCTGGCATTCGCATTTCCCGCGCATGCCCAGGGCGCAAAGCAGGACGCAAAGCAAGATGCAGCCGTCAAACCTGCCGATCCGGAATCGAAAGTCGTGCTCGATTCCTGGAATGAGATTGGCCGCAAGCTGACGGAGCTGGCCGAAGGTTTTCCCGAGGACAAATACGACTTCAAGCCGACGCCCGCGCAGCGGAGCTTCGCCGAGCAGTTGCTGCACGCGGCGGGCTCATGCTACTTCTTTACGAATACTGTGACAGGGAAGCCTATCGTGGTAGAAGATCCGAAGCGCGAGCAATACAAGTCCAAGGCCGACATCGTTGCGTTCGTCAAGAAATCCTTCGCCGATGGCGCAACCGCCATCCAGTCAAAAGGCGAAAAAGGCCTGATGACGGAAGTTGTTTACTACCCTCAACAAAAAGCGCGCGTAATCGACATTGCATACGGCATCATCGAGCATAGCGGAGAACACTACGGCCAACTCGTTGTGTACTACCGCCTCGCCGGTCTTGTGCCGCCGGAGTCGCGGCCCAAGAAGTGAAACATTGGTCCTGAAAAACGCCGTCCTCGACATCTATCTTCGAATGACGGCGACTCAGTTGCCATCGCGGCTCGCCAGCTGGACGAGTGAGAAATCGCCAACTCACGCATCGAGAAATGGATTGGCGTCATCCTTCACCTCCTTTCCTTTAAATCCCAGCGCTTGCATAAGCAACTTCACCGGATCGACCCCCGGCGTATGCAGCGCTTCCATCACTGACTCCTTCGTCATCGCATGCCCCACCTTCATCCGCACTGACATATCCGGCCGCTTCTGCAACCACGGAACACTCCGCATCGGCCGGTAATGTTCCACCTCCACCATCACCTCCTTCAACCCCATCTCCCGCGCAAACGCCAGCGCCGTCCCCGCCGACCGGAACCGCCGCTCCTTCCCTCCCCGCGCCATCATCAGTCGCATTGGATTCCCATCCTTCGTCGTCGCCCCCACCACAAACTCCGATCCCTCTGCCTTCAGCCGCAGCGTCTTCACCGCACCCCACTGCACCGCCGCCCGAAACTGCTCCAGCGTGAACTGCTCGCTCCGTCTCCGAATCCGCTCCGCTGCTCGCAGCATCTTCTTAATCGAATCCGCCCGCCCGTCCATCCACCCTCCACCTGTCTCTCGCTGTCAGTTTTTGCATCTTCACTGTAAGCAAACGCAGCGTTATTACCGGCAATCGGTTGCAAAACCACTGCAACTCGCCATCGTTTACAGAAAAACTCAGTTCAGAACGCAAAACTCTCCGCACGCCACGCACACAAGCATCCGCCGCCGCACCACCTATAATCAGGATTGGAGTTCCGCGCCCATACCCCTGCCGCCAGCATAGGGAGCCCACCCACAACAGCAGCCCAACCACCGTCCCCTAAAAGAGCCCATGCAGAACGACGCTATCCTGATCCGCGGAGCCAGGACCCACAATCTAAAGAACATAAGTTGCGACATCCCGCACGGAAAGCTCACCGTCATCTCCGGTGTCTCCGGCTCCGGCAAGTCCTCCCTCGCCTTCGACACCATCTACGCCGAAGGCCAGCGCCGCTACGTCGAGTCCCTCTCCGCCTACGCCCGTCAGTTCCTGGAACGCATTGAAAAACCAGACGTTGACCTCATCGACGGCCTCGCTCCAGCTATTGCCATCAAGCAGAAAAACACCACTCGCAATCCTCGCTCCACCGTCGCCACAGCCACGGAAATCTACGATTACATGCGGTTGCTGTACGCTCGCTGCGGCACCGTCCATTGCATCCACTGCGACGGCCTCGTTGGCCGTGATTCCGTCGACGAAATTGCCGCCGGCATCCTCGCCCTCGGCGAAGGAACTCGGCTGCATGCAATTTTCCCCGTCCGGAGTACAGTAGTAGAAAAGAAAGAAGAATCTGCCGCCAAGCCGGTCCGCCGCACCCGCAAAGCCGCCGCCGAACAACCGGAAATCGCACCCTCTGCGCTCTCCGAGGCCATGAAGGCACGCCTCACCGAACTGCGCGCCAACGGCTTTAACCGCCTCTACCAGCACGGCCAGATCTTCGAGTTCTCCAGCCCCGAATCCCTGCTCGAGATCGACTTCTCGCTTCCCGTCTTCGTCCTCGTCGACCGCATCGTTGTCTCGGACGACAACCGCGCTCGCATCGTAGACGCCGCAGAAATCGCCTTCCGCGAAGCCGCAGAAGTCATCTATGAAGAAGTCCCGCGCGATTCAGAAACCGCCGATCGCAAGCGCCACCGCTTCTCCACCGCCTTCGAGTGCCGCACCTGCCATCGTCCCGCCACCGAGCCCGAACCGCGCCTCTTCAGCTTCAACAACCCCTTTGGCGCCTGCCCCCGCTGCCAGGGCTTCGGCAACACCATCGACTTCGATCTGAACCTCGTCATCCCCAACAAAGCATTGACCCTGGATGACGGAGCGATCGATCCCTGGAACCGCCCAAAATACCGCAGCTGGTTCACCGACCTCAAAAAACACGCCAAGTCCCTCGGCATACCACTCGACATTCCCTGGCAGGATCTGACGCCCGACCAACACGAGATCCTCCTTTACGGCGACAAGGGCAAGTCAGGATTTCTCGGTATCTACGGTTTCTTCGCCGAAATGGAGCGCAAGAAGTACAAGCTCCACGTCCGCGTCATGCTCTCCAAATACCGGGGATACGCCACCTGCCCCGAATGCCGCGGCCAGCGCCTTCGTGCCGAAGCCCGCGCTGTTCGCGTCAACGGCAAAAACATCTGTGAGTCCGCCGCGCTCACCATTGGCGCCGCTCACAACTTCTTCCAGAATCTGCATCTGAGCCCGATGCATGAAGAGATCGCCGGCCAGATCCTGGGCGAAGTCCGCGATCGCATCCGCTTCCTCGATGCCGTCGGCCTCGACTACCTCACCCTCGATCGCCTCGCCTCCACGCTCTCCGGCGGAGAAGCCCAGCGCATTCAGCTCGCGACCTCACTCGGCTCGCGGCTCGTCGGCGCTCTCTACGTCCTCGACGAGCCATCCATCGGCCTGCACACCCGCGACACCGATCGCCTCATCCGCATCCTCAAGAACCTCCGCGACCTCGGCAACACCATCATCGTCGTCGAGCACGATCCCGACGTCCTGCGCGCCGCTGACCATCTCCTCGACCTCGGTCCCGGCGCCGGCGAATTCGGCGGCAAACTCCTTGCCGAAGGCAGCGTCGCCGAAATCGAAGCCAACCCCAACTCGCTCACCGGCCGTTATCTCTCCGGGCAGCTCACCATCCCTGTCCCCACGCGCCGCCGCGAGCCCGGCCGTGAGATGCTCATCCTCCGCGGCGCCCGCGCCAACAACCTCAAGAACGTCGACGTCGAAATCCCTCTCAGAATGCTCGTCGCCATCACCGGCGTCTCCGGCTCCGGCAAGTCCTCACTTGTCCACCAGGTACTCTATCGCGCCGTAGCTCGCGCCCTCGGTCAATCCGAAGGCTCCGACCCCACTGGCCTCTTCCGCGATCTCAAAGGCGCCGACCGCCTCAACGACGTCGTCCTCGTCGATCAGACTCCCATCGGCCGCACACCGCGTTCCAACCCAGTTACGTACATCAAGGCCTTTGATCTGATTCGTGAACTTTACGCCGCCCAGCCGGAAGCCAAAAAGATGTCACTCACTCCGGGCCATTTTTCGTTCAATATCCCCGGCGGCCGCTGCAAGACGTGCGAAGGCGACGGCACCGTCACCGTGGAAATGCAGTTCCTCGCCGACGTCGAGCTTCCCTGCGAGGAATGCAACGGCACCCGCTATCAGGCCAGGATCCTCGGCGTCCACTACAAAGGCAAGAGCATCCACGACGTCCTCAATCTCACCGTGAAGGAAGCGCTCCGCTTCTTCGTCGGCCTGCCCCGCCTGCTCGACAAGCTCGCCGTGCTCGATGAGGTCGGTCTCGGCTACCTTCGCCTCGGCCAGTCCGCCACCACGCTCTCAGGCGGAGAAGCCCAGCGGGTGAAGCTTGCCGCCCACCTGGCGCAGGTCCGCGCAGCCAATGCCGGCGCTAAGCCCAGTCAGGCCAGCCGCGTCCTCTACATCCTCGACGAGCCGACCACCGGCCTGCACTTCGACGACGTCTCGAAGCTGCTCACAGCCTTCCGCAAGCTCATCGACGGCGGCGGCTCACTCGTAGTCATTGAGCACAATCTGGATATCATCAAGTCCGCAGACTGGGTCATCGATCTCGGGCCCGAAGGCGGCGCAGGCGGAGGCCAGATCGTCGCCACCGGCACCCCGGAAGAGATTGCCGCCAATCTGCACTCGTTTACCGGCCAGTGGCTCGCACGGGTCCTTTAACGGGAAGATCGATAACGCGCAGGTTCTTGTTCTCGTGCCGGAACGCATCCGGCATCTCAATTCCCGCGCGCCATATTTGAATCAGCGATCCAATCTCACGGCTGGCGACGGGACGGCTCAACAGGTACCCCTGAAAGTCCATCTGCCCCATCTTCAGCAACGTCGGCACCGGGCCAACATGCTCAATCGCCTCCGCGACCACCCGCTTGCCCAGGGAGTGCGCCATCGTGACGATCGCCTGGATGACCGGCAGCACTTCTGGCTCGTCATCCATGGCGCGGATAAAGCCGCGGTCCAGCTTGATGGTATCGATCGGCAGCTTATGCAGCAGGCTCAGGCAGGACTGCCCGGTTCCAAAATCGTCCAGAGCAATCCGCACGCCTGCGGCACGCAGCTTGCGCAACTGCTGCGAAACTACTTCTCCGGTAAACATGAGACTGCGTTCAATCAGCTCGATCTCCAGCCGTTCCGCCGGAAACGCATGCTCAGCCAGACACGCAAGAACCGAGTCGGCATAATCCGGCTCCTCCAGTTGCCGCACCGAAGCATTGACAGCCATCGTCATAGGTTCGCCGGAATTCAGCTTCCAGCGGTTCGCGTCCTGAAGCGCCGTGCGCAGCACCCACGCCCCGATTCCCACAATCACCGGATGCTGCTCGGCCACGGAGATAAAGGCGTCCGGCGTAACAATGCCCAGCACCGGATCGTCGAGCCGAATCAACGCCTCCAGCCCGGTAAGCCGCCCCGCCGCCGAGAACTGCGGTTGGTAGGCCAGGCGGAATCGTCCGTGCAAAAGGGCCACTTCCAGCTCATCCGGCGTAATGATCGCAACTCCGTGCGCGTCCCCGGATGCGCGGGCCTCGCGGCGCTTCGCGATATACATGGCATGGTCGGCATGGCGCGTCAGCTCTTCCGCTGTTGAGCCATGTTCCGGGTAGCGCGCGAAACCAATGCTGGCCGAACCATCCACAATCTTTCCTTCAAGATTGAACGGTTCCGTGAAACACGCTTCCAGCCGCGCCACCAGCGCATAGGAGCGATCGAATCCCTCGGGAAAAGGCGCGATGATCACAAACTCGTCCCCGCCGATGCGGGCCAGCATGTCCACGCCCCGAATCTGCGAGCGAAGCCGGTGGCTGATCTCCTGCAGGTAGAGGTCGCCCGTCTTGTGTCCGAACTTGTCGTTGACGTGCTTGAAATGGTTGATGTCGATGTAGATCACAGCCAACTGTCCGCCATCCACTTCCGCCTGCCGCAGCGCATTGGTCAGCGTGCTCTCGCACAGCCGTCGATTGGGCAGTTCGGTCAGCGGGTCGTGCGTCGAATGATGCACCAGCCCTTGGTACAGCAGCCACTGGCGCGTGGCCAGCGATGAGAGCTCGGAGAGCATCTCGTAAATCTCGTGACTATCGGCCGTCGGAGCATGCTCATTTTCCGCCGAGAGAACCACCTTGCCGATAACCTCATCTCCAGCGTCCCGCAGAGGGACCTCGAAGAGGACTGCACTGTGCGCAGAATCCACGGAAGACAGCAGCGGATTTTGCCCTCGCGTCAACACGCCGGAACGAACCGAGTAAACGCAGGTCGTCTTCGGCAGCAGACCCATCGTGGAAGCGCAAATCTCAGTCAGCATCTCCTCCAGCGAGTGATTCGAACTGATCTTTTCTAGAATCCTGCTGCGCTCGCTCGCAATCGTCACCGATCGATCGATCCACGCCGTCTGACTGGCCACGCGGCGCTTGAGAAGTGCCGCCCACACGCCCACAGCCAATGCCATCAATCCAAGCACGCCCAGCAGTTCGAAAAGGTGCTCGATTGTGAGCCATGAGGGGCTCGAGATCAGCACGATATCGTCGGTCTCCCGCATCTCGATATGCGAAAGATAAGGGCTTCTCCACGCGCCGCCAGCCACAATGCGGCAGATCCCTGTGATGCGCAGGCGGCTGCCAAGCGCGTGATCGATCACCGCGCCGCTGTGCTTCAGGTGCCCATTCACCAGGTGGCCATCCACATTGATCACCAGCGAGTACGAGTCCCCATCCTGCAGTTGAGAAACCAGCGTCCCCTCCAGCGACACCAGGTTATCGCTGTACCGTCCACTCGCGGCCTCCGCAAAGCTGATCGGCCGCGGAACAATCGTCTCTTTTCGGCCGGTCCGGACCAGTGAAGCCTGGCGCAGGCTCGGCGCATACTCGCGATTGGTGGCAAAGCCGATGGCATCGGCCTCATCTCCCACCGAAAGATCCGTCGTTCCGCGCGTCTGGACAAAGATGCTCTTGCCGTCGCGTTCCAGAACCGCCGAATCGCCCTTGGTGTAATAGGTAATCGTTCCGCGCACGCGTATCGGACGTGAAGCGTCCGTGGTGCGGAACGACGAAAAAACCTCATCAATCGGAGTCAGCGGAAGCTGCCGCGCGCTCACATCCGGCCGCTGTAGAATCTTTACGTCGGCCGCCTCCGGTGCATAGATCACCAGTCCCGTCAGCTGATTCTTCGCATCAAAGAGCCCGCCCGCTACTCCCGTAATCTGAATCTCAGCATCCAACAAGGATTCCGGATGCACACTGACCGAGGGATGGATGTAGACCTGAACCTCGCCGTCCGGCATCATGATGTCCAGATGCATCGATGGCCGCTCTACGTTCAGGTGCTGCTCCTGGTCTGCTGCGCGTACCTTGCCGCGAATCGTCACCAGCTTGCAGTCGCCCCGTCCACTCACAAGCTCCGGATACGTAGAGTCCGGCGCGGCATACCGGGTGCCACGGCCAATCACATGAATCGACGGATCGTTGGCCACCTCCGTGCGGTAACTCGGCGAAGCGAACCCGTCCAGGGTCACCAGGTCCCCGTTGTGAACCGGGTAGTCCTTGTCCGTGTTGACATAAATCCCGCCCGTCGAGTCTTGCAGGAACATGATTCCGTCGACCGGGTCGTAATACGTAATCGTGCCTGTCAGATGCACCCGCGTACTGCGGTCAAAATTCGGCGCCAGATCATGGACCCGGCCCACCTGCGTGATTACCGAAGGGGCATGTGCGCTTTGCGCCCGCACCACCGTCGAAGACAGCACTCCCAACAGCACGATCGCGGCAAAATTGCGCAGGGCAAAAATGCGCGCAACCCCGGCCATTCCTGCATCTTTCGTGCGGCCTGCTCTTCCGGATTCGGACATCAGCAGCTGAGTCATAAGGGATACACCCGGATCGGCCTGACATAAAACGCATGCCGAAAACGGAGTTAAAGTCCTCTTTTGTTACTCAGCATAGTGTTACTTGGAGGACTCTTGAATTACACTATCGAGCTATCTCACACGACGAAGGTTCGTGCAGATTTTGGTGGATATTTCAACAAAGACTTCTTCCCAAAACAGCACGCACTCCAGCGAATTGATACCAAAACTGGCAAATTCACCACTGTAAGCACATTCCTCTCGGCAATCCTGCCCGCAATCCGGTCTAAGCGGAAGCCCTGCGTCTGCAGGCCATTCCTGTAAAGGATTCAATGAGTTAGTGCGAATGGCTTAATTTACGGATTGAGTGTCGTAGACACGCACCCTAACTGTAACAGTACAAAAGTAACGGCGCGATGAACCGGCCACAGCTCTATTCCGCTTGGCCCGCCAGACCCTGGCGAAGCTTCCTCCGCGCGAACTCGACATCACGCCTCTGCGCGTATCGCTGGCAACGCAGCGCGGATTTCACCTTCTTGCCTGCCTGCGTCTAATCCAGGGAACCGTCCAAAGGGCGACCACCCGCCCGATACACTGTTAATTGAGGAATTACGTGCGCCGTTTGCTTCTGCTTTTACTGTTGGGATCCATCATGCCTGCCTGGGGGCAGGAGTCGTCGTCACAAGCGTCACCTGCACCCGCCGAATCCATCGCCCCGCCCGTCGCCGACGCCGAAACAGCGATGGCTAAGGCGGATTGGAAGACAGCTGAGCCGCTGCTCCAGGCCTGGTTGGCCAACCACCCCACCGACGCCAGGGCGCTCTTCGATGCCGGCTACGCAGCCGACGCCCAGGGCCGCGACGGAGATGCTGCAAGTCTCTATCAGCGAGCCGTAGCCGCTGATCCTGCAAGCTTTGACGCCCAGATCTCGCTGGGACTGCTACTCGCCCGCACCGGCAAACCCGCCGAGGCTAAACCGGCGCTAGAGGCTGCCACCCGGCTCGACCCTGGCACCGCCGGCGCCGCCACCAAAGCCAAGGCGTGGCGCGCCCTCGCCACCATCGCCGCCTCCGCAAATCCCATGGATACAGCACAGGCCTCCATCGATCTGCTCGAGGCGCTCAAGATTTCCCCGGAAACACCCGCCGACACCCGCATGGCAGCCCGGCTCGCCGAAGCCAGCGGCGACACCGCTGGCGCCGAAGCTGCCTACCGCCGCCTTCTCAAAGCCGATCCGGAGTCGCCCGACGGGGCCGCTGGTCTAGCCCACCTACTGATCGCTCAAAAGAAATATGCCGACGCCGAGGCATTGCTCGCGCCAGCCGTCAAAAAATCCCCGGAAGACGCCGCCCTCACCGCGCAGCTCGCGGCCGTGTTCGTCGCCGAAGACAAAGACGACGCCCTTCCCCTGCTCCAGGACTTCCATACCCGCCATCCCAAAGAAGGCGCTATCACCCGTATGCTCGCCCAAGTAGAAGCGGATGCCGGCGAGTCAGCCGAGTCTGACGCGCTCTACATCTCGCTGCTTGCCGCCAAGCCCGGCGATCCTGAGCTCCTCGCCGGGCACGGCCAGAATCTGATCCGACTGAAGCAGTACGCCGAAGCGCTGCGCGCGTTTCAAGCCGCAACCGCCGCCGATCCCGCCGACGGCGACGCTTGGAACGGCCTCGCATTCGCCGCTTTTCAGACCCACCAGCCCACCGTCACACTGCACGCTTTGGATGCCCGATCAAAAATATTACCCGAAAACGCAACAACCCTCTTCCTTTGGGCGACTGCGTACGATACGCTTCACGACAAGAAGCAGGCCGTCGCCTACTACCACCGGTTTTTGGATGCAGCAGCCGGGACGCTCCCGGATCAGGAATGGCAGGCGCGACAACGTTTGGCACTCATGGAGAAAACTCCATAACAGCCGATATTGCGGAGACCAATGGAGGTGCACGATGCGTTCCGTGGTTCCTGTCGCAGCTCCCGTACTCCTTATCGCTCTCGTGGTTCTCAACTGCTCCACGTCCGCGTTCAGCGCTACGTTTGACGAAAAACAACCCGATGCTCAAAGCATCGCCGCACTGGAAAGCAAAGCCAGCCAGGCTGGCCCTCGTGAACAGTGCTTCCTCTACGCCGAGCTCGTTCATGCCATGATCGAGTACTCCACCGCACAGTACGCTGCCGGTGAATATCAAAAAGCCGCAGACACCCTGAAGCGCGTCAACGGTTACGCCCAGAAGATTCACATCGCCGTCGCCAACGACGAAAAGCGGCTCAAGAACGCACAAATCCTCCTGCGCCACACCGCCTTTCGCCTCAATGAGCTTCTGCACGCCAGCGCCCTTGAAGACCGGCCTCTGGTCGAGCAAACCCTCGCCCAGGTCAATCAGGTCCAGACTGAGACCATGATGCAGGTCTTCCGTAAATAACTGTCTTGCGTTAAGCGCCAGATCTGCGTTGCAATAGTTCTTCAGGTTGCAGCGGGTCGATTAAGAACTGAGGAAGCGGCCCCATACTCGATCCATGAAGAAAATTAAAGTCATCTCCACGCTTCTCCTCTTCGCGGCATTTTCTCTTCCGGCAGCCGTTTCGGCGCAGGGTCCGCGCGCCGCCAGGCTGAGCGAGAAAGAGATTGAAGACGTACGCGAAGCCGCCGTCTTCCCCGTGCAGCGGGTAGCCCTCTACACCCAGTTTCTCGAAGAGCGCTCCAGGAAGATCAAGGATCTGACCGGCCGGCCAAAATCCGGAGCACGCGTACTCAAAATGGATGACACTCTCCAGGACTTCACCGCTCTCATGGACGAGATGGCGAGCAATCTCGATCAATACTCCGATCGCCACTCCGACATTCGCAAAGCCCTTAAATCGCTGACCGAAGCGACCCCTCGGTGGATGAGCATACTGCGCGCGGTCCCCGGCGAACCCGGTTTTGATCTCTCCCGCAAAGAAGCCATCGAGAGCGGCGATGAGCTTTCCGAACAAGTCAAGCGCCTGCTCTCCGAACAGGACGCCTACTTCCTCGCCCACAAAGAAGAAAAAGGCCAGGAACGCAATGACGACCAGCAAGCCGCGCCAAAGCCCCCGTCCAACTGACGGCCTCCGCCAATCGAACCTTGCCATTTCCAAAGGAAATCGGCTGTAGCCGTTGTCTTTGTCTATCTGGTTTGTTGTTTCGTAGGGGGATCTGCGTTTCGAGACATCCCTACTTGCGCGCCAGTAACCGCATCAGCCCCTTCGGCGGCAGATCCGGCACCAGAAAGCTGCGCACATCGCCAAGACTGCGGCACAGCGCCTCAGCCGCCAGAAACCCGCTGCGCGCAGCCGACTCCATCGTCGAAGGCCATCCCGTAGCCGTCCAGTCCCCAGCCAGAAAGCAGTTCGGCCAGGGAGACGCCGCACCCGGCCGCGAAGCATCCACCCCCGGCGGAACGCCAAAGGTCGCGCGAACCTCCTTGATCAGCGCTGCCTTCAGCAGCTTCGCTTCCTTCACCATCGGAAAGAACTCCGCCAGCTCTGCCGTAGCCCGCGCCAGAGCTTGTTCGCGTGGCAGCGCCGCAAATTCGCGCGAACTGCTGATCACCAGCTCAAGGTAGCTGCCGCGCTGGTCGCGTATCGGCTGCCAGTGCGACTTGTGGTACATCCAGTGAATCTCCCGGTCCAGCAGCACCGCGTGGTCCAGTTCCGTAATCTCCCGGTCGTACCAAAGATGCACGCTGCAGATCGGCCAATGCTCCAGGTTCTTCATCTGTTCAGCAAGCCGCGCCGCAGCAGGATTGCTTGGCAGCCCCGGCAACAGCTTCGCCGTCGCCTCAAAAGGGAGCGCCAGAATCAGCAACTGCGCTTCATGGCTTCCCTGCCCTTCTTCCTTCGTCGCAATCGTCCATCGCTTCGCATCCGCATCCCACGCAGCCGATTCCACCGTCGTGTTGAAAACGACTCGCCCGCCACGCGCCTCAAGATAAGCCCTCGCGCCCTCGTAAAGCTCACTCAGCGGCACCCGGCTCATCCCCATCGCCCCCGCGCGCGCCGAGTTCAAAAAGAGCTCGCGAATCACCTTGGCCGCGTACGGAAAGCTGATCTGGTCCAGATCCGCATTCAACGCGCTTGCAATCACCAGCCGCCAGAAGCGATCCAGAGCCCCCCGCGTCTGATGATGCTCCGCAAGCCATGCCGCCAGACTCTGATTCGGGTCCTCTTTAACCCCAAAAACACCCGCCGCAAGGATCGCGTTCAGCGCATACAGCAGTGAGAGCTTATCCGCAAACGAGAAACAGCTCGCTTTAAGGATGCCCGGCAAACCATGCATAGGCGCTGGCAGCCCGCTCGGCTCTAGCACCGAACGTCGTCCGCCCGGCTCGATCATGGTCATCCGGTTATCCCAGAAGATCCTGTCCGCCACACCCACGCGCTCGTAGAAGGCCTCGAGATTCGTGCAGCAGCCAAAGAGCACATGCTGGCAGTTATCGATCACCTCGCCCGTACCCGGATGCAGATACGACGACGCCCGCCCGCCAAGATATCCGCGCCGCTCCAGCACCGTAACGCGAAACCCCGCATCCGCCAGTGCACAAGCCGCAGCCAGCCCGGCCACGCCCCCGCCCACCACGGCAACCGTGGTCGCAGCGCCGTCGTCGCCCTGATCCGCCGAGGCGTCAAGCACGGCATTTGCAGGAGAATCCGGCGCATGAAACGCGCTCAGGCTGAATGGGCGATCTTGTGCCATCACTTTTGGTCGTGTGCCATCACCTTAAGGATATCGGCTTAAACAGCCGCAGAAGCCCCATCCGCGCCATCCCCCCGGCAAGGATAGCCAGCTTCTCCGCCGTAGGCACGCTGACCCGCTCCGCGAAGACCTCGTAGTGTGCCCTCTCGATGCGCTTCAACAGGCGGTGATAGATCGAGACCAGCACCCGCAGCGCCGGACGGCTCTCCGGGTCAATCAAGGGCAATAGCTTCTCCGCGGATTGGTAGTAAGCCTCGGCACGCTCGCCGATGATACTCAGCAAGGCACGTTCTTCCGCCGTCACCGGTCCGGCCGCATGCTTGCGGAGCTGTTCCACCGTTACGCGATACGCCCCAAGATCTTCCAGCGGAAGATAGATGCGGTTGCGCCCAGCATCCTCCGCCACATCGCGCAGGATATTGGTCAGCTGGAAAGCAATGCCGGTCTCCTCCGCCAGCTTCTCCGCGGCGGGATCGGAATAGCCAAAGATCCGTATGCAAACCAGCCCCACCACCGAAGCCACCAGGTAGCAGTATTGATAAAGGTCAGCAAAGCTGGCGTAGGTATCTGGCGCGCCATTTGAAGAAGCAGGCGCCTGCAGATCCATCGTCGTCCCCGCTACAAGCTGATCCAGCAGTTCATGGGGAATCGAGAACCGCCGCGCAGCGTCTCGCACCGCAACGAAAACAGGATCAACACTCGAAGCCCCACCCCGAGCCTGATGCCACTCCGACAGCCACGCATCCAGATTGCCCCGCCGCGCCTCCCGCGAAAGGCTCTCGTCATCCGAGAGATCGTCTGCCTTGCGCATGAACGCATAGATCGCGCAAATCGCATCGCGCCGCGCTGGCGGCAGCGCCACAAATGAGTAGTAGAAGTTCTTCGCCTCGCGTTTCGCAATGCCGCGGCAGATGCGGTAAGCCTCATCCAGCGAAACTTCGCCGGCTGCGCCTTCCTGCTCCCTCACATCCTTTTGCTGAACATCCTCAGTCACGATCGTTAAGCCGCCTTGGCCTTGAGCCGAAGCCCCGGCAGCAGCTTGCCCGAAACCGCGCGCAGCGCCAGTCCAATCTTCGTCGTCTTTGAGATTGCAGGCCGGGCGCTCAGCACATCGTAATCGCGCTGCTCAATCGCACGCAGAATCTCCAACCCTCCGCGGCTGAAAAGATCCAGATCCAGCGCCAGCTCCGCATCCACCATCCCGATCAGCGGCAATCCTTCTTCGAAGAGCGCCCGCGCCCACTCAACCTGGTTCCGCAGCAGCGCGCGAAACTCCTGCGTCGCTTGTCCCGCGGCAATCGTCTGCTCCGTCACCCCAAAGCGCGCCATCGCGTCCTGGGGCAGATAGATGCGTCCCCGGTGCTGATAATCCGAAGCCACATCCTGCCAGAAGTTCGCCAGTTGCAGTGCCGTGCAGGTTGCATCCGAAAGCCGGAAGCGCTCTTCATCCGCATATCCGCACGCATAGAGCACCAGCCGCCCAACCGGATTCGCCGAGTTGCGGCAGTAGGCCAGCACCTCATCGGCATTCGCATATCGAGCCACCGTCTGGTCCTGCACAAACGCCGTCAGCAGCTCGGCAAACGGATCCTTCGGAATCCCGCAAGCCCGGATCGTCTCCGCCAGAGCCACAAAGACCGGATGCCGCGCTCGTCCCTCATAGCAGGCGTCCAGCTCCTCGCGCCACTGTCCCAGCAAAGCCAGCGATTGCGCCCGAGCCTCAAGATCATTGCCTGTCTCATCGCCCAAATCATCCGAAACCCGGCAATAGGCATAGATTGCGTGAAAGTGAGGCCGAAGCTTCTTCGGCAGAAACCACGAAGCCACATGAAAATTTTCATAGTGCGTCTCAGCCAGATGCTTGCACCATGCGCGAGCCTCATCCAGCGTTGGCGCAATCGCCGGAATCCGGTAGCTGGCAGGCAGCGCAGCCCAGCCCTGCTCACGCAAAAGCTCTTGATCACTTGCCATATTCGAAAGAGTAGTCACCATCTTCTATGGTAATGCCTCTTGAGCCACGCCAAAGCCCTCACGCGTAAGGAACCACCGAGCGAAACCCCTCAAGCGCGCGTCCTAGCCAACGGGCCCTCACACAATTCCGTCGTTCCCTTGCAGTTCTCCGTCAGCAGCAAAAACCTTTCAGGAGATAACCATGAACAGAATTGGAATTAGGATAGCTATTGCGCTCCTCGCCCTCAACGCACTCACCGTTCACGCCGCCAAGCCCGCCGCCGATGCACCCGCCAGCGCCGCAAAGCTCCGCCACTTCCGCCTCACCTTTGTGCTCACCTACGCCAACAATCAACAGCCATCTCAGAGCTTCGCGCTCGACGTTCCCGTTCTGCCAAACCACCCCGGCGCCACATCCATGCAAATCGCCGCGGGACCTACCGGGCAGGTCGAAGGTAGCATGCGGCAGAATCTGGAATGCACCGACGTCCACATCTCAGACGCCGGCTTGGCCGCCAGAATATCCTTTTCCATCGACCGCGTCCCGCTGGAACATCTGCCCGGCATCGACGAGCCGTTGCACAACCAGATGAACCTCGAGCGCAAGATCGACCTGACGCTCGGCAAGCCCACCGTGATCAGCGAAGAGAGTCCAAAGGATATGCGGGCAAAGCCGCTCAATCCATCCAGCGACGCGATTGCTTACCCGCGGCCTGTTCCTCCGCAGATCACACTCACCGCTGTTGAAATGTAAACGAGGAAATCAGAAGGCAGGCCTTAGCCCAAAGCGCCGGCGTAGTTCTTGCGCGTCTCCGCCGGCGCATGTTCCTGCTGTCCGGGCTGCGGCAGAATCGCCATCTTGATATGCGCAGCCCGGCTTGACCGGTTCATCAGCTCAGCAAATGCCAGGTTCAATTCGCCCAGCGGCGCATGCCCGGTAATGAAACGCGCCGCGTCGAATCGCCCGCTCGCAATCAGCTCAAAAGCCCTGCGGCAGATCGCCGGCGTGTGGTGAAAAGTCGCCTTCAGTGTAATGTCGCCATAGTGGATGCGGTTGGTGTCCATCCGCACTTCCGTACCCGCTTCCGGACCACCAAAAAAGTTCACCACCCCACCATTGCGCACCATCGCTACCGCCTGCTCCCAGGTCTCCTGCAGAGCAACAGCCTCAATGGCAATATCCACCCCGCGCTGGTCAGGCGTAAGCCCGCGTACCGCGCCAATCACGTCCGCAACCTTAGTGGTCTGCACAATGTGCACGGCCCCCAGCGCGCGAGCTGCCTCAGCCTGTCCGTCATGCTTCACCACCGCAATCAC
>Ga0206974_1010_pt1 | contig 46806 bp, 26 predicted proteins | sample Alteio_BWOrgHeat_84_FD_152920 | JGI IMG/M metagenome (GOLD analysis project Ga0206974, IMG submission 152920) | Enriched cells from forest soil in Barre Woods Harvard Forest LTER site, Petersham, Massachusetts, United States -... | ecosystem: Environmental > Terrestrial > Soil > Temperate forest >... | reverse complement strand
TGCCGACGTTGCGTTGAGGCTTGTTGCCGGGAAGGTCATGCTGGCGGGCGAGAATGTGAAGGTTGCTGCTCCTGACGCTCCTGTTCCAGCAAGCGAGACGAGTTGTGGAGAGCCGGAAGCATTGTCTGCAATCGAAAGCGATGCAGTCAGGGAGCCGGCAGACGCTGGTTTGAACTCGACCGAAACTGTGCAGCTTGCGCCAGCAGCGAGCGAAGTCGAGCAGGTTGTCGCCGACTTGAGGAACGAGCTGGCGTTGGTCCCCGTGATGGTTTCCGAGGATAGAGTGACGGCCGTGGTGCCGGTGTTTTTCACCGTGACCACCTGTGCCGCGGAAGTAGAGCCTACGGTGGTAGAAGCGAAGGTCAGGCTGGCCGGCGAGGCGCTCACCGACAGCGGTGAAGTTCCCGTTCCTGAGAGCGAAACGGTCTGCGGCGAGCCGGTGGCGCTATCGGCAACCGAGAGGCTCGCGGTAAGCGCCCCAACGGCCGCGGGCTTGAATTCGACGGAGACGGTGCAGCTCGCGCTGACTGCCAGTGAGGCGCCGCAGGTTGTCGCCGATTTGACGAAGGAGCTGGCGTTAATGCCGGTGATGGTCTCCGAGGCCAGCGATACAGCGGCAGTGCCGGTATTCTTGATGGTGACGACTTGCGCTGCCGTGGTCGACCCTAAAAGGGTGGAGGCGAAGGCAAGGCTGGTGGGACTCAAGGTGACGGTCTGGGTGGGCGCGGTGCTGGGCCACGCATTGACCAGGTTAGTGATATTGACTGAGCCTAAGCCGATGGCAGGGTCGTATCCCACCGTGGCCGGGTAGCCGCTGAGCAATCCGACCTGATCTCCGCTGGTGCTGGTGACACAATTTGGATCGCCCGTGATGCAGGCCTGTGAGATGGTGCCCTGCGAAATGTCGTAGAAGGCGCACTTGTTACCGTTAGCTGCAGTCGATGAATTACAAGATGTTCCGGCAGCGACTTGGTTTTTATACAGTGTGTACAACTCCGGGTTTGCCAGTCCCTGCGCAGCCTTCGTCTTTTGAACGACGAGAGCCATGATGCCGGCAAAGTAGGGCGAAGCTGCCGAGGTGCCGCCGATCTCCTGTGCTTCAATGCCCGCCGGGTCGGTATAGTCGCAGGTTCCTCCTGAAGCGGCCAGGCAGAAGAGAATCGCGCTGGAATTGATGAGGCGGCTGGCAGGCTGTCCGGCACTTAGCTGGACGATTGGCCCAATTCCATCGGAAGAAAAGAGCGAAACGTCGGGGAGCCAGCGGTTGTTCTGGGACGGCACTCCGAGGCCTGTCTGCCAGGAGGGTTTGGGATAGCCAACTGAGCAAGCGGCCGCCGTTGTGCTGCCCGCGGGCGAAACATGGGTGCAATTGCTTACGCCGCCGCTGCCGCCGATAATGGTGATCAGGGTATCGTAGAAGCCGTCGTCAGCGTTGATGAAGTAGTTGCACAGGTCCTCGGTGTTGGCCTGGCCAAAGAGTGGCGGCAAGAGGGGGTTAGCGCAGGTCGAGTTCCATGGTACTTCCGGCATGTAGCCCAAGGCCGTGGCGCCATTAGCTTGCTGAGCTCCCCAGTATTTCGTTTCTGCGCCGTCAACGAAGGGCCATGTAAAGTCCGTTCCGCCTACCGCGGTCACGAAGGGGCTGGATGCCATCCCGTTTACCTGCAGGCCGATGGTCTCGGCAAAGGGAGTTTCCCTATGAGGATCTTCATACGGATAGCAGCCGGCCGCGGCCTGATCGCCGGAGGACTCGAAGGCGCTGATGCCCTCGGTGGCCGCCTGCTGCCAGACCGTGTTGTACGAGGCGTTGCCGGCTGTTCCCAAAAAGAGTTCGCATGTGCCGTAGCTGGCGCTCATGATGGAGGCCACTTCGTTGTCGACGATGTACTGGTCGGAAAGCAGCCAGCCTCCCGTAGTGGAGGTGTCGGCGGTGACCACCTCGATGATTTGAGCCTCGGGAGCCGCGGCCCCGGACATCTCCACGTCCAGGGTGTTTTCATCGGAAGCGCCCTGGACAACTCCCGGGTCGGCACCGTTGTGGATGACTTTGAATGCGGGCGCGTTGGGAAATGCGGCGGCCAGTCCGAATGACTTGCGGAAGTTGGTAACGTCGCTTGCTTCGATGTCGCTGTCGGCGGCAATAGCGACGGACACACCCTTGCCGGTGATCGGAGTGCTCGAGGTCCACAGGGGAAGGGAGTTATAGATCGTTGCGAAATCGTAGGGCGTCACGTCCTGGTAGACATCGCCGTTACCGCTATAGGTGAGCTGAGGCTGCGGGCCCTGTGCGCTGCCGGGCGCTTTGCCTACATTGCCGCCATTACCTTTGACCGATTCCGGTTTGCCGGCCAGGCCCGACGGCCCGGCTACGGCATGCACTTTGCCCGTCTTGCTGTCGCGCCGTACCACATTCCCCATGACGAAGTTAGGCTTGGGGAAGAAGTTGTTTAGTGATGCTACGCCGGTGATTACTGGCGCCAAGGCCTCAGGAATCTGAGGGTCGCGATCGTTGGCGATGTGTTCCTCGCCGTTCACCAGGTAGTTGTGCATTTCAACGTGGAAAGCCTCCTGCACCTGCGCCACGGTTCCCGTGAACTGGATCGACGTCCGTCCTTTGCTCACGTTCTCGATGGAGAATCCGTGATTCTGCAGCCAACTCGTCGCCGCTGACACATCCGAGTCCGACGGCCCGTAGAGCTGACCAAACTCCTCGGCATGCAGCCAATGATGATAGTCCGGCGATTTGGGATCATACTGGCGTTCATTGAAGGCAGATAGCTCCGCTTCCTGTTCCGGACTGCGCTGCAGGACAAGCACCATGCGTTCAAGCAGCTTGCTGGGCTCCGCGAGCCCTTTGTCGTTCGCAGGCCGTGCCAGCGGGTGGGTATTGCCTGTTAGCCGGACCAGCCGGCTGTCATCGACGCGATCAACAACACGCGAAGGCACGGAGATTGCTGACGGAAGATCTTGGTTGGCGATCCGCTGTGAGGCTGCAGGCACGCAGGACCCGATACCCAGGGCCAGGCAAACCACGACTGGTGTGAAACTCTGAATACGCATTTGGCCTTATCCTCTTTGGTTTGCTGGCAAAATCGATGATTCTGGCCGCTGGTTGAACTGGATCCGTTGCGCGACAGGCAAGGACTGTAACAGGAGTAGACTGGGGTCAAGAGGCACGCTCATTCGCCGTTGCAGGCTCCCTGCAGTCATGCAAGATACTCTTGCCTCGCACCCCGCAAGGAGGTGAGTGTGGCTTGTGACTGTACGGAAGAAGGTGCTTACAAATCACATCTCTGCCCTAAGCTGCGTAAAGTGCGAAGAAAACACCTCAATTAGGCAGGAAAAGTCCGTTCAGAGCATTTGGCGCTAGAGACGGCGCTTAATTCCGGTGGGCCAAGGCGGGCTGGAATATTCAGGTGCCGGGCTAGCTCTTGATCTCTCGAGAGCCGCCATCGTTGTATCATCTGCGATGAAGTGATGTTCAAGAAACTCCAGCGCAGCAATAGAGATAGACGCGGCGAAAAGAGAAGATGAAGAGAATTGTCCAATGGATGGGTGGAGTTGTGGTGTGCCTGATCCTGGCTGTAAGCACGGTGCATGCCGATCGCCGGAAATTTATTGCCAACGATTATGGGGCGAAAGGAGACGGTGCAAGTGTCGATACTGTAGCTCTGCAGAAAGCGATCGACGCAGCAGCCCGTGCAAGGGGCACAGTAACGCTGCAGTCAGGCGTTTACTTAACGGGATCGTTATTCCTGAAATCAGGTGTGACTATCGATCTCCCCAAAGGCGTGACCCTGATTGGTTCGAGAAGGCGCGAAGACTATCCGATATTGCCCACACGCGTAGCCGGGATCGAAATGAGCTGGCCCGCGGCGCTCATCAACGTACGCGATCAACATGATGTGACAATTCAAGGTGAGGGAACGGTCGATGGTGACGGCTCCATCTGGTGGAAGTCGTACTGGGATCTGCGAGCGACCTACGAGCCGAAAGGACTGCGCTGGGCTTCAGACTACGATGCGCAGCGTCCGCGACTGATTCTGATTCAGAATTCTTCGGATGTTCATGTTGGAGGCGGTCTACTGCTTAAGCGCTCCGGTTTCTGGACGCTGCAAATTCTTTATTCTCACGACGTTCATGTCGATCGAATCACGATTCGCAACAACGAGGGCGGTAAAGGTCCAAGCACAGATGGCGTTGACATTGATTCTTCACGCAAGATTCTTGTCGAGCACGCTGACATCGATGTAAACGATGACGCTCTGTGCCTCAAGGCGGGTCGTGATTCCGATGGGCTCCGCGTCAATCGTCCGACGGAGAAGATTATTATTCGCGATTCGATCGTGCGCAGAGGCGCGGCGGCTATTACGATCGGCAGCGAGACCTCAGGCGGCTTTCGCGATATCGAGGTCTACAACATCACGGCACTCAGCGGTGTACCATCCGGCGTACTTTTCAAGTCGGCGCGCACGCGTGGCGGATTTGCACGCAACATACGCATTCACGATCTCATCCTCGAAGGCGTCGCGATTCCCATCCACATTACGATGAATTGGAATCCAAGTTATAGCTATGCCACGCTTCCTGCCGACGCTAAGGACGTGCCGCACTATTGGGTCGTTCTCACAACCCACGTACCTGAAGACAAGGGCTTGCCACACTTCGCCCGAGTCCATATCTGGAAGATTAAGGCGACAGGCGCGAAACAGGCATTCAATGTGAGCGCTTATCCGAATGCCCCACTAGAAGACTTTCATCTCGATCATCTGGATATTGCTGCTGCAACTGCCGGTACGATTGCAAATGTACACAACTGGAGGCTTGCCGATAACAATATCCGCACACTAGACGGCAGCAAGCCTGTCCTCGTAAACGCCGTTGTGCAATCCGATACCGATGTGCCGTTTGGTGAGCCTAAACGGCCGTAAGCTCATTCATTCAACGCCTCAGCTAGAATCTGGGCGGGAATTTACGCTTCGAATAAACTCTGGGGTAGCCCAAGTAGTATCCCTGAAAGAGTTGAAAGCCTTCGTCCATAGCCGATTCAAACTCCGCGATCGTTTCAATCTTTTCTGCAATGAGAATTGCTCGGCGGTTCCTCACGCGGCGGAAGATTTCTTTGCGCTCCTCTTTGTCTGAAATCCTGAAGTCAACCTTGATATAGTCGGCCAGATCGATGAAATCTCTCATCCTCTCCGAGAACTGAAAATCATCGAGCGCGATCTTGAATCCGAGCACTTTCATCTTCCGGCATGCGTTGAGAATTTCGTCGTCCGGAACGATGGTCTCAAGTAGTTCGAGGACGGTGGTGCGCGGAAGCGGCATCAGAACCCCACTCACCAGCGCATCCCGTGTGCAATTCAGAAAGACGGCATGGCTTCCGGTGACGCGGTTAAGCCCGTGGCGGGTCCAGTTTTCGACCATCATCCGGGTCGCCGCGTCGGAGTCACCGTCGAAGTGGTTATTCCATCCGGAACGGGAGAGCGCCTCGTAGCCAAAGATCTTCCTCCGCCGATTGAAGATCGGCTGCAGGGCCACATAGTGCCGGTTCAATGCGTCTGTTCTTGGCGGAGCCCACGTGGCTTCGGCCCAATCGCCGAGAATATCGTCTAACGGCGGAACACCGCGTTGTTGTCGTAGTGTGCTGAACATCTTGAACAGGGCCTCCAATGAACCCAAAAGCGATTTGAAAACCACAAATGAGTCCTTCCGATTTGACTGTTTGTGACTTTTCTTCTTCCTGCGCCAAGGCTGGTTACAACGGTGTTGTAGTGACGGAGTCTCAAAGCCGCTGCTGCAGAAAGGTTTTGCCCTGAGATGATGCAACCTGCACGATTCTGAAGACAGCGCCATCCATTGCGGAACCGCCGCTAGGCCCAGCGAGTTTCAGAGATTCGGTCGGACAAAGCTGCAATCGCTTCAATCAACGCGGTTTCCACGAGTTCGAAATCGTCGACCTGTTGCACCACCGCAGTACTCCGCACCCAGGTGCGTGCAGTAATTTTTTTTTGCCGCGTCGACATAGCATCTACGAGAAAAGATCCCATTTCCTTGTGGGCCACAAACCGCTCCAGTACACACTCCAACTCGCGCAGGTTTCCCGGCCAGGGGTACGACTGAAGCAGTTCCATCGCGTCGGTAGAGATACTTTGACTGCTTGTGCCTGCTGCGTACGCGTAACGATCCAGGAAAGACCGAACCAGCGCGGGGATCTCCTCTTTGCGCTCGCGAAGAGAGGGAATGCGGATGGGAAATCGGCTCAGCCGTGAGAACAGATCACGGTTAAATGCTCCAGCTGCGGCCGCCTTCTGAATATCGGCCTCTGTTACAACAATCAGCCGGGTGGAGTTTGCAGCATGGCCGCTTCCTTGGGTTGACCTTGAATCCCTCTCTTCTAGCGCGCGCAAAAGCGCAAGCTGGGCGGCCCGAGACAGATTTTCGACTCCATCCAGTAGGATTGTCAGCCCATCAAGCAGTTTGGGGCGTGGAGGACTTGGTTGTGTGCCTTGAGAGTGGTCGCCTTCTAGGTGACCGAATAGCTCAGCGGCAAGCTTCGAAGGCGGAATCGCCGCGCAATTGATGCGCACGAACGCCTGGGGGAAAGAGTGCGCAGACTCCTCGATGAAGCGGGCAACCCCATCAATGCCCACCCCTTTGTCTCCTGTAATCAGGACTGTGTGGTTGGTCTGCGCCAGGTTTTGCAGCTCTGCAATTGCCTGGCGAAGCTCCTTCGAAGGCCCAAGAATCTCTCCCAGGGTCCAGGAGTGATAGACTTCTCCAAGAAAAGCCAATTTCCGTTTCCAGAATTCCTTACAGATGAACTCCTGACCATCAGACTTCTGGTCATCGGGCTCATGGTCAACGTGGTCGCTGATTTTGCCATTCTGGCTATCAACGTCGTTCGGCCGCACACGTAGCTTGTTCACCCAAAGAAACGAAACAGAGAAAAACCCTTGTCCGGACATGGGCTGCTGGTTCATTCGCATCCGTCGACCCCCTCCCGATGGCAGTTGCTGCTGGAGCATTCGGACAGCTTGTCGAAGGAATATCGTGCATTCCGGCGGCGGGGAATGTTTTAAACAGTATGTTGATCGAGTTGAGCACTAACTCTCTTATTGTCATAAGGATGTGGCGCTCATTCGAGACGTGTTTGCGGGCATTCCGGGAGGAGTTTGTTATTCCAGGGCCTCCGGAACGCTCTCTGACGGATACTTTCGGTCTCCGCTCTTGATTCCCGGCGGATGAAACAAACCTTGGCGATTGTGCACAAGCGTCTGCAGGCTACGCTTTTGCTGCAAGCAATCCGCCCTTCTGTCCGGTAGCAAACTGTTTGCTCAGGCCTTTAGATTCAGTATTCTTGTTTTCAATGGCTTAGCGGCGCGGAGAATCCCTCGTTTGTTGTTGCCTTAGAATACGTTTGTTCTGTGAGCATGCCTGCGCAGAGGATCGAAGCCAAGAAGATGTCTATCGCTGATCCAGTTTCGCGGCCGGACGAACTCAGCCAGGAGCGGATCCGGTTGATCCGCGAGCATCTCAAGTCCATATTAGCGAGCCATGCCTTTGAGGGCAGCAAGCGGGCTCAAAGCTTTCTTCAACTTGTAGTCGAACACGCACTGGCCGGCCGTATCGACGATCTGCGCGAGCGGATGATTGGCGCCGAAATGTTCGGCCGCCCGGTCGATTACGATACCGCGAATGATGCCGTAGTTCGAGTGAAGGCAACCGAGGTCCGGAAAAAGCTTGCGCAGTATTATCAGGAACTCAAGGAAAAACAGCCGATTCGAATCGAGCTTCCGCCCGGCTCCTACGTCCCGAAGTTTCACGTGGAATCTGTGGAGAGGCCAACCGTTCCGGAAGCCGAACCGGCCGCCCAAATCTCTGCCGAACCGGCCGGGCTGCCCGAAGGGTCCGTACCTCACGAAGCGTCTGAAGCGAAAGAACGCCTCCGGCCATCTTCGGGCGAGCCGAGATCGAGCACGAAATTTCTCCTATTCGCTGGGGCGCTGATTGCAATCGCGTTGATTGCCGTGGCCGGTTATTTCGGCTTCCAACGGCGATACCGGGTTGCAAAGCCGGAGCCTGAGGCTCATTCGATCGTGGTTCTTCCGCTCAAGAACCTATCCGGCGATCCAAAACAGGAATATTTCGCCGACGCGATGACCGAAGAGTTGATTGCCGATCTCGGCCAGGTTGCTTCGCTGCGGGTCATCTCACGCACATCGGCGATGACCTACAGGGACACGAACAAGACGCTACCCGAGATCGCCCGCGAACTGGGAGTAGATACCGTGGTCGAAGGGTCGGTGTTGCGCGCCGACAATCAAATTCGGATTACCGCTCAATTGATCGACGCCAGGACTGACCATCATATCTGGGCCAACAACTACGTCCGTGATCTGAACAACGTTCTCTCCCTGCAGGGCGAGGTAGCCCAGGCCATCGCAAATGAGATCAGGATCGAAGTGACGCCGGAGGAGCGGGCTCGCCTTGCTCGCATCCGCACCGTCGATCCCGAAGCACAGGAACTCTATTTGCAGGGCAGGCAAGCTCTGAACGCAGGAGATCCGGCAAAAGCCATCGGCTTTCTCCAGCAGGCCATCGATAAGTATCCTGACTACGCCCAGGCTCATGCCGCGCTCGCCAATGGCTACGGGTGGATGGGAGAAGCGGGCTGGATGCCTTACACGCAGGCATTTCCAAAGCAGAAATCCGAGGCCATCAAGGCGATTGAACTCGATGCGGACCTTCCCGACGCTCATGTTGAACTTGCCAGCGCGGCAATGAATCTGGACTGGGACTGGGAGACGCAGGAAAAAGAGTTCAAGCGGGCGCTTGCTCTTAACCCCAACTCGGCTCCTGTACGCTGGGCCTATGCCAATCATCTTGAGCGTTTAGGCCGCGTCGCTGAAGCAATCGAGGAGTCGAAAGTGGCACTCGCACTTGATCCTGTTTCAAGCCGCGCCTACATGAACTCCGCATTCAGCTACTACTTCGCCCGTCAATATGATGTAGCGCTGGCGCAAATGCAACGCGCGTCAGAATTGCCACACACCATGATCGAACTGACCTTTCCCCTAGGCGACATCTACGCCGAAAAAGGTCTGTACGATGAGGCAATCCAGCAATTCAAGAAACTGGGAGATGCGCCGCACGCTGTGGGACACATGGGAAATGCCTATGCTCGCGCCGGAAACTCGGCCGCAGCGCGCGAAACCCTGACCAAGCTTCAGGAACATATACGAAAAGAAGGCGTCGGACGCTATGAAATAGCCTTGGTTTACGCTGGACTTGGCGAAAAGGACGAAGCCTTTCGCTGGCTCGAACAGGCCTATCAAACCCGAGACAAGGGACTGACATATCTCAAGATAGACCCTTGCATGGACCCGTTGCGTTCCGATCCACGCTTTCAAGATCTGGAGCGTCGCGTCGGCTTGCCATCCCAGTCCTAGTCGGCAATATGTGGGTGAGTTCTTGCGGCTGACCAGGATATGCGTGCGAAAGCAAACGCCGGAGCTGGCATGCCAGCTCCGGCGTCGCTGTCAATCGACTGACTTATTTTGTAAGTGACCTGTTATCTGCTACTCGTCGCCTACTACTCGTTATCTACGTGGAATTGGAACAGATCAAAGAGATCGCCGATGGCCGGGCTGTTGACAGGCACATAGGGATTTTCTCTGGTCGCGATGGGGTTGGGGAAGTTATCGCGGCTGCGGCGGGTGATGGTTTCCAATCCCCAGTTGCGCTCGATGAACTTGATGATCGAGACGTGATCGGAATACTCGTGTGAGATGCGCCCGCCCTTGGTGTACTTCGAAACAACGAGCAGCGGAATACGGGTGCCGTCGCCGAAGTAGTCGAGGGGCTGCACGTAGCCGGAGTCGTAGTAGCCGCCGCCTTCGTCAAAGGTGATGAAGATGGCAGTGTCTTTCCACAGCTCGGGATTGGCTTTGACCGCATCGACGATCTTCTTGGTGAAGCCTTCGAAGAGGTCGAGCTTGGATGAGGAAGGATGTCCATCCACCAGACCGCTGGGCTTGACGATGGAGACGGCGGGGAGCTTGCCGTCCTTGATGTCCGCGTAGAGGTTCTCCGTGTCCTGGATATGCGCGTTGCGGATCGAGGCGTTGGCCATGATCGAGGTGTCGTATTGGAAAGGATTGCAGATGTTGCAGTACTCATCCGTCTTCTTTCCAATCGCCGCGAAGTTTTCCTGGTAGGGATCGGGAACATAGTTGTTCCACTGGTCGCCGTAGTACTTCCACGAAAGATTCTTGGCTAGCATCTCATCGCCAATGCTGCGGACAGACGATGGAGGAATGGTGAATACGGTGTTCGCCGGATTGCTATCGGTGTAAGCGTTCTTACCGTTGCCGAAGTATCCGGGGTTGTAGTTATTCAGCAGGTAGTAGTGACCCTTCTCGCAGCGGGGATCGATCTGCTGCGAAAGCGAGTTGAGATAGCCGCGAATCTGAGCGACGCCAGGCTGGGACTCATCAGAGCAGTTGGTATACGAGCCACCGCCATACGAGGCTGCGCCAAAGGAGCCGCCGCCGTAGCCGTCTTCTGCATACCAGTTATTGGTGCCTTTCGCAGGATTCGGGTTTTCAACTTCGTCGACGACGCCCGCGTTCGCGGTGCCGGCGGCAACCTTGACGTTGTGCGGGGGTGCGATCGCGTTTCCTTTGCCATCGCTGAAGTAAATCATGTCGGCGTGGCCGAGCATGATGTGATTGGCGCCCGTGCCGCCGTCAACGGATTGATGGAAGTTGTCGCTCATCGCGTAGTCATCGGCGAGCTTCTTGAAGTAGGGAGCGTCCCCATTCTGCACGTTGTAAAAGCCCATCGAGGTTGAGCCCTCGCCTGTGGTGACGGCGCTGGACGAGTACTCGGTGCTGAAGTTGGCCGGCTGCTTGATGCCGTTGGTGCCTGCACCTACGGTCACTTCGACCCAGGGGAAGAGGTGTCCGTTGCAACCGGAGGGATTCTTCGCCGTGGCATGCGAGATGTTGCAATCGAGCTGCTGCCACATCTGGTAGAAGCGATGCACCGGGCTGGCGGCGTAGGAGTTATAGGTGAAGGTGTCGCCGTTGGTCAGCTGGAAAGGACCGGCCGGCAACGAATCAACATTCTTGATGCGCTGATCGGGAGTCTTCGAAGTCTGGCCTGAACCACCCGTTACCAGATAGGCATAATAGTCTGCCGGGAGGCCGTTTTCCGATTGCGTGGCCAGCGTGAGGTCATCGTTCTTGACATAGGAGTCAGTCGGTCCGCCAACTAGCGGCGCGGGCAGCGTCGATCCCGGGAAGGTGGTCTTGGGCGGGTTGAGCAGGAAGCCGTCCGGAGCTGTATCGTCGGCGGCCTGCTGCTCCGCCTTGGAGAAGTTCGGCCCGGGGGTTCCGTCTGCGTTCACGATGCCTTCTGAGAGAAGGTTCCAGACCTTTTCGCCCTTCTTCGGAACGTAGGTTGCGAAGACATGATCGAAGCTGCGATTTTCTCCTACGATCACGATGACATGCTTGATTGGCGTTGCGGTTTCGTTGTCGCGTGATTGCTGCTCCCGGGGAAGTTCGGCAGCGAATGTGTTGCCAACCGCGAGCTGGGTGATTGTAGCCAATACCAGCCCCGTTCGGACAACCTGCATGGCTGTCGAAGTAAGATGCTTCACGGTCATACCAGTCCCTCCAAAAGTTGAGCTTGAGACTCAACCTGAAGAGATATAGCGACCGCACATTACTTTGGAGTCCTCATTCCGTAAAAAGACGATGAATGCATCGATACGCGAGAGACTTTTATGTCAATTAAATACGCAATGAATTTGTCGCGGACTCCTGACTAAGCTTGGGTGCGATGGTCTCCAACTCGCCGAGGTGCCCCTGGCTTTCATTCGCCTTGTTGACTGCAATAGAACTCTCAGCGTGTCCTGTTTCCAGGGCCCTCGCCGGCTTCAACCTGAATCGATCCCATCATGCCTTTGTCCTCATGCTCCAAGATGTGGCAGTGGTAGACGAACGTTCCTACAGTATTCGGATCTCGGAAGTCCATGCGCAGGCGCACGCTGGGATAGCTGAGGGTGTGGCCGTTGAAGTAGGGCACATTGACCGTATCGCGCAGAAAGTTTTCATGGACCGGCTTGCCCATGTAATCGAGCAGCAGGAAATGCAGTTGATGGATGTGGAAGTCATGCAGTTCGCCGGAGCGGTTTTCAATGATCCAGTCTTCGACCGTTCCCTGCTGCGCCACGATGTTGGGAGTGGTTGAGCTCATGTCAAACATCTTTGGCTGCTCACCGTCCACAGTCAGATAGAACTCGATCGCGCTGGTCGGGTCGTTGGGGTCGGTCAGCTTTTCTGAAAAATACAGCCGGCGCACGCGTACAGGCGTCACATCTCCGAGCCAGGCGTCGTTCGCAGCGGCCAGCGGTTGTGAGGAGCTCGCCAGCCTGGCGCGGGGCTCGGGCGCGTTTGTGGATGTGACAACCTTGGCCAGCATGCGGTTGGGGTCGTTCTCGCCGCCAGGGCCGGTGTCGACGGTCTTCGTGACCAGAAGCGCGGGCTCGCCCTCTTCAGGTCCCTTCACAATGAACTCAACGCGCGCGCCGGGAGGGATGGCAAGATGCGTCTGCCAGTTCACAGCGTCTCCTGTCGTGTCACCATGGCTCATCGGAACGCCGTCCATGCCCACCAGGCCGAGCGGCTGCGGCGTTCGCCCGAAGAGCAGTTCGATATTGACATAGGTGATGGCAGAGGCATTGAGGACGCGCCACAACTGGCGCTCGCCGGGCTTCATCTCGATGACTGCCGGCGTGTAGTCCGGATAGGGCACGGGAACGTAGTTGATGGAGAGATCTTTGGCCGGCTTGCCGAATCCAGTGCCGGTGTTCGCCGCGTCGCCGTCTTTGTCCACCATGAACTTGGGCACAACCGGCTCCGATTTCGCTGGTGGCGCATTGGGATTGAGCAAGTCCTGGTCGCGGAGGATGAAAACCCTCTCGGGCAGGCCGGCGGTGGCTTTCTTGGCGCGTTCAATCCCTTCCACAATCAGGGCACCGGAGGCGCCGCCGAGAAGTTGTTCCTTACTGAAGCCGTGAATGTGTGGGTGGTACCAGTAGAGGCCAGGCGGTTCGTTCTCGGGGATGCGAAAGCGGTACTCGAAGGGCGCATCCGCTGGCTGGACCGACGTTTTCATGACGTCATCCTGGTGGCAGACAGGTGGGATCGTCAGGCCATGGAAGTGGAGGTTGGTGGAGACTGGACTCATGATGCCGCTGCGGCACGGGTCGCCAGATGAGGAGTTGGCAGATGGGGCACCGGCAGATGGGGTGTGATGGTGCGCAATCGCCGTACGGCCGGCACTGGTCGAATTGGGATTGCTTGAGCTGAGATTGTTTGAACTGAGATTGCGCAACGCATTCCTGAGATGAAGGATGACCAGGTCGCCAGGGCTCACGCGCAGGTTAGGTGACTGATGGCCGGCGGCATCGGTGTAGCAGTAGAGCGTTGAGCCGTTTGCAGCCGAGGCGTTCTGAGCCGTCAGATCCGCTTCGAGGACGCCGTCGTGGCTGCGCAGGTCCTGGGGCTCTTCAACAATGCTGCCTGGCTGCGGGCGCGGGCATGGCGAGAGGGCCTGGGCGGAGGATAGTAGTGGCCAGGTGGCGAAGAAGAGGGCCGCGGCCCATTTGAGAATCTGCATGCGTGTTTGGCTCGGAGACGTTGCCTCTTCATGCAGTCTTCACCTATGAGGTTAATGGCAGGTGAAGACGATAGGAGTTGGCCCGCGATTGTACGGAGGAATCGGATAGATGGAATGCAAATTTCGATGGAGTCAAAGAGTTTTGAAGACGAGGAATAGTGATTCAGACCCATATTCAGCGACGGTCTCGCGCACCGCCGTCTGCGGCGTCAAGAGGGGGCTCCTTGTGCAGAAAGAAGCTGAGCCAGAAGCACTTTGATCTTCTTGGAGGAGGGGTCGAGCGACGCCGCTTTGCGCAGCGAAGTTAGCGCAGCGGCGAGATTGTTCTGCACCAGCTCAACACGGCCTAGTTCATACCAGCCGAGCGCGGCTTGATCCGACGTGGCTCCAGGGAGATTTGCCGCCTGACGGAATGCTTCCTCCGCGGAGGCATACCTGCCGCATCGAAGATAGCCTATGCCCAGGAAGAAGGAGGTCTTCCATATGTCGGGGCGCAACTGCTGCGCTCGTTGATAGGCTTCAAGGGCCGTTGGGCAGTCAGCCCTGCCGATCGCCGCCTCCGCTAGAAGCTGCCACGCGACGATGTTATCCGGAGCCACCTGAGTGGCTCGTGAGTAGAGCGACAGGTCATCCCGAAACTGTTGCGACGCGGAGAAGGATTGCGTGGCCTCAAAGCAAAGAACTAGGACGGCGGCAGCCGATACGAGAACGCGCAGTTGCGGGCGAGTTTCCACGCTGTCAATCAGGGCTGCGATCAAGCAGGCAACGCCGGCGAAGGATAGATAGAGGTAGCGATCGTGGAAGAGGTCGTAATCGCGAAAGTAAAAACCGCCGGCGAGAGCAGCGATCAGCGGGAGCGCAACCACTGCCAGCCCCCAGGCGGTAAATCTGGATCTTAAACTTCTGTTCTCTAGATTTCTGGACCTCAGAGTTCTGGATCTTAGACTCCACCATAAAATCTCACCTGCAATGCCAAACAAAATGCCGATGTGCCAGGCCAACGAAAAGAAGGAACGCGTCTGCTGGAGCCAAAAGTCGTAGAACTCACTTACCGGCACAGGCCAGACGAGCTTTCGCAACGCAAACAAGCACGTATAAGGAATCGTCGATAGTGCCTGGATCATGAGCCTGCTTTCTGCGTGCAGCGCCACTGGCCGGATGCAAAGATGAGCCACTACCGGAATGAGAAGTGGCGCATACACCTTGACCCTTCTGAGGAGCGGCTTTCGAGTCAGAAAACAGATTTCATATGCCAATGCCAGCACAACCGCAACCACCGCGGTTTCTTTTGCGAAGACAGCCAAGGCAAGCGTGGATGTCGAAGAGAACTGAAGGGCGAGTGCACCGGTTGGAGTCTTGGCTCGATCGCTGAGCACGAGGCCACAAAGTGCGCATAAAACGAGCAGCACATAGATTGACTCGCTGCAGGCGGAGAGCCAACATGCCACCTCGGTTGTCAGCGGTGAACAGACAAAGATTGCGGCTGCAATCCATCCCGGCAGCAGTCGGCCAAAGTGTAGGAACAGAAATAGAAACAGCGCCAGCGTAACGAGACAATGGAGACTCATGCTGACCAAGTGCCATGGCGCGGGATTCGAGCCGAAAAGCATGTGCTCCACAAATAGCACCAGCAGGAAGAGCGGCCTGAAATAGGGGGATGCTTTCTCTGGACCTAATTGCGTCCATAGTGGTTCGTGCAACGCCTGTCCAAGGGCGCTCCAGGACTGTAACTGCGGGTTTGACTCGATCTGAAGATGATCATCGTAAACAAAACCAAAATGAAGAGCCGGGAACCAGACGCACGTGGCCAGAACTATCAGCGATAAGACCGCTGCCGTGAACTTCCATCGCATCCATTGGCTTGCAGAGCTGTTCGTATGAGGAGGCCCGTCAGCGGTAGCTTGGGCTCTTCTATCACGAGAGTCTCGTCGTATGTGCGTCGATTTTCGCGGTGATCTTGACGTCATCGCGTTGATTATAGGGAGGGTAGTCAAGGATTGATTCCGGTCCAGCCGCTACCTGCTGTCATTTTTTATTTGACAAGGCGATGCCTATCGTTAAGTATCAGGGCCTCTGCAGTTTTCTCCGCCACCCCACGCGGAAAATTTGAGCAAGAGGCCGCCGCCATGAGGCAAAAGACCTACAGCGTGCTTCGGGCGATTCTATTCGCAGCTGGCGCTCTTCACCTGGCTGCCTGTGCATCTGCCCCGACTTCAACCCCCACATCGCCTACTGGCGGTACACCACTGTCTGCGTCCAACACCGCAACATCGGGTCCGCTCCTTGCGGCCTGGTGGGATTCTACGCATAAGGGTCTACGCACTGTCAGCGGGGTCCTCGGAGCCGCGATTCAGGGTGCGCCAACGTTCAACGATGGTTCGTATAACGGCGCGAGCGCTTGTATACGGAAGAACATCGCGTTGCTGAGCAACACTTCGGGATCGCTGTTTTCCGTGAGCCTTCCGCAGGGCACACCTGTAGCGATCGCCAGCAACAGCAACCCCAAGGCGTTGATCGTATTCAGCCCGTCGTGCACCTCGGCTCTTGTCTATGCATCGGGGACCTCGGCAGCATTGCTGGTGCGTGGGCTGCCCTCTGCTGCAACCGTAACTTCGGTGACGCTTTCCACCGGCACTTCCTCGGCGGTCGTTGGAGATTCAGGGTCGATTCTCACTGCGGTCTCCGTAGCTGGAGGAACGGCGATTCAGTTGCTCGCTATTGGGACCAACGTTGCTCAACCGGTAACGGTTCTTGGCAAATTTGGGGGCATGGGATTCGTGCCTGGAGTGGACACGGCGCTTCTTGCCGATGCCTCCGCGAACACCGTCGTCGAAGCCACGAGCCTTACCAGCAACATGAGCCTCACGTCCCTTGCAGGCGCAGCGGACGGCGTTTCGAATCCTGCCGCGATAGCGATCTCTGCGGACGGCCGCTTCGCCGCAATTGCGAATGCGAAAGGCTCAAGCGTGCTGCGTATGGATTTGTCAGGCCAATCGGCGCCGGTGAAGACGGTCTGTCAGTGCTCACCGACGGAACTAGAACCGCTCGCAGGAAATTTCGCCTTCCGGCTCAATGAACCAGGCTCCGGAACTGTCTGGGCCTTTGATGGCAACGGTTTGCAACCGCGAGTGCTCTTTATTCCCTCTGATCAAGCAGTGAACACTAGCCAGGCCGCGAGCGCCGGGCATGGGGGAAGCCGATGAGACGCACCTGGCTCCGATGCCTTTCTGTACTGCTCCTGTTGCCTGCGGCTGCACTTGTCGCGCAGACACAGAAGGCCAACAGCACGACTTCGATAACGAGTAGTAGTGCCACCCTCCAACTGCCGGGCAGTCTTACCCTCAGCGGTACGGTAGCTCCCGCTAAGGGAGCTTCGGGTGTGCCCACTGGGACCGTGGAGTTTCTCAGAGGCTCGAACTTGCTTGGCAACGCCACGCTCAAGGCTATCCCGGCTACCCAAAACTTTACAGCGCCAGCCGTTCAGGCTCAGTTCGGCTTTGAGCCATATGGCCTCTTTGCGATCCCTTCAGGGGTGTCGAAATATTCTGCATTGGGAATGCTGGATTGGGCTTCGGTTGACGAAGCCCTAACTCCCGAACTCACCATCTACACAGGCCAGGGCACCCAATTCCTCCAAAACGCGGTTCCGTATGACTTATCGAACAGCGGCATCACACAGGAGTTTTTTACCGCGTTGCCCACATACGCCACCGGAGATTTCAATCACGACGGCATCGCCGATGTGCTGATTCACGGCTTCAACACAAGCGACACTACGAATTACGGAAACGAGTTCTATTTTCTACCGGGCACTGCGACGGCCACTTTCAATCCAGATAATGCCGTGATCTCTCAAGATCTAGCGAACATTACGTGCAACTGCGACACCCCACTATCGGAAGCGCTCACCGTCGATGATTTCAATGGCGATGGCTATTCAGATGTGGCCTACACGGCGCTTGGAAACAGCTACAACGGGCAAACAGGCGTGGCGGTCAATGTCGGCGCAAAAACTCCCGGCAGCTTTACGACCTTCATTGCCGCCCCGGCGATGGTTGCAACGACGGAAGGCGAAACCTTTAGCTCCACAGCCATCGCTTCGGGGCATTTCACCTCAAGCGGATTCCCGGACATCGCAGTCTTAGGTTCATCCTCCACGAGTACTAATGGGTATGTGGCTCTCTATCTCAATCAGGGTCCAAGCAACGGTACTATCACTTTCGCGGCTCCGGTTCTGTTTAATGTCGGACCACAGCCGGGTTCGATTGCAACGGCAGACTTCCGCGCGAATGGAACTACCGATGTGGTGGTGACGGATCTCGTTCCAAAGACGCAGTCAGGTTCGGTGCAGGTTTTGTTTGGCGACGGCAAAGGCAACCTGGCGACTTCGTCCATTGTTCCCATCGCCGCGGAACTGGCTTCTGTCTCCGTCGCGGATTTCAATAACGATGGATATCCGGATATCCTTGCCGTGGGCGAGGACGGTTCTCTGTATCTTCTGCTCAACGACGGGACTGGCCATTTCATTTCTTCCACAACAGTCGTCGGCGCCTCCTTGGGCTCGCTCAGTGTTGTCGGCGACTTTAATGGAGATGGACTGGCCGACATGGCGGAGCTCAGCTACAACCCGCCGACCGATTCGACGACCGATTCGCTTGCAAGTGTCTTTCTGAACTCGGCCTCTGCTCAGGCCAGCCTGGTTACCGCGCCGCAGACTCTGCCCGCCGGGACGTATGGTCTCACCGCGAATTTCTCCGGAGACAACAACTTCAATGCGAGCGGATCCGAGGGCTTGTCAGTCGTTGTAACCCAGACGACCTCCGCTCTGACATGGCCTCAGCCTGCGGCCATCGAATATGGCACTCCACTTAGCGCAACTCAGCTCAACGCCGTGCCCAGTGTTACTGGCGCGATCACCTACGCTCCCGCGGCCGGAACGGTTCTGCCCCCTGGCTCTAACACTGTGACTGCGACCTTCATTCCTGCGGATATCTTCGACTACACAGGAGCCACGGCTACGAATGCGATCACGGTGGCTGCTCCAACGTTCACCGGCATCGCGCCTACCAGCGCCAAGCTCGGCGACGCCGCTACAACGATTACCGTCAGCGGCCAGGGGTTGATAAGAGGTGCCGTGGTGGAGTGGAACGGCACCGCCCTTAGCACGACGTGGGTAAGCCTGAATCAAGTAACCGCAGTTATCCCCTCATCGCTTCTAACTACTGCCGGAACGGGCACGATCACCGTTGTCGATCCAAACAATGTTTCTGTCGCGGGCTCGCAAACCTTTACCGTGATCGCTAATCCTGCCACAGCGACGGCTAAAGCTCAAGCGACCGTAGAAGCCGGCCAGAGTGCCTCGCTAACTCTAACTGTTAACCCCTACCCGGCGCCGATTACCGCAACACTGACGCTCGCGTTTGCGCCCGATCCACCCAATACGGTTGTCGATCCTGCTGTACTGTTCCCAAACAACACCACTACCGACGTGATTCAGATTCCTGCCAACAGCACTGCGGCAATTCCTGCGATCAATTTTGCCACCGGCTCCTCGGCTGGAACCATCACGCTGACGATTCAGCTTACGGCAGGTGGGGTGGATATTACGCCAACGGGCCTGTCTCCAGTAATCGTCGCTGTGCCTGCAGCAGCGCCTGTGATCAATTCCGTGGCCCTCGACCGTAACGGCAACAGCATCATAGTTACGATTCTAGGTTTATCTTCAACGCGAGATATGTCGCAGGCGACATTCCATTTCACGCCGGCATCGGGAGCTAGTCTGAAGACGACCGACTTGACCGTCGATCTCACGACTGCCTTTACGACTTGGTACCAATCGGCAGCTTCGGACACCTTTGGCACAACATTCCAATACACCCAGCCTTTCACACTGAATTCCGATGCCACCGATGTCGGCACCGTGACCGTCACACTTACAAATTCACAAGGTGCGTCACAGCCGGGCACGGCACAATAGATCGGATGGGAGAGGTCCAATGATTGATTTGAAGACAGTGACAAAACTCGTGGCCTCTGCGGCGACGGCTATACTTCTTATTGGATATCTGCCGAGGCTGCATGCCCAAGCCAACGCGCAGTCGCCGGGCCTGGTGATTACCATCCTGGATGGGGAAGGCGCATTGAACGACATTCGCCAGCGAACGGCGCGCGAGCCTATCGTTGAGGTGCAGGATGAAAATCATAGGCCAGTCGCCGGTGCAGCGGTACTGTTCAGCTTGCCCAGCTCAGGCCCTGGCGGCACGTTCGCGGGGGGAGTTCAGAGCTTTTCTACGGTGACGGATAGCGCCGGCCGCGCGGTAGCCCATGGCCTGCAGCCCAACAACGTCTCAGGCTCGTATAACATTCACGTTCATGTGAGCTTTAACGGCTCTAGCAGCGATACTGACATCCATCAACAGAATGTCTCCGGTCAGTCGTCGGTAGCGCATCACGCGACACATGCTCTCGGGGCTAAAGCTATCACACTCATCGTGGTGGCCGGCGCCGTTGCAGCCACAGTAGCGACCGTCCTGGTAACCCAGGGCGGCAGCTCTACGGTCATCTCCGCAGGGCCGCCGACTGTCGGGCCTCCGCCGGCTGCAGCTGGCATTCGCTTCTCATTCCATGGTCGTTCCCATTGAGAATTCCGATTGGCAATGTTGAGAAGTGACCGATGAATTCGAAGGCTCAGATCGATTTATGGAAGCCGTCTAAGTTGTTTAAGCGACGCGCCACACTCCTGGCGCTGCCGGCTATCCTTTTGGGAGGACTGGCTCAGGATGCCAAACCGCAAAATGCCAACTCTGCGGGCCTGATATCGATTCGCCTGGAACAGAAACATGGAGACGAAACAAAGACGGTACCGCAAAACACCGTCTTTCATACCGGAGATATCCTGCGATTTCGCCTCACGAGTCGAATCGCGGGCTATCTGTACGTGGTAGACAAAGGCAGCAGCGGAGAAACCACGACATTGTTTCCTGTCTCTACGGGAGCGGGCGGCCAGAACCGCATCGAACCAGATCAAACAATGGTGGTGCCGGCAGTTGGCGACGGCTGGTTTGAAGTCTCCGGACCCTCTGGGTTCGATACCATCTATCTTCTAGTGAGCTCGACGCCGATTCTGATTCCTCCAGCTTCCGTTCCTGGTAACCAGGAAAATCCGCAGGGCACGACGCCCTCGAACTTGCTGCCACGTTGTAACGACGAGATCTTCAAGGCGCGAGGCGAGTGTGTCGATCCGTCAGCCGGAGTTGCTCCACTGCCACCGGACGCGCCGGTGCCCCGTGAGTTGATCCCGTTTGCCAAGTCTGCCGCGAGAGATATTATCCTTACCGACGACGGGGATGGAGTCACCGTTAAAGCTGCCCCTTCCGCGAAACTCCCGCTTATTTACACGTTTCGCCTCGCACACCTGCAGTAACCCGAAGGGAGGTCAACCATGCGCCGGCCAATCATGCGCTGCCCAGTTCGCTGCGCTTTTCTTTCCGCATGCATCCTATTCCTTCTCTTCGCTGTTTCTGCGGTGCGAGCACAGGAGCCCCAAACCAATCCGCCCACCAATCCACCTGCAAGCCAGTCCGCCAATCCGCCTGCTGCGCAGAGCGCGCCTAACGCTGCACGCGATCTGAAGCCTGTTCATCCCGGTGAAAATGCGAAGCCGATTGTGCCGGGCGCAGTGCCGCAAAGCTATGCACTGGTGGTCGGGATCGCGCATTACGAAAACCTTCCTGCGACCGCTCAATTGCAGTATCCGAACCGCGATGCTCAATCGATCTACACCACGCTGATCAGCGAACAAGGTGGTGAGTTTCCGGCAAGCCATGTGCACATGCTTACGGATTCCCAGGCTACGCTGGCCAATGTCCTGCATGAGCTCAACTCATGGCTGCCGTCGGTGACCGCGCCTGACGATCGCGTGCTGATCTACTTTGCCGGCCATGGCTTTATCTCCGGCGGCAAAGGTTATCTGGCTCCGTACGATATCAACCTGCATAACATAGCCGCAACGGCCATACCCATGGAGACGCTAGGCAGGCTGATCGGCACAGAGATCAAAGGCAAGTGGAAGGTGCTGCTCACCGACGCATGCCACAGCGGCGCGATCACGCCGGAAACCGATCCCAAGCAGCTCAATCAGTTACTTCTCGACGTCCATCAATCGCTCTTCTCATTGACCGCCAGCCGCGATCGCGAACAGAGCTTTGAGAGCGCAGACTGGGGCGGTGGTCACGGCATCTTCACTTACTATGTGGTCCAGGGTCTTCAGGGCGCTGCGGACGTCAACGGCGACGGCGTTGTAACTGCTGATGAGCTTGCTGAATATGTTCACACCAACGTGCGCCAGGCCACCGGATCCCGGCAGAATCCAACATCGGAGCGAGGCAGCTTCGATCCGAACATGCTGTTGGCCTTTAATCCTGATCGCGCAAAAACCGTAACCCAAACCACGCTGAACTACGGAACCCTTATCGTGCAAAGCAACATGGACGATACCGAGTTCTGGCTCGACGGAAAAAAAGCTGGAGTCGTCAGCAAAGGCGCCCCCCTTCGTCTGCCGGGGCTTGCTCCGGGCGCCCACACCATCAAGGCGATCCATCTAGGCTATGAGCCAGACGGTCCGCGGGAAGAGATGATTTATCCGGGGCAGGAAACTTCTGTGAGCATGCGGATTCTGATTCCTCGCCGCCGCAGCCAGGCTGCGGTCGATCTTCTCGATGAAGGCGTCGAGTTTTATAAGAAAGGATTCGAGGCGAACTACAAGAAAGCGGAAGAAAAGCTCAATCAAGCTATCGCTATTGACCCAAACTACAGCGAAGCCTACATGTACCTGGGCCGCGTTGAGAATGCGCTCTGGCAGGACGATAAGGCTAGTGCAGCCTTTCAGAGGGCGATCGCCATTGACCCTGATTACGAAGAGGCGCGCGTCAGCTATGCGGCCGCTCTCCTCGACCAGGGCGGCCTGGATGAGGCAGTGCGGCAACTGAACGCTGCGCTTGAAAAAGCACCGAATGACGGCACAGCTTCATACCTTCTCTCGCAGGCCTACTTCCGCGAAGGAGAGTATGCGGCGGGAAAGAAGGCCGCACTTCGTGCTACCTCGGTTGCGCCGGCGAACGGCGAGGGGCATTTCTGGCTTGCAGAGTGCGAGCGGCACCTCAACGAGGCCTCAAATGCGGAAGAGGAGTATCGCCAATATCTAAAACTGACAAACTTCAACTCCGGAGCACTTGGCAACGTGAACTACTATGTCGTCGGATTTCTGTTCGGCATGGGGAAAAAGCATCGTGCTGCGCAGCAGGATATCTGGCGCGAGCAACAGGGACAGGCCAATATTGGCATCTGCGATTGCGAGTACATGCAGAAGCGCTATGATGCCGCCGTTCCCTTCTGTGAGAAGGCTCTGGAACTTATCCCGTCCGATCTCTGGGCAAACTACCGCCTGGGGGTCATCTACATTGAGCAGGCAAACGCGCGCGCCCAAGCGACCCAAACCGTATCAGCCGATCCGAAGAATGTGACCGATCTTTTGAAGGCTGCGAGGATCAGGTTTACGAGCGTTGTGACCGTCAACCCGGACACCGATGAGGCGGGCAGAGCGCGCCAGTACATCGCAAAGATCGACGCCGCTCTAGCTTCGCATCCTTGACTCTTCAACTTGCTATTCGTGGCGCAAGTCATTCATGTCGCAGATCGAGGCTCAAAATCACCTGGCCATTCGAGTCAGGCGTTCCACTCTTACTCACAACGTAGATAGCCTTCTCGCCCTGAGCGTCCGGCTTGGAGGATTGATCCACTTTCTGCTCTTCCACCAGGCTCAGATCGCGGCTCGCCAACCGCTGTACAAAGGCATCGGGAATCCTGTTTTGCGCTTCGAGGGGCTGGCCCGTATCACCACTTGCCGGCTGCGCGGGTGTACCGGTTCTCAGGTTCTGAATAACGCGATCGATATCCACGATAGGGGTCCGGCTCAGGATCACGTAGAGCTTCTCATCTCCGGCATTTTGATCGAATTGAAACGCCCGCGTGCCTCTGGGCACCACCTGCGGCTGTCCGGCCGTAACCTTGTTCGCATCGGGCGCGGCATTTGGGGGCGGAAAGATGGGCGACCATGAGCCGGTGGAGCCCTGCTGAATCACATAGAAGTATCCAGTCTCGTTAGCCAGAAAGCTCAAGCGAATATGATCGCCACTGTGAAAGACGCTGCCCGGCGTAACCTCGGCATACTCATTGCTGGCATTGCGCAGCATGATGGAGCAACGAAGTCCGAGACGATTCTCCGCGCTGCGCACCAGACGGGGCGCGGCGCCGTAGCCGTTGGCCACCACAAGCTGTGCAACCTCGGCGTTTCCCCGAGTAGGCTTTGCGGAGTGACTCGGCTCCGTTCCTCCGGATACTTCCGTTCCGCCATTTGGGCGCGGACGCGGGCGTGACTCTCCCTGTTTGTGAGCGGCAGGATTGGGTGCAACGGAAATCATGTCGCTGGCCGACCAGAATGCATCGCGCGCAGTGAATTGCTGCGCCACAAGCGCATACGGAAACAAAATCACGAGACCCGCGACCCACAGGACACCGTTTCGATCGATCATCGATCCTCCCCGAAAGAAAAGCTGATGTGAATTGGAATCGTAGCGGGCCTGTGCGTTGTTCCACGCATCATGCCGCTGAGTTAAGAAGCGCTCTTCACGCAACGAAAGCCGATCCACAAAGAGCGTCCATCCACCGGCAAACCCCGGTGAGTCGCAACCAGGAATTCCTTGGATCCGGCTGCAAAACTACCACCTTTGATCATGCGCCAGTCGGATGAAAAGTTTTGACCATTCACAAGCCGCTTCATCCCAGCAATATCCGCTGGCGCCGGCGTGTAGGAAGTCACTGTCCACTCCCAAACATTGCCTGCCATGTTATATGCGCCGTAGGGGCTCTTGCGCAATGGTTCTGAAATCACAGGCTGCATCTTAGCCGGCACATCGCCTGTCCACGGTGAATTTCCCCACGGGTAGATGCGTCCATCTGTGCCACGCGCCGCTTTCTCCCACTCCTCTTCCGTCGGCAACCGTCGTCCTGCCCAGGCCGCATAAGCTGCTGCATCCTGATAGGAGATATTGCTTACCGGATAATCAGGATGCGCGGTGTAATCAGGTGCATTGGGAGGAGTATGTCCAGTCGCCTCGCAAAACCGTTGATATTCCGCGTTAGAGACTTCCGTTTCATCGATGTAGAAGGCTGGCAGCGAGACCGTTTGCGTGGGACCCTGACTCCCGTCGCCAAATTGAAAAGCTCCCTCAGGCACCAGAAGCATGCGCCCATGCTCGTCGGAATATATCGGCGCGGGTGCAGCAGCTTGCGTGGCCGCAGGCGGCTGTGTTGCCGTGGTAGGCGGCTTGGTCTGCCCAGACCGCAGCAGCCAATAGCCGGCAGCGCCGGCCACGACGAGTGCCACAACTCCAGCGGCAATCGCAAGCCCGCGCTTTGGTGCAGGAGCCGGCTCCGCAGGGGCGGGACGAGAAATCTCAGCCACGTACGGCTGGCCGTCAGCGGGCTGGCTGCCGTCCGCGACAGGGTAGGGGGCGGTTACGCGTGTCGCCCCGTTTTGTTCCGCCCTTGGGGCGGCGGGATCAAGAGTTGTAGAAGCCGTCGTTGGAAGATCAAGCGGCATCTCATCGGCTTGGGCGATGAGTTCGCTAAGGCTCGCATCGACAGCGGGGCGAAGCTCGCCCGCATTCGGGCTGGCCCCATGTGCGATCAATACTGCCAGCAGTTCGGCTGAATTCTGATATCGGTCTTCCGGTTGTTTTGCAATGAGCTTCTGAATGATCTCGTCGCAGGCGGCGGGCAGCTCGGGATCGTATGCCAGCAGCGAAGGCGGCGCCGTATTCAGATGCGCCATCTGGATGCCGACGGTCGACTCAAGCTCGAACGGCCGCTTCCCGGTGAGCAGCTCGAAGAAGACAATCCCCAATGAGTAGAGATCGCTTCGGATATCGCACGTCTCTCCTCGAATCTGCTCCGGGCTCATGTAGTAGGGCGTGCCCATGCTCTCTCCCGGTCGCGTCAACCCGTCGGAAAGATCGGCGATGCGGGAGATTCCGAAGTCCAACAGCTTAATGCGCCCGTTTTCATCCAGAAGCATATTGGCCGGCTTCAGATCGCGATGTACGATGCGCCTGGCTTCAGCGCAGGAGAGCGCCTCTGCAACCTGGGCAATCACGTTGGCAGCCTGCTGCAGCGGCAGGCGTCCCGTGCGCTTCAGATAGTGCGCCAGATCCTCTCCCGGAATGAACTGCATGACCAGGAAATAGAGCCCGTTTCCTTCTCCAATGTCGAAGACCGGCACAATGTTGGGGTGATTTCCGAGAGATGCCGTCATGCGTGCTTCGCGCTGGAAGCGGCTGACGATGCTGGAATCCTGCGCAAGGTGTTCGGCCAAGACCTTGATCGCCACAAGGCCGCCATGGAGTCGATGCCGCGCCAGATAGACCTGCGACATACCGCCTCCGCCAAGGCGACAGAGGATCTGGTATTTCGTTCCTAATACTTCACTCAGCCGCTCTTGTAGATCTGCCAATGCCATTCGGAGCCCACTTCAGAATTTCGAATCGATCCATTCCATCCAGGCGCGCCAAGCCTGCATTCCTTGACAGGGGTGTTACGCAGAGTGCATCCCATCTTTGTGCGAAAGATCTGCAGATGCCTTACAAAAATGAGGACCTGCACACGTCTCCGGAAGCCGTGAAGATGTTCTGGAATCCTACCATGGAGACTACCCAACGACGAGTCAAGTGTATACCGCGATGGAGGCAAACTGGTTCTCTCCTCCTAGAGCCGCTAAATCGCGCGGACTTTCATGAGTGCGACCGAAGTACATTGGAGTCGTCCGTACCGGTGCATATAGGTAGTACCATTCATCTGAGTCTGGCAAGTGTCTGAAGCTTTCATATCCGCTCGTCCCAACCATAATTCGGAGTGGAGAAAATGGCTGCACGGAGGTTGGAGTTTGTGACCTCGCCCGAGATGGTGGATGTAACGGATGGCGAGATCCAGATTTCGACGGAGCCACCTCGTCAGGGCGTGGTTCTCCTTCTTCTCAGTGGTAAGGACCGAATGATCGCTGGCTTGGAAACACACGATGGTGAAGGATCAGCGAAAGTAGCTCAATCTCGCTGGTACTTCGTCGTTCTGGTCACCGCTGCGATTGCGATCAGTTACTTCGACCGTCAGACATTGCCGGTGGCTATCTCTGCTATACAACGCAATATACCCATCTCCAACCAGGAATTTTCCTATTTGCAGACGGCGTTCCTGTTGGCGTATGCGGGGTTGTATGTGGGTGGGGGATGGCTGCTCGATCAGCTTGGAACCCGTCATGGGTTCTTGATTATCATGCTGTGGTGGTCGACTGCGTGTGCGCTTCACGGTTTTGCTTCCGGTTTCATGCTTTTGCTATTGGCCCGTTTTCTCCTCGGCGTGGGAGAGGGAGGAGCATTTCCTGCGGCCGGCCGCGTTGTATCGGAGTGGGTTGCTCCAAAGGACCGCTCTACCGCGATGGGCATCATCAACGCCGGTACCGCTGTAGGGTCGGTAATTGCTCCACCATTGATTGGCATCATCCTGATACAGAGTGGATGGCGAACTGTTTTCTTCGCTGCCGGAGCAACGGGACTGGCGTGGGCGCTGTGGTGGTGGATATCGTATCGTCTCAATGCGAATAAGGTGTCCTTGAACACGTTGGAGAGCAAGCAATCTAGACAAAAGCTGACCTTCAAGGAGATCGTCTCCTTGCGAAACGTGCAGGCGCTGGTCTTCGCAAAATTTATGAGCGATTCCGCGTGGTACTTCCTGCTGTTCTGGCTGCCAAAGTATCTCTACGACGCACGCGGATTCGATATCAAACACGTGAGCTACTATGCGTGGATTCCTTATGCCGCCTCCGGTATCGGGAGCTTTCTTGGCGGGTGGTTTTCAAGCAGGCTGCTGCAACGCGGACACTCACTGGATCGATCGCGAAAGATCGTGCTTGGGTTGAGCGCCTTCTTCATGCCGGTTGTAATGCTTGTCCCCTATGTGTCGGTGCAGGCGTCCATCTTTCTCTTCAGCATTGCGTTCTTTTGTCAGCAGTCCTGGTCAGGGCTCATCATGACGATACCGGCCGATGTGTATCCGTTATCGGCCGTAGGTACTATTTCGGGACTAGTTGGATTCGGCGGCGCCATCGGCGGCGCTATCTTTGGAGTGCTCGCCGGATATCTGTTGGAACACGGCTTCGGGTATCCAATGTTGTTTGTGTTGTTTGGAACGTTTCACCTGATAGGCTTCGCCGCCATTGCTCTGTTTGGCGGAACAATTCGTATTCTTAGAATCCACCCAATCATGGAGATTGAGAGCCACCAATGAAAATTACGGACGTGCGCACACGGGTTGTTCAATGGGAAGGCAAGATCGTTTCGCTTCCACCTCATTTCTGCACGAACCCAATGGACCTCGTCACTTTTCGCGATGCAACCATGGGGAACTTCGCTTTTCATGGCTGGGTGATCGTCGAGATTTTTACGGACAGCGGCCTGATCGGAATTGGTAATGCAGCTCTCTCCCCAATTGTTACGAAGTCGCTCATCGACACTTACCTCAAGCCCATCCTGCTCGGCGCGGACCCATGGGACACTGAGTTTCTATGGCAGCAGATGTATCGCCGCACGATCGCCTTCGGCCGTAAGGGCGTCGCGATGACAGCGATTTCCGCGGTCGATATTGCTTTGTGGGACATTCTAGGAAAGGACGCTAAACAACCGGTTTATCGCCTGCTTGGAGGAAGGACCAAAGAGCGGATTCCTGTGTATGCAAGCAGGTTGTATTCGATGCCGCTCGACGAACTGCGCCTCGAGGCCCAGAAATATAAACAGGAAGGTTATACCGCCATGAAGCTCCGTTTTGGATGGGGACCGATGGACGGTGCGGCGGGAATGCTGAAGAATATCGAACTCGTGCAAACCGTGCGTGAGGTCATCGGATATGGTGTCGATCTTATGGTAGATGCTTACATGGGCTGGACTCTCGACTATGCAAAGCGAATGTTGCCAAGGCTGGAGGGTTTCAACATCCGCTGGCTCGAAGAGGCGGTGATTCCAGATGATACGCGCGGCTATAAGACATTGAAGAGTTACGGTCGCGTTCCGATCGCTGGTGGAGAGCACGAGTTCACTATCTTTGGATTTCGCGAACTGCTGGAAGCGGATGCGTTGGACTACATACAGTTCGATACAAACCGCGTCGGCGGAATAAGCCAGGCTCGAAAGATCTCAGCATTGGCTGAATCTTTCCAAGTTCCAGTGGTGCCACATGCGGGGCAGATGCATAACTACCATGTCGTGATGGCAAGTTTGAATTCACCGATCGCCGAGTTTTTTCCGCAGGTGGATGTAGAGGTTGGCAATGAGCTCTTCTGGTATATCTTCGACGGTGAGCCATTGCCGAAAGACGGATACATCGACTTGGATGAAAAGACACCTGGACTGGGCTTGACAATCAATGAAGAGTCACTCAAGCGCTTCAAGGTAATTGGTTAAGCCGCAAGGGCTTCTGGCGCCTGAGGGCGTCGGTTCACAAGAAGTATGACCCCGGCGTTGAGAACGGTGAGCGCCGCGAGCAAATACAAGCCCGCGCTTTCAGAGTGAAAGTGTTGGTCTGCCCATACCTTGAGATTGGGTGCTACGAAACCGCCAAGATTTCCCAGCGCAATGACTGCGATACCTCCGGCTGCGGCGCGATCAGCCAGATATCTCGTAGGAAAGGTCCAGAAAAGTGGCTGTACAGCAGCCAGAGCGGATATAGCGAGCGAAAGCGCAGCTATCCCCAATACTGGGCCCGCGGTCGGGAAGACAAAGCTGGCGCATCCACCAATGAGCAGCGTGACCGAAGCGCAGAGTCGGTGGCTCTGAAAGCGATCTGCGATCTTAGGAAGCCACACGAGCGCACCGAGAGCAAACATCCAGGGAATGGCAGAGACAAGGCCAACTACAATTCCCGCGGGTTTGTGAATCAGGGCAGATACTTCGGTGGGCAGATAGAAGATCACGCCATAAATGCTGGTCTGGATCAACGAATAGATCGCCAGATAGGACAGAACACGAAAATCAACGATCATTTTTAGAATGCTGGTTGGGCTGTCAGAGCGTCGTTCCTTCTCCTCGGCGGAAAGGGCGTCGGTTAAGGCTCTTCGGTCCGTGGAAGGCATCCATCCTGCATCCGCAGGTTTATCGTCAAGATACCAATACGTTGCGGCTCCCACTAGAACAGCGATAAACCCCTCGATGAGGAACATCCATTGCCATCCTTGCAATCCGGCAACCGAGTGTAGTTCAAGCAAGAAACCCGAGAGCGGCCCTCCGAAGATTAATGCCAATGGAAGCCCGACGTAAAAGAGGCCCATGATCTGTCCTCGTATGCGGCCAGGGAACCAATACGTCAGGTAGAGAATGACACCAGGGAAAAAGCCGGCTTCGGTAATGCCTAAGAGCAACCGGAGAGTGTAGAGAGAGCTATTTCCCTGGACGAACATCGTAGCCATGGAGATTGTGCCCCACGCAACAGTGATGATGCTCATCCATAACCTGGCCCCAACCCGATGCAAAGTCAGATTGCTGGGAAATCCGCAAAGAGCATAGCTGATAAAGAAAAGACCAGCCGCGAGAGCATAGCTCCGTGGGGAGATGCCAACGGATGTTTGAAGGGCCTGTTTGGCAAACCCGATGTTGGAACGGTCCAGGAAGGAGACGACGTACATCATCACCAGGAAAGGTACAAGCCTGCGACGCGCGCGCGCGATTGCGCGATCTAGGCACTCCTGCGAATTGTCGGGGAGATCATCGTGCTGCCTTTGTGTTGACTCAGTCGAAGAAGCGATTGCAGGTTTTACGGATAGCATGAGATTCTCGCCACTTCCAGGTACAAATATTCTTCGCAACTCAGGAGTCCTTTATACTCCCAGCACTTGCTGTTCGGCTTTGTTCCTACGGTATTGTCACGGACGTGTGGACGAGGCGGTGGCATGGCGCGCAAAGGCGTCGCCGCCACTCGGGCGCAGGTCGAAGTGCGAGAGATCTTCTTTGTCCCGCCAATTGACTAGTAACTGAGCGGCAGACTTGAACGAACAGATTACGGTAAGTGAGCAGCGACGGCGACAGAACGCCGCAGGCCGACGGACGATTGCGCCCGAAGTCCGATGCCAGGAGGAAAACAATGCTTACTTCACGGAGGGGCTATCGTCTGCTTTCAGGTCGCCCAGCGCATATTGAATGCCAGCTCGAAGGTGTTCCAGCATCGGCGTCATTGCGTACACACGATCGCTGTGGCCGTGGCCTTCGTAGAACACGCGTCCGTTGCCCTCGCGGCGAATATAGCTCAACGCATAATCGCCGTCGGTTCGCGGATGCGATTCCTTTGCCTTATCTTCCGCACTCATCTTGTCGTAATCAATACTCGTCAATACGTGCACATTTCTGCGCGAAAACGAATCCTGCTCAAATGTATATGTCTCGTCATGGATCTCGAATTCCTTGCCATGGAACATAGCCGTCAGGGGGCTGTTCGGATCGTCGATCTTGACATAAATCTGTTGCGGATCGGGCCAGTGAAATTTGAAGTAACCGCCGATCAGTGTATTGAACTCAGGCCATTGCAGCACAGGCTTCGATTCCAAGCCTAGACGACGCATCTCCAGCGGGGGCAACAACGAATTGAAATGCGCCACAAAATCGGCGCGGGTGACCTTCCCGGTATTGCCCGTATCCAACTTTTGAAACCAATCGTCGGCGAGGGCAGCCCACTCTTTCTGGCTGACGGTTTCGTCATTATCCTTGTCGGCCGCTGTGACGAGCCGGGAAGCTAAAACCAACGCCGCGATATTCAGCCCCGGACTGCCGCTCGTAGCAGCGGCCTCACTTGCCAGGCAATCGGTGTGATACGAGTCTGTCGCTGCGTGTATTCCGGCAACCCCTTTTCCACCTCTCACGAAATTCAGGAACGCCGCTCGCCGCGCGGCCGTCACGGCCGGATCCGGATTGTCAAGAAAACACGCCGTTGTGCTGTCGAGGAAAATGGCATCGTATTTCTTGAGGTTATCGGTGTTGATATCCCCCGCGTCGTAACTGACGGTCGTGGTCCATAAACCGCCCTGGTTTCCCAGTGCTTCCACTGCCTTCGCGGCCAGCGGGATGGAGGCGTGCACGAACCCCCCCGTGCCTGTATGCGCCATCACCAGCAGCCTGCGCTCGTGCATGGGCTTGCTACCCGGGGCGGTGGGTAAGGCTGCCATCATCGCATCCACGGCAGCTTGTGGCACGGCGATCGGCGTCGAATTACCGGCCGGGTTGAAAGTGTTGGCTTGGCCAGGCTTGACTGCGGGCGGCGCAGGCAACAATGTACTGATTCCGGCCAAGATCTGAGACTGGGTGAGGGTCCCGCTATGAGTCTTGTCCCAGACTGTAAACCAGGAGTTGAAGCCAGACTCCAGCTCGGGCCGCGTCAGCGTTCCATCCTTATCGGTGTCGAGAGCACCAAAGAACGCCTCAGCAGTTCGACCGCCGCCGGGTCCTTGCGCTCGCAAGCTCGCGATACCGGCCGTGAGTAGCACAGCGGCGCCTGCCGCGAGAAAGGTGATTGCGATGAATCCAGTTCGTCTCATAAATTCTGTCGGAATGAGTCTACATCGGATGTGCCCTTCGAGTCGCGTCAAAATCGTGAGACGTGCTTGATGGGGTTCGTCCGTCCACAAAGCGGCCCTGGTCCGGCTCTTCACTCCTGGCCGAGCTTGTCACAGTGGGCCACCTGTCCATCTGCAATAGGTGCACTGGCGATGTAGCATCAACGGCTTACCGTGACCGAGGCGCCTGGCGACACGACAACTATGGTAGAGCTTATTTGGCGACCCCCTTGCAGCGTTTCATGCTCCACATGCACAGATTGTCCATTGGCGGTTAGCTGTTGTTCTATACCCGGAAACTCGGCTCGCCACCGGATCGCCGCCCCCTTACGATTTGTCAGGCGCTGCATCGTATCTCCATGCTGGACGAGATCAAGTACATTTTGGCCGATAGGTAACGAGGCCAAAGCTTGTTCATCACCCTTATTCATCGGCTGCGCCAATGACTGTACATCGTAACCAACATCGATACGTGCAGGCTCGACACCCATGGCCCCAGAGACAACGCCGGCGACTACGGCATAAGAAACCTCTGGATATTCCCGTCGCGGCTTCGCAGGATCGGAGAGGTCAAGCAGCACTCGATACGCCGCATCGCTACCTCCATAGCGGAAGAGGACGAGAGGAGCGTAGCTCTCTTCCTCGATGTTGATCGTCTTCCAATAAGCTGGGTTGGCGACGTAGTCAAGCGCGCCGCGCAGATGCTCTTCATCCTTCACTGCGCCAAAGTAGAGAACCATAGTGTCTGCGGAGCCGTACCCGTGCGATCCCTGCTGGATCACTCCATTGAAATGGCGTTGCTCGGGTGACCATGCAACCGTTTCCAGGATGTGTTGGATTCCATCGGCGGTTTCCTGCAATTTCTTCGCGAGTCGCCTGTCCGTCGGGCTCGCAGCGATTTCCTGATAAGAGCGGATCGCACGGTACTCAGCTGCAAGCAGATCTACTCCCACATTGAAATCCTTGCGGCCTTCGCTGTAACTGGGTATGCCACGCGCGTCTACGAACTTGCCTTCCTTAAGCCGCCGGTTGGCGATGCGTGGACGGGCCAGAATTGTGTTCGGCTGCAACTGCCATTGCGTCATATAGTCGGTGAGCGTTTTGCGAAAGAATTCCTGCAACCGAGGATCGTTGCGGTAGGTATTGTCGCCCGTCCATCGCCACATGCGCACGATGGCGTCGAGCACATCAAAGTTCGCTGGAAGGTTGAACCAGAAGTCATCATTGGAGAGAAAGTCGGCTGTGGACGGTTGGCCCATGCTGTCAATCTCCCAATAGCCAGCCCAGTTCCGTGAAGGCGATGCGGAGAGAGCGAAACGGTCGAGCATATTGCGGTTCGCGGCAAAGAGGCCCAGTGCGGCTGCGCCCTGTGTCTGATGCGAGACATCGCGCATGCAAAAGGCATCGCGCCCAGGGAGTGCCGCTTCATACCACGGTCCGATCGAATCGCTGCCTGTATGGGCGTAAGCAAGCGCCTGTTGTTTGGCCCAGGCAAAGCTCGCATTCAGCGCTGCGTTTGAAGAATGAAACTCCAGGCTGGAAATTTCAGGTCTATCCTGCGCCTGCATGTGCATACTGCTAATGACTGCGAGCGCGCATGTCAACCAACATCTGCAAATGAACCTTCTTAGCATCGTGATCCCATCGTTGCGCCTCGTTCTCGAAGTACAGGTTTTGTCCTTTGTAAGTATTGGCGGGTCGCTGCCTAGACCAGTACAACAATCGTGCCCGGCGAGGACAAGTCACCTGGCGTACCATTGCGCAAACCTGCCTCGCGCAGCACTCCTCCGCTCAGATACAGCGAAGCGCCTTTGAATTCTACGCGCGAGGTGATATCGGCAGGTTCATCCCCGGCAAGGTCCTGGGCCAGCACTCGTCTGCCTGCGTGTGCTTTGGTGAAGCTCAATGTGAGACCGTCGAGATCGCCAAAGATGCCGAACGGGCCTGGAGCATCACCGGCATCAACGATAACTTCACACCGCGGCATGAACCACCCATCTTCCGGGCGGGTGCGCTCCTGTGCGCCGACAGCCACCGCTCCATTGGGAAAACGTGCTGCGAAGACGAATGGCCTTTCGCCTTTCGCTTTGACCTCTGGAAGTGAAATATTGCGCGCGAGAACAGCCGGTGCGCCTTGCCAAACGGTGTTGCCTACAAGATCGCGCTCCCAGGTTTCTCCTGCGGTGAATGTCCAGCTATCAGTCAGGATTTCGTCAGAGGTCTTGAAGCTCCCGATCCCACTCGCAAAGGGCTCCGCGATACGCTGCCAACGTAGCGCGCGCACTACTTCATCCATACGCTGTTTCGGCTTGCGTGGGCCGTTGAAGAAGAGGTCAGCATCCCGGCCGGGCCTGAGTCCATGCAGCGGATGACGCATGACTCCCATGGTGCATCCCAGCACGGCTGCAACGTAGACTTCATCCTCCACGTTGAGCAGGCCGCGCATATCTGCGTGACCGGCTGCGCTGCGAAGCATCTCAGTTACCCGATCGAGTGTCGTAGGTAAGGAGAGGATCGATGTGACGTCGTAGGTGCGGTACACATCGGTATGACGCAGGATTTCAATTCGCTTTGATTCCCAGGGCTGCGGGCCGAAGCGGCCATCGTGCTTCCAATCGCCATTGACGGCCGATTCCCCATGCACATGCTCGAGTGTAAGAGCGAAACGTGCATCGTTGCGGAGACGAATGAGGTTGAACGCCGGATCGCCGATGTCAATCTTCCAGTAAGATATGCCTGCTTTGCTGCACTCGTTTTCCAGCGGCATATCCGCCGCACCGCCTGGTGTGTTGCGGCACCACAGCGCAGCGCCACGCCATCCGATGCGCTCGATCTCGTGATTCAGCGCACGCAGGCGATCTTGATTCGACCCCTTGAACGACGAAAACTTTACCGGATCCAGCTCGAAGGTCGCTGTGCCACCGGTCTCCCATCCATCATCGAGCAACAAATATAGATCTTTGCGTACTCGCGCATGGAACGTGGCTGCCCACCCGTTTTGACCCAGCAATACCTGCTCGCTCATCGCATCGTGCGCGAGTTTGCTTCCGGAGTCGCCTTCGAGCAGAACTGTATCTAACGCTGGAAGACCCTGCCCATAGGCGTAGTTCTGCACTGCCCATGTACACCAATAATTGGGGGACTTCGATGGCTGGTTGGGCACCAAACTCTTGAGTCCTGCGGACGGAGCTAATGCTCCCGCCGTTGTTCTTGTGGCCGCGGCCGCTGATGTGGCCGCGAGCGCCTTTAGGACTTTCCTGCGATCCAGCAAAGTAGACTCTCCCTCTAAATTGCACTACTTTCAAATAACCGATCCGAACGGCAAGCCCTCGGTCCGACCAACGAAGCGGCCGGAGGCAATGCTGCCTCCGGCGTTCGTTTCGATTGCTGATCAGAAGGCGAAGTGAAGTCCTAACTGGACCTCGCGCGGCGTTCCGTTGGTTCCACCAATCTGGCCGAAGTTCGAGTCACCGAGCGTAGTATCTGGATTAGAGTAGTGAGGCGTGTTGGAGAGGTTGAAGAAGTCAGCCTGGAACTTGAGGACCATGGTGTCATGCAGAGTTGTGGTCTTGGAAAGAGAGAGATCCGAGTTATAGTATCCGGGTCCGCGAATCTTGCCAATTCCGGAGTTACCCAACTGCAGCGGCGCAGGATAAGTAAAGCAGCTCGTATCAAACCACTTCGAGACCGATCCAAAAGTCCTCACCGTCGAGCAGGAGAGATCGGCCAGATTGGTCACTCCGCTACCGAGATTGTCGATGTTGGACTTGATGGTCAGAGCGTTGCCCGATTGCAGCAAAGTGATGGTACTCAACTGCCAACCGCCGAGCAGAACATCCACCGGCCGCGAGACAGAAGCAAGGAACTGGCGCCCATGGCCAAACGGAAGCTGGTAGTTCAGCGTGGCAATGAAGTTCTGTGGGGTGTCCGGAGCCTGATTGGTGCCGGGGCCGCGATTAAGGCGGTCGTCCAGGGGCCACCAGATGCTCATATCATCGAGTTCCTTCGACCATGTGTACGAGATCCGTCCGTCGAGCCCGAAGGATGTGCTCTTGCGGAGCTGCACTTGTAATCCATGGTAGATAGAACTGCCGTCGGCTGTCGCATAGCCGATGTTCGTGGCATATTGCTGGCCGTCGGTGTTGAAGTATTGGAAGGGCAAGCGCGAATTGAAAGGCGTCGTTCCAGGCGGCGGAGTATTGATGTTCCAGCGGCGAAAGAGGTGCGTTCCCTTGGTGCCAACGTACGTGATATCCAACGCAGTCTTGCTGGTGAGCTGCTGTTGAATGCCGAAGTTCCAGGCATTGGCCAGATCTGGCTGCATATTCCGCGCCATGGTCTCGGGAGAGATGGCTACTGGCGGCTGCAGCGGGGCCGAAGTCGAAGTGGGAATATAGGTGGGCAAACCGGTGGCGCTCAATGGCTGCAGTGGTACGTTCAGGAACTGAGCTTGGGTGCTGAAAACCTCGAAGTACGGATAGTTTCTCTCTAGAAATCCGCCCATCGCTCCAAAGTTTCCAGGGAAATGTGTGATGCCAAAGGCGCCCGTAATGCTGGTGCGGCCGTTGTTGGGTGTGTAGGCGAAGCCAACCCGCGGAGAGTAACCACCAAAATATGTGTCTACGTTGGGCCCGCGATTCCCGGAGCTGGCGAAGTCGAGAACACCGCTCGCCAAGTCAAAGTTCGACTGATGATTCTGCCGGTCGAAGGCGGGCGTGATCAGATCCCAGCGTAAGGCCAGATTCAGCGTCAGGTTGTTGGTAATGCGGTACTGATCCTGCGCATACACACCCAGCAGATGGGCAAACGTGGCGGGATCGGTGGCGACAAAGCCGCGATCTTCGTACGAGAGCATGCCCAGCAGGAAGCTGGCGAACTGGTTGCCACCCAGGTTGCTGGTGCAGGTGGGTTGCATGGTGCAGCTGCTGGTGTAGTTGGCCGAGTAGCTGAAATCGCCGTTCTTGTTGTCGTCGGAGTTCGTCAGTGAAGCCGTGAGGTAGCGGTAATCCTCACCGATCGTGATCGTGTGACGGTTGATCGTCTTGGTGAAGTTGTCCGTGACCTGGACGGAGTTGCTGATGCGGTGCGAGTTTGTCCATCCCTGTGAGCCGGTGTTGACGATATTGCCGATCTCGAAGTTGCCGATGCCGGTCGCACCAAATGCCGGATCGTTGCCGTTGGGAATGCCGAGGGCAGTGTTTTCATTCGTGCCGAGGTCATTGCCGTAGTCCTTGGTGTAGAACCGGTTGAAACCCAGGCGGAATTCATTCAGGGTCGTCGGCGAAAATGTATGGTCGTATCCCAACGCTGCGTTGTGATCGCGCGACAAGGCATTGACGTCTCCAATCTGAACAAAGGGCGTTCCCGGAGAAGGCGCGCTGAGATCGCGGCGCTGGTAGGATTCGCGCACGAAGAAGCGGTCGCCGTTTTTGAACTGATAGTCGCCCTTGATGTCGAACTGATGATTGTCGTCTGGTTCGGTAGTGTTGGCGTTGTAGTTGTTGCTGACGCTGCCCTGGTTAGTGGCCGTCGGCCAGATGGCCGATCCGGCAACCATGTTGGCCGAGACGGGGTCGAAGCGATTTGCTGGAATCTGCCACGCAGGGCCCTGCGTTGTTGAAACTGTGGGAAATGGCTGCAGGGTTTGAGGATCGTAGATCGGGCCGGAGAACTGACTCTTCAAGAATGTGCCTTGCTTCATCAAGTCTGTCGGTACGGTGAGGATGTAGGTGATGCCGTGCTGCAGCAACAGGCCCTGGTAGTCGACAAAGAAGAAGGCCTTATTGCGCAGAATGGGACCGCCGAAGGAGCCGCCGAACTCGTTGCTCTTGTAAGGCGCCTTGGTGGTGGCGTTCCACTGGTATGCGTTCAGGGAGTCACCACGGTAGAACTCATAGGCCGAACCGTGAAAGGAATTGGTGCCGGACTTGACGAAGGCATTTACCTGAGCGCCGCCGTAGGTACCCACAGTCGCCTCCGCATTGTTGGTAGAGACCTTGACCTCCTGAAGCGAGTCGAGCGGCGGCGTAACGTTGATGAAGGCGTTCAGTAGTTCCATGTTGTTTACGCCGTCCAAGGTGTACGTGGTTCCACCCCATGGCATACCGTTCACACTTGCAGAGATGGAGGTAGCGGCGCCAGCGCCAGCAGCCGATTCCGGCGCGCTGCCAAAGCCTGCGGGAACCGATCCAGGCACTGTCTGCACTAGTTGCGAGAAGATACGGCCATTCAGAGGTAAGCTTTCGATCTCCTTCTGGCTGACGACCTCCCCGAGGGATGAACTGGTCGTATCAACGAGCGGCTGGGCTGCAGTGACTTCGATTGTTTGGCCCTCCGAGCCTACCTGAAGCCTGGCATCAACGCGGGTAGCGCCATCTACGATGACAACGTTTCCATCGGATATGAACGGTCGGAATCCCGGACCGTCAAAACTCACCCTATAATTTCCAGGCTGCATGTTATCCAGGCTGTATTGGCCGTTGACGTCGGTCTTTGTCGTCGTTGCAATATTAGTTCCCTGATTCGTGGCCGTCACGGTCACTCTGGCTACGACGGCTCCGCTCTGGTCTTCGACTGTGCCGAGAATCCGGCCGCTGACCCCCTGGCTCCAAACGCTCTGAGCCAAGCACAGCAGGCTGAGGACCGCGAACAGGCATACCGCCAAAGATGACGATCCCCGCAGGATGCGCTTGCATGAATAACTTTCTAATTGCACGTTGCCTCCTATGAACTTTCTTCGGTCGGCCTGGTCTTCTTTTTGCTCCGTCAGTCCTTTTCAAAGAGCTGCCTGAACGGGTCGCGGTCGTTATGCCAGGATTTCTTTCAGCCAAACCCCAATCGTTTTCTCCAACAGGGTCCGTCTACAACGTCGCCGCGAAACGCAATTGAACGTTGCCCAAGCTAGAGAACTCTCGGGACGCATGACAAGTGACCGGGGGGTTAAGAAATGTTGAAACAGTCTTGTTTCACGCGTAATTCATAGAGTTTCGCGATTGTTACAGCGCACGTTACATAGCCCTGTGCCCCTTGCGCTCTCTTCCATACGAAATCACAGCCAACGTTTGCCCAGGGAAGGCCTGGGAGGACGTCTCTGATCTGAGTCTGGCGTTGTAGATTGGAGCTCTTTGGAAGGAATTCGGGAATTCGAAGCCAGCCAGCTGATTCACGCCGTCTTCAATCTGAGGATGGATGCAGGCGAATTCTAGGGTTTTTGCGCTCCGGGTGGGACAATGCGATGGACAGAAACCAGGGAGGAGCCCAAGACTTCGTAGCCCTTTTCCAGCCGAACCCGTACTAGCGCTTGGAAAAGCGGCATCTCCCCGGAAGGTCCGGGGGTAAACGACGCTCCGAGCGCTTTTTGCATCTCATCCATTCCGCCCTTCGAAGTTGCGAAGAGCGTTGCGCCCTCGGTCCCGGTCGTGTCGAGTCCGCCAAGCATGGCGATATGCCTTCCTGGCACAACTCCAGCCTGGATGGAGACGATACCATAATCGGCCTTCAAGACCCGCGTCGCGGGATCCCGCTCCGTACGATACGTTGTAGCTTCCTGGCCTTCGGGACGCGCGTTTACGATTTCTGCGCGCCATTGCTCAAGGCGTGAGTCTGGATTCCGAAAGCTGAAGTCTCCTGAATTCATCAGTTGAGCTACGGCGACATTCTGGAAGGAGGAGCCGAGCAGGATTACACTGTGCTGGCGAAGATCCACCGGGGTTATGTCGCGGCTTGGCTTGATGATTGGGCGAATGCCCATTTGGCCAAAAAGGCCGGCCAGCATCCCAATACCCTGGAGTTCGCCCGCGCCCGTATAGCCGTTCTCATAATAAAGAGCGCCGGCCTGGGCAACTAGAGACGGGTTCGAGGCGAACTGCCGCGCCAGATGCAAATCAACAAGCGCCCCCCTATCATCACTGGCTCCCTGGCGGAACCGGAACAGATCATTGGAGTTATCAAGAAGAAAGACAGCATCCGGAAATGCGATCACAGGTGTGGGATCGTCCCCAACGAAGCTCGCCCAAAACGCCTTAACCGCGGGATCAAGCCCGTTGCGAAGGTCGCGTGCGGCCGTCTTCTGTATTTCGGTGTCGGTTGTTCTATTCCTGGTGCCGATCCAGAGGCCCAACAGGAAGATGGCGATCATAAGGCTGAATACCAGCACGACTCCGGGCCAGGATGGTCTGCCGCGGCCCGTCTTCTTCAGTCTGGTTTCCGGTCCGACGTCGCCCGAATCGGGATGGGCAGAGGCCGCTGGATCCATAAAACCATCCAGCTCATGATTGCGAATTTCCCCGCTGTCTTCATCTTCCGCGCGCTGTCTGGGTCCAAAGCTGGGAAGGTAGTGACCCTTCGGTATGCCGACCACGATCGGGTCGTGCTTGCCGTCTGAGTCATAGTACTCCCGCAGCTTCTGCCGGAGGCGATGGATTTGGACGCGGACAATCGTATCTGTTTTAGGGTCGAAGTCCTGCGGCCGGCCAAAAGCCTCAACTCCGATAGTGTACTCCTTGAGCGCATCGGAGCTGCTACCCTCCAGAGCGCGGACGGTCAGGAACTGCAACAACTGCTGCAGCGTGATGGAATTTCGGAAAGTAGCAGACTGCAGGATGCGACGGAGTTGCCGTTGGCATTCTTCGTAAGGAGGCATCGCCGATTGGTCAACAACGCTCTCCTCTTCCATCGCTCTCCTTCTGTGGGTACCGAGTCTACCCTAATTGGTGCGAGACTGGCCTCACCCACCTCAGGGATCAGGATGCGTCTCCATTCTATGGGAGGAGTGTCTGGCGCTCAAAGACACCGAATCAGCGGCAGGACCATCTTCCACAAGGTGATTCTTGCACGATGGGAAAACTAGATACCTCCTGAAGTACTCTCCTGGATTGTAGGCTTCCGTAACACCGCTTTGAACGTAGAAATACGAAATCCCCAGTATTGACTGGGGATTTGTTTGGTTTCTAGAACGTCCCTGGAATGTTTCAGAATAGGTTATTGGCGGAGGGAGAGGGATTCGAACCCCCGGTACCCTCTCGGGTACAACGGTTTTCAAGACCGCCGGTATCAACCGCTCACCCATCCCTCCGCGTCTGGAGGCTATCGCCATTGTATCTCGCAATTGCTTGCGATCCCAATGCGCTATCGCGTCATACATGCACCGCTTATTGGCCAGTCAGACCTAAGTCTTTGGCGGCGAAACCAACGCCGGCAGCAGAATCGAGACGGCCATCACGCCGGCGATGACATGCAGACCGCTCACATAGTTGCCCGTCGACTGCCGCAGGTTGGCGATGAGCAGGGGACCGAAGGCGCTGGCAAATCCCCACGCGGTCAGCATGAGTCCGTAGATCGGGCCCACATTTTTCGTGCCGAAGTAGTCGGCGGCGAATGCCGGCATGGTGCCGAAGCCGCCTCCGTAGCACATGAGCATGATGAAGGCGACCATGGTGACCACGCCCGCCGCAGCGATGCCGGGCAGCAGCCAGAAGAGCAAAACCTGCAGCGCAAACATGACCGCGAACGTCCACCGTCGCGTGATGGCATCCGAAACCCAGGCCCAGAAGACGCGCCCTGCGGCGTTGCCAATGCTGGCGATGCCCACCATGCCAGCTGCGACGATCGCACTTGCCTTCGTGAGTTCCTGAAAGATGGGAGCCTCTTGCGAGATCAGCGAGATGCCGGCCGAGGTATTCAGAAACAGCAGGAACCAGAGCGCCCACCACTGCCAGGTCTTGAGCGCTGCGCCCAGTGAGTAGTCAGCGCCCGCGCGTTGTGAGGATTGCAGAGCCGTAGGCGTCCACCCGGCGGGCCGGAAACCTTCGGGCGGATTTTGCATGAAGAATCCCGTCACCATCGTTACCACCAGAAAGCCGACGCCCAGCCATGCGAAGGTAGGCAGCACGCCGATGCTCTGGATCATGCGAGTCGCCAGCGGCGCTGTCACCAGTGCTCCCAGGCCAAAGCCGCCCACCGCGATGCCGGTGATCAGGCCGCGCCGGTCGGGGAACCACTTCACCAGAACAGCCACGGGGACGATGTAGCCGAAGCCGAGGCCCACTCCGCCAATCAGGCCATAGCTCAGATAGAGCCACCACAGGCGATTCGCGGAAAAGCTGGCTAGGAAGACGCCCAGCCCATAGAGAAATCCCCCGGTCAGAGCTACCGTGCGCGGCGAAGTCTTTTTCAACCACAGGCCGGCGAAGAAGGCTGCGAAGCCTACGACGAAGATGCAGATGGTAAAGGTCAGCGTGACATCCGGCGTCGACCAATGAAACTGCCGGGAAAGCGGCGCCTTGAAGACGCTCCACGCATAGACGGCTCCCAGCGCGACCTGCATGAAAAAACCTGCAAGGGCGATTCCCCAGCGATTGGGTCCTGATGTGCTGGTAGGCATGGCTGCTCCTTCGAATCACGGAATCGGGGGCAGGCAAAACGATAGCCGAGGTGTCAGTTTTGTGCCACGTTACTTTTTGAGCCTGCTTACGACTCTTGCGGCGAAGCTTTGCGCCATTCCCAGCAGGTAGCGCATGTCGCGGGAGGCGAACGTTCGCAGCAGCGCAAAGAGTCCCGGCGGCCGTGCAGGCAAAGTTTTCACGTCGCCCAGGGTCTCACCGACGGATGCGGTAATGTTGCCCAGCAGTTCGGGGTCGATCGAGCCCAGCATTTTGCCCAGCAGGATCGCGTTGCGCATGGCGCGGATAGCTTCGGTGGAGTTTGCTCCTGCTGAGGCCGCTTCTGTGATCGTTCCAGTCGCTCCGAGCACACCCCGCACCAGCGAAAAGACGCCTTGCTCATGCATCTTCTGCAGCAACTCATAGCTATCTAGCAATGCGGCGGCATGTTCGGCGGGCGCTTCTTCCAGGCGCTTCAGCAACTCGCGTTTTGCGTCGCGCGGCGGCAGTTTCAATTCAATCGGCTGAGCCATACAGGTTCCTTTACTTCGTCATTCTTCTATTTGGTTTTCGTCTGGATCTGCACCAGTTGGTCCACCGGCTCGCTGCCCGGCATGCGATAGTCGCTGCGCTTCCACTTGCGGTTCACCTCAACCCCGGCCTGTGGCGTCGGATGCCCGAAGCGCGAGTTGGTGCGTGGCAGCGGACTGACGGGTGCGACTTCATCTGTGTTTGGCAGCACCTTCATGCGGACTGAGGTTTCTTTGTATGCCGGCGTATGCGTTGCTTTGTCCGTGTGACTGCTGGTGAGGCGATTCACAGCTTCATCCACCTTGCCTGCAGTGCTCATCGAGTTCATCGGCATGTAGAGCTCCTTGTCGTGCACGCGGTCGGTAACGAGCGCCTGCACGCGCACCTGCCCGTAGCGCGAGGTCAATTGCACCCACGTTCCAGATTCGATCTCGCGTTCGGCAGCCAGAGCCGGCGATATCTCGACAAATGTGCAGGGCGTCTTCTCGCGAATGCCTTCGGTCCGGTAGGTCATGTTGCCTTCGTGGAAGTGCTCGAGCAGGCGGCCGTTGTTCAGATGCAGATCGTACTCGGCATCCGGCTGGTCCGTCGGTTCCGTCCACGGCACAGGGTAGAATCTCGCCTTGCCGTCGGGAAATTTGAACTCCTTCGTGTACAGCAGCGGCTGGTCGCTGCCATCTGCCGCCACCGGCCATTGCAGAGTCTTGTAGCCTTCAAGGCGCTCATACGTAACGCCGGCCATCAGCGGAGTCAGCGCCGCAATCTCTTCGTAAATCTCCGAGGGATGCGTGTAAGTCCATCCCGCACCCAGCCGATTCGCAACATCGATAATTATTTTCCAGTCCGGCCGGCTTTCGCCCAACGGCTCAAAGACCTGGTAGAGACGCTGAATGCGCCGCTCCGTGCTGGTGAAGGTACCTTCCTTTTCCAGGCTCGGGCTTGCCGGCAGAATTACATCCGCAAAGCGGCAGCTATCCGAGAAGAAGATATCCTGCGCCACCATAAACTCTAACTTGGAGAGGGCGCTGGCGACATGGTTTGCATTGGAGTCCACCAGGCTGATCTCTTCGCCAAAGATATACATGCTCTTCAGCTTGCCATCGTGGATTGCGTCGATCATCTGGTGATTGTCGAGCCCCGGCTTCGGCGGCAGTGTGACGCGCCATCGCTTTTCGAACTTGGTACGAACCTCCGGGTCGTCCACCTTCTGATAGCCGGTGTAGTAGTTCGGCATTGCACCATGATCGCTCGCGCCCTGCACGTTGTTATGGCCGCGCAGCGGATAGGAGCCGGTACCGGGCCTCATGTAGTTGCCCGTGGCAAGGAGCATGTTGGAGATCGCCGTCGAGGTGTCCGAACCCATCGAGTGCTGCGTCACGCCCATCGCCCACAGAACGCAAACGCCATCAGCTTCGGCGATCATATGTGCAACCTTCTTGATCGTCTCCTCGGGCAGTCCGGTTCGTTCGCTCGCAAAGGCCAGGGTGAAAGGCTCAAGGCTCTTCCAGTAGGCTTCAGCGTCGTTCACCCACTTCTTGATGAACTCCGTCTTTGCCAATCCTTTATCGAAGATGTAGCGCGTGACCGCCGAGAGCCAGATCAAGTCGGTGCCCGGCCGCGGATGTAGAAAAACGTCGGCGCGTCGTGCCATCTCATGCTCGCGCAGGTCAGAGACGATCAGCTTCTGCCCCTTCAGCTTGTGCGAGCTCTTCACGCGCGTCGCCAGCACCGGATGACTCTCGGCCGTGTTACTGCCGATAATCAGCACCAGGCCTGCCTGTTCGATATCCGAGATCGAACCCGAGTCACCGCCATAGCCAACGGTGCGGAAAAGACCCATCGTTGCCGGAGCTTGGCAGTAGCGCGAACAGTTATCCATGTTATTGGTGCCGATAATTGCCCGCGCCAGCTTCTGCATCAGGTAGCTTTCCTCGTTGGTGCACTTAGAGGAAGAGATAAACGCCAGCGCATCCGGCCCGTGCGCCTGCTTAATCTCGGTGAATTTCCTTGCCACCAGTGTGAGCGCCTCATCCCAGCTCGCCTCGCGAAAGACATCGCCTTCCGAATGTCGCTCCCTGATCAGCGGCTTGGTCAGCCGGTCCGGGCTGTTCACATACTCCCAGCCGAACTTGCCCTTGATGCAGGTTGAGATTCCATTCGCGGCACCATGCGCCGGTTCCACTTTCAGAATGTGTCGCTCCGTCTTTGATTCCTCAGTCCAGAGATCGTAGCTGCAACCCACGCCGCAGTAAGTACACACGGTCTTGGTCTTCTTGATGCGGCTCTCGCGCATCTTCGATTCAATTTCGGAAACCTGGAGGATCGCCCCGTAGCCCATCTCCGGCTCAATCCCTTTCACGATGTCGATCATCTCGTTCAGAGTATGTTTGGGCAGGGAAGTAAAGTAGCCCGCACGGCCCAGCATCGTCTTTTCCATCAGCGCATTGCATGGGCAGACGGTCACGCAATGACCGCAAGAGACGCAGCTCGATTCGCCAATCGGCTGGCCTCCATCCCACAGCACGCGGGGATGATCCGACTCCCAATTGATGGACAGCGTCTCATTCACCTGTACGTTCTGGCACGCCTGCACACAGCGTCCGCATAGGATGCATTGGTCCGGGTCGTAGCGATAGAACGGGTTCGACATATCCACTTCGTATGGCTTGGTTCGATAGGGAATCGCCTGGTGCTCAACCTTGAGCTCAGCCGTCGTGTTGTGGATCGTACAGTTGCCGTTATTGTTATCGCAGACCGTGCAGTAGAGCATGTGATTGCCGAGGATGCGGTCGAATGCCTCGCGTTGTGCCGCACCCGCGCGGTTAGACTCGGTCGTGACCGTCATGCCAGCCGACGCCGTTGTGCCGCACGCACGGCCCAGCTTGCCGTCCACCTCGACCATGCACGTGTCGCAGCTCTGGATCGGGCCAAGCTGGGGGTGATAGCAAACCTGCGGCAGAAGCACGCCGGCGCGGTTGATCACAGCAATCAGAAGCTCGCTTTCGTGAATCGATACCGTCTTCCCGTTCAAGAGGATGGAAGAAGTTGTAGCCATAAGTCGTAGAATCCTTTGCGGCAGAGAGTATGGGATCTCCCTTCGACCGTTGTCAACGTCAGACCTCCGCGGAGAAGGGCGCAGCTACTTTCAGAACACAGCGTCCGATCGTACAAGGCGCTCATCTTATAAGACGTGCCGGAAAGCTTTAAGACGGACCAGAGGACGGGCCGATGCGTGAAACTCCGGCATAAATTACAAAACGCCGCCCGCGCAAAAATCCAACCAGCGTCAGCCCCAGCTCGCGCGCCAGCTGCACTGCAAGACTTGACGGTGCGGAGACCGACGCCAGTAGCGGCAGTCCAGCAGCCAGCGCTTTCTGCACAATCTCAAAGCCGCCTCGCCCGCTCACCAGTGACGCACATTCCGTAAGCGGAACCATCCCGCGCTGCATTGCCCAGCCGATCACCTTGTCGACAGCATTGTGCCGGCCAATATCTTCGCGCAAAACC
>Ga0206974_1009_pt1 | contig 46881 bp, 26 predicted proteins | sample Alteio_BWOrgHeat_84_FD_152920 | JGI IMG/M metagenome (GOLD analysis project Ga0206974, IMG submission 152920) | Enriched cells from forest soil in Barre Woods Harvard Forest LTER site, Petersham, Massachusetts, United States -... | ecosystem: Environmental > Terrestrial > Soil > Temperate forest >... | reverse complement strand
GACAACGCAGTTGAGACGTTTCAATCAGGAGACACGATTGACAAGTATCGTCACGGGGATCTGTTGGCACATGGTCGGCGCGGCTTCCGCAGCGTCCTTTTACGCACCGATCGGGAAGGTCAAAAAATGGTCGTGGGAGACCACCTGGGCCGTCGCTGGCATCTTCTCCTGGATACTCCTGCCCATCTGCGTGAGCGCCTTTCTCCTGCATGACATTCGCGCCTTCTACGCCTCCATCGATAGCGCCGTTCTCCTCAAAGCCGCGCTCTTCGGCTGCATGTGGGGCATCGGCAATGTCAACTACGGCCTCACCATGCGTTACCTCGGCATGTCGCTCGGAATCGGCGTCGCCATTGGAGTAACCCTGGTCGTCGGCACCCTCATTCCGCCCATCGTGAACGGCCATCTGAACGATCTCTTCGGCACCCGTGGAGGCCTGCTCACCCTGCTCGGCATCGCTGTTGCGCTTGCCGGCGTCGCCATCACCTCGGTCGCCGGCCATCGCAAGGAAGTTGCGCTCGGCGCCCAGACGCGTGAGTTCAATCTCAAGATCGGCCTGCTCCTCGCCGTCCTGTGTGGCATCTTCTCCTCCGGCATGTCCTTCGCCATGGAAGCGGCCAAGCCTATCCAGGCTGCAGCCCTTGCTCAGGGTGTCAACCCGCTCTACTCCGCGCTTCCCAGCTACGTCGTCATCATGGGCGGCGGCGCGCTGGTCAACTTCGCGTACTGCTTCTTCCGTCTCGCCACCCAGAAAGAGATCTCGCTGCGTGCCGATCTGGCTATGCCCGGCGGCGTCTTGGCCCGCAATGCCTCCCTGGCCGCAACCGGCGGCATCATGTGGTACCTGCAATTCTTCTTCTACGCCTGGGGAGCGGCAAGCATTCCCGCCAGCTTCTCCTACGTTAACTGGATGCTGCACATGAGCGGCTATGTGCTCTGCGGCGGCATCGTCGGCCTCGCCCTCGGGGAATGGAAGGGCGTTGGCGCAGCCCCGGTACGTATCCTGTGGGCCGGCATGCTTGTGATCATCGTCGCCGCCAACATCGTGGGACTGGGCATGGCCAATTGACACGCCCGTCAAGCAAACGATCGAAGTACATGATCAAAAGTGAACACACAAGTTAGTGGACGCCGCTAAAAACAGCGGTGTAATGCACCTGTAACACCACAGCAGGACGGGCGTGCCAGCGCTGCGCGACCCACATCGTCAGTAACTGACAACCCTTGCCATATCAACGCGATCGTCCCCTTTTCCCGTAGATGCCTGCATTCCTGAATCCCAGCTCCACCCCGCTTCATCCAACGTGGACAATGCGTGGAAGTATCACCTTGTAAGACCCGGAACTTCTGTAAACCCACAACAATCCATCGAAACTGATTCCGCGCTTCAACGGAGAAGGCAAATGATCGTGCAGTACACCCAAGGGAAAGCTGTCTTCCTGAGCACCGCGACCACCATCGTCGCAGCAGGCATGCTCACAGTTGCAGCCGGCCTCTTTGCAGGATGCGGCGAAAAGAAAGCCGCGGCCAATGCCGGCCCGCCGCCCGCAATGCCGGTCAGTGTCATCCACGTGGCTCACACCGACGTTCCCATCAGCAACGAGTGGGTCGGGACCATGGATGGCTACGTCAACGCCCAGATCCAGCCCCAGGCCGCCGGCTACCTCATCAGTCAGAACTACCGCGAAGGCTCGCAGGTAGCCAAAGATCAGGTGCTCTTCGAGATCGATCCGCGCCCCTTCCAGGCTGTCCTGGATCAGGCAGAGGGACAGGTCGCCCAGGCCAAGGCTCAGCTTGAGCTCGCCCAGATCAATGTCCGCCGCGACACTCCGCTGGTGGAAGCCCACGCCATCGCCCGCAGCCAGCTGGACACCGAGACGCAGCAGCAGGCTCAGGCGGAAGCCAGCGTCAAAACCGCCGAAGCCAGCGTAGCTACCGCCCAGCTGAACCTCGGCTTCTGTCAGGTGCGCTCGCTCATCTCCGGCGTGGCCGGCCAGGCCACCACCCAGGTCGGTAATCTGGTCAACACCCAGTCGGTCCTTACCTCCGTCTCGCAACTCAATCCCATCAAGATCTACTTCTCCATCAGTGACAGCGAATATCTCGCGCTGACGCAGCAGGGCGCTCACGGCCATGTCGATCTGCTCAAGGCTGCGGCCAAGGTTCCGCTCACGCTGACGCTCGCCAACGGGGACCCGTATCCCTCCAAGGGCCACATCGTCTTCGTCGATCGCCAGTTGAACTCCCAGACCGGCGCTATCCGCATTGCCGCCGCCTTCCCCAATCCCGGCAACGTCCTTCGTCCTGGCCAGTTCGGCCGCGTCAAGGCACAGACCGAGACGCGCCGCAATGCCATCCTGATCCCGCAAGCCGCAGTCACGGAGCTGCAGGGCCAGGAGCAGGTCTACACCGTAACCGCGGATAACAAGGTTCACATCAACGACGTCGTACTCGGCCCGGAATACAAAGGCGACCGAATCATTGAAAGCGGCCTCGAGGACGGCGCTACCGTCATCCTCGACAACCTGCAGAAGCTGCGCGAGGGCGCGCCGGTAAGTCCGCAGCAGGCCAAGACGCCTGCCGCTCCTGCCTCGCAAGCAACGGCGGGGAGGTAGCCATGTCGAAGTTCTTTATCCGGCGGCCCATCGTCGCCATCGTAATCGCGATCCTCACCGTCATCATCGGTGCGGTAACCCTGGCCACGCTGCCGACCTCGCAGTACCCAGACATCGTTCCGCCTGAGATTCTCGTCACTGCCACCTATCCCGGCGCTGACGCCAAGACCGTCTCCCAGGCCGTCTCGACGCCAATCGAGCAGCAGATGAACGGCGTCGACAACATGATCTACATGGACTCGGTCAGCGCCAACAACGGCGTCGTCCAGCTCTTTGTCGACTTCGACGTCACTACCAACCCCAACATCGACCAGGTGCTCGCTCAGCTTCGCGTCGACCAAGCGCAGTCCCAGTTGCCCGCGCAGGTCACCACCGCCGGCCTCACCGTGCAGAAGGCTCTCACCTCGCCGCTCATGCTCGTCGCCGTCAACTCGCCGGGCGGCAAGCTCAGCGCGGACTTCCTCACCAACTACGCCATCATCAACGTCCAGGACCAGCTCGCCCGCGTCAAAGGCGTCTCCCGCGTCCAGACGTTCGGCGGTCAGTACGCGATGCGCATCTGGGTGCAGCCGGATCAGCTTGCCAAACTCGGCATCACCGCGCCCGAAGTCATCGCCGCAATCCAGACCCAGAATAATGTCAATCCCGCCGGCCAAATCGGCGGCGAGCCCATTCCCCAAGGCCAGCAATTCACCTACACGGTGCGCACCCAGGGCCGTCTGGTCAAGCCTGAGGAATTTTCCAACATCGTTCTTCGCGCCAATGCGGATGGTTCCATCGTCCACCTGCGCGACGTCGCCCGCGTCGAGCTCGGCGACCAGGCCTACGGTCTCTCCGCGCGCTACAACCAGGCCCCCGCCGGCGTCATGGCCATCTATCAGTTGCCTGGCTCCAACGCCGTCGAGACCGCTCAAGCCGTTACCGCGCGCATGAAGGAGCTTTCCGCAACCTTCCCCTCCAGCATCTCCTACGATATCCCGCTCGACACCACCAAGGCTGTCACCGCCGGCATTCATGAGATTGTCATCACACTCTTTGAAGCTCTCGGCCTGGTCGTCATCGTCGTCTTCATCTTCCTGCAGGGATGGCGCGCGACCCTCATTCCACTGCTCGCCGTACCCGTCTCCCTCATCGGCACCTTCATCATTTTTCCCGCGCTCGGCTTCTCCATCAACACGCTCTCGCTCTTCGGCCTGGTGTTGGCGATCGGCCTGGTCGTCGACGACGCCATCATCGTCGTCGAGGCGGTCGAACACCACATCGACGAAGGCTTGGATCCCAAAGCGGCCACTATCAAGGCCATGGAAGAGGTCGGCGGCCCAGTCGTCGCCATCGCCCTCATTCTCGCCGCCGTCTTCATCCCCACCGCGGCCATCCCCGGCATCACCGGCCGCCTCTACCAGCAGTTCGCCGTTACCATCGCCATCTCGGTGCTGATCTCGGCCTTCAACGCCCTCACCCTCTCACCGGCGCTCGCATCGCTGCTCCTGAAGCCCCGCGAAGAGGGCCGCAAGAAGGGCCTGCTCGGCCGCGGCTTCGGTCTCTTTAACAACTTCTTCGGGCGCACCACGGAAAGCTTCGTTCACACCTCCAGCGTCCTCATTCACAAGTCCGCCATCGCCATGGTCGCCCTCCTCGTCGTCGGCGGCATTGCGGTTTACCTCGGCGGCAGCCTTCCCGGCGGCTTCATTCCGACAGAAGACCAGGGCTACATGTTCCTCGCCCTGCAACTGCCGGACAGCGCCTCTGCTCAGCGCACTGATCTGGCGCAACAGAAGATTACCGCGGCTCTGCTCAAGACCCCCGGTGTCCAGGGCGTCATCGCCGTCACTAACTTCTCACTGCTCACCCAGGTGCAGAGCACCAACTCCGGCTTCTTCTTCGTGGCCCTCAAACCGTGGGAGGTGCGCAAGAGCAAGCAGGAGCAGCTCGAATACATCCAAAGCAATCTGCAGAAGCAGCTCTTCATGGACCCGGACGGCATCGCCTTTGCCTTCCCACCCCCGGCTATCCCAGGTCTCGGCACCTCCGGCGGCGTCACCATGGTCCTTGAAGACCGCTCCGGCGTCGATGACCCAACCACGCTGACCAAGAACGTCTTCGGCTTCCTCGGCGCGCTCTCCAAGCGTCCCGAGATCGCCGCCGCCATCCCCTCGTACCAGCCCGCGGTCCCGCAGCTCTATGCCGACGTCGACCGCGAGAAGGCCCTCCAGCAGCAGGTCGACCTCACCAACATCTACACCACCATGCAGACCTTCATGGGCGGCTACCTGGTCAACTACTTCAACCGCTTTGGCCGCCAGTGGCAGACCTACGTTGAAGCCGAAGGCACATCACGCACCAACATTGGAAATATCAACCAGTTCTACGTGCGCAGCGCCAACGGCGGCCAGGTTCCACTCGGATCGCTGGTCAAAGTCAGCCAGATTACCGGCCCCGAATTCATCTTCCGCTTCAACGAATTCAACGCCGCGCAGATCAACATCACTGGCGCCCCCGGCTACAGTTCCGGCCAGGTGCGCAAGGCGCTCGAAGAGGTCTTCCACCAAACCATGCCCGCCGGTGCAGGCTTTGACTACTCCGGCATGTCCTACCAGGAGCAGGTCGCCGAAAAGGGTGTTCCCTCGTGGGCGGTCTTCGGCCTCTCGCTGCTCTTCGTCTTCCTCATCCTCGCGGCACTCTACGAAAGCTGGACGCTGCCCTTCAGCGTGCTGCTCTCCACGCCGGTCGCTATCCTCGGCGCCTATCTCGCACTCCACATTCGAGCCTTTGAGAATGACGTCTTCGCCACCATCGGACTGGTCATGCTCATCGGTCTCTCCGCCAAGAACGCCATCCTCATCGTAGAGTTCGCCAAGACCAACTACGAGAGCGGCCAGAGCATCTGCGAATCGGCCCTGAACGCAGCCCGCCTGCGCTTCCGGCCCATCGTCATGACCGCCCTGGCGTTCATCGTCGGCTGCCTTCCGCTCTGGGTCGCAACTGGCTCAGGCGCTGCTTCGCGCCGCATTCTGGGAACCGTAGTTGTCGGCGGCATGACGCTCTCCACCGCGCTGGGACTTATCTTCATTCCCGTCACCTTCGCCGTCGTTGAATATCTCTCCCATCGCTTCGTACGCGGCGGTGGCGACACCACCATGGACTGCAAACCGAAGCCGCGCAAGAAGCCCGGCGACCCAGCAACGCCAGCCAGCGCCCACGCGCAGACGGAAGGAGGCCAGGCTTGATTCCCGTCACGATTCGTTCCACACCGCTTCAGAAATTAACGGCATTCAGCCTGGCCGCCGCCGCGGCAGCCGCGCTTACCGGCTGCAACGTCGGTCCCAACTACAAGCGCCCCAACTACACGGCTCCGCCGGCATTCCGCGGCGCAGATGAAGCCGCAGTCTCCAGCGACCCCAAAGGCTCGCTCGGCGATGAGCAGTGGTCCGCTGTCTACCGGGAGCCTGAGCTGCAGGAGCTGATCCGCAAAGCTCTGGCCAACAACTACGATGTACGCATCGCTGCGCAGCGCATCCTCGAACAGCAGGCGCAGGTCAAGATCACACGCTCGCAGCAGTTCCCCACCCTCAGCGTCGGCGGCACCGGCATCGGCGCCGCGCTGCCCTCGTCGCTCGACTCGCAGATTGGCAGCCCGATTGTCGATGGCTCCTTCAGCCTTTCCGCTGCCTGGACCCCGGACTTCTGGGGTCAGTACCGCCGTCAGACCGAAGCCGCGCGCGCAACCCTGCTGGCGCAAACCTGGGCTCAGCGCGCCGTACGACTCACGCTGGTGCAGCAGGTCGCAACTGCCTATCTGCAGATCCGCGCCCTCGACCGTCAGCTTGAGATCACTAAACAAACCCTGAAGGTTCGCCAGGACTCGGTGAACCTCACCCGGACGCTCGAAAGCGGCGGATCGGTACCGCTCTCAGACGTGCGTCAGGCCGAACAGTTGCTCTACACCGCAACCTCCGAGATCCCGCAGCTCGAGCAGCAGATCCAGCAGGAAGAGAACGCAATTACAATCCTGCTCGGTGAAAATCCCGGACCCATCGCTCACCAGGATCCAAACGCGCTCACGCCTCCGCCGCAGGATCTACCCACCGGCCTGCCTTCGCAGCTGCTTGAGCGCCGTCCGGACATCCAACAGGCCGAAGCCACGCTCATCTCCGCCAACGCGCAGATCGGCGTCGCCCGCGCACAATTCTTCCCCAGCCTCTCCATCAGCGCCTCCGCCGGCGTCGGTGGAGACAGCCTCAACAGCATTTTCACCCCTGATAGCAAGACCATCTACGGCCTCGGCCAGCTGGCCCAGCCTCTCTTTGAAGGTGGCAAGCTGCGCGGCCAGCTCCAGCTCGCCCAGGAGACCAAGCAGGAGATGGTGCTGACCTACCAGAAGACCATCATCGGCGCCTTCCGCGATGTCTCCAACGCGCTCATCGCGCTCAAAAAACAGCGCGCCTACCGCGAGGAGCAGGAAAAGCTCGTAGCCGCGGCACAAGACGCGGCGCGCCTGGCCCGCATCCGCTACCAGGGCGGCTCCACAGCCTACCTGGAAGTACTAACGACAGACTCCAACCTTTTCGCCGCGCAATTGAATCTGGTCAACGCGCAGCAGGGAGAAGCCCTGACCCTGGTGCAGCTCTACAGCGCTCTCGGCGGCGGCTGGCAGTCCTGATCGAATAGTCCGCTCATCCTCACTCAAAGCAACCAGAAATAGGACCGGGCTAGCCCACATGGGCCCCCGGTCTTTTTCTTGCACCCAGCACGACTTCTCTCGCGCAACCTCCTCGCCCCATACAAGAGGACAATGAAGTGACAAAGCGATAACAACTTCACCCTCCATCCGGCCGATACTCGCCAACGATGGACAACAATAATCAAGCTTTCATACAGACCCAGCAACCCAATGTCGCCAGACAAGAACGATCCACGCGCCTGCCGTTTTCGCGAATGGCATGTGCGCTTCTGATATTTTTCCTTGGTTCTCTCTCCGCCTTCAGCCAGACGCCGGGCACGGGCGCCATCGCAGGCTCAGTCTTCGATCCCGCAAAGAAAGCCGTCGAGAACGCCCAGATCACCGCGCTCAACACCGAGACGCATCTCTCCCGCTCGGTAGGCAGCAATGCGCAGGGCTTCTTCAAGATGCCTCTGCTTCCCCCCGGCGCCTACACGCTCTCCGCAGACGCCCCTGGCTTCGCGGCCGCCACTCTCGATTCCGTAATCGTCACCGCCAGCCAGACAGCGTCTGTCACTCTGGCGCTCACGCTCGCCTCCGCAAATACAACCGTGCAGGTCAAATCCAGCGCCGAGCAGGTCGAGCTCGAAAGCTCCACGCTCGGCGGCCTGGTCGATGAAGACGCCATCCATTCCCTCCCGCTTTCCAATCGCAACTACACGCAAATCCTAGGCCTTTCCCCCGGCGTGGTCGTCGATCTGCCCAACGCCACAGCGCTCGGCAGCGGCACGCAGAACGTCGCCTCCGATGGCGCGACACCCACCGCCAACAACATCCAGTTCAACGGCATCGACGCCAATAACCTCGCCGAAAACTCCGCCGCCAACGCCGAAACCGACGCCGGCACCGCCATCCCCGCCCCCGACACCATCCAGGAGTTCCGCGTCCAGACCGCCAACTTCGACGCCGCCTACGGTCGCGGCACCGGAGCCAACGTCGACCTGGTCAGCAAAACCGGGACCAACCGCTTCCACGGCAGCGCTTGGGAGTTTCTCCGCAACACTGCTTTAAACGCCAACGACTTCTTCTCCAACCTCGATGGCCAGCCGCGCGCGGTCCTCAAACACAACCAGTTCGGCGGCGCCGTCGGTGGTCCCATCAAGCGCGATAAGACCTTCTTCTTCGCCTCATATCAAGGACTCACAGAAATCAACGGTCTTGGCGGCCAGCAGCATCCGATCCTGCCGCTGCTCACCTCTGACCGTTCGGCGCCCACGCTCGGCGCCCAGTTCTGCCCGGCCGGCCATCTGGACAGCGCCGGAAATCCCGCCACCGGCTATTTCACCCAGGCCGGAGGAACCCAGGTCGCCTGCGACGGCTCTAACATCAATCCCGTCGCCCTCGCCATCCTCAACGCCAAACTGCCCAACGGCCAGTTCGCCGTACCCAGCCCGCAGATCACCCTGCCCAATACAGGAGACAATGCCTCCGACCAGGTCCCCATGGGCCAGTCCACCTACTCCATTCCTGCGCACTTCCGCGAAGACCAGTTCAGCGTCAACCTGGATCACGCTCTGAGCACCAAGAACACCCTCTCTGGACGCTTCTTCTACGCGCGTGCTCCAACCACCCAGCCCTTCTCACCGAACTCCGCCAATGTTCCGGGCTGGGGCACGGTCAAACTCAACCGCAACACCATGTTTGTCCTCGCCGACACCCATGTCTTCAGCGCCAACCTCGTCAACATCGCACGCTTCGGCTACACGCGCTTCGACGGCTCTTCGATCGTGCAGAACCCGATCAGCGCGGCTGCCGTCGGAGAAGGCACCCCCACCGGCGCAACCGGCCCGAGTTTGAATATGCCAGGTTTGTATGTCGGCGGACTTATGATCGGCGACGCCGGCAATCCTTCGGCATGGCAGGTCACCAACTCCTTCATCTGGCAGGACACCGTCGCCCTGACCCACGGCCGCAACAGCCTGCGCTTTGGCGCGGAGGTCAAACGGCACGAGGTCGATCAGGATGAGGCAGTAGAAACCGACGGCCTTCTGCAGATCGGCACCTTCGACGACTTCCTGCTTGGGGAAAGCGCGGCGCAGAACGGCAGCCCCTCCGGCCTCAGCAACGTCACCAACAGCACCGCCGGAGCCGGTATCTTCCGTCGTAACGAGCGCTACACCGACCTTGCCTTCTTCGCGCAGGACGATATCAAGCTCACGCCGCATCTCACTATCAACGCCGGCCTTCGCTACGAGATCTTCAGCGCTCCCACCGAGATCAATGGCCGCTTCGCCAACTTCAACGCCAACATCGCAGCCACCGGCCCCATCCCCGCGTCGGGCACCTACAGCGGATTCACCCTGCCTTCCAACTACGACGGCACCATGCCCCAGGGCGTCCTCAAAACCTCTTTTCCCGGCCTCTACACCACTCCGCATGGAGATGTCTCACCGCGCCTCGGCTTCGTCTGGCAGGCCGCCAACCATCCCATGCTCGTCGTCCGTGGCGGATACGGATTCTACTACGACCGCCACTCCGGCAATCTCGCCGAGCAGACACTGACCCAGCCACCCTTTGCCAACCTGCAGATCATCGCCGGCGCTCCCAACGGCGCGGCCACGCTGCAGAACCCCTTCGTTCCGCTCGTCCCGCTATCCACCAGCTTCCCCATCTTCTCGCCGCGCACGCCCACCTCAACGCCCTTCATTGAAGGCACCAATCCCAACACGCTCGATGGCCGCACGCAGGAATACAACCTCAACGTGCAATATGAGATCGGCCGGGGCTACGTGCTCAACGTCGGCTACGTCGGCACCCAATCCACACACCGCTCCGGACAGGTCGAGTTCGATCAGGCAGCACTCGCCAGCCCGCAGAACCCCATCAACGGCGAAACCACCAACTCCATCGCCAACGCCAGCGCCCGCATGCCCATCCAGGGCGTAAGCCAGGGATCGCTCTTCACCGACTCCGTCTTCACGGCCAACTACAACGCACTGCAAACCGGGATCACCAAGCAGCTCACCCACAACTTCCAGATGCAGGCCAGCTACACCTGGTCCAAGAACCTCGACGAAGTCAACGGTGAAGTCGGCACCGACATCTTCGAGCTGCAGTTGCCCACCAACAATCAGCATGACCTCCGCGGCTCCTCCTACGGCCCTGCCGGCACCGACCGCGATCAGAGAGTGGTCATCAGCTTCGTCTGGGATACGCCGAAGTTTACCTCCGCTCCCATGCTGGCGCGCCAGATTCTCTCCGGCTGGGAGTTCTCCGGCATCGCCGTACTGCAATCCGGCATCCCGCTCAGCGTCATCGACTTCAATGCCGGCTCCGTATACGCGCTGCTCGGCGGCGAAGTCCGCGCTCAGCGCGCCAGCGGCAACCCCAACCCCAAGACGCATGGCTCGCTCTACTCCCGTGTCCTCAACGGCTATCTCGATCCCAACGCCTTCACCCGCGCACCCGAAGCGCCCAACGGCACCAGCCTCGCCGATCAGGACTTCGGCAACAGCGGCGTCGGCATCGTGCGAGGCCCCGGACAGCACAACGTGGACATGGCCATTGAACGAACCTTTCCTATCCGCGACACCAGACAGAGCTTCCGCTTCCGCACCGAGTTCTTCAACCTCACCAACACGCCTCAGTTCGGCAACCCCAATACCGGCCTCGGCTACACCGACCCGACACTGCTGAACCCCTCCGCCAGCTCCACCTTCGGCAAAATCACCGGCACCGTCGCCAACCCGCGCATCATCCAGTTCGCAGCCAAATACCAGTTCTGAGCCTCGCAATGAACGGCGCGGAGAAATCCCGCTTCGCGCCGGTTCATGCATATTTACGGAGATCACGATGTTGACAATTGAAGAGCTGGAATTGGTATGCGACCGTTCAGAAGCAGTCGAACTCCCCAAAAACTCCATAGAGGGGCCGGATCTGTTGCTGCATGCGACATTCTTCCCCTACGGCTTTCCAGTCCAGGTCTGGACGAACTCAGAAGAGGTCCTCGCCAACTACGGAGAGCTCTGGGGACGTTTCGAAAAACAGCACGACACCAAACCTATCCAGGTCCACGTGCAAGCGATCGAGGGCGGCTCGGGTGAGTGCCCTCCGGAGCCGGCGTACAGAATGCAGTCGCCCCTCATGACGGCCGTTGCCGATCGCGATAATTACTCCCTTATCGACATGGAACGAGGCGTGGTCAGAATTACCGTCTCGTATGCCGCGCTCCGTTATCCGCTGTATATCCAATACTTCATTCTCGGCACACCGGGCTGCATTATCTCAACGCACCATTCCACACCCGTACATGCAGCCTGTGTCGCGCTCGACGGAAAGGGTATCCTGCTTTGCGGCGATTCAGGAGCCGGCAAATCGACCCTCTCCTACGCCTGCGCTCGGGCCGGATGGACCTATGTCAGCGACGACGGCTGCTTCCTCCACAACGGCGGCACCACGCGCCGGGTCACAGGCGATTGCTACAAAGTCCGTTTGCGCCCTCCTGCCGCACAGTTCTTCCCCGAGCTGGAGGGCATGGGGATAACCCCCCGCGCCACCGGCAAGCCTTCCATCGAGCTGCAAACGGCGCCGATGGTCCACATCTCCCGCGCGCCGACAACCACCATTGAGCACATCGTCTTCCTCAATCGCCGCTGGCAGGGCCCTCCACAGCTGGTTCCATATCGCAAAGACGTCGTCCGCCAATTCATGCGCCAGACACTCTTCGGCCCCGAGCAGACGCAAGCCCGTCAGCATGAGGTCATCGAGCGCTTCTTGAACAACCTCGATGTCTTTGAGCTGCGCTACTCCTCGCTTGACTGGGCCATCGATCGCCTGCGCAAGCTGGTAAGGGAAGGGTAGTAGATGGAGCTGTTGCTCGACCCCGTACCCGGCAAGGAGAAAGCAATCTCCTTCTGGAAAAACCCCTCCGCATGGATACGGGAGAAGAACCTGAGCCGCGGCTACTGGATCTTCTTTTCTGCCGCCTTCTTCTTCGACGCAGGCTTCTCCGTCTACGTCTTCCTCTTCAACCTCTTCCTGCTCGACAATCATTTCAATGAGCGCTCCATGGGCTGGATCGGCGGCGCTATGACGCTGGGCTCCGTGATCGGAACACTGCCTGCCGGAGCTCTGGCCCGGCGCATCGGCCTTCGCCCACTGCTGATCATGCTCTTCATCACCGCTCCCATCCTGAGCGCCGTGCGCGCCCTCTGGATCTGGCAGCCCGCGCAGATCACTCTGGCCTTCCTCGCCGGACTTGCTATGTCCAGCTGGGGCGTCTGCTTCCTGCCCGCCATCGCTCGCCTCACCACAGAGAAAAACCGCACCTCTGCCTTCAGCCTCATCTTCTCCGCAAGCATCGGCACAGGCATCCTTGGCGGCATCGTCTGCGGCTATCTCCGCTCCTGGCTTGAGTCACTCGGAATCACCACGCAGCCTGTCGAAGTCAAACGCCTCATTCTCCTCGCCGCCTGCGCCCTTGTCCTTATCGGATTGATCCCCGTATTCCGCCTGCAGATGCCCGCAGAGCAGCAAGAGGATCTCAAGCAAGACCAGAACCCGGATCTAGACAACGCACCGGCAGGCCTTCCCCCCGCGCGCCCCAATTGGCTGCGCCAGTGGTCCCTCTCTCCATTCCTCATGCGCTTCCTTCCCTCCATGGCGCTATGGTGCGCGATCCTCGCCGCCTTCACCCCCTTCGCCAACGTCTATCTCGCACGCGATCTGCATATTCCCATCGAACAGATCGGACTCATCTTCTCCACCGTCCAGATCGTGCAGTTCGCCATGGGCATCGCCACGCCCTTCGTCTTTCGCGTCCTCGGACTCGTGCGCGGCATCGTTGCCACGCAGATCGCCGCGGCGGTTGTGCTAGCTCTTCTCGCCGGAGCACGCAACGGGAAAGTCGCCATTGCTCTCTACCTGATCTTTTCCGCCGCCCAGTGGATGAGCGTACCCGGCCTCTACAACCTACTCATGAACGAAACGCCGGACAAGGAACGCAGCACCGCCGCCGCAATGACCCTCTTCTGCAACGCTCTCGCAGGATCAGCGGCAACCGCCGCCGCCGGCGTTCTCTTCACCCGCTTCGGATATCCGCCAGTGCTGCTCGGCATCGCCATCGCAGCCGTGGCCACCGCACTCTTCTTTCTGCTGCTCATATCGCCGCTGCAGCATCGGCCTTCAAAGAAAGATCCGGAAGCCGCATAGTTCCTATCACCCACACAGGAGAAACACGATGAAAAAGATCGTTGCCGCGTTGTTTACGGCACTGGCAGCGTCGTCCGCGCATGCCGCGGCATTGCAGCCAGGCGGAGTGCAACTGCTCTGCCATCGCACCGCCAATGAAGATCTGCCCGAAAACACGTTGGAGTCTCTGGAACAAGCCGCGCTGCTCGGCTGCAATGTCGTCGAAATCGACCTGCGCCGCACCTTCGATGGCAAGATCGTGCTCAACCACGATGGCATCCTCGAGCGCCTCACCGATGGCACCGGCGAGATCGGGACCAGCTACTACGGCGATCTCCAGATGCTCGACCTCGGCGCTTGGATGGCCCCACGCTTCGCCGGCCTGCACATTGCGCTTTTTGAAGATGCCCTGCGTCTTGCGCGCGAGTACGACATCCGCCTCGTCCTGGATATAAAAGACAAAGGCATCGGCCCCGATGTACTGCGCATCCTCGAGCGCGAAGGCATGCTGCAGCATGTGCAGTTCAACGGCGAGTGGGACGATGTGAAGAAGCTTTACCCGGCAGCAGTCGGCCCGGGCGAAGATACAGTCTGGGTGCGACCCGGCGTCTCTGCAGAGCAGGTCCGCGAGCATCACCGCCAGGGCAAGTCCGTTGTAGCCAACTTCTCCGCCAACGACCACGGCATGGATCTCGCCGGAATGAAAGCCGCGGTCGCAGCCGGTGTCGACGCGATCAACGTCGACTATCCTCGCCTCGGCGCCGATGCCGTCGGAAGGCCCGTCGAAGCCACGCTCCACTCTCTTATTCTCAAAGCCAGCACAGGGGACAGCCATGCTCGCGCAACCGCGATTCTTCAGCTCGCGCGCTATAGCGGCTTTCCCCTGCAACCGTACTTCGCGCAATGGCTGCTCGACGCCGACGATCCCATCTCCCGCGCTGCCGCCGAAGCGCTCGTAACCGCGCGTCCGCGAACTCCCGCATCCGTCTTCGACATAGCGCTGCACTCTACCAATCCGGATGCCCGTACCAACGCCGCATGGGCGCTGGGCATGCTCCAAGCCCCCGCAGCCACACTCGTAACGCTCCTCCACGACCGCGATCCAAAAGTGCTTCAAGCCACGCTTCTGTCGCTCGCGCGCATTTCAGACGCAATAGACTCCGAGACGCTCCTGCCGCTCCTCAACCACCCCGACTCGGATGTACGCGGCGCAGCCGCCCGCGCCCTCGCCAAACACCAGCCGCAGCTCGCCCTCAAAGCCATTCCCCCGCAGTTGCAGAAAGAAGTAGCCGTAGAGCGCGTCCTCTTCGACGAGCGCGCCAGACGAAAAGACCAGACCTTTACAAAGGCTGACATTGACGTCATCCAGAAGTCCTTCCGCTGCCAGATGGAGATGGTGCGAGCGCTCTCCAGCCTCCCCGGCGACACTGCCACACACGCACTGATCACACTGGCCCTTCGCCCCGACAAGGACTTCTCCGAATACAACGCTATCGTCTCCGGCTTTCAGCTTTGGGACCGCATCGCCTCCGACCCCGCGCCGTTCGTAGAGGCACTGGGATCAGCCAGCACCGAGTTGGCTGAGCGCGCTGAGTGGACCCTCACCAACGCCGGCCCGGCAGTGCTGCCCGCAGTACGCAAGGCGCTCGATAGCAGCAGGCCCACAGCCCGCACCCGCGCCATGCACATCCTCGCATTTCAAGGCGATCGTGGATCGATTGATAAGCTCAAATCCATACAAGCCGCCGGCGCCCCGGACGCAGATCTGGCAGCATGGGCTATCGCCAAGATCGAAAGCCTTCATCCCAGCCTGTGACACCGGCGGCCTGGCACAAGAGCCTTGGCACAAGAAAAGGGACGAAGCAGCGGTAAGCCGCTTCGTCCCTCGTGTGCTTCAGCAATCCTTCTCGCTACGGATTGAAGAAGCGAAGCAGCTTCTGCTCATCCTCCTTGCTCAAGTTCGCGCGCACCCGCATATGGCGCACAATGGTTCCAGAGATCCGTGGTGAAAATCCCTCGGGCGCGTTGTGGCAGCGAGAACAGTTCTGCTCAAAGACGCGCTGCCCGTCGTCATCGGACTGTTGCGGCTTGCTTGCCGTCTGTTTCTTGCCTGCCTTCGCCGTCGTCTGGGCTCCTGCCTGTTTTCCATCCTGATCCTGCGCATGCAGTGTCGCCAGCACAGGCGTGAAGATCGTCCCAAACATAAATACAGAGATTGCCAGATGCTTCTGCCTCATCACATCTTTCCTTTCCATGCCGGGAAGAGGAACCGGTACACGACGCCCGTCTCCCAGATGTTGCGGTCGCCTTGCGACGAAAACTGCCGCGCATAGCTCGTCAAAATGCGTATGCTGTGCGGCAGGTTGTAGTCCAGGCCGAAGTCGGCGCGCTGCGTATTCACCAGCGGCAGCCCATCGCTGAACAATGTGTCGCGCCGGAAGGTCTGTTGAATGCGGAAGACCGGTTCGATGCGTCCCACCCAACTGTTCAACCCGCCGAAGGCCTGCGTCCGATAATCCGCTTCCACCCAGTAGCCCTGCGCATGATGCCCGCGCGCAAACTCCGAGCGCAGCCGGAACGCCGTATTCGCCGGCTCCCACCACACATGCGCGCCGTAGAAGTTCTCATGGGTGCCTTGCAGCAGACGATTGTACGAGAGCCCAACTTCCAGCCGCTTCTCCGGCAGATAAAGACTAGCCTGACCGCCGGACGATCGCTGCGAGTTGAACTGCTGGTTGCCGCTTCTCGCCGAGAAGTACGCCTTGTAGTCGATCGAGTACGAGTGTCGCGCAATCGCATTGCCGCGTACCTCCCCGCCAACGCCCGTGCCTGTCGCCATCAACCCAAGATTCGCGATCAGCGGACCATCCTGAAAGTTGCCGATCCATATCGGAGACAGCCGTTCGTTGTACGTTCCGAACGGAAGCAGAAAGCTGCCGCCCACCACGGTCAGATGCGACGACGCCAGGTAATCGCCCTGCAGATACGTCAGGCCCGCGAAGTAGGAGTGATCGTATCCCGTAAGGCCGCCACCGCGCGGCGAAAAGCTCTCCAACAATGCCGCTCGCGACTCGAAGAGCCACTTCTGCCCCACGGGCACATCGATCAACGGCTCGATGATCGGCGTATATGTTGTATTGCCGCCATTGGTACTGGTAAGAAAACCTCCGCCACCAGAGATCAGAGGCGTGTCCTGTGCAGCGCCCGCGCGCGACACAGCAAGAAAAAGCACAGCCAGGCCGCAAACACGCAGATATCTGGCCAATACAGGGGCGAAACCGCTTTGCATCCAACGCAACATACGGTCACTCTAGCCACACCTTGCTGCGTCGTTGTCTTGCTCGCGTCTGCCTATTGTCATTTGAATGTCAACGCGTCTTTTTGCGTACCTTCTTCACCACTTCACTCATCCCGGCCACCCGATCGTGCCCTCTGCTATCTGGTGTCCCCTCAAGCCAATGACAATCCCGTGACCTCCGTGTGACAACTTGCCCCGTGCCCCTGACTACCTTCAGGGCAGGCTGCACTGCGCCTGATCTGCCCATACGGCAAGAGCTCGAACAAACCGCACGCCAGGACACGCCCGACTGTGAACACCGCATTCTCATTGCCCTCTCGCCCACGAACCACTCCGCTGACCGCCGTTCAGCGACCCCCTGTTCCGTTGACCGATGCCCAGCAGCTTCGCGAGGCTGTGCTGCTTTCCTTTCGCGACCCGCTGCCTCCGCAAACGCAGATGCTGCAGGGCCTCTCGCGCAGCCAGTGGAAGAATCTCCTCCACTGGCTCGACGTCAGTGGTCTCGCGCTCTATTTCCTCGACCGCATGGCAGCGCGCCATCGCCTGCACTGGCTTCCCGTGTGGGTTGAGGATCGCCTCAATGAGAACCTCGCCGACAACACACAGCGAACCCACGCCATGCAGGACGAATGCATCGCGATCCAACGCGAGTTTCAGAGCAAGCAGCTCTCCTACCTGCTCCTGAAAGGCTTCTCGCTCGCGCCATCCTCCGTGCCGCGTTCTGAACTTCGTTCTCAGCTCGACCTCGACTTCCTCATCGCTCCCGAAGACGCTGAATCCGCGCGCGCCATCCTTGAAAAGCGCGGCTACCTGCCGCACGCCGTCAGCGGCCGCAACTGGGAGTTCAAGACACCAGGAATGCCCTCGGGCTCACTTCGCGATCTTTACAAGGAGCAACCCTCCCGTTGCGTCGAGCTGCATCTCGAAGCCCCGGCAGGAGAGGCGGGCCCCCGCATCGCGAACGCGGAACGCCGCATCATCCATGGCTTCGAAATGCCCGTCCTCGCCTCCGTCGATCTTTTTCTCGGTCAAGCGGTCCATCTCTACAAACACATCAGCACCGGCTCTTTCCGCTGTTCGCATCTGCTCGAGTTCTACCGTCATGTGCGCGCCCGGCATGACAACACTCTCTTCTGGAAAGAGATCAGCCAGGCCACAGCCAACAACAGCCTCGCCCGTCTCTCCCTTGGCGTCGTCACCCTGCTCGCGGAACGCGTGCTTGGCCGCTTCGCTCCCGGTGCGCTCATCGCCTTCACCCGCAGCCTGAGCGTACCCGTGCAGCTCTGGGTTGCCCAGTACGCCTCGCGCTGCACCTACGCGGGCTTCCCCGGCAATAAGCTCCATCTTCTCCTGCAGCGCGAATTGGCTCAGGGCAACACTGTCGCGCAGTCCTCGATTCGCCGTTCCCTGTTGCCGCGCCGTCTTCCCCCGCCAATCTCTCATGCTGCTCCCAACGAGCCCGCGTCCATGCGTCTGCGCCGTTCCCTGCAGCAGTGGCGCTTTATCTTCTTGCGCCTTCGCTTCCATGCCATCGAAGGACTCCGCTACGCATGGGAGCTGCGTCGCTGGCAGCAATATCTTCGCCAGGTCTCGGCCCAAGATCGCGAGCCTCGGGTGACTCATGCACCTGCACTTGGCACACAGAACAAAGGAATGACAATTCTCTGACGGACCCATGACACCGCCGCTCCACGCCTTCTCTACCGTCAGAAAACGAAGGATCTATGATTCATTCTGCAGCTCGGAAACATGCACCTCTGGCACGCCTTGCGACTCTCGTGTTGCTGATCTCCGCGGCCTGCGCCTCAGCCGCCAACGGTCAGCTGGCTCCCCCATCCGCCTCGCCAACCGACCCCTCGGCGCTCTCGCAGGGCCCCGGGTCGGCTGCCAGTGCAAGTGATGACAGCTCATCCGCCAACGCTCCTGACCTCCTCGGTAGCAGCGGCCTCGGCAACAACGGCGCATTCTCAAGCCTCTCCAGCTCCGATCTGTCCAGCCCTTCCGCGAATACAACACTCTCCGCTCGCGCCATCATCAGCTTTCTAGAAGAGAATCCAGACGTCGTCGTTGAGATCAAAACTCTCGCCGCCGATCGCGTCCGCCAGCAGGGCGGCGACATCGACGAAAACGACATCTCCGACCAGGCGCTCTACGACCAGATCACCACCAACGCCGGCCTGCGTGCCAGCATCAGCACCTTTCTTCGCGCTCGCGGCTACGAGATCCAAGATGACTCCCCACTCCCGCAAGCCTCCGCGAACATGGGGGACCAGAACAGCTCCGCCGCGCAGGCGCAGGCCATGCAGGCTCGCAACGGCAACGCAAGCCTGCTTGATTCCTTGACAGCATCCGGAGACGCCGCGACACCCGCTCCTTCGCTGCCCCCCAGTTCTTCGAGCAACGGCGCCGCCCCTACCGGCAATAGAGAAGCCGCGAAACCAGCTCGGCCGTCCTCGCACAGCTCCACTGACGCCCCTCAGGTCCTGCGCCGGCAAGCCCCCTACAACCTGCGCTCCATGCGCGACCTCTACACCCAGATCCCCGACCAGACAGTCTCCCTCAAGCGTTTCGGATCCGACTTCTTCCTCGCCCGCAATCAGCGCGCCGGCGCGCTAGGCAGCTCCAGCACCTCGCTCGACGTGCCTCTCGGCCCCGACTACGTCCTCGGCCCCGGAGATACGCTCACCATCGAGCTCTGGGGCGGCACCACGCTCAGTCTCTCGCGCGCCATCGGCCGCGACGGCCGCATCCTTCTGCCCGACGCCGGTTCGCTTCAGGTCGCCGGCCTTCCCCTTGAGCGTGCGCAGACACTCATTGAAGGCGCTCTCAAATCCCAGTATCGCAACGCGCAAGTCGCCGTTACGGTAGCCCGCCTCCGCTCCGTCCGCGTCTACGTCGTCGGCGATGTGCAGCGCCCCGGCGGCTATGACATCAGCTCCCTCGCCACGCCGCTCAGCGCCCTCTATGCGGCCGGCGGACCCACCTCCGCAGGCTCGCTGCGCACCGTACGTCACATGCGCAATGAACAACTCGTCGAATCCATCGATCTCTACGAATTCTTTCTGCACGGCGTGCGCGCCAGCGCCATCCACCTTGAAAGTGGAGACACTCTGCTGGTCCCGCCTGCCGGCTCGCAGGTCGCGCTCTCCGGAGCCATTCGCCGCCCCGCGATCTACGAGCTCAAGCCTGGCGAAACCACGCTGGCCACACTCGTGAAGGACGCCGGCGGCCTGCTCCCCGCCGCATCCCTCGATCACGTCACCGTAGAGCGCATCGTTCCCGGCAGCGATCGCCAGACATTGACCCTCAACGCCGCGCCTTCTTCATCCACACCCGCCGCCAACGAAGCCGCGGGGCAGAGCCGCTTAGATACATTCGAGCTGAAAGACGGCGATCGCATCCACATCGATCCCGTTCTCCCCTACAGCGATCGCGCCGTCTATCTCGAAGGCCATGTCGCCCGCCCCGGCCGTGTTGCGTATCGCGATGGCATGCACCTGAGCGACCTGCTACACAGCTATCGCGATCTGCTTCCCGAGCCAGCCGCGCAGGGCGAAATCATTCGTCTTGCCCCGCCCGACCTGCACGCCGAAGCCATCGCCTTCAACCTTCCCGACGTCCTCATCGGCAATGGCGACATCGCGCTGCAGCCCTTCGACACCGTTCGCGTCCGCTCTCGCTATGAATCCGACGCGCCTCGCGTCACCGTCCAGGGCGAGGTGCTTCGTCCCGGTGCCTATCCGCTCTCCGAAGGCATGACCGCGGCCCAGCTCGTCCGCATCGCAGGCGGATTCAAACGCGACGCCCTGCGCGACCGTGCCGACCTCACCAGCTACGACGTTACGGGCGACAGGGCCACAGGGGGTAGCGCCGTGGCCGGCCGCCTTCAATCCATCGCCATCGGCGCCGCCGTAACCAACACCGACCCCTCTGCGGACGTTCCCCTCAAGCCCGGCGATATCCTCACGATCCATCAACTCACCGGATGGGAAAACGTCGGCGAATCCATCCGCGTGGAAGGCCAACTCCGCTATCCCGGCATCTACGGCTTCAAGGACGGCGAACATCTTAGCTCCGTCCTGCGCCGCGCCGGCGGCCTGTTGCCGACAGCGTATCCCATGGGCGCAATCCTGGTCCGTGACCAGGTACGCGAACTCGAAACCAAGAGCCGTGAAGAACTCATCCGTCAAATCCAGGCCAACTCCGCTGCCGCCCGCCTCTCGCCCAATCTAGGCTCGGGCGATGCCGGCGCGACCGTCCAGCTCGTCCAAGCCCAGCAGAATCAGATTCTCGCCGACCTCAAGAGCCATCCGCCCACCGGCCGCATGGTCATCCATATCACTGCGGACATCGACAGCTGGGCCAATACCACCGATGACATCGAGCTGCGCCGCGGCGACGTGCTCACCATCCCCAAGCAGCCCGGCTTCGTCCTCGTCACCGGCCAGGTCTACAACGCCACAGCCCTCACCTTCGAGCCAGGCAAAACCGCCGGCTGGTATCTGAGCCACGCCGGAGGCACCAACACCACCGCGAACCGCAAGGAAATCTTCATCATCCGCGCCAATGGCTCCGTCATCGGCCGCCACTCCACGCATTCGCTCGGTGAGGGCGTGCTCTCCACCAAGCTCAACCCCGGCGACGTCGTCGTTGTGCCGCAAAAGATCATTGGCAGCGGGCTCTTCTGGAAGAACCTGCTCACCACCGCGCAGCTCGCCTCCTCCATCGCCATCACGGCCGCCGTGGCCTCGATTTAACCGAAACGCAACTCGACTCAACCGAAAGCAGATCAGCCCAAAACGCTTTGAAAATGACGCAGCCAGATCACAACCCGAGCCAGACACAGCCAGAGCCGGCAATTCCAACCCCACTCTGGGTCTCTCGCGCCAATCAGCTCTGGGAGCGCCGCGCCCTGCTGGTCCGCGTTGCGGTCATCGCGCTGATCGTCTCGCTCATCATCGCCTTCACCATACCCAAGCGCTACAAAGCCGCCGCGCGCATCATGCCGCCGGAGCAGCAGGGTACTGGCGCCATGATGCTCGCCGCACTCGCTGGTCGCGGCGCCGGAGGCCTTGGCACCCTCGGCGCTCTTGCCGGTGACCTGATCGGCAGCCACTCCACAACCGCGCTCTTCACCGGCCTGCTGCATAGCGGAACCGTCAGCTCGCACCTCATCGATCGCTTCGATCTCCAGCACATCTACCACAAGCGCTACCGCATCGACACCGCCAAGCGCCTGGCCCGCAACACCACGATCACCGACGACAAAAAGAGCGGCATCATCACCATCGAAGTCGAAGATACCGACCCCGCCCGCGCTCGCGACCTCGCCCAGGCCTATCTCGACGAACTCAACAAGCTCGTCACCCTGACCAGCACCTCCGCCGCGCGCCGCGAGCGCATCTTCATCGAACAGCGCCTCGCCTCCGTCCAGAAAGATCTCGAAACGGCGCAGCTCGAACTGAGCGACTTCTCCAGCCGCAACACCACCATCGACATCAAGGAGCAGACCCGCGCCCTCGTCGATGTAGGTGCGCGCCTCCAGGCCGAACTTCTTGTCCAGCAGTCCGGCCTTCAGTCCCTGCGTCAGATCTATGGCGACGGCAACGTCCGCGTCCGCGAATCCGAAGCGCGCATCGCCGCTCTCGAACGTGAGCTCTCCAACATGGCCGGCTCCTCTGCACCCTCGGTTCCTTCCGCGTCGGCATCTTCCGTTGCAAGTGACCACGCCGGCCAGGTGAAATCGGCAGCGGCAAATTTCGACGTTTCCGATCTCTACCCCCACCTGCGCCAGCTCCCGCGCCTCGCCGTTCCCTACGCCGATCTCTACCGCCGCGTCAAAGTGCAGGAGACCGTCTTCGAGCTCCTCACCCAGCAGTACGAGATGTCCCGCATCGAAGAGGCCAAAGACATTCCCGTCGTCAGCGTTATCGACGCGCCCGGCCTGCCTGAAAAGAAGTCCTTTCCGCCCCGGCTTCTGCTCGCCCTTATCCTCACCATCCTGGCCACTGCCGCTGCCTGCCTGCTGATCCTTCTCCACAACGCATGGCTCGCAACCGACACAGCCGACCCCGCGAAGTCCCTCGCCACCGAAGTCCTGGCCACCCTTCGCAACCGGACTAATCTCCTGCTTCGTCGAGGTGCGGCATGAACCCGCGCCCATCCAGCAAGGCACGCATCAGTAACGCTCGCACCAACAAAGCCCGCACCACCGAATTGGCTCGAAGAACTCAACTCAAGGAGGCACTCGAGCCATGAAAATTATGCTCGCCGCCGCAGCCTTCTCCTCGGAGATGTCCGGAGTCCAGCGCCACGCCCTCAACGCCGTGCGCTGTCTCCTCACTCGTCCGGAAATATCTCTCGTCCACCTCGTCGTCGCGCCCTGGCAGCGCTCCCTTGTTCAGACCATGGCCCAGTCGTTCGGCTTCGAAGCCTGCGCTCGCCTCAGGATCCACCTCGCCGCCATGGACCGCACCCCCCTCGGCCGCAATCTCTGGTACTACCGCGGCCTTCCCGCGCTCGCCGCACAGCAGCATGCAGACCTCGTTCATCTCACCTATCCCGCTCCCTTGGACGCCTCGGCCTATGCCTGCCCGACGGTGGTAACCCTGCATGATCTCTACCCCTACGAAATCCCGGCCAACTTCGGTTTCCGCAAGGTGCTCTTCAATCGCATCATCCTGCAGCAGTGCCTCCGCAATGCCAGCGCCATCGCCTGCGTCTCCCAGATCACCACGGAGCGCCTGCGGCAATACGTCCCCCGCCAGCAGCACAAGGCCGTGCGCATCTACAACTGCGTCGAGCCCGGCAGCAACGGCCCAAAAAGCGATGGCCCCTCACAGTTAATTGGAGATCGCGGTCCAATTCTCGGCTGGCAGGCAAAGCCGTTTCTCCTCTGTGTCGCCCAGCACCGCCGCAATAAGAACATTCCGCTCCTCATTCGCACCTTCGCTCAACTCCTGCGCTCCCGACGCATCGACACCGAGATGAAGCTCCTCATCGTCGGCATCCCCGGGCCGGAAACGCAACGCATTCACCGCGCCATCACCCGCTTCCGGCTCGCCGAAAAAGTCGTCCTGCTCGACGGCCTGTCCGAAGCTGAGCTCGACTGGTGCTACACCCACTGCGAAGCCGTCGTCGCGCCCTCCAGCACCGAAGGCTTCGGCTTGCCCGTCGCCGAAGCCCTCCTCGCCGGCTGCCGCGTCGTCTGCTCCGATATTCCCGCCTTCCATGAAGTCGGCGACGGCCACGCCCGCTTCATCCCGCTCGATAGCCACACCGAGGAAGCCTTGGCGGCGGCGATCCCCGAAGCCCTCGCCGCACCGGCGCAGGCACCCGTCTCGCTCCCGCAGTTTTCAACCCAGGTATTGGGCGCGCAATATCTCGCCCTCTACCGCAAACTCCTCGCCTCAGCCCCCTCCGCCGCCGGAGTACAGACTGTCGCCCCGGAAAGGCTGCCCGGATGACCCACTCGTCTCAACACCAAACAGAAGACGCTGCAACAATATTGCTTCCAAAAGCAAACGTTCTCGACATCGAGATCGACGCTCTCGACATGACCGTCGCCCTTGAGCGCATCGGCCACCATCTCCGCACCGGCGAGAAAGGCTACATCTGCGTCGCCGGCGTCCACGGCGTCATGGAAGCGCAGGGCGACCCGGCTCTGCGCGCCGCTTACGCCGGCGCTGCTCTCACCGTGCCCGACGGCACACCGCTGGTCTGGGTCGGTCGCCTGCAGGGCAACTCCGCAATGGGCCGCGTCGCCGGCCCCGACCTCATGCTGCGCGTCTTCGCGGAACCGGCTTTCTCCACCGTCACCCATTTCCTCTATGGCGGCGACATCGGCGTCGTCGAAGAGTTGCGCACGCGGCTCCAGAGGCGCTTCCCCTCCGCGCGCATCGTTGGCATCTACACGCCACCCTTTCGCGACCTCACGCTTGGAGAAGAACACAACCTCATCGCCACCATCCGCGAGCTCAAGCCTCAGGTCATCTGGGTCGGCATCGGCTGTCCGCGCCAGGAGCTCTTCATGGCCCGCTATCTCCCGCTCTTCGAAACCACTCTTATCTTTGGCGTCGGTGCGGCCTTCGACTACCACACCGGCCGCATCCGCGACTCTGCCCAATGGGTCAAGACCGCCGGCCTGCAGTGGCTGCATCGCCTTATGCAAGACCCCAGGCGCCTCTGGCGCCGCTATCTCTTCAAGAACCCGGCCTTCGTCTGGAAGATCACCCTGCAGCTGCTCGGCCTGCGCCGCAGCCGCAAGGTCTCCCAGGCCTCGCCGTGCACACCATGCACCGCCATGCGACACGCCCCCGAGACCCAGCAACATCATGCTGACATTCGCATGACCCTCCCATGACAACTGCCGTCCGCCTCATGGCTACCGTGAAGAAGATGCTGAATACAACCCTAGGAGAACCGATGAAACTACGATCCAGGCTGCTGACGAAGTTGCCGCTGCTCAAATTCCCCCTTCTGCTCGCACTCGCCATAGCCTTCGTCTCCGCGCACGCCCAGGGCGCGCCGAAACGCATCGAAGTCACAGCCCACCGCTTCAACTTTTCACCCGCCGAGATCACTCTGAAGAAAGGCGAGCCCGTCGTCCTCGTTCTCAAGAGCACCGACGTCGCCCACGGCCTTCGCTTCCGCGATCTTCACGTTGAGCTCAACGTGCGCGCCGGCAGCTCCACCGAGGTCACCTTCACCCCCGACAAGACCGGCGACTTCACCGGCCACTGCTCCGTCTTCTGTGGCTCCGGACATGGATCGATGGCCCTCAAACTGCACGTCACCGAGTAGCCAGCCGCCAATCCCCCTGAAAAGAGAAGCAGCCATGCCGTGGACAAGAGACTCGAACACAATAGCCCGGATCGCGCTGGGGCTTGCAGCCTTCGCCCCCTTGGCAGGCTGCAAAGCCAGCGCTCCCGGCAAGTCCGAAACCCGCACCATAACCTTCGCCAAACATCACATCTTCGTCGGCAACAAGAACCAGAAGAATCCCCTGCCCAATAACGCGCAAACCCTCGTCGACGGCAAGGAAGCTTTCACCCACTATTGCGTCGCCTGCCACGGTCTCGATGGCCAGAACACCGGCGTTCCCTTTGCCGATCGCATGGCTCCGCCCGTTCCCTCGCTCGCATCGCCAGAAGTGCAGCAATACACCGATGGCCAGTTGAAATGGATCCTCGACAACGGCATCTGGCCCTCCGGCATGCCTGCCTCAAAAGGAACCCTCAGCGACGAAGAACTTTGGTCCATCGTCGTCTTCATCCGTCATCTTCCCCCCGCAGGCAGCCTCGGCGAACCGGAGATGTACACCCACTAAACTGCCCCCCTAAACCGCGCCGACCAACAAAGCGGACCAGATCGCAATGCGAGCCACGCAACACAACGCGCCCCACGCACCACAAGGCACCGGCATGGCCGTATTCGCCGGCGCCTTCTTCGCTCTGCGCATCGCCATCGTCCTCCTCTGCGCCCGTGTCCTTGGTCTTGAGCCCCGTACCGGCGCCATCCTCACCATCGTCGCCGGCATCGTCTTGTTCGCCCTGGTCTGCTTTCACTCCCTGGGCGCGCCCGACACAACCGGCGCACCGATATTGCCCACACGCGCTATCCTGCGCCTGCCCGCCATGCGTTGGGTGCTCCTCTTTCTACTCGTCTCCGGCCTCAGCTTCGCGTGGACCGGTTCTGTCGCCCCATCCGCATCCTTCGTCTATTGGTGCGCCCTCATCGTCGACGTCGCCACCGTCCTCCTCCTTCTGCGTGGCAACTCCTCAACCGAGACCGCACAGGCGCTCATGCGCGGCTTCCTCTACGGCTCCTGCGCCATCGCCATCCTGGCCTGGATAATGCCCATCCAATCCGATCTCCGCCTCGGCGATCCCGACTATCTCAACACCAACCAGATCGGCAACCTCTGCGCCTTCGCCCTCTTCTTCGCGCAATATCTCGAGCGCAGCAGCAGCCACAAGTGGACCCTCGCCAAAACCCTCCTCCTGCTCACTCTCGTCCGCAGTCTCAGCAAGACCACACTCGTCGCCTTCTTCCTCAGCCAGAGCTACCTCCTGCTCCGTGACAACTCCATAAGCCACCGGAAGAAAATATCGCTGACCCTCGGCGCGCTCGCCCTCGCGCTCGCCTTCTGGAGCCTCTTTGCGGCCTACTTCGACGTCTACACCAACGCCGGCAACCAGTCCGAGACTCTGACCGGCCGCACCGGCATCTGGGCTCTCGCTCTCGAGAGCGCACTCACCAAGCCCTGGCTCGGCAATGGCTTCGACGCCATGTGGAAAGTCATCCCGCCCCTCGGTATCGACCGCTTCGAGCCCCGCCACGCCGAGAACGAGCTGCTGCAGCAGTTCTACGCCTATGGCGTGGCCGGTATCGTTCTGCTCGCGGGAATCTACAGCGCGCTCTTCCGTAACTTCCGTCGGATTTCGGAGCGCCCGCAGCGCATCCTCCTCATCAGCCTCATGCTCTTCATCCTGGTGCGCGGCCTCGCTGAAGCCGAGCCCTTTGATCTCCTGCTGCCGCTATGGTCCATCGCCCTGTTCAGCGTCCTTGCCGCGCGTCCAAACAACGCTTTGGAGCCCGCGCCACACGCGCTGCAACCCGCAAATCCCGCAATTGTCACCTCAATGTAATTTTTCGACGCAGATCGCACTCTACTCTTCAGCCGAATCGTAATTTGGCTGACAATGAAAGACAGAGGCTTCCTCTATGGCTACTGATTCTTATCTGGCAGACGAACTCCCTGCATCCGTGCCCGCGCCCGAGATGGACGAAAGTCCCATCGCGGCCAGCCGCGGCACCATCCTCGTCGTCGAAGACGATCCCCGCCTGCAGAAGGTGCTCCGCCGCATCTTCGCCGACGAGCACTACACCGTCTTCGTCGCCGGCGATGGCCAGACCGCCCTCGATCTCTTCCGCAAAGAGCGTCCCGTCGCCGTCGTCCTCGACCTGATCCTCCCCCAGATCTCCGGCCGCGAACTCTGCCAGACCTTCAAGAGCCTCTCCAGTGAGACCTCCGTCATCATCCTCAGCGCCATCTCTGAGGTCATCGACAAAGTGCTTCTCCTCGAACTCGGCGCTGACGACTACGTCACCAAGCCCTTCAGCCCGCGCGAGCTCATGGCCCGCGTACAGGCCGCTATCCGCCGCCAGCACAAGCCCGTCGCCCCCGCCACCTTCCGCTTCGGCGATTGCGAGATCGACTTCAAGCGCATGAGCGCCTGGCGACTCGGCAAGCCCGTGATTCTCACCGCGCACGAGTTCAAGCTCCTCAAGTTCTTCATCGAAAACGCCGAGCACGTCCTCACCCGCGAGCTCTTGCTCAATGAAGTATGGGGGTATAACGTCTATCCCACGACGCGTACCGTGGACAACCAGATCCTCAAGCTGCGCCAGAAGCTAGAATCCGACCCGGCAAACCCGACGCATCTGCTCACTATCTACGGTGCAGGATACAAATTTGTCCCTTGATTCTCATCGTGACTCGGGCATCGATAGCGAAAGCCGCGGCTTCCGCACTCATCTGCTGCTGGTCCTGGCCATGGCCATGGTCATCGTCATCGTCACCGGCCTCTCGCTGCTGCTCATTCGCGATCGCCTGCGCTCCGACGTCACCCGCAACCTCTCCCAGGATCTAAGCCGCTCCGTCACCGCTTTTGAGGACATTCAGGCCGAACGCCTCGCCGCGCTCGATCGCGAAAACGCCCTGCTCGCCAATCTGCCCACCCTCAAAGCCCTCATGACCAGCCGCGACGACCTCACCATCCAGGATGGCGCCGTCGAATTCTGGAACATCGGCGGCAACGATCTCTTCGCTCTCGCCGATTCCAGCGGCCGCGTCGTCGCCGCCTACACCCGCGGCGCTCCCGCCGGCACAGCCATGCGGCAGGGTCTCGCCGCATTGCTCGCGGCGCCCGGCAAGCACTACCTCATCGACGGCAGCGCCCTCTACGCCTGCTCCCTGCGCCCGCTCTACTTCGGCACCGCCGAGAACGGTACCCTCCTCGGCTACGTCGTCAGCGGAGCCTCCATCGAGCGCACCGTCCGCCAGATCAGCCATCCCGCTGGCGTCGACGCCGCCTTCCTCAGCGATGGCCGCAGCCTCGCCGGCACGCTCGACCCCGCCGCGCTCGCCGGCCTCGCCGCGCAGCCTCTGCTGCTCGCCGGAACCCCCGCCAACCCAGCAACTATCCAGTCCGGCCCCACCCGCTACCTGGCCGCGACACAAGATCTCTCCAGGAGCGCGACCGCCTCACTCCAGCTCGTCGTCCTCAAGTCCTTCGCCCCCGCGGAGCAGTCTATCCGCCACATCGATCGCATGATCCTGAGCGTCGGCTTGCTCGCCCTGGTCTGCGGAGCCGCCCTCATGCTCACCCTCTCGCGCCTGCTCACCAGCCCCCTTGAAGAGCTCTCCCGCAGCGTGCGTGCCTTCGGTACCGGCGACGGCGAATACCGCATCCCCCGCTACGGCACTCGCGAAGTGCGCCAGCTCAGCGCCGCCTTCTCCGCCATGCGCCATGAGATTCAACAAGCCAACCGCGCCCTGCTCGAGTCCGAGCGCCTGGCCACCATCGGACGCATGGCCAGCTCTATCTCCCACGACTTCCGCCACTACCTCGCCTCCATCTACGCCAACGCCGAATTCCTCCTCGCCGGTCGCATCTCGGAAAAAGAGCGCGCCGAGATCTTCGATGAGATTCGCAATGCCGTCCTTGGCAGTACCGAGATGATCGAGTCCCTGCTCATCTTCAGCCGCACCGGGAACAGCGTCACCCGCTCGCTTGAGTCCATCCCCAGGCTCATCGAGCAAGCCATCACCCTGGTCCGCGTGCATCCGGATGGAGAAGGCGTGCGCATCGCCGCCCGCTGCCCGGATGCCAGTGAGCCCTTGGCGATGCGCGAAGCCGTAGCCAGCGTCGACGGCAAGCAGATCGAACGCGCCATCTTCAACCTCCTCCTCAACGCCTGCCAGGCCAAACGCACTGAGGGCCAATCCCCCCACGTCCTCGTCCGGCTGGAAGTCGACGAGCACTTCCTGATTCTCAACATCATCGACAACGGCGTCGGCGTCCCGGACAGCGTACGCAGCCGCCTCTTTGATCCATTCGTCAGCGAAGGCAAGCAGAAGGGCACCGGCCTCGGCCTGACTCTCGTCTCCTGCATCGCCGCTGAACATGGCGGCGCAGTTACCCTCCTCAGCAGCCGCCCTGGCGAAACCATCTTTCAGATGAAGATCGCCCGCAGCATCCCGGCAACATCAGCGGAATCCCACCCAACCGTAGAACGTATTGCCGAGTCCACACCCATAGAGCAGAGCGTCTCGCATGAAAGCCTGCATACTTAGCCCGGGCCAATCCAGCCCCGCAGGCGGCCGGCATCTGCCCGCCGTCTCGGCAGCCGTGCTGGCAACGCTCCTGTTCGTTTTGCCCCCGCTGAGGGCGCAGGACAAGACGCCGGACCCGTCGCAGCCCGACCTAGCCCAGCAGGTCCAGGCTCTCTCCGAAACACTCTCCCGAACACAAAACCAGCTCGAACAATCTCAGCGCGAGTTGAATGAACTGCGCAACCAGCTCTCTGCCCTGAAGCTGCAACTCGCCGCCCACCCGCCCAGCTCATCCACCACGCCACCGGCCACCGCCGAGGCTACTCCGGCAACCCCATCCCCCAGTTCATCCTCTACAGCCGCCGCCATCGACGACCTACGCGAGCGCCAGGCCCTCCAGGAGTCGCAGATCGCCACCCACGAGCAGTCCAAAGTTGAGAGCGACTCTAAGTATCCCGTCAAAGTCACCGGCCTGCTTCTCTTCAACGGCTTCGTCAATACCAGAGCCGTCAATCTAGCCGCCACGCCCACCGTAGCCACCGGCGGCAGCGGCAGCACCGGAGCCACCATCCGCCAGACCATCCTCGGCTTCGACGCACGCGGCCCGCACCTCTTTGGCGCCCAGAGCTTCGCCGATCTCCGCGTCGATTTCGCCGGCACCACTTCGAGCAGCCAAACCAGCGGCTTTGCCGGCCCCTACAGCAACAGCTACGCACTCCTCCGCCTGCGCACCGCACACGCTATTCTCGACTGGCGGCACACGCAAGCCTTCTTCTCCCTCGACCGCCCGTTGATCAGCCCCGACACGCCCGCCTCGCTCGCCGCCGTCGCCGAACCCGCACTCGCCTGGTCCGGCAACCTCTGGACATGGAATCCGCAAGTCGGCGTGACGCACGACTTCGATCTCTCCGGCCAAACCGGCCTCCGCGCCCAGGCCGCCTTGATCGACGTGGCAGACGCTCCCTTCACCCCGCTGCTCAACACATCGACCGTCGCCAGCACTGCGGAACAAAGCCGCTGGCCGGGCGTCGAATCCCGCATCGCACTCTTCCGCGACAACTCCAACTCCACCGAAACCGACAACCACTTCGGCATCGGCGGCTACGTCTCCCCCCATCGCTTGACCCCGGGCCACGGCTACGACGCATGGGCAGCCTCGCTTGACGCCAACCTTCACCTCGCTCCGCATCTGGAGTGGACCGCCAGCGCCTACCGCGGACTCGCCCTCGGCGGCCTCGGGGGCGGCGTCTACAAAGACATCGCCTATTACGCCGATCCCGACGGCCATTACTACTGGCGTGCCCTCGACGACGTAGGCGGCTGGACCCAGCTCAAAGAGCGCCTCTCCAGCCGCCTCGAATTCAACGAGGCCTTCGGCACTGACCAGATCTTCGCCGGGGAACTGCGGCCCTATTTCGCCACCGGCGCCACGTACCAGAACCTCGCCGCGGCACGCACCTGGACCGGCAACTTTATCTACCGCCCCAGTGCCTATCTGCTCTTTTCCTTGGAATACCGGCGTCTGCAAAGCGTCCCGGTCAACGGCGCCGCCTTCGACGCCAATGTATTCGGCCTCGCCGCTGGATATAAATTTTGAGACAAGTTCTGATACAAGTCTTAGTGAGACCTATGCACGCCATCCAACGGCTAGCCTGCGCCGTCTCCATGCTCGCCCTCTGCGCCGCCGCCCAGCAACCCGCTGCGCCGCCTCAGAGCGCCTCTCAATCCGGCTCTGAAAACGCCGAGCTTCGCCTGCGCCTCGAGTGGCCGCACGCAGCAAAACACCACTCCGTCCCCGCCGTCCTGTGGCTGGAACCCCTGCCCGGCACCGACGCCGCGGCATTCACGCCCCGCGGCCACTACACACTCCTGCAGAAGAACCGCATGTTCATCCCCCACCTGCAGGTCGTCCCCGTAGGCACCGCCGTCGCCTTCCCCAACGCCGACCCGTTCTTTCACAACGTCTTCTCGCTCTTCGACGGCAAGCGCTTCGACCTCGGACTCTACGAAGCCGGTTCCACCAAGTCCGTCACCTTCTCCCGCGAAGGCGTCTCCTACATCTTCTGCAATATTCATCCCGAGATGAGTGCCGTCGTCCTCGCACTGTCGACGCCGCTCTACGCCATCGCCGACAGTGGGAATGCCTTCACCCTCGCAGACGTCCCATCCGGCAGCTACAAGCTCCACATCTGGATCGAAGGCGCCCCGCTCGCCTGGCTCGACAGCCTCAACCGCACCATCCACGTCTCCGGCCGCAGCCTCGACCTCGGCACAGTCACCGTATCCGTCGCCGCGCAGCAGACCCAGCAGCACGCCAACAAATTTGGCAAGCCATACCCGCCCGAGAGCAGCTCTCCCTACTAAGCACAGCTCTCCCCGCCAAAGCGCCGTAAGGGAAAATGTCTCTCCGGCACGACCATGGGTGCCACACCTTAGTCGCGGTGAAACCGCGACTAAGGTGGAAGGCACAGCTCTAAACCAGCCGTGGTTTAAACCCAGTCAGTCTAAGGCTTCTCCACCGGCACCACCGGCAGGCTGATGTAACTCGCCTGACCCATCGCATGCCAGACCCGCTCCGTAGCCTTCTGGTAATCCTCCGGCTTGGCCTCGAAGATATTCGGCACAAACTTCTGCGGATTCCGGTCATATAGCGGGAAGAGCGTCGACTGCACCTGCACCATGATCCGGTGCCCGGGCAGGAACGTGTGATTCACCATCGGCAGCCCAAAGACATACGGCAACGGCTCATCCGCCTTGATCGCCTCCGGATGCTCAAAGCTCGTCCGATACCGTCCCCGGAAGATATCCGTCGCAATCGGCAGTTCATACCCGCTGAAATCCGTCATCCCCATCGACGGCGGCACTCCCTTATTCGGCTGCACATCGATCAGCTTCACCACCCAGTCTGAATCCGTCCCGCTCGTCGAAGCCAACAGGTGCACCATCGGCTCGCCTGAGAGCTTCATCGCTTCCTTCAGCGGCTCCGTTTCATACGTCAGCACATCCGGACGCCCATCCACAAAGCGCTGATCCGTCACCAGCCACGTCCGCCATCCCGTCCCATCCGCCGGATCCACAGGCCGTGGCCGGTACGGCACCGGCTTCGCAGGATCAGACACATACTCGTCATATTTCGCATTTGCATCCGCGGGCGAATTGAATGACAAACCACCCTTCGCCGTGAGATACAGCGGCCGCGACTTCACCGGGCAACCCTCCTCGCAACTAGCCGGAAAGACCTTCGGCTTCTCCCAGTGATCTTCACCCGTGTTGTAGATCCAGACCGAAGGCGTATCCGCCGCCGGAGCCCCCGGCTTCAGATACTGATTGAAAAACGGCAGCAGTACATCGCGCCGCCACTGCGCCGTCGTATCCGTCGCCCACGTCAGCGGTCCCAGCGCCCGTCCCTCGCGATTGATCTGGCTATGAAACCACGGCCCCATCACCAGGTGATTCATCGCATCCGGCGTGCCAGCCGCCTTCAGCGTGCGATAGCTGTGAATTGTGCCCCACATATCCTCCTGGTCCCACAATCCCTGCTCCCACATCGTAGGAACCGTCAGAGGCTGCTTCGCAATCAACTTGTCCAGAGCTTGGCTCTGCCAGTAGCCGTCATACGCCGGATGATCCACCATCACCCGCCAGAAAGGCAGCGTCTCCATCCCTTCCGCCTTCGCAAACGCGTCCGCCGACCCCGCATGAAGAAAGTTCGTATAGTCGTCCTTTCCCTCGCGTGGCACATGGACACCCTCGCCACGCTTCGAGGTCTGCCCCAGCACATAGTCGATATTCGGCTGCCGGAAGGCTCCATAGTGGAACCAGTCATCGCCCATCCAACCATCCACCATCGGACTCTCCGGTGCAGCCACCTTCAGCGCCGGATGCGGATGCAACAGCGCCATCACCACAGTGAATCCCTCGTAGCTCGACCCGATCATGCCCACGCGCCCATTCGACTCCGGCACATTCTTCACCAGCCAGTCAATCGTGTCATAGGCATCCGTCGTATCATCGGCCCCGCTCGGGTTATATCCCGAGTTCGCGGGCGGCGGTGTCATCAGGTACACGCCCTCCGAACCATACTTGCCGCGCACATCCTGGTAGACGCGGATATACCCGGCCTCCACAAAGATCTCATCGCTCATCGGCAGCGCCTCGATCATCTTCCCGCTCTTCGACCGGGCGGCACGCGCCGCCGCGTTGTAGCAAGTCCGCGTCAACAGGATAGGAAGATCATGCCCGCCCCTGGGAATCACGATCACCGTGTAGAGCTTCGTCCCATCGCGCATGGGAATCATCTCCACACGTTTGACAAAGTCAGTCGCCTGCTCAGGCGCCTTGAAATCCTTCGGCAGATCATCCGCAGGCAGACTCTTCTGGGCAATTGCAGACGTGGCAAGCACGCCAAGGCATACAGCAGCAAAAAAACGGCTCGTTCGAGACAAATGTAGGGTCATGGGCTCTCACATCTAAGGCATCCTCGAGCGAGGAAGAGCAGCCTGATCTAGGGATGGCCCTAGCCTATCATCCGAGATCGGGGTACTGACTTGGACCTGCTGCCCCGTTTCCCGCAGACTTGTCATCCTGAGCGCAGCGAAAGGACCCACATCACTCCAACGTCGCGCGCGGCGCGGACCCGGAGGGAGCAGGAGCCTTTAGGCTCCTGAATTACAGGCGTAGAAGCCAGCCAACGAGGGGCCTCGATGGCCCCGAGCTATCACCGCGAATATCCCCGCCACAAATACTCCAGCGCCTCCGGCAGCGTCTGCGCCCGCGTAGCCCGGTCCACATGCAACGCATTCTCCGCAAAGACAAACTGGTAGTGGTATCCCTTCGCCGCCAGCGCCGCGGCCATCTTCTCATTCGCCAGCACCCAGTCATGCATCCCATCCCGCATCACATTGGGATTGAGCAGATCCTTGTCGCCCACTTCCATCCACAGCCGTATCGGCTTCACCGCCGTCCCCGGCACCAGATGCTCGTGGAACTCCCACGCCCCATGCGGCGTCTTCGCGTCCGGCGGCCACTGCTGATTGATATACGTCCCCGAATACGTCAGCACCCGGTGGTACCACTCCGGGTGATACCACGCCATGATCAGCGCACACGACCCGCCCGAGCTCCCACCCATCGTCGCCCGGCCCTCAGGATCATGCGTCAGCTTCACATGCGCCTCAGCTTCCACGCGCGGCAGCACCTCAGCCTCCACCCACTCCGCATACTTGCCGGACATTGTGTCGTACTCGAGGCCCCGCTCGCTGCCCTGCGCGTCCCCACTCCCATTGCCAATCGAGATCGCCACCATCGCCGGCACCTTCTTCTCGGCAATCAGGTTATCCAGCATCGTAAACAGCAGCCGGTCCGGACCATCCGCGCCCACAATGAACGGCGCAGCCGTCCCCGCCACATACTGCTTCGGCACATACACCGTCACCTTGCGCATATACGGAGCAGGATGGCTCGTCGTCACCACCAGCTTCGCAGGATCGTTCGGATCAGGCGTCCCCAGCGGCCCCGGATCACGCGCAATCCCCGGATAAAACTTGCTCTCCGCCGAGCTCATCGTGAACCCGATCACCGTTCCCTGCGGCACATCCGCATGAACCACCGATTCAGGCGCAGCCGTATGCGTAGGCCCAAGAATAAAGTTCCCATCCTTGTCCGCCGGAGCATTTGCCCCATCCGGCAGCTCCGCAGCCTGCACATAGCCAGCCGTATGCGGATCACGCGCCGGCGGCGTCGGCCTCGCAGGCGGCTGTGGCGCCAGCTTCACTGACGGAGCATCCTGAGCCTCACACGCCATCCCAACCGCAATCCATCCATACGCAACACAACCACTCGCAAAACAAAACAACAGAAAACGCCGCATCCACCCACCTCCACCGCACAAGCATCTTACCCGCACAGCCCGCCCAACCAGCCCAGTCTCTTTCTCTGGAATCGATCCCCCACCTGCACGTATAGTCAAACTCAGTTCCTTGTCCGCCCATCCTTCTAATCCAGAGAGACTTATGCAGACACCCACCCGTTCCATCTCTCGTCGCTCCTGCCTGACACTCGTCCTGTCGCTTGCCCTGCCCCTCGCGACACAAGCCCAGACCGCTCCCGCCGCATCCAGCCCGGCATCCGGTTACGACCCGCGCATCACCTTCGCGCCGCTCACCTTGCCCGAGCCCGTCAACGCCTATCGATCCTCCAACGGCGCACCCGGTCCCAGCTACTGGCAAAATGAAGCCGACTACGAGCTCCACGCCACACTCGACACCGCGAAGAAAGAGCTGCGCGCCACCGAGATCATCACCTACACCAACTTGAGCCCCGACACCCTGCCCAGCCTCTGGATCCAGCTCGAACAAAACCTCTATCGCAAGGACTCGCGCGGCCAGGCTCTCTTCGGCGGCCTCATGCGCCGCATGTCGCACGCCGCCCCCGGCGCCGTCACCAACACCGACGGTTTCGTCTTCGACTCAGTCGAGATTGAGTCCGGCAAGCACACCGCCAAAGCGGACTATCTCGTCAATGACACCCGTATGCAGATCCGCTTGGCCGAGCCGCTCAAACCCAAAGGCGGCCAGCTCAAGATCCACATCCAGTACCACTACCAGATCCCCGGCGTCTGGGGCGGCCGCACCTCATGGGGTATGTCCAAGCAAGGCGAGATCTACGACATGGCGCAGTGGTATCCGCGCATGGCGGTCTATGACGATCTTCGCGGCTGGGACACCCTCCCCTACATCGGCAGCGAGTTTTATCTCGAGTACGGTAACTTCGACTACTACCTCACCGTCCCCTCGCAGATGATCGTCGCCGGCTCCGGCGAGCTCGTGAACCCCAAAGACGTCCTCACCCCCACCGAGATCGCCCGCCTAGCCGAAGCTCGCCAAAGCGACAAGACCGTCTACATCCGCAAACCCGAAGAAGTCACAGATCCCGCTAGCCGCCCCAAACAAGACGGCGCCCTCACCTGGCACTTCCGCATGGAACACACCCGCGACGTCTCCTGGACTGCCTCGCCCGTCTTCGTCTGGGACGCCGCTCGCATGAACCTCCCCGAAGGCAAGACCTCCCTCGCCATGAGCGTCTACCCGCCCGAAAGTGTTGGCCCCAACAAGTGGGATAAGTCCACCGAGTATGTCAAAGACACTGTCGAGCACTTCTCTAAACAGTGGTTCCCCTACCCTTGGCCCACCGCCATCAGCGTCGCCGGCTTCTCCACCGGCATGGAGTACCCAGGCATCGTCTTCGACGGCATCGACGATAAAGACGCTTTCCTCTTCTGGGTCACCGCGCATGAGATCGGCCACGACTGGTTCCCCATGATCGTCGGCTCCAATGAGCGCCGCCACGCCTTCATGGACGAGGGCTTCAACACCTTCATCGACATTCAGGAATCCGCCGACTACGCCGGTGGCAAGTACGGTCCCAAGCGCGACTCCGAATATTCTGCCGGCGGCGAGCCGCCCGACACCATCCTCAAAGTCCTCGACAACCCCGAAGCCCCCAACGTCATGGCCCGCGCCGACGCCTATCCCTTCCAGCTCGGCCATCCCGTCAGCTACTTCAAAGGCGCCTACGGCATGGTCCTCCTGCGCGAGCAGATCCTCGGGTCCGAACGCTTCGACTACGCCTTCCGCAAGTACATTCGCGACTGGGCCTTCAAACACCCATCCCCCTCCGACTTCTTCCGCGAAATGGAAAGCGAAGGCGGCGAAGATCTCACCTGGTTCTGGCGCGGCTGGTACCTCGAAAACTGGAAGTACGACGTAGCCGTCGACAAGATCGAAAACAAGCCCGAAGGCGGCGCCATCACCCTGAGTAACCGCGGCCAGCTCGTCCTGCCCACCACAGTAGAAGCCACATTCCAGGACGGCACCAAGGCCCGCACCAAACTGCCCGTAGAAACCTGGCTCTCCAGAGGCACCTACACCTGGACCCCCGAAAGCAAATCCCCAATCGCTTCCGTCGTAGTCGACCCAGACCACCAGCTCCCCGACGACGACCGCACCAACAACACGAAAAAAGCCGACTGACCCATCCGCAGTTCCTTTGGTGTTGTCCTTGCTTTTCTTGCTGTCATTCCCCTTAGGGGAATCTGCCCTTGCCTGACCTTCCTGGTCTCACCTGAGACCGGGAAAGCCATTTCGCACGTTTTCCGACCTCTCCCAGCCAACCGTGCTTTATATTCGTCTGGTCAAGCCATCAGCCCAAAAGCCATCCAGCCTGAAAATAGATGCCGCCATCCGAGGTCCGCATGAACACCCGCATATTCCCCGCCCTTATCCTGTTCTCGGCGCTCGCCGCCATCGCCCCGGCGCAATCCACCACCGGCCTCAAATACCAACTCCCGCCCGAGCTCATGGTCAAACTCATCGACGCCGCACCCACCCCGACCATCAGTCTCTCGCCCGTCCACGCCACCGGGCCGCGACGCATCCTTATCGAGCAAAGCTCGTCCCTGCCCACCCTCGCCGACCTCGCCGAGCCCGAGCTGCGCCTCGCCGGTCTGCGCTTCAACCCTAAAGTCGGAGCTCCCAGCCGCACCCGCTACTTCGTCTCCCTCAAACTCCAGGAACTTCCCACCTTCGGCGAAAAAGGCCCAGAAACCGCCATCACCGGCCTCCCCGCCAAGCCGCACGTCCTCTACACGCAGTGGTCGCCCGACGCCCGTCACATCGCCTTCGTCAACCAGGAGCCTACCGGCCTGACCCTCTGGATCGTGGATGTAGCCCGCGCTCACGCCGCCCCTATCCCCGGCGTCCGCGTCAACGCGGTCCTTTCCACCCAGATCTACACCCTCGCCGGCATCTCCGAATCTTCACCCCTTTCCTGGCTGAACGACTCTTCTCTCGCCGTTCTTTCCATCCCCGCCGATCGAGGCCCTGAGCCCAAGGCTTCCCAGGTCCCCGCCGGTCCTACAGTTGAGGAAAATCTGGGCAAAGCTACCCCGGCTCCCACCTACGAAGATCTCCTCAAGAATCCCTACGACGAACAGGTCTTTGCCTGGAATGCCACAGCCCAGATCCTAGAAGTGAAACTCGCCGGTACGCTTAAGAAAATCGGCAAGCCAGGTCTCTTTTCGAGCCTCGCATCCTCCCCGGACGGTAAATACCTCCTCGCCGAGGAGCTGCACACCCCCTTCAGCTACCACCAGACCTGGGAGCGCTTCCCGACTCGCCGCACCGTCTATACCGTCGCCAGCGGCGACGCCAAGCTCCTCGACGACGCTCCGCTCATCGACAACCTGCCCATCGACCGCGACGCCGTCGAGCCCGGCCCCCGTGAATTCGGCTGGCGTACCGATCAGCCCGCCACCGTCTACTTCGTCAAGGCAGCCGACGGCGGCGATCCCAAGAAAGAATCCGCCGTCCGCGACCGCATCTACACCCTTGAAGCCCCCTTCACCACCCCCGTCGACCAAGCCAAACCCATCGCCGACCTCGCCCTGCGCTTCCGCGGCATCGAGTGGGGCAACGACCACCTCGCCGTCGCCACCGAGCTGCGCTGGAAAGACCGCCGCCTGGTCCTGGCCGCCATCGATCCCGCCACGTCCAGCGTAACCACGCTCTACGAGGGCTCCATGCAGGACCGGTACCACAACCCCGGCACTCCCATGCTCGAGCGCAACGGCCAGGGCCAGCTCGTCCTGCAAACCACCCCGGACGGCCAGGGCATCTACTTCTCCGGACAGGGAGCCTCGCCCAAAGGCGATGAGCCCTTCGTCGCCATCATGCCCATCAAAGGCGAAAAGCCTGCCGAAACCCGCATCTGGCAGTCCCAGCCACCCTTCTTCGAAACCGCAACCGCTGTCCTGCCCTCTGCCAGCGGCGTCCGCATCCTCGCCCGCCGCGAATCCGTAGAGCAGAGCCCCAACTACTTCCTCACCGGCCCCATCGCCGCCACGCAATCTCCCGCTCAAACCCAATGGACCGCCGTCACCAGCTTTCCCAACCCCTATGCCGGCATACCCATGCCCTCGCATCAGCTCCTGAAATACAAGCGCGCCGACGGTGTCGACCTCACCGCCGACCTCTATCTCCCTGCCGGTTACGACAAGTCCAAAGGTCCGCTGCCCACGCTCATGGAAGCCTACCCGGCCGAATTCAAATCCCGCGCCGCGGCCAGCCAGGTCACCGGGTCGCCCTATGAATTCACCCGCATCGGCTGGGGCTCGCCTGTCTTCTTCACCATGACCGGCTACGCCGTCCTCGCCAACGCCGCCATCCCAATCATCGGCGAGGGCGACAAGGAGCCCAACGACACCTACACCGAGCAGCTCGTCGACGGAGCCAAAGCCGGCATCGATGCCGGTGTCGAGACCGGTTCCGTCGACCGCACCCGCGTCGCCGTCATGGGCCATTCCTACGGCGCCTTCATGACCGCCAACCTACTCGCACACTCCGACCTCTTCCGCGCCGGCATCGCCCGCTCTGGCGCCTACAACCGCTCCCTCACTCCCTACGGCTTCCAGAACGAAGAGCGCACGTACTGGCAGGCGCCCGAGATCTACTTCAAGATGAGCCCGTTCTCTTACGCCGACAAGATCAAGACCCCCATCCTGCTCTTTCACGGCGAGGCCGACAACAACACCGGCACCTTCCCCATCCAGAGCGAGCGCTTCTTCGCCGCCCTCAAAGGCCAGGGAGCCACCGTCCGCTTCGTCCTGCTCCCCTATGAATCCCACGCTTACCAGGGCCGCGAAAACGTCCTGCACATGCTCTGGGAGATGGAGCGCTGGCTCGATACCTATGTCAAACCTGCAAAGCAGTGAAGCCTGTACCGTCCTGACACACGCGTCAGGCCGAAAAAGTCGATCAACCTGCTCTGCCGGCTTCCCAAACGGGAGCCGGCATTCTTTTCCTTTTTAATTTCATCCAGTTCCCGTCCGCATTCATCTGGTATTGAACTTCCATTCGCATTGCCCTAACAAAACACTGTTCTTTTGAAAGAATGGTGCAGTATTGTTCAGGTACACCATCCGTACGTAACGGACGGCTGCCGCAGGCCTGTGCACGCCCCCACGCATCAGGATTCCGATTCGGCGTTCCACAAGGTCTTCCCGGCAGCTTCTGCACCCTCAACTCAAGCGCACGTAACAGAGAGGCAGAAACTACCAAATGCATAACCCTTTGAGTTTCTTTGCAAGTTGTTCCAGGCCAGCAGCACGCAACCAGCATCCCTTCTCCCGATTCTTCAAAGCCGTCACCCTCTTATTTCTTCTTTCCCTTGCCGTCTTCTCCGCCCACGCGCAATCCACTCAGGGCTCCATCCTCGGCACCGTCAAGGACTCCAGCGGCGCTCTGGTCCCGGGCGCCACCATTACCCTCACCAACACCGACACAGGCATCATCCGCACCGCGAAATCCAGCTCCAGCGGCGACTTCGAGTTCCTCGACGCCGTTCCCGCCCGCTACGACCTCGAAGCCTCCGTTGCCGGCTTTGAATCCTGGAAGATCTCCGGCGTCCAGCTCGCCGCCCGCCAGCAGCTGCGCGTCGATCCCGCACTGACTGTCGGCGCCGTCCAGCAGACTGTCCAGATCTCCGGCGACAACGCCAGCGCCATCGAGACCGAAACCCCTTCCATCAACGCCGTCTACAGCGCCGACGATGCTGTCAACCTGCCCACCAACTCCCGTGCAGGCTCCAGCGGCACCAGCGGCCTCAGCCTCATCGGCACCCTCCCCGGCGTCCAGACCGACGGCTCGGGCACCTCGACAACCTACTCGCTGCAGGGCGCGCTGCCCTATCAGACCCAGGTTTCCGTAGACGGCATCACTATCCAGAGCGCCACCGGCAACAGCCCCATCGCCGACGCCTTTCCTTCCACCGACGCCGTCTCCGAGATTCGCGCCGACGGCGTACTGAACAATGCAGAGTTCGGCGACCCTGGCTCAGTCAACATCACCAGCAAAGGCGGCTCCAACAAGGTCCACGGATCCACCTACTGGTATCACCAGAATCAGGACTTCGACGCCATCCAATACGGCGCTTCCACCAAGCCGCACAAGGTCGGCAACACCTTCGGCGCCCGCTTCTCCGGCCCCGTAGTCCTGCCCAGAATCTACAACGGCCACGACAAGCTCTTCATCTACGGCGGCTATGAAGGCTATCGCTTTCCACAGCAGGCCCCGGAGCAGTACGTCGTGCCCACCTCAGCCATGAAGTCCGGCGACTTCTCCAACTACAGCTCCCCCGGCTTCACCGGTCTCAATAACCCCTACACCGGCGGCAGCTACGGCACCATCCTACCCGGCATCAACACCGCTGCACAGGCCTTTCTGCCGTTCTTTCCCGATCCCAACCATGCGGCCACTACCTCCGGCGGCGCCACTGTCCCAACGACCTCCTACGTCAACGGCGAAAGCCCCAACTACTACGTAAACTCAGACACCAGCCAGCACTCCGACCAGTTCGACATCCGCCCCGACAAGTACTTCGGTTCTAACCAGAAATTCCTCCTCTGGGGGCGCTACTCGTACAAGAACTTTCCGGCCAACTCCATCGAACCGCTCGGCGTGCCATCCTCGCAGAACACCAATACCAATAACGGCCTCACCACCAGCTTCAACTGGACCATGAAGCCGAACCTGATCAACGAATTCCGCTTCGGCTTCACCCTTCAGAAGACCGGTGCGAGCAACGCCTTCGACGGCAAGTCCTTTACCCAGGGTCTCGGCTTGCAGGGTCTGCAGAATCTCTTCTACAACGGCATCCCTGAGCTGGACTTCTCCAACCTCACCAGCCTCACCGCCGACCGCCTCACCTCGATCACCCAATCTAAGACCTACGTCTACACCGATTCCGTAACCTGGCTCAAGGGTCACCACAACTTCAAGTTCGGCCTCGACATCCGTTCGCTCGAAGCCTTGACCCCGCTCGGCTTCAACGGCTCCGACAACTACGGCACCTTCGGATACTCCAACGCCGGCGGCGGCGTAGGCCAGTACACCGGCGTCGACTTCGCCGACTTCCTTCTCGGCATTCCCAACAACACCTTCTACGACGTCGTCCAGCAGGACAACGACGGTAAATCCATCCATTACCACTTCTTCGCCCAGGATGAATGGAAGGCTACCGATCGCCTGACACTCTCTTACGGCGTACGCTACGAGTACCACCCTGGCTACTACGATCCCCACGGCGACATCGGCAACTTCGATCCCAGCCTACCCCTCGCCGGCCGCTCCATCTACCCCGATGGCAAGCAGAGCCTGCTCGCCCAGGACTTCCTCGCCAGCGCCAACGCCTGCGATCCCGACGGCATCACCAACAGCAACAGCTCCGTCGTCAACGGCGCTCCCTGCATGCCCGTTCTCAGCAACAGCGCAGCCGGCTTCCCGTCAGGCCTGAAGAAAGTGCCGCACCTACGCTTCATGCCTCGCTTCGGCTTCGCCTACCGTCCCACCGCCGATGGCAAGACCGTCGTCCGCGGCGGCTTCGGCATCTACAACATCACCATCCTCGGTTCCACCTTCTACTCCCTCACCGGAACCCTGCAGGCTTCCACTTCGGCCTACATCAACACCTACAACCCCGCGACGCACGCCATCGGTTACCAGTGGCCGGCGATCTATTCTGGTTCCAACGCCAACGGCTGCTCCACTTGCTACGGCACCAGCTACTTCGGCACCGCCAACAGCACCCAATGGAAAGATCCCTACACCGAGCAGTGGTCGCTCAGCGTCGATCACGACTTCGGCGGCGGCTACGCGGCGCGCGTCTCCTACATCGGCTCTGAGACGCACCAGTTGGAGTGGGCTCCGGACGAAAATACCCTGCCCTTCTCTGACACCACCTCGGCCTACAATCAGCCCTTCAGCGCGCGCCTCTTCCCCAACTGGGGCCGCATCAACACCCGCGCCACCGGCGCCAACGAGAGCTACCACTCCCTGCAGCTCGACGCCAGCCACCGCTTCCAGCATGGCCTGCAGTTCGACTCCGCCTTCACCTGGGCCAAGGCTCTGGCCGATAACCAGGGTCCCGACAATACCTCCTTCGCCGGCGAAACCGGCGGCGCTCGTTCCAGCTCCATCCTCGATCGCGGGGCGGACTTCGGCAACGTAGCCGGCACCCGCCGTCTGCTCTGGAACACCACCGCCCTCTATGACCTGCCCATCGGCCGCGGCAAGCTGATCGGCTCCACCATGCCCCGCATCCTCGATGAAATCGTCGGTGGATGGCGCCTCAGCAACATCTTCTCCTGGCAGAGCGGCGGCTACCTTACGCCTGAGTTCCCGAACGGTCAGGGCGATCCTTCGGGCACCGGCTCCGGCCTCACCGCTTCCGCCGATGGCTGGGATCCCAGCCATCGCGACCAGCACCCGGATAACGTCCAGGGTCAGAACTGGAAGCCGTCAGGACAGAACCGCAACAACTGGATCAACGTCAACGCCTTCACCTGCCCCGGCGACCCCAACTGGGCTCCCGGCTACGCCTGCGCCACCGGCAACGCCGGAGCCAAGGTCACCGCCGCCAATGGTTCCACTATCTGCACCAACTGCGAGCAGATCAACGGCGTCATCTACACCGTGCCCAACCCCATCGGCCGCTTCGGCAATACGCAGGTCGGCTCCATCGAAGGCCCGCATTACGTCAACCTCAACACCGGACTGGTCAAGACCTTCTCCATCAGTGAACGCTTCAAGCTACGCGCCGAAGGCACCTTCACCAACATTCTGAACCACGTCAATCTCGACGAAAACCACCTCAATCTCAACCTCTCCAGCCCCAGCTTCGGCGTCATCACCGAAGGCCTCGCCCCACGCGTCGGCCAGGTCTCCATGCGCCTGGAGTTCTGAGACTGGAAGTTCTAACCCACAACAGCAGAAACACCAGCACCAACAAAGGGCGGCACATCTCATCCCGAGATGTGCCGCCCTTTGCATTTCCTGGTCCCTCAGCCCCTAGTCCCTGGTCCCTCGCTCCTAGTCCCTCCCAACATCGCTCCGTTATAGTAAGCCGGTGAGGATCCCCTGATCATGTCGACTGCAATTGCTCATCTCCGGCCCGCGCGCAGCCTCTTCCGCCTGCGGACTCTTGCCCTGGCACTTCTTGTAACCTCCATTGCGTCTGCCGCACATGCTCAGGACGTCAAAAAGATTGCCGCCTCGCTTCCCGCGCCCGCCCAGGCCGTAGTCGAACGCCTCTCTACCCTCCGCGAACTCCCCGACGGCACGTGGAAGATGCACTCCGGCGACATCGCACATGGTGAAACCGTCGGCCTCAACGAATCCGGCTGGCAGCCCATCGCCAAGCGCTCCAAAGCCAGCAAGGACGCCCTCTGGTTCCGCCAGACCATCATCGTCCCGCCCGCGCTCAATGGCTATGACCTCACCGGCGCCCGCATCTGGTTCCAGTTCCACGCCGGAGCCAACGGCCCCATGCCGCAGATCGTCTACTTCAACGGCCGCCGCGTCGCCCTCGGCGACGATCTCGAGCCCATCGTCCTCGACGACGACGCCAAGCCGGGAGACAGCTTCACCGTAGCCGTCAAGCTTCTCCACACAGTCGACGAGAAGTCCATCAACGGCGCCACCTTGCGCATCGACTTCAACTCCAAACGTCCCAATCCAAGCGATCTCAACACCGAATTCCTCTCCGCCGCCCTCCTGGTTCCCAGTCTCGCGCCCAACGACGCCTCGAAGATGACCACTCTCGCCGAAGCCATCGAAGCCGTCGACCTCAAAGCCCTGGATGCGAAGAATCAGCAGGCATTTGATACCTCGCTCATGGCCGCGCAGCACAAGCTCGAAGCCCTTAAGCCCCTCCTCGAGCAGGCCACCTTCCATCTCACCGGCAACTCTCACATCGACGCCGCTTGGCTCTGGCCCTGGACCGAAACCGTCGACGTCGTCCGCCGCACCTTCGGCACCGCGTTGCAGCTCATGTACGAGTACCCCAAATACACCTACACCCAATCCGCCGCCGCCTACAACGAGTGGATGGCCGACAAATATCCGGAGATGAACGCCGAGATCAAGCAGCGCATCCAGGAAGGCCGCTGGGAGGTCGTTGGCGGCATGTGGGTCGAGCCTGATCTCAACATGCCCGACGGCGAATCCCTGGTCCGCCAGCTCCTCGTCGGCAAGCGCTGGTACAAGGAGCACTACGGCGTCGACGTCCGCATCGGCTGGAACCCGGACTCTTTCGGCTACACCTGGCAGCTTCCGCAGATCTACAAGAAATCCGGCGTCGACTACTTCGTTACCCAGAAGATGGAGTGGAACGACACCAATCAGCTCCCCTTCAAGCTCTTCTGGTGGGAATCGCCTGACGGATCCAAAATCCTCGCCTATTTCCCGCACGGCTACGGCAACAATGACCTGCGCCCTACGCGTCTCTCCGAGGACTTGACCAAGGCTCGTACGCAATCCACCGGCCTTACCGAGATTATGGACCTCTACGGCATCGGCGACCACGGCGGCGGCCCCACTCGCGCGGTTCTCGACGAAGGCTTCCACTGGACGCCCGGCTCTCCCCAGGCTGGAGACGATCCCTCCATCGCCACCAACACCGTGCATCCGAAGATGGACTTCGGCCTCGCCCAGCCCTTCTTCTCTTCGGTCGAAAAGCAGATCGCTCCCGAGTCGAAGGAGTGGGACTACGCCTCCATAGCCAAGGGCTTCACCGCCCCACCCGCCGTCGAAGGCAAAGTCTCCATCCCCACCTGGAAGTCCGAGCTTTACTTTGAGTACCACCGCGGCGTGATGACCACCCAGGCCAATCACAAGCGCAACATGCGCGAAGCCTCCGAGCGCGTCCTCAATGCCGAGAAGTGGGCGTC
>Ga0206974_1008_pt1 | contig 48976 bp, 44 predicted proteins | sample Alteio_BWOrgHeat_84_FD_152920 | JGI IMG/M metagenome (GOLD analysis project Ga0206974, IMG submission 152920) | Enriched cells from forest soil in Barre Woods Harvard Forest LTER site, Petersham, Massachusetts, United States -... | ecosystem: Environmental > Terrestrial > Soil > Temperate forest >... | reverse complement strand
ATCCCGCGAAGCCACTACATCCCCATACTTCACCCCATCCACAGCATCCAAAACCCACCCACCCGAACCAAACAACCGCAGCAACGTCCAATGCGGCCCCCGATACAGATCAAACAGCCGCACCTTGCTTCCATCCAGCTTCTCCCCAGGAGCATCCGGCGCCCGATCGCCAGCCGCAATCTTCAGCGCCCCACCCGCAGCCCTGCTCAGCGACATCTCCTTGTACGAGATCCCCAATTGCAGCGTCACCGCATCTCGCTGCCCGCTCGCATTGCCGGAAGCAGTAATCTGCCGATGCAGCTTCGAGCTCACCCCCAGCACCCCCGCTGCCACCGGCAGCCGTTCCTCTTCATAGGTGTCCAGCAGTGCCTCCGGAGCACCCTCCAGCACCGCCGCCAGCTTCCATCCCAGGTTGTACCCATCCTGAATCCCCGTATTCATCCCTTGTCCGCCCGCCGGCGAATGCACATGCGCCGCATCCCCGGCCAGAAAGATGTACCCCTCCCGATACCGCGAAACCATCCGCACATTCGCCCGGTACAGCGACGACCACGTCATCCCCGTCAGCTCAATCGGCATCCCTTCCGTTCGCTCTTTCAAAATCTTCCGAAAGAGCTCCAGCGACGGTTCCTCCTCCGAACCCACCGGTACCGCCGCCTGGAACTGGTACTGTTCGGTAGAAGGCAGCGGGCACAACGTAAAAAAACCATCCGGATGCTTCGGCCACGCATGCCAAGCCTCGCGGTCCAGTCCCGTCGCCGTCACATCCGCCACATACATCCGCTCGTCCTTCCATGTCTCGCCCTCAAACGGAATCTCCAGATGCTTCCGTACAAAACTCTTTCCGCCGTCGCAAGCCACCAGGAACCGGCTCCGCACCACTTCTGTCGAACCGTCGGCATGAGCTAGCGTCGCAGTCACCCCCTCAGCATCCTGTTCCAATCCCACCAGCTCCGTCGCTAGCTCCACGCGCCCGCCCAGCCGCTCCAGCAGCCCGCGCAGCGTCTCCTCTACCCGCCACTGCGGAATAATCATGGGGCTCGCATACGGGGTGCTCGGCGTCGGATACCGCCCCGTATGCATATCCTGCTCCCCGATCACCTTCCCGCCTTCGTAGCCCCGAAACGGCAGATGAAACCGCCCAAGCTCCAGAATCCGGTCAATGACTCCGAGGTCATCCATCACCTCTAGGCTCCTCGGCTGCAATCCCTTCCCGCGCGACCCATGGAAGTACTGCGCCGCCTTGTCCACCAGCCGGAACGCCACACCACGCCGCGCCAGCTCGCACCCCAGCGTCAGCCCCGTCGGCCCCGCCCCCGCAATCAGAACAGAAATCTGCTGAGTTCCCATCGCTTCCTCATCCCTCAAGATTCTTTGCATGCACCGGCAAGCCATTCCGCCCGTGGAACCGGCCAACCAAACGGCATCGCCTGGGTTATTTACGCCCGGGAACCTGTCCGCGTTCCCTGTGCAACCGCCAATTTGGGCTGCCCAAGCTCATCGCGTCCAGACCTGCCCGGATCCCCATCGTTCCTGGAGAAATGCCAATCCTATCCCGGCATCTGCAACGCTCCTGAGACTCCATGTCGCCTGCATCTGGAACGGCATCCCATACCACCCAACCCGATACCTATTTTCCACGTCGAATTAAAATAGAAAACAGCACATAGTCTTACCGCGCCCTTTTCTTATTCTTTGCTTCAACAAGCCAGCTGGAAAACCAAGAGGAGAAAACTACTTGCCCACGCACCCGGCGGTCAAGAAAGTCCTGATCTATCGCCTTGGCAGTCTCGGCGACACCACCGTAGCCCTCCCTTGCTTTCATCTCATCGAGCGCGCGTATCCCAATGCCGAACGCCGCCTCCTCACCAACTTCCCCATCCACGCCAAGGCTCCAGCCTCCGCAGCCGTCCTCGGCGATTCCGCTTTGGTCCACGGCTACATGCGCTATGCTGTCGGCACCCGCAGCCCCATCGAACTCTTTCGCCTCGCTCGCGAGATCCGCCGCTTCAAGCCCGACATCCTCGTCTACCTCATGCCCGTCCGCCCGCCTCGTGCCGTCCAGCGCGACAAGTGGTTCTTCCAGCTCGCCTGCGGCATAGACCGCATCGTCGGCCTGCCCATGGAGACCCAGCTCACCCGCATCCAGAACCCTGAAACCGGCCTCTACGAAGCCGAAGCCGCTCGGCTCGCCCGCACCGTCTCCGCCCTCGGCGACGCCCAGATCGGTAACCTCGCCAACTGGGACCTTCGCCTCAACCCAGCCGAAAAACAGATCGCGGCAACATCGCTCGGCGCCCTCGCTGGCAAACCTCTCATCGTCTGCGGACCCGGCACCAAGATGCAGGCTAAGGACTGGGGGCAGGAAAACTGGCGCGCCCTCCTCGCCCGGCTCGCCACCGCCTATCCCACCCATGGACTCGCGCTCATCGGCGCCAAAGAAGACGCGGATGTCTCGGACTTCGCCTCCGCCGGCTGGTCTGGCCCCAAGGTCAACCTCTGCGGCCGGCTCAGCCCCCGCGAAACCGCCGCCGTCTTCGAACACGCCGCAGCCACTGGCAACTCCGTCTTCCTCGGCCCAGACTCTGGCCCCATGCACCTGGCCGCCTGCGCCGGCGTTCCCTGCATCATCGCCTTTTCCGCCCGCGGCCTTCCCGGCGTCTGGTACCCCGCCGGCAACGAGCACCGCATCCTCTATCACCAGGTCAGTTGTTTTGGCTGCAACCTCGAAACCTGCATCGCCGAAGGCCGCCGCTGCCTGACCTCCATCACCGTCGACGAGATGGCCAGCGCAGTTGAAGCTACACTGGCCACCACAGCCTGAGGCGTCAAGGCGGGGACGCCTTAAGACAGGGAAGCCTGAATCGTCGGGTCCCGGGTGCCCCATCCTTCGCGTCCTTTGCGAAGGGTGGGGCAGCACAACTCCCCATCCGGCTCCGACAGGATTTGTCATCCTGAGCGGAGCGAAAGACCCATCGCTCTTAACGCACTACTCGCCCGCAGCCTCATCCGCCTGCTGCTTCTTCAACTCATAATTCGCCCGCAGAATCGTCTGCCGATCGGGCGTGGCATACACGCTCTTCAGAAATCCGGTCAGCTCCGGTCCGAATTGAGCGGTGCAGGACGCCGGCGCAACGTGTCCGCAGCCATAAGCCACGCGCAAGAATGACTGTGGAATCAGCGCATGCATCGTGTAGCCCTCGCTCAACGGCGTAATCCGATCCTGATCACCCCACAGAATCAGCACAGGCATTTTCAAGGATGGCAGGTCGTCATCCATCACATCCTTCGCCGTCATCATCGAGGCCAGGGCACGCTTTACGACCCATCCATAATTCGCCGAGAGCCGCAGCATATCCTGCACCACAAACGTAGGCATCGCCGGAGGATTCGGCATCAGCATCGCATGCAACTGATTCAACTGTGCCGGCGTCGTCGGCGTAAACAGACTCAGATCCCACCCCGGCGGCACCTTCAGCCCCGCGCTGTCCATCAGGATTAGCCTTCGTACCCGATCCGGATTGTCGACTGCGATCTTTTGAGCAATCCAACCGCCCATCGACCAACCACCCAGATCAACCCGCTCCAGCCCAACCGTGTTCATGAAGCCGACAACGATGTCAGCCTGATCGCCGATCGAGTAGCTAGCGTTATGCGGCTCATCCGACTGCCCGAACCCGAGCAGATCCGGCGTGTACACCCGGTATCCCGCGCGCTGCAGATACGGCGTCAACTTGATCCAGTCTTCGGAACGTCCACCCAGCCCATGCAGCAGCACAATCGGCTCGCCGCCGCCGGGGCCGCTCACGTAATAGTGAATGCGGTGGCCATCTACCATCACCGTGTAACTTTCCACGCCCGCAAACTTCAGTTGCAGCCGCTCAACGCGGTCCAGCACCCAGGTAGGTCGCGTATACACCGTAAGTCCGGCAATCAGCAGTCCGGTAGCTAGAGCCACACCCGCAATGAAGCCCTTGGAGGCCATCAGGCTCCTGCGCCGCGCCCGGGGCACAACTGCGGATACCGCCTCGTGTGTGGTCGAAGCAGGAGAAGGCGAGGATAAAAGCTTGTAGCAGCGTTGAAGGGCCCAGTGTGCCTGGAACCGCTGCTTTAATCGGACGAAATAATTTTGCCTGAACATATGCCTGCCTCCAGTGCCATCAGCCAGCCTTTTTCGATGACCTGCACAGCCACTTCCTCAAGCGAGTAGATATTGCTATCTTTCCACTCGGCCCGAGTCACCCAGGCAACCTCTGCTGCATCGCTGGCCGGCTTAAGATCGCCGCTCAGCACTCGACACCAATAATCCACAACAACGTAATGAAACTGGATTCGCGACTGTTTCTCGCCGCTCATTCCTTCTTCATTGTATCTATAGATGCGGTCAACTACATCAACGATCGCTTCTGGAAGCACGTTAAGGCCCGTTTCTTCCAAAACCTCACGTTTTACTCCATCCGCGAGCGTCTCGCCCAGCTCCAGCAGCCCTCCCGGCAAGGACCAGCGCCCCAAAAGCGGCGCCGTACCCCGCCGGACGAGCAAAACTCGCCCTTCCGCATCCAAAACAACGCCACCGACACCGACAAGCGGCTGGGCAGGGAACTCCCGTTGCGTCACAAAACTCTCCCGTCCAGAAGCAAATCACGAAGCTCAACTTCATTGGATGGCAACAGGGTGTCAGAGCTAAAGACGTCTCAAAAGGCCGTTCCGCTCAGGGAATATCACTCGGGGGAATATTGCTCAGGGGATATCTTGCATCGCCAGCTCAACCGCGTAACTCCGCTGGCCATCCCTTTCCGCGTATGCCCACAACCCATGGAAATTTGCCCGCAGCTCTGGATGCGTCTTCAGCAACCCGCTCATCACCGCGATTGCTTCAGCCCGCTGCGCCGCCGGGTCCATCTGCGGCCCGGTGCTCTCGTAGGCCAACCCCAGGTCGTTGTGGTGGAGGGCCGTGTCCAGCCGCAGCCCGGTCACCTTCCAGCTTTTGCCGCCATCGCCCGTCACGGTGATCGGCAGAGACTCCGCTGGATTGCTGCCCGCCTGCTGCTGTTCCCGATTCAGCTTCTCCAGATGCGGCGACGATAGAAAATCTACCGGCAACAGCAGCCACCGGGCCGCGTCGTACTCATACCAGGCGCTCCATGCCGCCTTGTTGCCGGCCAGCTTCCGCGCCTGGGTCCAATACCAGACGCCGTCATGCCCGTCCAGCGCCCCCTCGCGCACAAAGATGCCGCCCAGCTTCCACTTTCCACCGGCTGCCGCATCCGCGGCCAAAATAAGAGCCAGTTGCCCCGCTAACGGCGCCCCCGTCGCATCCCCAAGCAACAGCGTATATCGCCCCGGAGGCAGACCTCGCAGGTTGATCGTTACCGTTACCGAGTTGTCGGCATTCGTGCAGAAAAACTGCGTGTCCGCGGGACCCTTCAGGTCCGTAGCGTCCAGCAGGTACGCGTCACCCCATTCCACCCTGCCGCCATCCACCAACGGCTTTGCCGATTGCGCCACGCTCTTCATCCCATCCCACTCGCTGATCACCGCCGGCAACAGCGCGCCCTGCATAGCGTCGTAGTTCTGCGTCGAGATATCCCCGGCCAGCGCGTTCCCCGTCTCCAGGATCGTCCGCCTGTCGTCCGGTTTCAGCTCAGCCTGCGTCGTGCAGCTCACCGCTCGCGCCTCGCTGGCTGCCATCACCACCCCCAGCCCCAGAAGCGCTGCTCCCAGCACGCCTCCTCGTCGAGCGAAGCTCCAGCTTCCGGCAGCAAATCTCCGTTGCATCCTTACCCGATCCTCAACTGGCCTCAAAATCATCGCTGCCCAGACTCCTCTACCACTTTCTTGACGGAACTTCGCCCTGAACGTTTCCCGTCCGTGCCTAGTCTAGTACAGTAAGTGCTGAAACGTCGGTGAGCAGATCGCCGGCAGCAGCTCGGCGTCAGGCGGACAGACTTTGACCATCTCGGTAGGCAGGATCCCAGCTCGCATGCGCTTGGCCACACTCGCGCTCTGCCCCATTCTGTCCTTGCCCCTCGCCGCGCAGTCTTCCAATCCTCCAGCAACCACAACTCAACCTCAGCCCCACCGTGCTCATACCAAGAAGCACCCGCAAAAGCAGGCCTCGGCGCTCGCAACTCCCGTGGCTCCCGTTCAGCCGGCAGCCCCACCCCCGCCCGATTGGCCGGCCAATGACAAAGCTCAGCCTCCCTCCGTCGCCTGGAACGGCCGCGACCTCACCATCGCTGCCGCCAACTCCAGCCTGGACCAGATTCTGCATGAAGTTTCCACGGCAACTGGCTTAAAAGTCGAGGGTTACCAGTCAGCATTGGGTTCCAGCGACCAGCGGATCTACGGCAGTTATGGTCCTGCTTCCGCGCGTGTCGTTCTGGGCCAGCTCCTTGACGGTTCCGGATACAACGTCATCATGGTCGGCGATCGTGGAGCCGGCACTCCCCGCGAGCTACTGCTTACCAGCCAGGCCAAGGCCGCTCAACCGGGAGCTGCTCACCCCGCAGCCCAACAGAACAACGAGGACGAGCCAGCCGAAGAGCCAGAGCCTGCACCTGTCGAGAATCAGCCTCCAACAGCGCTTCCGCCCGGGGTACGCACCCCGCAGCAGATGCGCCAGGAACTGATGCAGCGCCAGCAGCAACAGCAGTTGCCCAACATGCCTCCCGAGACGCCGCCTCAGAACCCACCCCCTACCGCGCCGAACGATTAAGCTTCCTTTTCCCCGAGTTCAGCGACTGCTTCGCTCTGCGAAAGACAATCGAGCCAGTGATCTCCAGCGCCATCGGATACGGCATTCTGACCACCTTCGCCTGGCTGCTCTCCTTGGGCTGGCTCTGGAATCTGCTGGAATGGCTTCGCAACTTCCCCCGCATTGAGGACCTGAATCAGATCACTCTGCCTCCGCTGTCTGAACCAACCCTCTTATCCGATCCCGCCACTCCCGCAGCTCCACACCTCACTGTCATCGTCCCCGCCTGCAACGAAGCCCCATCGATCGCCGCAACCTTGCGCTCTCTCCTCGCGTCCACGGGCATCCGTCTCCAAATCCTCGCCGTCAACGACCGCTCCACCGATCAAACCGGTCAGATTATGGAAGACGTGCTGACGGAGTGGCAATCTCAAACTCTCAACCAAAATCCAAAACATACTCTGGAAATCATTCATATTAAGGAACTTCCATTTGGATGGTTGGGCAAGCCCCATGCCCTCGCTACCGCCGCTCGTCGCGCCCGGGCGGACTGGATCCTGTTCACAGACGGGGACGTTCGCTTCGCCCCGCAGGCGGCAGAGTTAGCACTGCGCTACGCCATCGCGCACCAGGCCGACCATCTCGTCCTCATGCCCGACTGGACTATGGCTTCCCCGGGCGAGGCTGCCATGCACGGAGCGATGCACGCTCTCTCCGTCTGGAGGATCCGCCTCTGGCGAATACCCGACCCACAACGCAAAGATTTTCTTGGAGTTGGCGCCTTTAACCTCATACGGCGCTCGAGCTATCAGGGCGTCGGAGGCTTCGATTCTCTTCCCATGGAAATCATCGAAGACATGCGCATAGGCTGGAAGCTCAAGCGAGCCGGCTATCGTCAGCGCGTCGTCCTCGGTCCCGGTCTTGCCGCAGTCCGCTGGTCCCGCGGCGCCTGGGGCGTCGTCCGCAATCTGGAGAAAAATCTCTTCGCCCTCTACCGCTTCCGTCTTCCAGTCGCACTCTTCGCCAGCTTTGGCCTTCTGGTCCAGCTTGCCCTGCCCCTTGCCGCGCTGTGGACTGGTGGATGGGCACGCGCAGCCGCCCTTGTCCAATTCGCCGCCATCGCTTGCCTCTACGTCGCCAGCCGCAAGGTCACCCGCGTCCGACCCATGTATGTCGTGGCTTACCCATTCGCCATCGCGCTCTTCCTCTTCGCCCACCTTCGTTCGGTCACCATGGCGTTGTTCCGAGGCGGCGTCCTCTGGCGCGGCACGCTCTACTCGCTCAAGGATCTCCGCGCCCACGCCGGCGGCTTCTGGAACTAGATTCAATTCCTCGGCTCTCCATCATTTCTTTCCAGCCGGTATCGTCTCCCGGTCCTGGTTGTTCATAAAGCTGCGATGATGTCCCGCCTGCGACAGGTTTGGGTCTCGCACGGGCATCTCCTCCGACTGCCCATTGAACTCCCGCAGCAGCCGCGGATTCGGCCGAAACTTTTCCGGGCCCCCATTGAACTGCCGCGCATGGCTGATCACCATTCCCAGCCGCCCATGCATCGAGCGCAGCGTTCCGCGCAGCCGAATATCCTGATCCCTGAAACGGCGTAGATCGCCGACCTCGTCCCGGTCTGCCGCACGGCTCAGCAAAACGAACCGGCAATCCTCATCGGGCACCGCCCCCGGACACACATCCAAAAATCGCGTCCCGTCCATCAACTCCACCACGTCGTAGACATGCGCCTCGACGCAGACGTCGCGACCGACGGGCACGGGCTTCGCGTCAGCTTGACCCGCTACCGCCCCGCTCATCGCAGGCAACGGCTCGCACGCCGGTCCCTGGCGCGCGGCATTGGCGCCGTTCGTTCCCGTGGAACCAGCGCCCTGCGCTGTCGCCGCCAGACCGGCACACAGCACAGTCAACGCCACGCATAGACGCAGCCCCATACGTGCCTCGCAAGCAGAGATCCCGCCGATACCGGAATAGATCCTGCTGAATGGAAGTGAAATGCTGCAGACAGCCTACCGCGGTCGGCGCGAAAAAGAAACTCGCCGCGGAATGTAAACCGTCAGCAGCACCAGCGGCAGGCAAATCGCGCTGGCGATCAGGCTGGCCGTCCGCGCCGGCGAACTTGCCTTGAAGACCAGGTGGATCGTATGCTGCCCGGTCGGCGCCGAGATCAAGAGCAGCCCGTACGCATCCTTCGAGATCGGCAGGGGGATTCCCGAGTCGTCCACCGCCCGCCAGTAAGGAAAGAAATACTGCGCCACGCGGACGCGGCACGGTTCGTCCGTCGCTGTCACCAGCGTCTTCTGCCCCGCGTACTCCCCCGTCAGGCTCACGCTGCAGTGCGGATTCGCTGCCGGATCAGCCACGCCCACCGGCTCGAAATGCATCGGTTCGTCGGGCCGCGTTGCCCCCGCTGGCACAAACTCCGGCCACGCCCGGTATCCATCCTCTTGCCACTTCGGAACCACGACCTTGAAATCCACCAGCGCTCCCTTGGCGGCCCGATATTCCCGAAGCGGCACCAGCGCCAGCAGCCCCAGCAGTAGATAGCCCGGCACGCGCCATCGCTTCGGCGTCCCCCGGCTCAGCAACAGGAGCGGAACCAGCACCCCCACCGGTGCCAGAAAGCGATAGGGAAAATCGGCAAAGCGCAGTTCCGGCAGATGTCGCCACAGCACCGCCGAAAGCGGAACCTGAAAGAAGAAGCAGACCAGCGCGACCGTCAGCCACGTCCACCGCTGCTCTTTGCCGTCCAAATCCGCATCGCGCCATCCCTGCCACGCATAGAAGACCGCCACTCCCACGCTGACCAGCGCAATCGTCCACAACCCAATGCCAAAGAGCTTCAGCGGTAACTGCGACGGCGAAATGAACAGAAAATACTGATCAAAACGGTCTCTCAGCACCGCATCCCGGTGAATCCACGCCTGCTCCAGCCACGTCGGCGCCAGGTAGAAGGCAGCCAGCGCGCCCGCAATGCACTCGGCAAAGAAGGGAACCCCAAGCACGCGCACTGACCGCTGCATCACGGCAATCGCGCAGGCCGAAAACGACAGCACATACAGCAGCACGATCGACGCCGGCACGTTGGTGATCCAGGTCAGCCCCAGCAAGCATCCGAGCAGCATCGTCGCCCGCCGCGACCGCAGCCACGCCGCCCGGTAGAAATAGAGCACGATCAGGGGCAGCCAGATCAGCGTCAGCACCTCCGCTGCGGCAAACCGCACCAGCGAAGTCGTCAGCAGGTAAGGGCTGAACATGTACAGCACAGCCGCCTTCCACCGGTCCTCCGCCGACACAAACTCCCGGCAGGCGAAGTACATTGCCAATCCGCTCGCGGCGAAGGTTAACCACACAAACGCCCCTGGCACCGCCGCAAACGGCAGCAGCATCGCCAGCCCCGCACCGACCATAAAGGAAACCGGCGGATAGTAGCAGAAGCGCGGATCGCCCAGCGTGAAGTTGGCGCGCGGAGCCCATCCCGGCCTCCACTGCCCCGCATGCCACAGGTCGCGCAACTCCATCCAGGAAGGCACATGCTGGCGGAAATCATGGCCGCCATACCCAAACAGCATCTGTACCGCAACAGGCGCAAGCGCCAGCAGCAGGATGCCCAGCACGGCCTTATCCAGCTTCAAATTCACACTCCTGCGGCCTGTGGCCTGGGATGGTTTCAGACCGTGACCGTTTCAGAATTGCTCTCTGTCTTCGCCAGAATACATGGGCTTCCTCTTAAGAGTGCGAGGATTCGCAGTCAACCAGAACACACCGCCTTCGTCTAATCGACAAGGCAGGAACCCGCCGTCCCATCTTATGACGAACCAATTCACGATGAAATCGCTCCCCATGAGCTCCGTCTCCGCCGCAGCTGTCTTCGCGCTCGCCTGCCACCTCGCCGCATCCGCGCAACAACCCGCCGAGCAGCCGGCAAAGCCGGTGCCCGCGGCATCTGGCGCGTCCACACCCTCGGCCGCCCCAGCAGCCACAAATGGTCCAGCCACCACGTTGAAGGTCCAGAGCCGCGAAGTCATCCTTCCCGTCACCGTCCGCGACCACAAAGGCCAGGCCGTCACTACGCTTAAGATCGACGATCTGATCCTCCATGAAGACGGCCGCCCACAAACCATCAAGAGTTTCGCCCGCGAAACCAACCTGCCTTTCCGGCTTGGCCTGCTCGTTGACACCAGCCGCAGCCAGGAAAGCGCCCTGCCCTCCGAGAAAACGGCAACAGGCAAGTTCATTGACCAGATGCTCGCCCAAACTCCAGACAAGGCCTTCCTCATCCACTTCGATCACGAGGTCGAGCTGCTCCAGGACTTCACCGCCAGCAAGACCAAGCTCCAGCACGAACTGGACGAGATGAGCACTTCCACCTACTCCAACGACGAAAACTCCCAGTCCAGCGGCGATAGCACCAGCGGCAGCCATCGCCGGCGCGGCGGAACCCAGCTCTACGATGCGATCTATCTCGCCGCCAACGAGCTCATGCTCAAGCAGCAGGGCCGCAAGGCGCTCATCGTCCTCACCGACGGCGTCGACCGCGGCAGCAAGGAAACCCTGAACGAAGCCGTCGACGCGGCCGAGAAGGCCAACGTCTCGGTCTACTGTGTCTATTTCAAAGGCGAGCAGGAGCGCGGCCAGTCCGGTTTCAATCCCGGTGGCCGTCACGGCGGCGGAGGCGGATATCCCGGCGGCGGAGGCGGTTATCCCGGTGGTCGCAGGGGAGGGAATCCAGGCGGAGGCTCAAGCGAGCCCAAGGTTGACGGCAAGAAGATTCTCGAGCAGATCGCCGGCCGAACCGGAGGCCTCTTCTTTGAAGCCAAGAAAAAGGACAGCTTCGACGAGGTCTACGCCCAGATCGGCAGCGAGCTGCACGCCCAGTACCTGCTTACCTATACGCCAGACAAGAAAACCGATGGCGACTCCGACGGCTTCCACAAAATCTCGCTCAAAGCCAAAGACGACAAGCTCGACGTAACTACCCGCGAAGGTTACTACTCCGAAGACAGCGCTTCCAGCAAAGACAGTGCTTCCAACTAAGGCACCCTCAAGGAACCTTTGAATAAAGCCGGTGCCTAAACGCTTCGGGCTTTATCGCTCTGGAAATGAGGGAAAAGCACGGGGCCTGAAGCCGTACCCACACCAGCAAAGTCAGTCGTAGTTCAATCCCTGCGGGGGATGCAGGGAAGACTCAACCCAGCCGCTTAACTTTATTCGGGCCGGTCTCCGGCTACGCCGCCGGGCAAGCCAGGCAGCCGGCCGATGTCGCAACGCGAGGCTGCCCGTCCGCCACCAGGATCGACTCCAGGCCAACCAGCCGCAGCAGGTCGCGCACATGCGTCGACGGCGCAACCACGGAAAATTCCGTACCTGCCCCTCCAGCCGCACAATACAGCTCGATCAACGCCGCAATTCCAGCCGCATCGATGCGCTCAACGCCGGAAAGATCCAGCGCCAGCGACTCTTTGCGGATACGCGGCAGCAATTCAGCAAGAAGCTGAGTTTCAGAGCCCCGTACCAGTTCATCTTCAACGACAACTACAGCAACCAGATACGGCTCTATCAAGGCAGATTCAGAAATAAGCGATACATTCATAATGAGTGTCCTCCTGATTGGATGAAGGCCTGGCCGTTAGCGATGCAATTCCAAAGCCTCAATCCGCTCCACCAAGGAATACGTCCCGATGCCGCCGGCAAGTTCCGTAATGATTGGTAACGAGAACCAGCCATACGACCCCGGCCCCACCGTGCCATCCGAGTCCATGCCATCCCCTCCCAGCCCAACTGAATCCGTCTCGACCCAGCCCGCCCGAAACCTGACCCAGTCCGTCGTCCGAACACTCGCCATGCAAGCCGGATTTCTGGAAGCCGGTGCCGTGAGCCTCCCTCATCCCGGTTCCGCCCGCGATGCTCTGCGTTTTGAACAATTTATCCAGTCAGGCTTCGCCGGAAGCATGCAATACCTCGCTCGCCGCAACGAGGAAGGTGTTCTGGTTCGCGCCGACATCCGAACCCCATTCCCGTGGGCTCGTTCCATCCTCGTCTGCCTTGCCGGCTATCACAGCCAAGCCCCGCTCTCGACAGCTCCCGCTTCGCCCAGCGCAGGCTGGATCGCCCGCTACGCCTGGTCTGGACGCCCACTCCAGCCCGGCGAATCGATCCCCAAAGGCGGCGACCCCGCGCAGCTTCGCCCCAGCGATTACCACAAAGTCCTCCTCAAACGCCTGCGAACCCTCGAATCTTCCATGAGAACTGCGTTCGGGGGCTTCGAATCCCGCGCCTATGTCGACACCGGCCCCGTAGTCGAGCGCGCCGCTGCCCGCGCCGCCGGCCTCGGCTGGACGGGCAAAAATACGTGCCTTATCCATCCCACGCTTGGCTCCTGGAACTTCCTGGCTGTCCTCGTAACCTCACTGCCGCTCGCCGAAGAAGAGGCAGCGCTCGCCATCCCCGACCGCTGCGGCACCTGCCGCCGCTGCCTAGACGCCTGCCCCACCGGAGCCCTCATCGAGCCATACAAAATGGACGCCACCCGCTGCATCTCCTACCTCACCATCGAGCACCGGGGCGAAATCGACGACAATCTCAAGGCCGGCATCGGCCGACAGATCTTCGGCTGCGATATCTGTCAGGATGTATGCCCCTGGAATCAAATCGCATCTCGAAAAGCGCCAATCGTCGCACAGGGTTCCGGTTTAGCCACACGCCCCGAGCTCGTCAATCCTGACCTGGACTGGTTGGCCTCGCTCGAATCCGCCGACTTCGAGCGCCTGTTCAATGGCTCACCCGTGCGGCGGGCAGGCTTCGCCGGACTGCGCCGCAATCTCGCCATCGCCATGGGCAACAGCCGCCTCAGCCGTTATCGCGCTCGGCTCCAGGAATGGGCAGGCCCGCACAGCGATCGAGGCAACGATCCTTCCCGTGAGGACTCGTCTTCCGTGCAGCTCACACCGCTGCAATCGGCTGCGCGCTGGGCGCTGCGCCAGCTCGGTTCAACCGGGGAAGAACAGTGATAGCGCAGCCTGAGGAACTCCGCCTCGCAGATTTACGAGGGCCGTGTCACCTCAATCGCATTCAACCCCTTCGGCCCTTGCTGTAGTTCAAACTCCACGCTTTCGCCTTCGTTCAGCGAGCGGTAGCCCTCCGCCTGGATGGCGGAAAAATGCACAAAGACATCTTCCCCGGAAGAACGCTGAATGAAGCCATAACCCTTAGCGCCGTTAAACCACTTGACGATGCCTGTTTCCCTCACTCGAACTCTCCTTAGGATTGTGCTTCGGATGAATGCAGATAAGTAGACAAAGACAGAGAAATACGATGCGTTAGGAAATGCGATGCGTTAGGTTGCTTGGACCGCACCTGACGCTCCGCAGAAAAGTGCGGCCGCGACGGTCTCGGTATCAACGTCCGGCGCGACAACCGAACCGGCATAACTCCGCGAATATAGATACCACCGCGCTAACCCGAGGAGTACTTAGGCCAGGTCGTTCAAAGGAGTATGCCGTGCTTCGGTTATGTCAGGATTCTTACAAAATTGCAACAAAAAATCGCAGCCTATCCTCGACGCCCGTCGCGTCCTCCAGAGAAATCTTTGCCCTTTCGATCCGTCTGCTCCCGGCAAATCGGCCTCTGCTAGCATCGAAACAACATCGTTTTCGTGTGATCCATGGCCGTCATTTATTCCTCCGAAACCCCGCAACCCTCCCCGGCCGAAGCCCCGGACCCGCGTCCTGCCGAGCAAGGACCGTTGCCTATCTACGGCTTTGAGTGGCGTCGCGATGGCAAGCTCTTGATCAGCTATCTCCTCGACAGCGAGGTCCACACCTTCGCCTTCAGCGTCGCTGCCAACGCCATTCTCTCCTTTATTCCTTTCATCGTCATGCTCTACACCATCGCCCATGGAGTCTTCCACTCCCAGGCCATGACCACCATCCTTGGCGACATGGTGCGCTATCTCTTTCCCTCCAACCAGGACTGGGTCGTGCGCAACCTGGCCGACATTGTTCCGCGCCGCGGCGTTCGCCTTCTCTCCTTGGTCATGATTCTCATCTCCTGCACCGGCATCTTTCTCCCGCTGGAAGTCGCTCTCAACCGGTCCTGGGGCGTTGCGAAGAGTCGAAACTACCTTATGAACCAGCTCGTCGCTCTCGGCCTCGCCTTGTGGATGCTCGTCCTTGGCCTTGGCAGCATCGCCATGAATGAACTGGAGCGCTGGCTGATGGCCATCTCTTTCTTCGGCCATCCGGATAACTTTGTCTATAACCTCGTCAACCAGTCATGGCTGGTCTTTTCCACCGCCCTCGCTGGCATCCTGCTCTTCTTCTCGATCTACTGGGTGCTGCCCAATCGCAAACTGTCTCCGCAGCCAGTCATACGCGTCGCCATCGTCACCGGGCTTCTGTGGGTTGCAGCCAAATATCTCTTCGTCGCGCTCCTGCCTCGGCTCGACCTTCCCTCGCTCTACGGCCCATTCTCCGTTTCCGTCGGCCTACTCCTTTGGGCCTATGTCTCCGGCCTGCTGCTCTTCGCAGGAGCACAGTTCAGCGCCATGCGCCATAAAAGCCATTACCCATCCGATGGTGAATCTCAAGTCGCTCTTTCGTAGCGGAGACACTTCTCCCGCATCGAATCGCGGCCCGACTCGCAGCGCCCCTTGCTACTCCGGATGAAGGAATCGCACCAGCTCGCCAACACTCCGGTGAGATTCCACCCGGTGCGGCAGCCGCATTCCTTCTTCCAGTTTGTAGCGATTACGCCGGCCTTCCTTCGTCACCACCAGGTACCCGCTCACTGTCAGGTCCTCTACGATGCGTTGCACTGCCCGCTCGGTAATCCCAATCTCGGCGGCCAACTCCCGCATGCGCAGGTCGGATGACTGAGCAATCAGGAACAAAACATGCGCGTGGTTCGTGAAGAAGTCGAATCTGCCGGCTCTCGGCTCGGATTGACTTGAAGGCTCGATCATCAAGGACTCCTCCCTGACGCCATTCAACTGTCCAACGCGAAATAGCTGGCTGTCTCTGCTTCGAACTACGAAGCAAAATCACGCCGCGTTCACTCGCCCCAGGAACGCGCAGCAACAGTACCACTCCACCAGTCTGTGTCGAAGCAATTTATAACTTTCGGTTGAGGAAAGCAAGTTCCTGCTAAGTAAAGATATTTTCAATGCAAGTTAAACGCCTTGATGGCGATCGCGTTTGGACTATGTCCACTAGGTAACAGAGTAAATAGGGATCGGTCGCTTGTCCGTATCACGGCCACATCCCCTGACCGCGCGTCCACCGCAAACAGCAGCGTCCCGCTCGCGGAAAACGCCAGCCCATCCGGCCCATCGCCCACATGGACCGCAGGACCGACGCGCTTGCCGTCGTCAATCGAATATACCGAAAGCTCCTGCGACTGGAAGTTGCTCACATAGAGCAGTGAGTTATCCGCGCTCACCAGACCCCGCACGGGATGGGAGCCCATAATATAGGCTCCGCTCACGTCATCCGTGCTCGTTTCGATCTCCGAGATCGTGTCCGAGTCAAAGTTAGAGGCGAAAATTTCGCCGCCATCCGGCTTCAGAGCCAGATGCACCGGCGCCCGGCCTACATCCAGCAGCGCCTCCACCGCGTCCGGCCGCGCCGGCGAATTCGCGTCGGCTGCATGCGCCAGCTGAATCACCATCACCTGGTGTCCGCCCGAACAGGCAACGAATGCCTTGCTCGAATCCTTTAGAATTACCGCATCGGTCGCCCCCGGGCAGCCCGTGAGTGTCGCCCGCAGCCGCCAGCCGTTGTCGCCGCCGCCCAGAATGCTCACGCTGTTTCCGCCCCGGTTTGTCACCACCAGCGACTTCCCATCCGTCGCCACGCGCGCCAGCCCCGGCCCATCGCCCGTCGCCACCATGCCAACCTCCTGGCGAGCCTTCAGGTCCAAAATCGAAACCGAGTTCGAGCCGGAGTTCGCCACATAAGCGATGTCTCCGCTCGGGTCCACGTCCAGAAAATACGGCCGCCGATGCACCGGAATCGTCGCCACCACAGCGTTCTTCTGCGTATCGATCACAGAGATCGAGCCATTCCCCTGGCCCTCCCCGGTATTGACCACGTACACTTCGTTCCGCTTCGGATTCGCCGTCACCCCAGTCGGGTTCGCACCCACCTGCAACTGCCGGTCCAGCCGGATATTCACCACGTCAAAGACCGAAACCGTGTTGCTGCCGCCATTGGAAACGTAGGCGTATTCGCGATATCCGGACGGATATTCGGGGAAATCGTGGCTGCGGCAGCCAGCCAGCGTCGCCAGCGCCAGCGACGCTGCCGGCCAGCTCACGCGCCAAATCTTTGCCGCCGCCCTCACAGAGCTGCAGCTTCCAGGTGAATACCCCGCGGCACGTTGCGATGCAACACGCCCGCAATCTGCTCCAGCTCCGTCATCATCTCCACGAATTGCTCCGGATACAGGGACTGCGGCCCGTCAGAAAGCGCCTTGTCCGGCTGGTGATGCACTTCCACCATAATCCCGTCCGCGCCCACCGCCACCGCCGCCCGCGCTAGCGGAATTACCTTGTCCCGCTTGCCTGTGCCATGGCTCGGATCCACCAGGATAGGCAGATGGCTCGCCTTCTGCACCGCCGGCACAATGCTCAGGTCCAGCGTATTCCGCGTGTGGTCGGCAAAGGTCCGCACTCCGCGCTCACACAGAATTACCTGGTAGTTGCCCTCGCTCATCACATACTCGGCCGACATCAGAAACTCATCCAGCGTCGCCGACATCCCACGCTTCACCAGCACCGGCGTCCGCGTCTTTCCTGCCTTCTTCAGCAGCGAGTAGTTCTGCATATTCCGCGCGCCAATCTGGATCACATCCGCGTACTGCACCACCAGCTCTAGCGACTCCGAGTCGATCGCCTCGGTGATGATCCGCATCCCCGTCCGCTCGCGAATCTCCGCCATGATCTGCAGCCCTTCCTCGCCCAATCCCTGGAAGGCATAGGGTGAGGTGCGCGGCTTGAACGCTCCGCCGCGGAAGAACTGCGCCCCGGCAGCCGCTACCTGGTCAGCAACGATGTAGGCCTGTTCGCGGGTCTCAATCGAGCACGGTCCAGCCACAATAGCCACAGTGTGCCCGCCGCCAATCACCGCATCCGTGCCCGGAAAGCGGACAATTGTGTCCTCTTCCTTCACGTCGCGGCTCGCCAGCTTGTAGGGTTTGGAAACCCGAATGACCTCAGCAACTCCAGGCAGAAATTCAATGCTGCCGCGATCGACCTCACCTTGATTCCCGGTAATGCCAATCGCCGTGCGCTGGGCGCCCGGAAGCGCATGTGCGCGCAATCCTAATTGTTCAATCTGATCGCAAACCGCCTGCACCTGCTCCGGCGTTGCATGCGCTTTCATGACCACCAGCATCGCTTCATCCTCAAATGCTGAGTGTAAAGGCTGCTCAACCCGGAGAGCAATGGCGGGGTCTGTCAGGGCGGGGTCTTTAGGAGTGGACCAGCTTTAGCCGATCCGTTCTATAGAAGTCCTGTCTAGCGCTGACACTTGTCGTTCTGGACCAATTAAGACGTGTCATTACTGAGCGAAGCGAAGAACCCATTTCTGCCTCTGCTCTTTTTGGTCGTCTTCCCGAAGGGAATCTGCTGTTGCGTTTGGAAAGTCGAATAGGGACGGTAGTAGAAATGCGGCCCCTGCCAAAATTACTCGTCGTTGGCGTCAGAAGAAGCTTCTGAAGAATCGGAGAACGCGGCAACGATAGCGGGAGAGATCACCATTCCGACGAACGTAAGGCCAATGAGAAGATCGTGCATTTTGGGTGCTCCTTCTGTGGGTGCCGGCTTGATCTGCCCGGCCTCAACCACAAAATGATGATGACCCAGGTAACGAGATTACTGAATAGCACATTGAGAGTGACCTAAGGTAGGAGGGTGTTACCAGCCTCTCCCACCAAGGTGTTAGTCAGGCAACCATCTGCCACATCTTTGCGTCCACTCCAGGTTCCCAGCCATGCGGTGCGTTGAAACGCCGCTTTCGAGCTCCTGGAGTGGGTCGCAAAGAGGGCCTCCGAAATGGGCCTCAGTAACCGACTGCGCCGTGGGCATAGACCTGTCGGTAGCCCTCGCCAAAGCCGTGCCGGAAATCTTCCCGCGCTGGCGGCGGTACGGGCGGGTTGCGGAAGCGCGGATGGCGCTGCGCATCTGGAGGTAGTCCGGCGGCGATATCGCGACGCGCAGCCTCAACGCCAGTCTGGAAGCCCTGGCGCGCAATCTCTGTCCATGCCGGCGGCGGAGGCGGAGGGTAGTAAGCAACCGGTCGCGGATGCGAACAGCCAGCAAGAGTCAGGGGAATCAGCAGGGCAGCGAGCCCAAGAAATCGTCTCATGGTAATCTCCTCGATCATCAAGTGCGCCGTCTCGCTCCATTGCAGCGCGGCGCTTGATCGAGCAAACCCCCATCGCGGCAATTGGTCGCGCGGACGGGAGCGGAGATTTCCGGCGGGATGCCCCAAAAACAACTTCGATCGGGCGAGGGAACAGAATCGTTAGGCAGGGAAGAGATGAGGACGGAACGCGAGGGGAGAGGGCAGGCTTATTCGGCGGCAGCTTCAGACGAACCGGAAAATGCAGCAACGATCGCTGGGGAGATGACCATCATCACGAAAACAGCGCCAATCAAAAGATCATGCATGGAAGTGATTCTCCTGGGGGGAGGGCCTTAATTCGCCTGTCCACGGGATGATGATGCCTTAAGTAACGCCATTACCAAATAGCACCTTGATTCTGATCTGGGTTTGTACAGTCGTAGCCATCTTCCCACCAAAGTTGCAACGCAAAAATCCACAGCCATGCACCATTCCATGGGAGCGATTGCCGTCAAAGCTCTTTATATCGGGAGTGTCAGGTCTCCCGAAGAGACTGTCGGAGAGATCGAGATTGGATATTAGGGGGAGGGAACTCAGCCTCTGAACTCAACCAGGCCGCCGGGGGAGGGCGACGCCAGGATCCTGCGCTGCGGCAGGCGGAGACTAGTCGATCTTGGATTCGGCGGGGGTGGTCTTGGCCATAACCACGGCCGGTGCGACCACGATTCCGATGAACGCCAGACAAATCAGCAGATCATGCATGGGGAAGGCTCCTGTGTGGATTCCAATGAACTTGTCCACACGCTGATCATCGGCCAGATTAATAATTTCTTAAATCCCACGAAGATTTCGATCGTAACCAAACCTGTGTTACCGGAATGCCCACCTTGGTGTTATCCGTAACCTCCCAGCCCCTTACGTATCTCCTTTTAAATCTTGCCTGCCATCCGAAGTTTGTTCTTCTGCCCCAGCCAGCGTAAGCCCATCCAGCTTAGATAAGCCAGTTGAATCCCCCAGGTGCAACAATACGCCGCCACCAAATACCGATGTCCCATCCCAACCACCCTCCGCGCTACTACCTTGCCCAAACTCCGTGAAAAGTTACCGGCGAGCGTAAGGCCCGCTGCATAACAAAATCAACGACCGAAGACGCCCGGAACCACACTCGGCACCAGACTTGCCATCCCCGCCAGTTCAATTGTCCGGCTAATCCGCAGCCAGCGCGGCCTCAGCTTCTGCCGCATCAATCCTCTGTTGCCGCCGCTCCAGCGCCACCCGGATCGCCAAAATCGTCAGCCCCCAGACCGCCCACGCCAGCACATTCCAGCCAAAGGCCGCCAGCATATGTGGATCCTTTAATCCCGCATCTGGATCGCCGCCAAAGACCGGGGCCGGATGCTGCGTCCTCCACAGCCGGTTCGCCAGGTAGTTGATCGGCATATCGATCGCGCCAAAGATTGCGAGTACCGCGGCCAGCGTTTGCATCTCGGTTCCGGTTGCAAAACGCCGCACCAGCAGGTAGCTCACATAAATCAGCCACAAGACCAGCGTCGTCGTCAGCCGCGCATCCCACGTCCACCAGATGCCCCACGCCGGCCGGCCCCAGATCGGCCCCGTCACCAGCACCACCGTGCAATACACCACGCCCACCTCGGCCGCCGCCAGCGCCCAGGCATCGGCCGCAAGAGCCCGCGCGGGATTGCTCCGCCGCCACGCCAGTACGAGAATCGAAGCCACAACATTGATGCTGAAGAAGAGGTAAAACAGCATCCCATGCGGCACGTGGTAGTAGAGGATCCGTCCCAGGTCACCCTGGTTGGCATCCGGCGGAGAAGCATACATGGCCTGATAAAAGCCCCAGCCCATCAGCGCCACAATCGCAAGCGCAAACACAAAGTAGAAAAGTTTTTTCATAGAAAATCAGGCCGTACGTCTTTCCAGTCTATCGCCCTAACCAAACCGTACGCATCCACCATCCACGTTTCAATCCCCGCCCCTGTTCTCTGATCTCTTTCCCGTCACTCCGCCTGCAGCACCGTATCGAACAACAGCAAACTCACCGTCGTAAACAAAACGTCATACCCCAGCAGCAGCTTGATCCAGAGCAGGTGCGGATCGCTTCCATCCCCATTCAGAATCGTCTTCGTCGCCAGCACCATCGCCAGCAGAGCCGGCAAAAAGATCGGAAACAGAATCAGCGGCAGTAGCAGCTCCCGGTTCCGGCTGCGAATCGACAGCGCCGCAAAAAACGTCCCGTTCCCCACCAGAGCCCACGTCCCCAACGGTATGACCGCCACCAGAAGCCAGGCATCGCCCAAAGGATGGAGGTTGTAGAAGAGGAAAAACACTGGCGCCAGCACGCACTGCACCAGCGAAACAAAGAGAAAATTCGCCAGAGCCTTGGCCAGAAACAGCGCCGCCCCATCCGCCGGCGTCATCCGCAGCGCATCCAGCACCTGGTGCCGAATCTCCCGGCTCCAAGCCTGATTCAGCGCTGTCACCGAAGCGAACAGCGTCGCTACGCACAACACTCCACCCGCAATCTCCCGCGAAGTATCCCGCGTCGGGTCGAACGCCATGCTGAACAACACCACCACCAGCAGCGCAAAAAACAACATCGAGTTGATCGCCTCCCGCGACCGCCACTCAATGCGAAGATCCTTTCGCAGGTGCGTCCAAACCAACCCCGGCCAACTCAGTCCCGTCGAGCCCACTGCCAATCCCGCATCCGCCATCAGGAATGGCCCTCCGCCGGCTTCACGTCTTTCGTCAGATCGGCCAAGACCGCCTCGCTCGCCCGCAGATAGTCCTCCGGTGCCAGAATCAGCTGCGTCCCCCGCGCCCCAGCCGAAACGCTGATCCGGTCAAAAAGCTCAATCGTCTCATCCGCAAACGCCGGAAACGCCTTCTTTGCCCCAAAGACCGTCACCCCGCCGCGAATATACCCCGTCAGTGGCTGCACATCCTTCAGCGAAACCATCTCCGTCCGCCGCACCCCCGCAGCCCTTGCCAGCTTCTTGAAGTCCAGTTCCGCATCCCCCGGAATCACCGCAAAAAAGTGCCCACCCGCGCCATCCGTCACCAGAAGCGTCTTAAAAACCTGTTCCGCAGGCATTCCAATCTTCCGCGCAACGGTCGTAGCCGCCAGATCCTCAGGATCTACCTCATACTCGCGCAGCTCATAGGCAATCCCCAGCCCATCCAGAAACCGTGCCCCATTCGTCTTTGCAGCCGCCTTCATACGCCTTCCTTCATAGGCTGGGACTCCCAACTTCCAGGCCAACCAGCCGTCCTGCCTGCAGCGTCAAAATACGATCCGCAATCGGCGCCGCCAGCTCCCTCTGGTGCGTCGTCAACACAATCGTCCGCCGGCCAGAACCAGCGCCTGTCGTCCCGGAATACGTCCGAAACCGCGCCAGCATCGCCACCATCTGCCGCACACTCTCCACATCCATATTGGAAAACGGCTCATCCAGCAGCAGCAGCTCCGGCTGTGCCAGCAACACCCGCGCCAGCGAAGCCCTCTGCCGCATTCCCTGGGAATATTGCCCCACATGCCGCTCCAGCGCCGGATCGAGCCCCACCTGCCGCAGCGCCTCACCCGCCTCCAGACAAGCGCCCGCCGGGTACAGCCTGCGAAAGTACTCCAGATTCTCAACGCCCGTCAGCTCGTCATACAGCATCGGAGCGTGGCTCATATACCCAATCCGCGCCCGCGCCGCTCGCGGCTGCAATCCTTCAAAGACCGTCACCGATCCCTGCGTCGGCGCCAGCAGCCCAGCCAGGATCCTGAGCAGCGTCGACTTGCCCGCGCCATTCTCTCCCAGCAGCACATAGCACTGCCCAGCCTCCAACTCCACGGAAACCTGCCGCAGCGCCGCAAAGCTTCCAAAGAGCCGCGAAATCTTATCCAGCCGCGCTAAAGGCGCATGAACAGGCGTCACGTCATCGTCAACAGCTCTATCGTGTGGCGAAGAAAGCACCTCTCTTGGATTAGCTCCCGGCAAGCCCTCTATAATCAAGACCTTAATCCATAATAATCAACTACGACGCGGGTACCAGCTCGTATTGTCCTGACCAGCCATGTGCATCTATGACCGGTCATGCAAGAGGAATCCTAGCAGATTGGTAGCTGTCCCGGTAGCTATTTGGGGGGAGCGGTGGAGAAGCCCCGGCCAGAACTGTTTCTACTTGCTAACCAGTCGGCGAGGGTGAGGGGATCGAAGGCATAGGAATTTCCAGGCAAACGGACCGCCGGAATCTTTCCGGCCCGGATCCAGGAGCACAGCGCGTGTCTGGTGGTTTTGCAAGAAGGCGATGACCTCGGTCGTGGTGAGCATTGTCTTGCGGCTACGGAGGTCGCTGATGAGGGATGCGGGTTGATGTCGTTTCATGTGGGGTAATACCCGGCGACGGTCCTGTTCCTCGGGTATTGGTGGCGGCATTATCCGGCTATGCGCTGCGTCTAGTTGGGCGGTCCGTCTAACGCCCGCTTGCAGGCCGATCGCTCCATGAGTGCCCGAGTCAATAAGCGGACTGAAATGACCCCGATGCCCGCATATGCCCTCACCGCGTCGGGGACGTCCTCATGACTTTCAATCAGGTAGAGCAGGTTGGTGAGCCGCTCTAGGGCGTGGTACTCCTCTACGGTGGTGATCGGGTCGCCAATCCTTTCAGCATCGAGCCCCATTGCTCGCGAGCCTCCCCAATTTGAAGTCAGATGCCGAAAGCACCGTTTCAATGGGATTAGCTTCTGAAGAGTATTCTTCTCGCCGACAAAGTTTTTGATCCGGCGGCGGCCCGCAACGCTGATTTGCTCTGTTTTGATCGTCTTCGAAAATTGCGCCTCGTTCGGTTGAAAATGCCCGCATCCCAATTAGCGGAGGGAGAGCTCAATGGCAATTACAAAGGGAACATCCGGAACGCATGATCAGGTAGCAGGCAAAATTCACCAGGTTAAAGGTGCGATCAAAGAAGGGATCGGCAAGGCGACGAACAACCCAAATCTACAGGTCGAGGGCACCGCAGAGAAGGTTCGAGGCAAGATCGAAGAGTCGGTAGGGAAGATTAAGAAGGCTGTCAAGTAGGTCAAGGCTATACCGCACTAACGTTTGACCGGCGGGTCTCAGAGCGACCGCCGGTCACTTTTTTTGGTGCGTCCGGTCATCATCAGAACTGACCAGATCGCCCGGCGGCTAGGGAAATTTCGCTAGAAAACGCTCAACGTCAGCGTATGCGCTATAGAGAAGACAATAAAAGGAAGCGCGGCTATGACTATGGGATTCTGATGAGAGCAAACCCGTCAAAGCGTGACCCCCGGCTCTGGATCGTTTTCGCAGAAGTTGGCAGAGCTGCCTGCGTAGCATCTAGATTTCTTGTTTTCGAAGAAAAAATGGGAAGGGGCTTCTGGGATCGACTTCGCGGGCAAGGTAATCTAGCATCGTTTGCGGTGCTATTTGAAGTTAATTCTCTCTAGCGGACAACAAACGGCCTAGCGCGATCCGAGTGCTAGAGATTGTGCCCATCAATTGAACCGTACTCTCGCCCTATTGCGTAGATTCGACAAGAAGGTCGAAAGCCCTCTGCAAGCTCGTGATTGAAATCGGAGCATGACGCCGTTTATCGCGAGCCGGAAGGCGTCCGCCGGGAGCGGCACACATCCACGAAGCTGATATGAAATTGCAAGCGAGGGAGCGATGTCGCCAGATCGCTTATTTTTGTTCCAGAGTAAGGGCGTAGATATCGTTGCTTCCGATATCGCGAAGCAACAGCGGTGCGTCGGTTGGATCGAGGCTCATATTGAACCCATAGACCCCGGTGAATTGAAATCCCTTCAGATCGACAACCCGCTCTCGTTCGCCGCCCGCGGCCCGGATTCGAAACACACCCGGATCATCCTGAAATGGCATCAGGAAGTAAACGAATTGGCTGTCCTTCGACCACGCATGGGCAATTGCATGGCCTTGATGCAGCAGCGACCACCGCTGATGTGGGATATCGAAGACCTTGATGCTGAACTCGTCGAAAGACTGTGCGGCAATGGACCTCCCGTCAGGAGACCACGCGGCCTGGAACATGCCAACCGATTCGGGAAGCGTGGTCAACTGGTGGCTGGCGAGGTCGAGGATGCGCAGGACACAGTTGGGTTCGCTCCCTGACTCGTGGTTCGTAGAAAAAACTATCTCGTGTCCGTCGGGCGACCAGTCTGGGTTAGACTCCGCTCCTGTGTCTGCGGGGACAAGCCTCCTGGGCTTACTGCTCCCTTCGGAAGAGACAATATAGATCTCAGGAGAACTTTGCGAAAGGTCGACGAACAGGATATGTTTACCATCGGGCGACCAGCGGGGCGTGACTGGATACATCGCAGGGTCGCTCAGTTGCACGGGTGAGCTTCCATCCCGGTTGGCCTTCCAAAGTATGCCCTGGGGGTAGGAAACGTAGGCCACCGACTTCCCGTCTTTGGAGAACGACACGAATTCGGCGGAGACGCCGTCGAGGACTGGCTGGAACTGCTTGGACTTCGCGTCGAAGCGGAGTAGTTGGCCCCGCCGGGTGGCGCCCGTCGCAAAGATCTTCTTACCGTCCTTGCTGGGAATTGGCGAAAACCACGCGATCGGGCCTGACGTTAGTTGCACCGGCTCTGCCGGCCGTTTCCCAAACAGTCTGTCGTGACCATCGAGTGCCCAGATCTGGCCTCCGGACACGAAGAAGTATCTACCGTCCGAAGCCCATCGTCCCATCCACTGTTCGGACGAGGTATTCCAACCGGGGAGTAACAGGTGAAGATTGGATCCGTCCGATGAGATCTCCCAAAGCCTGCGATCTTTATCGAAGCGTATGACGCCACCATCAGGCGACCAACTGAGGTACCCGAGCTCGCCCCCCACAGAAGCCAGCTTGTGCTCTGCGGTCCCGTCGCCTCGAATGAGGTTTATGTCGCCATTGGCGGAGGCATAGGCAATCGTCTCTCCATTGGGAGACCAGGTGGCGCCCCAGCCATCTGCCACGTGGCGGGGCGAGCCTCCCAGAATCCGAACAGTCCATAGCGGGTATGCGGGCAACTGGCCACCCGGGTGTGAAATCACGAGAAGAGTAGATCCGTCCGGCGAGACGTCCCGCAACCAGGGGACTGTCAAAGGAACTGCAATGGACGCGATGACTCCGCCTGAAGTCGCCACCTGCCCTAGAGGCCCGGTGTCGCCCTGGTGGAAGTAGATCCTGCTCCCATCCGTTCCTCCAAGGTACCTGAATTTGCCGTCGTGCGTGATCTGTTCGTAACTCGAGACTCGCAGGACGGAGACCCTGTTTTGCCGCGTGGCAAAGAAGTATGCAGCGCCTACCAGCAGAAGGATGATCAATGCGCCTGCCGCCCACCTCAGGGCGCTTCGAGGTTTGCGGGGAGGTTGCTCCTCGGTCATGGCTTGGCCATTCCGGTCCGAACGCGCGTCGGTCTCCGCTCTTACGCTCGTCAACGCAACCAGCATCTCTGCCACCGACCCGTAGCGCAGGTTGCGATCCTTCTCAAGCGCTTTGCGAATGATCTCTTCGAGGGCGGCCGGGAGCTCTGGGTTCAAATCCCTGGCAGGAGGGAGCAGCTGATACAGGATGGCATTCTGGACAATCGCCGCCGTATCTCCAGTAAAAGCCCGTTGCCCCGTGGCCATCTCAAAGAGAATCAGGCCAAAGGAAAACAGGTCGGTGCGAGCATCCAGTTTTTCGCCGCGTACCTGCTCCGGGGACATGTAGCCGGCCGTGCCCATGGCGATTCCGGTGCGGCTCAAGGTTAAATCGATCGATGCCCCACGCGGGGCCGGGGCAGGCGAATCCTGCGTGGAGATTTCTCCCGCGGCATCCGGTGTGGCCTCGGCTCCGCTCTCGGTGATTTTCGCCAGGCCGAAGTCGAGGATTTTTACTCTTCCCGCAGACGTGACGAAGATATTGGCGGGTTTGATATCGCGATGAACGATGCCCTCCCGGTGAGCAGCTTTCAATCCTTCAGCGATCTGCGTTGCGATGTCGAGGAACTGCCCGAGCGGCAGATGGCGCAGCGCTTCGTCGGCTGAGAGGGCAAATCTTGCAATCAACCCCCGCAGGCTCTCGCCCTCCAGAAGCTCCATCGCAATGAAGGGCTGGTCGTCGTGCTCTTCGACTGCATAGATGGTGCAGATGTTGGGATGGTTAAGCGAAGAAGCGGTGCGGGCCTCGCGTTCGAAGCGCTGAAGCGACAAGGTGTCCGCAGCCAGTTCTTCAGGCAGGAACTTCAGGGCCACGGGGCGGTTAAGCTTCAAATCTTCACCTTTGTAAACAAGTCCCATGCCGCCGCCGCCCAGAATTCCCAGGACACGGTAATGCGATACCTTCTGCCCGGTGAGGGAACTTTGTCTGATTTCACGAACGGGCGGTTCCGGTGGTTTGGCTTCTTCCCGCTGGACCGGAACCATGAGACGGTAGCCACGTCGCGACAGAGTTTCGATAAAGCGAGGGCTATCTGTGGTGTCGCCGAGCGTGATGCGAAGCTTCATGATGGCCGCATTAATGCTGCGGTCGAACTCCACTACGGTGTCATTGGGCCAGAGACGCTTGCGGATATCCTCGCGCGTGACCACGCCGCCCTCTTCAACCAGAAGCATTTGCAGGATCTGAAATTGCTGCTCCGGAAGGCGCACGGTTCGACCACCCCGGCGCAGATCGGCGGCTTCGAGGTCTAGTTCGAAGGGTCCGAAGCGAACCAACTCGGGCATTGAAGCCTCCAGTGTGGAAGCGATGCATGGGATAGCGGCTGGCGTCAAAGCTAGTATGTCGTGAAGTTTCAGTCTCTTACCAAATCATTCAGAAATCACTTCGAAATCACATTCAGACAATTGCTTGTTGGAACTGCCTGCGAGAAGGTGTGAGCAATCGGCGGGAGTCCTTTCTGTACCCCCGCTGCCTGTAATCCTTGTGTGCCCAATTCGCACGCAGTCTTTACTGCGTCCAGGCTCGGAGCCACGATGCAGAAACTCTGCGAAAAACCGCAACCGCAGTTTAACGCCAATGGAAGGACACTATGAAACTCAGAATCGTTTCCCCAAGCCTCGCTATCGCGTTGGCGATCTCGGTTCCTATGTCCATGCAGGGGCAGGAAGATCGGTGCAGAGAAGTTCACCCGCTGAAACTGATCGAATTCGATGCTCCCGGCGCAACCACGGTCTCTTCGCTCGCTTGCTCGCCGACTTGTGGTACTGAAGCTCTCGACAACAACGACCTTGGAGCGGTCGTGGGTTCCTACACAGACACAAACGTTGTGCCTCACGGCTTCCTGCGCACTCCAGACGGCCAGATTATTTCCTTTGATGCCCCAGGAGCCGGCCTGGGAGCGGGCCTCGACCAAGGCACCGTCGCATACAGCATCAACGACCTGGGCGTGATTGCGGGACAGTATCTGGACTCAGGCTATGTGTCTCACGGCTTCGTACGACACTCCGACGGCTCTATCATCGCTTTCGATGTTCCAGGAGCAGGCTCGGGCGCATTCCAGGGAACCTTCGCAACCGATCTCAATATCGTCGGAGCAACCGCGGGGTCCTACGCTGATGGGACCGGTACGCTGCACGGCTTCGTGCGGTCGCCCCATGGCGAGATTACGTCTTTCGATCCACCTGGATCGGTTTATACCTTTGTTTGCTATGAAACGTGCCTGAACCAGCAGGGTGCGGTTACTGGAAGCTATCAAGAGGCGAGTGGGGTTTATCACGGTTTCGTACGCGATCCCAAGGGAACATTCACAAGTATCGATGCGCCTGGAGCGGCTTCATACACCAATTCCGCAAGCATCAATCCGGAGGGCGCCATCACTGGATATTTTCTAGGCTCGGACAGCGTGTATCACGGCTTTGTGCGAGCTAATGACGGCACGATTTCAACGTTCGATGCTCCGGGCGCGGGCGCGGGCCCCGGGCAGGGTACCGTCTCTTTTTCGATCAATTTCTTCGGGGCAGTCGCTGGAGAATTCCTCGACGCGAACACTACGTTGCATGGTTTCTCTCGTTCTCCCGACGGCAAATTCACCACATTTGACGCTCCCGGCGCGGGGACAGGAGCTTTCCCCCAAGGTACACGCACGTCGACCAACAACCTGGAAGGGGATGTCGCCGGCTGGTACGTAGACACAAACCTCGTGAATCATGGCTTTGTGTGGCGCCCATAGCGAGCGCGTCCGGCATCGAGGCAAGAAAATCGGAATAACCCATGACAAAGGAATTGCAGCATCGGAGTTCATCGACTTCGATTTCACGCCTGTTCGCGCGGACGGAAATGATCGCGCTGGCGGCATCGGAGTTTGCCAACAATCGACAGACAACCGGAACAAGGAAAGATTCTTGAGTTTCCAAGGCCACGAACCGGTCGAGCCCGTTCGACGATCACGGCTGGCTGCTTAAGCCATGAAGAAAAGGAGGAATTATGTTGAGACGAGCGGCAATGAACCACGCGGTGGGAATGCTGGCAGTAGCACTGGCTGCACGGTCGCTTTCGAGCGGCGCTCAGAGCCTCCACAGCTTTTCAGGCGGTGCTGACGGAGCGTATCCAGTGGGAGGACTAGCCCTTGGAGCCAACGGCTTTCTGTACGGAACGACCTCCATCGGAGGGTCCCCATCCGGCTGCACCAATCCAACGGGTTGCGGCACGATCTATCGGCTGACGCCGCCCTCCAAACCGGGTGGATCGTGGTCCGAGACCGTGATTTACGCTTACCCGAGTGTGAATGGGGCATACGCCTATCCTGTGTCGGCGCCAACCGTAGGACCGGCTGGTGAGCTCTATGTAACTTCGAATTACGGTGGAGCAGATACCGTCGGAGACGTTTCAGAATTTACACCTCCTGCCACGCTGGGCGGGATGTGGAACCGGACGGAACTATACAGCTTCGCTTTTCCGGGTGGAGATCCGCAGAATCCTGCGGCGAGTGTAGTCATCGGAGCGAACGGTGTGCTTTACGGAACGGTTCCGTATGCAGGAAGTTCGGTGAATTGCGGAGGGGTCTTTGGCACTACTTACGGCTGCGGAGGGGTTTATTCGCTAACGCCTCCAGCGACTCCCGGTGGGGAATGGACCGAAGAGACAATCTATACATTCCAGGGCGGCAGTGATGGAGCCTTCCCGATTACTGCTCTTGTGCTGGGCAGGAACGGAGTTCTTTATGGATCCACGAATGTGGGCGGCCTGGGAACCCGGTGCATAGAGAACACTGTCGCACGCATAGGTTTCACTTCACCGACAACCTTTGCTGCTATCCCGGTCAATTGCGGCACGGTCTTCGAACTCGACCCTCCAGCGACGGCGGGAGGCGACTGGACCGAAACGATCCTCTACAGTTTCAAGGGCGAACGAGATGGGGGCTTCCCGAACGCATTGACCTATTGGAACGGGAAGCTCTACGGCACTGTTACCTTTGGCGGCGACCCAAGAAATTGCGGCGGCGCAGGATGCGGGGGTGTATTTGAACTTAGTCCGCCTGCAGTGCCGAGAGGCGAGTGGACTGAGCAGGTGATCTACAGCTTCTCGAGTGGAAGCGACGGGCTGTTTCCGGGCGCTGGCGTGACTCTGGACGCGGACGGAACCATTTACGGCACAACGCTCGATGGGGGCAATAGCAACGCCTGTCCAGCGAATCCCGGGTGTGGAATCGTGTACCAACTGAAGCCGCCGCTTTTTCCGGGGCTTGCCTGGCGTGAGTCTGTGCTGCATCGGTTCTCCGTATCAGATGGGTCGATGCCGACTGGCGGAGTGACGTTTGGCGCGGATGGAGCTTTATACGGCGCCACTGAATACGGGGGGACTTCAACAACATGTGCGGGGTGCGGCACTGTTTTCCGAGTTAATCCAAAGCTTTGGCCGCAGGAATGGGGACTAGACACGTCGGCAGACGCTGTCTCGGACTCCTCCGCAAGAACAGCGCCGGTTTCAGAGAGGGTGAAATGAGCACGAGAAATGTTCGCCAACGTCTCGGATGCTTCGAAAGCGTCGCCTGCTATATAGGCGACCTACGGTCTTTGAAGCTGATTGCCGCACTGGTGCTGTGCCTCAGCGTCACGGGCTGGGCTCAAGTTCCCGGCGCTCCTTTCGCTGCGTCCGGGGTGGGGCAGCTGCCTCCTGGCAAGACTGTAAGGCATTCGCAAGTAGCTACACCCATGAACGCCTTCGCCTTAAGGCAGCGAATGCAGCATTCTCAAACGTCGATGAGTGAGACACGGTCTACCGCCGCTGCTGCGGCGGGAACCGCAGCAGCGACGCCTGGCTCTGTGCAGTACTCGTACGTGTACATCAATATCCCGAATGCGACTTTTATTCAGCCGAATGCGATCAATGACGCTGGGCTGGTGGTTGGATGGTACCTAGACTCAAGTTTCAACTATCACGGATTCATCTGGCAGAACGGGACGCTTCAGTACGTTGACCATCCGGGAGCCCTGCAGACCAATCTGACCGGTATCAACAATTTGGGCCAAATTATCGGCCTCTATGAGGACGCAAGCTTCAACGTTCATGCCGCGACCTATTCGCCAGCAAACTCTGCCTGGAGCGATCTGCCTGTAATTCCGGGCGCCTGGCAGCTATATATTGAATCAGCCATCAGCCTCGACGATGAAGGTGAAGCGCTCGGATGTGCTGCCAGTGACACGCTCCCTACAGAGCTTACCTGGATCTGGCACCCGGCAAGACAGACCTATTCCTATCTCACTTCCGCCGCCGCCGGCCCAGGATTGACATGCGGTGAAGCGCTCAATGATTTTCAGACTGTGGTGGGCTTCATGGGGACTGCCTACGACGGTAACCCCCCATTTCTATTCCTTGGGGACAATCTGACGGGATACCCAATTGTTCCTTTACCTCCAAGCCTGCAAGGAAGTGGGGTAGCCCCGTTAGGGCTGAACAATCGTGGCACTGTCGCGGGAACGGTGTATTTTCCTTCGGAGAACTCGGTCTCGGCGTTTCTCCGAAACCGCGACGGGGTTTTCAGTATTGTGAATGACGCGGCGTGGCCCCAGACTTATCTCACAGGAGTTAACGACTTCGGAGTGCTGATCGGAGACGTCTATGACCCGACCACTGGACTAAGTCCGGGATTCGTCGCCTATCCGCAAGGCTGGTCAGCTTCGGCTCAACACGCGCAGTAGATATCGACCTGGGCAAAACGATGTTTCACCTTGTTGCGCTGGGAGCATCGGGCAAGGTGCTGGTGAAGAGGAAGTTCTCACCGAAGCAGCTGCTGGGAAAGCAACTTTGGACGAAAATGGCTCTCAAGATTGGCTGCACTGATGATCGCGCCCAGGATTGCAAGGCGCCGCTCTGTCGCGGTGCGCTGTCCCTTTTCCAATCCTGGGCCGAAAAGCAATTCGGTGAAGTCGCGGTCCGACGAAGTTCCTATCAAATCGTATAGGAAGTCGACCCCCCTCCCGACACCAATCCATAGCCTCGGACGTAGGCTGCGCATCGAGTGTCAATCTGGGGTACACCCCATCGGCGAAGCGTTGCGGCTTCCCATCGATCAGACATTGGTTAGGCTTAAGGTTCCCGTTTGGCGAAAAGACTGCCTTGGCGTACCTCTGGTCACTACCGATCAGGACGCGAAGGTACAAAGATGCGACTGCCATATATTAGCTCCTCGTGGAGCTAATACCCGCGTCGGGCAGGCAATCTGGATTATTGGCCGGATAATCCGGTAGCTATGGCTGGTAGCTATCCAGCTCCCTTGCCATAAACCATTGATTATAAAAGGAAAGCGAAGAAAGCACCTTTCGATTGTATGCGTCCACGTCGGGCAATCGGCGTCTCTACCGCTTCAGCGCCCGGTTCCAACCCCACCGGCCAGCGTCTCAATCGCAGCGCACTCAAGCGCGCGCCGCTCGCCCAGCACCGCCGTACTCCCATCCATCCGCAACGACTCCCCACACGCCGCAGCCGCCTTCGCATATTGCCGGCCTTCCGCCAGAATCAAAGCCCGGTGGTAGTCATACCCAGCCCCACGTGGCGCACTCTTTGCACCCTCCGGCAGCGCCCTTACCGCCGCATCCAGATCCTTCAGCGCCGCACCCGTCTGCCCCATCGCCTCCTCAATCCGTGCCCGAAGATCAAGAGCATCGGCCATCTGCACCGATCGCCCACCTGTCGAATCCGTCTCATCCCCGGTGCGCACCGTGATCCCACCGCCATCGACTTCTTCGCCTTTGCGCACGTGCACATTCTGTGCATCGCGGATGGTCTTCAATGCCTGCTTCTGCCACGCAAGCGCCTCCGTCGTTTTTCCAACCGCCAGAAAATCCTCAGCCTCGCACGACTTGTCTTTTTCACACTCCTGCGTGTACTTAAGCGCGCGTTCCACCGCCGACCGTTCTCGCAAAAGCGCGCCCTGCGCCGCCTCCGAACCATCCAGCGCCTGCAAATCTTCAAACGCCTTGACCGCTTCAGAGTGCCTCCCCAACTCCGCCAACGCGTAGGCATGAACAACTGAGGTCTGAACCGTCGCCGCATCGCCCGGCTGTTGACCGGCAAGCATCGCAGCGGCGCAACAACCCAGTCCGGCGAGCAACCAGCGTCGCATTCGCATCTCTCGCAATTGGCTCTCAGGCATCTCTACTGATTCGGCGTCACGCCATAGCGCATATGGCTCGCCACCGCATGCCCATCCTTGAACGCAGGAATAAACCGCCATCCCGACGTCGCCGCCAGCAGATCCTTATCCGCATGACCCTCAGCCTTAGCCGACCGCACCTTGCCCGCCGCATCTACCGTCAGGTACAGCACCGTCTCGTCATGCAGGGAAGCCTGCGCCGTCGCCGAGAGTGCAGGCCGTCGCAGCAAGATCTCTTGCGGCACCGTATCCGCAAGAAAGAGCGTCTTCGCGTCCCGCTTCTCGTACTCCGTCTCCGCGTCAAAGACTATCGCATGCTTCTTCACATGAAAGCCCGCGGCATGCTCCGCAACTCCATCCACCAGGCTGCGCATCCCCGCCTCCCGCGCCTTCTGGATTGCAGCCTTTACGCGCTCCATATCCGCGTCCGGCCACAGCGACGCCAGCTTCGCCCAGGCCTCCGGCTCGCGTCCGCTGTAGACATAAGCCCAGACAATCTCCAGCACCTTGATCTTCGTCGCCGTCAGCCCATGTGCCTCGTCAATCGCTAGCGAAGACCGGTCCGCCAGCTTCCCATCGCTCTTCTTGAATCGCCCCAGCATCCCCGCATCCAGCTCCGACTCAAGCCGCTTGATTTGGCGATCGTAATCCGGCTGGAACTCCGCGCTTACGTCCATCAACTTCTGCTTCTCAAACCGCAGCACCACCGTTGGTGCGGCATCAAACGAGCTCAGCGGCAGATTCTCAAACCCATCCATCGCCCCGGCATCGTCTGTCCAGATCTCTACGCGCCCATCCATGTCCGTATCCGCGGCCGTGAAGTACGTTCCGCCCGTCAGCGTGCGCAGCTTCTCTGCTGGCTTCTTCAGCGCATAAATTTCGTACTGCACCAGCTTGTCGCTGCCCACATTCCGGATCTCAAAGGCAGCCACCTGCGGCCCCAGCCCCAGATCTACTCCAAAAGCATCGATATTGATCTCGGAAGCCTTCGGCGTCACCGCCACGTCGCCGCTCTTCCAGCTCAGCGACGCCGAACAAACCCGCGAAGCAAACGCCGACCTCCGCACCGGTTCTACCGACACCGTAACTCCGGCCGCAGACCTCGACGTAAAGCTCCCAAAACCCTCGCTGCACAACATCTCATGCTCGTCAGCCAGAGCAGCCGCCGGCAGCGCGCCCAGGCAAGCCCAGAGCAGCAAGCGCCCCATTCGGTCTTTACGCAACAAAGCAGCCATCAGCAGAACCCGCATGGGAACGCTATACGCCAGTTGTATGGGCGTCAAGAACTCACATTTTGCTTGCAATTCAATGCGCCCAGCAGGGAGCTGGAGCTGTGTACCTTACGCCGGCTATCGCGCGATCGGCGAAGGCGTCTCGACGGCAGCCCGCTTGTCGCCCATCGCTGCCGGCTGAGCCTGCTGCCCCGGCGCCGCCGGAGCATACTTGCTGGCGCACTTCGCCTGCAGCTGCGTCGCATGAAAGACGCCATCCCGGCCCCACGTCCCTACCGCCAGCGCCTGTGCATCGCCCTTGAACGTATCCGGCGGCGGCTCCGAGCCCTGGTATTCCACTCGGATCGCCCGCGCCTGCGGCGTAGCCTTCGGATTGTGGCTCTCGAACTCGGTCAGCACAAAGCTTACCTTCGCACCACTGGACGCGATGCTCGCCGGCTTCACATAGCCTTCCACGCGCAGATTGCTGTGGTAGGCCTTGTCGCCCATCGCCTGCATCTCAGCCACCGTCACGTAATAGCTCTTGGTCGCCTCGGCGCCGCTCACTGCCAGGTAGCCAATCGTCCCCAGGATCACTACTGCCGCCACGCCAATCCGAATCTGACTCGAAGTAAGCTTCATCCCAACCCCATACTTCCATAGAGTTGACTCGCAGCGAAACGGTTACGAGGCAGACTCCAACTTCAACTCTACGAGCGCAGCTGCCCCCGGTCAATTCCGCCAAAGGGCCGAGACCGACACGAAATCAAAGTTGGAAGAGAGCAGGGAATCGGGGGAGGGCTTGTAAACCGAGAAAAGGGCTGGCCGCCCGGTGAACTTTTTGGGGTTCGTAAAACGTAGAGACAGGCGGCCAGGGGGAGGGAAAGTTGTTGTTGAAGATCGTTGTCAGCCTTGAAGAAAGTCCGGGGGAGGGAATTTCAGCAAAGCCAGGGAAAACGTGAGATCAATCTCCAGAAAGCGTCAAAAAGTGTCCTCGCTCGAAACTCTCGGCGAGATCGCCACAATCGCGGGCGCGGCTACCATCGCCACAAGTGCCAGCGCAATCAAGAAGTCATGCATCGTACCGCTACTCCAGAAAGAACGAGAGGCCCTTAGAAAATCCTAAAGTAACCACCCGCCAAGCGCTTTTAAATCTTTAGTAACCTTACTTTGCCTGAGATTTTCCTGCGTGTCTAGTTAATTTTCTGATTGAGCTCAAACGTTTGTGCTATCCAACTCACACCTTAGTGGCTTGCGGCCAAGGTCAATCTCTGCTTAACCACTTGCTTGCCACAAAAGGCTAGCCCGGCGTCGCCGTCGGGCTGAGTCAAATCCTATCTGAATTCAGCAGCTTACGAGAATTCATGCCTTCAGTTTCATGACAAATAGAGACTAGATCCCGCCCTCCAGCGTCTCCGCCGCCTTGTTCAGGCACTGCGTCAGCACCGCCAGTTGTTGTTGCGCCAGCGTAGGATTCTTCGCCTCCAGCGCCTCGTTCACCCCGGGAATCACCACCGCCGCGTAGCCCGTATACTCCCCCGGTGCGTAGATCGTGTGCTTATACCAGGACCGGTTTGGTAATCCCGCATCGGAGAGCAGTGCACCCTCCGTCGCCCGCAGCGCTGCATTCAGCTTCGGCAGCTCAGCTCCGGGAGCCATCTGGTGGTTCCGCGCTGCCTCCGCAGCCTTCAGAAAGCGCCGCGCCGCCTCTTGCGCCGAAGCAAAATCCAGGGCTCCGGCCGCCTTCCGCCGCTGCGCACCCTCCAGGTACATGCCAATCTCCTTGGCATAGGTCACATAGTCGTAGGGCAGCACATCGGCATCGGCCATGTGCAGCGCCTCCAGCCCCAGCACCCGCGCCATCTCCTGTAGATAGACAAACGTCGGATCGGCATTCATCACGTACCACGCGTAGTTGTCGAAGACCGAGTGGTAGACCCCGTAGTCGCCATGCGATCCGATATCCGTCGACGGCACGCCCGCATGCTGCAGAAAGGGCGTAAAGTCTGACCCAGACCCCAGATCGCCCACCGGGATATCTTCGTTCGCCCCCAGGGCAGCAGCTTTTGCCGGATGCCCGGTATTGCTCGAGTCCTGCGCCTCGCCTCCCGAACTCAACTTCCACTGCTCGTAGACGCTGCCACCCTTCGGGCTCGACACTTCCTTCGTCACCTCGCGCACAAACTGCTTCAGAGAAGGCACAGCCTCTGCATCGAACTCCGTTCCCGCCACCGCTACATCCACGTTGAAGTAAGCAACCGCCTTATCCAGCGCCTGCATATGCTGCTCAGTCCACTCCGTCGAGCCGATCAGCCCCTCTTCCTCGGCATCCCAGCTTCCAAAGACCACCGTCCGCTTCGGCTTCCAGCCCGACTTCAACAGCGCCCCAAAGCCATGTACCGCCTCCAGCATCGCTGCCGTTCCGCTGTTCGGGTCCACCGCGCCATACACCCACGCGTCGCGATGATTCCCCACCACCACCCAGTCATCTGGAGACTGTGTCCCCTTGATCCGGCCAATCACATCCCAGATCGTCCGTACCTGGTAGTCCTGGTCGCTCAACAGATGCACCGAAACTCCCGCACCACCCAGGTGATAGCTGAACGGCAACGCCCCCTGCCAGCCCTTCGGTACCGTCGGTCCCTTGAGCTCGCGCAGAATCGGTTCAGCATCGTGATAGCTGATCGGCACCGAGATAATCGTTGGCTGGTTGCCCGTATGCGCCGGATCCTGCCGCGCCGAGTCCGGCAGTTCCGGCGTCGAAGCCACTCCCGGCGTCTGCGGATCGCCCGGGTATTTGAAGAGGTACTGAACCGACCCGCGCTGCACGCCCGTCTCCGGCCGCCACGGCCCGTTCGGATACGCATCACCCTTGAAGTACCCATCGTCGTAAGGGTCCGAGTAGATCAGCACTCCGGCCGCCCCGCGCTGCTCGGCGATATACACCTTCACCCCGCGAAAATTTGCCCCATACCGCACCAGCACAATCTTCCCGTGAAGATCGATATGCTCTGCCGCCAGCCTGTCAAAGTCCTCCAGGCGACCGTAGTTCGCGTAGACCACCTCGCCCGTCACATCCCCCGACCCCGACGAGCCATTGAACGGCATCACCACCCGCGGATCGTTCTGGTACACGTCGCCCACCGGCTGATCCGGCACATGCTCCGGCGTCGGTCCGGTTATCAGCATCATCCCCGCATCGCTCCGCGCCTCGAAGCTCACCTTCCGCGGCAGGTTCAGCAGCACGCGATAGGGCACAATGCGCGTCTCCAGACCCGCGGCCTTGAACTTCTCCGCCACATACTGCGCCGTCTCGTAATCCTCTTTCGTACTCGCCATATGCGGCTTCGCCGTCAGAGTCTTCAACGCCTCGCCCGCCAGCTTCGCGTCCGGAACCGCCAGAAACTGCGCATCCAGCTTGGCCTGCGCCGTAAAGTCGAGATAGCCAAAGACGGCAGGCGACCCGACAGGAGCCTGGGCCAGAGTGACCCCGGCCACGGCAACCAGGGAAAAGGAAAGGTAGATGATCGGTTTTAGCAGGCGGCTAGACAGCTTCGACATGTGCGCGGTTCCTCAGCAGAATCTTCAAACTGTGAAGAATCAGCTTACATGACCGCCATCGCCACGCCCTCTTCCGCCGGCTCGGCTTACCCGTCAGCTCAGCTTGGTCGGTTCGGTTCGGCCAGCTCAGTTCTTCAAGCCGGTCTTGAGCATCGCCGCCAGCCTTTGGCCAGCCAGAAAGATCTGTGACTGCATATCCTTCATCGCCTGCGCATGGTAAGCGGCGGGAATATCCTTCGGATCGACCTGGCTGCCGTCTCCGTTGAACGGCGCGGCGTACGCGTGGTTCTGCGCCAGCGCCTCGGTCGCTGTCGCCCAATCCTCCGGATGGCTGATATCAAGCGTCGCAGCACTCGGAGCCTTCCCCTGGTTCAGGCCCGCGCCCATCTTGATCGTCGCCGCCAGCGAACTGTCACTGCCCGGCAGATCGTCCCAGTACGCGTGAAGGTTGCTCGGATACTTGGCTCCCGGCGCGCCAATCAAAACCTTGTTGCCTCCCTGGTCTCCATCGTGGAGCGTCTTCGTAAAGCGCTGCGCATCGTGCAGAGGCTGGTGCAGATCTCCCATCAGATGCTCGATCCACACCAGCTCATAGGACCGCAGATCAGGGTCCGTCGTGGTCGCCAGCTTCGCAACCAGCAGCTTCAATTCCGACAACACATTCGGCGTGTACTCCGGCGTCGTTTTCGTTCCGTCTCCAGAGATCGGAGTGTCGATAAAGTGCCAGTACTGGTGTCGCCGCGCATCACTGTATCCCGTGATCTGGCTCGCTGCCGTCATGTCCGGCGGAGGTATATCCGCGCTGAAGCGCCCGTCTGCTCCCTTTCCGCCGTCTGTCGTGAGAAACGTCGGATGCCCCGGGCAATCATAAGGCGTCTTGCTCTTCGGAGCAGTAAGCTTGATCCGGTCCGGCCAATTCGCACCCAGCATGAACAGCGCTACCGGCTGTTCACTGGCCGGTAGCCCGCTCACCGCCGTCTTCCACTCCCCAATACAGGGATTGCGCTGAATAAGCGCATCCACCTTGGCTCTCGTCCCCGGATCCAGATTCTCGTAAGCAATGTAAGCCACCAGCTGATGTCCCCGGTTCCCCCACGCATGCGCCTGCAAAACGCCGCAGAGGAGTAAACCAATCGTCATGACTCGCCGCATAAGCATTCCTTCCATCGCCAACTCCTTCATCCCACCCAAACCGCACTCGTTCCCATCCCAAAGACCTGCTCTTTTCGCAGGCCTCGGCCCGTGATGCCACTGTTCGCAAGGGAGGCACCCAAAGTAGCACATTCTCCAGGAAAGAGTCTTATTGAGAAGCTGAGAGGGGGATACGCGGTCCCAAAATGGGCCAGACTCGCGTCTGCACCGGTTCTGTCGGCGCTGGTTTCGCCGGTAAGCTCGCCCGCCATAGCCCACCGTAGCGCGCCAGCCTCAACTCCACCGGCTCCGGCCTCGTTTGTCTCGCTTTCTTCTTCTTTTCAAAGCCGTTGCGAGCTCTGGACTGGCATAATGGCGCTAACTCAACGGATTTGAGCCCATATACAGCTTTCGTCGGTCTTGACACGACTATCGTGGGATTGGTATCTTCCGCCGGTTGTCCTCATGCTGTTAAATGGCAATTAAAGGTTAGGTAATGCTAATGCAGGCAGTCGTTGTCGACAGGCAAATCGGCAGGGATCACGCGGTCCGGGCAGCAGCTCGCCGCAAGGCGAACCCCTATTCTGTCGTCGAGCGTTACACCCAGTCCGTCCGCAAGGCGATCCTCCACGCTCGCACCGAATCGCTTGACCGCAACCAGTCCATCATCACCGTCGCCGACCTCCTCGCCGGCCTCTGCGAGCAGGAAGACACCCGCGCCGAGCGTATCGGGGAACTCAAGGACAACGCCCAGTATCTCCGCTGGTTTGCTGGCCTGCCGCTGCTTCCGCGCCCCGAGCCCGCCCCCGTCACCGACGAAAAAGCCGCCCGCTGTGAGCTCGATTCGGAAGCGCGCCGCGCCCTCGCCTTCGCCGTCATGGAAGCCGACCTCGATCACGAGCACTGGATCGATTCCGACCACCTCCTCCGTGGCCTGCTTCGCTTTCCCAACCGGGCCCAGTTCGCCATCCTCAAAACCGAGCTCAACCTGCGCACCGCGCGCTTGGCTTCGTTCGACGACCGCGATCGGTACGCGCCTGAAGAGCAGCCGCAGATCACCTTGATGGAGACCTTCTTCCAGAAGCACATACGGCAGTGGGCGCCCCCTTTGCTGAGCGCCGTCTGCTACCTATACATCCTGCTGCAAAGCATGGGTCTGCGTTTGATTCCCGTCGTTCGCTAAGGAATCTCCGAATACGCCGTCAGTCTCGTCGCGAATTGTTGTCTCATCCCTACAGCGAACTGCCTACTTACTCGGCTGCGCTGCCAGTTCCTTTGTGTAAGCCGCGCTGAGCGTCCCCTTTTTCTGCGCGATTGGCAGCAGCGTCGGATAAAACTGCACAAACGTCGTGTCCACCGCCGCATGCTCCGCATGGCAGGAGTAGCAGTTCGCCGTCTGCGGAAACAGGGTCGCCTTCGTCTCGCTCTGCACGTCGAAGAACGCCCACTTTCCCGGGAACCGCGACTCATCCTTCACATGGATCTCCAGCCCCATCTGGCCCCCGCTCTGGAAATGCCCGGTCGCGTTGATCGACCCCTTGCTCGCCGCTCCGCGCCCCTCCAGCACCATGACCGTCTTGTCCGGCCACGTCCCCGTCTGCAAAAAGCTTCGATATGCCTCCGGATTCACAAAGACGTTGTCGAACATATGCATATCCGGATTGCTCTTCGGCGTATAGCTCATATCCAGACCGGTGGTCAGGTAAATCCATTCGCGGTACTGGACCGGCGGCACCAGGTCACCGTCTTTCGTATAAGACGGTGTATACGGCGCTCCACTCTCCGCCGCAGCAGAGACAGCAGCGTGCGCCGCCCGGTCATGCATCGGATACACCAACACCAGTGCAGCCGCGCAGCAAGCTGCAGTCCCAGCCACCACCACACGAACGCGAGATCCCATCAAACACGGCCTCCTCAATCACCCTGAAACATTCAGGCGAGCCGACAGGGATACGCCGCAGCCTCGTGTGCGGTTCCGTTTTTTCTCAGATTCTAGAAACCTTGGCTGTAGAGCAACCTCAGGCCACCAACTGCGCACAATGCGCACAGCGCTTCGCTGCCACCGGAATCGCACTCAGGCATTCCGGGCACTCCTTCGTCTTCGGAGGCTCAACCGCCGGTGGATTGAACTTCTTCAGCAGGTATTGCATCGGCAACACGATCGCAAAGTAGATCGCCGCCGCCACCAGCACGAAGTTGATCAACGCATTCAGCAGCTTGCCGATATGCACGTCTCCCGGAGGAACGTAGTTCGCCGGCAGCGGGCTCGGAGGCGGCGGCACCGCGTGCAATACCGGAACATGAATCACCAGGGTAGAGAAGTCCGGTGCGCCGATAATCGCCGAAATCACCGGCGTGATCACGTCTGCCGTGACCGAGGCCGTGATCGCTCCGAAGGCCGCGCCGATAATGACCGCTACCGCCAGATCGACAACGTTTCCCCGCAGTATGAAATCTCGAAATCCCTTGAGCATGTCGCAATTTCCTCCCGCGAGGATTCTCGCTCGCCCATCCTACAGGTTGAGACTTCCTAATGGAAGCAAAGCTTGCACACCTGAAAATTCACTGTTGTCCTGTAATCGCTAAAGCACCAGCCCGGAAAAAGGCGCCACCAGCAAAAACGCAATCATCAGCAGCACCATCAGGTCCACGTACAGCAGCAGAATTACGCCTCCGTGGTAAAAATTCCATCGCCGCTGCAGGCACCGCGCGGTGTCCCATGTCGCTGCCGCCGCCACCAGCAACGGTGCAATCAGCCACAGACACACATGCACCTCAGGGAAGCCCGAAAGCCGGAAGCTCACCCAGAGCGAGCCCAGAGCCAGAATCGCGCCCCGCACCAACGACTTGCGTCGCAGCCGGAATATGGAATAACGCAGCGGCACTGACCTCTACTCTACGGCAACGCTCCACCCTGGAGAATCACGCGCTCCCATATGGGTCTCATCTGCCCAGGCGCACCTTATCGTGCACTCCTATCGACCGCAACGCTCGTTTCATGAGCCATTTCTTTCGCACTCCAAGTGTTCAGCCACGATTAAAACTTTCTTGCACTTTGCCGATGATGGGAGCAAATAGCAGCAAATAGCGACCCTCGGGACAAAGGAAAAATGAGAGTTCTCAAATCATTTAAGCGCCACTGGATCAGGCTGGCTGCGGCTCTTCGCGCACCAGTAGCCGCGGGCTTCACTGCTCTCTTGCTCGCATCGGCCTCCGCCGCTGCACAGGCCACCTTTATTGGCTCGCAAACCCAGCTCGGCAGCCCTGTCCTTACCAGTCCCGCCGGCATCGCAGCGGACGGCGCCGGCAATCTCTACATTGCAGACACCGGCAACAATCGCATCGTTGAAATCGCCTATTCCGCCTCAGGCTATGCTCCAGCCACGCCCATCCTCACCGGCCTCTCCTCACCTGCCGGTCTGGCCGCCGATTGGTACGGCAATCTCTATATCGCGGATACCGGCAACAATCGCATCGTCAAGCTTCCCATCGCAGCCTCCGGATTTGGCGCTGCTCTCACCATCGCCTCAGGTCTCAACGCACCCGCCGGCGTTGCCGCCGATTTGACCGGCAATGTCTTCGTCGCGGACACGGGCAACAACCGCGTCCTTGAGTTGCCCGCCGTCGGTACAGCCTTCGGCTCGCCTCTGGTAATCGCCTCCGGGCTCGGTGCTCCACAGAGCGTTGCTGTCGATACCTCGCACAACCTCTTCATCGCCGACACGAACAACAACCGCATCCTCAAGTACCCCAACTCCGCATCCGGCTATCTCACCCAGCAGCTTGCGGCCTACAACCTCCACTCTCCCGTCGGCATCGCTGTCGACACCAGTTTCAATCTCTACGTCGCACAGGCCGGCGCTGAAAGCATTGTCAAAGAGGTCTGGGAGCCCGGAGCAGGCCGCTTCAACGGTTCCATCTTCACCGGCAGCCGGTTCGTCTCTCCCCGAGCGATGGCTGCCGATTCTCACGGCAATCTCTGGGTCGCCGATGCGTCCGCTTCACAGCTATGGCAGGTCGTATCCTCTCCCCTTACCTTTCCCGTCGTCGCCGCCAACACACAGGGCCCAGTCTTAACGTTCAGCTTCAACCTCGCTGCCGGCGCCACACTGGGCAACGTCGGCATCCTCACGCAGGGTGCCCCGGGTCTTGACTTCGTCGATGCCGGCGCCAGCACTTGCATCCCGCAGACCTACTCCGTCTCCACCGTCTGCTCTGTCCATCTCCAGTTCAATCCCCAGGGGCCCGGCCTGCGCACCGGCGCCATCGTTCTCTACGATTCCAACGGAAACATCCTCGCCTCCGCCTATTCCTCTGGAACCGGCAGCGCTCCTCGCACCGCGCTTTACCCTGCCAGTCAGACCGTAGTTGCCACTCAGCTCAGTGGTCCCTCGGGGGTCGCCGTCGACGGCTTCGGTAACCTATACATCGCAGATAGCGGGAACAATCGTATCGTTGAGATGCCAGCTTCCGGCGCTTCCTACGCCAGCCCCCGCACTCTACCCGTCACCCAGCTCAATTCCCCGATGGGTCTGGCCATCGACAGCACCGGCGCCCTCTTCATTACCTCAAACGGCAACGACTCGATCGTCAAGCTGCCCTGGACCGGTACTGCCTTTGCGGCCCAGTCCAAATTGAAAGTCGCCGTCTACGCTCCCTCCGCCCTTGCGTTCGACAGTGTCGGTGATCTCTACATCGCGGACTCGTACGACAACCGTATCGTCAAGCTGCCTTGGACAGGCAGCACCTACGGCAGCCCTGTCACGCCCGGCAGCGGCATCAGAATTCCCATGGGCGTCGCCATCGACAACTCCGGCAATCTTTACCTTTCCATGCCCTATCAGAACAGATTGATGGAGGTACCGGTGCTCGCCGGCAAATACCAGACCGTTCGCACCATCACGCTCAACGGCATCTCCTTTCCGACCTCCCTCGTCTTCGACAGCAACTCGAACCTCTACGTCCTCGACACCGGCAACAATCGCGTTCTCATGCTGCCCTGGAACGGCAGCAGCTTCGGCGCTCAGGTCACGGTCGCCAGCGGCTTCAACGCTCCCATCGGCATGGCCATCGACAGCCGCGGCGACCTTTACGTCGCAGATACCGGCAACAATCAGGTGGTCCGCGTCAATCTCGCCCAGCCGACGGCCGCAAACTTCGCCACGACTTACGTCGGATCCACTAGCACCGATAGTGCCAAGGTCTTCACCCTTCAAAACACCGGGAGCCAGCCGCTCTCGCTCGATGCGATCCAGTACCCGGTCGACTTCCCCGAGCGTGATGCTGCCAGTGACTGCGGCAATGGAGACACCCTTGCCGCAGGCTTCGGATGCACCTTCTCAATCGATTTCTCTCCTAGGTCGCCAGCCTCGCCCGCCAGCGAATCCGTGACCGTAAATATCGCAGCAGACATCACAGCCCCCGGCAGCACTGCCCTGCAGCAATCCATCCCGGTCAGCGGCGTCGCGCTTCGGCAATCCTCTCAGACGATATCCTTCACCCCCATTGCAAACGCCACCTACGGCGCGCCAGCCATACCGCTGCAGGCGTCAGCCAGCTCCGGGCTTCCGGTGACGTTTCAAGTCGTCAGCGGTCCCGGCTATCTCACTAATGGTGGCAAGTCGGTCTTTCTCAATGGAGCCGGCGTCATCGTCATCCAGGCCAGCCAGCCCGGCAACAACGCCTACCAGGCCGCCTCTGTCACTTTCAGCTTCACAGTCAACCCCGTCGTACTCACTGTCACCGTGGGCAACGCCTCCGCAACCTACGGCTCTATCCCCGCCTCTTTCGGCTATTCCATCACCGGCACTGTCTACGCGCAGAACCCGATGCTGGTCATCACCGGCGCGCCGGCGATCGCCCCCGATACCGGCAGCACCGCCGCCGTCGGCACACACGCTCTCCTTGCCACCAAGGGCACTCTCCAGGCTGCCAATTACACCTTTGCCTTTGTCCCCGGCATCCTCACCGTCAAGAAGGCCACACTGAACATAACCGCCGCGCCGGCAACCTTCACCTACGGCAGTGCTCTTCCTAAACTTGGCTGGACCGTTACGGGATTCGTCAACGGCGACCCCACGACCGTCCTCACCGGCGCCCCCGGCCTAGCCACTTCAGCAAGCGCTGGCTCCCGAGCCGGGACCTACTCCATCACACCGTCCATTGGTACTCTCGTAGCCGCCAACTATACCTTCACCTTCGTCAGCGGAGGCGTCACCGTTACCCCTGCTCCACTCACTATCGCGCCCTCAGCAGTCAGCATGACCTACGGTGCCCCTGTTCCTGTACTTAAGTCCTGGCAAGCCCTCGGTCTGCTCAATGGAGACACCATCGCCTCCGCCTTCACAGGCGCCCCCGTACTCACCACCACCGCAACCTCGGCGACCCCCCCGGGAATCGCCAGCATCGCCATCGCCATCGGCACTCTCAACGCGCCCAATTACACGCTCACCCTCCAACCCGGAACGCTCACCATCAACAAGGCCACGCTCACCGTCACAGCCAGCTCCGCCGCTCGTATCTACGGCCAGGCCAATCCCGCCTTTGCCTACACCCTCACCGGGTTTCTCAATGGGGACACCTCAGCTGTTGTTACCGGCGCACCTGCCCTCACCGCCTCGGCTACCAATGCCTCGCCCGTAGGCCAGTACACCATCTCGGTGGCCGCAGGCACGCTGGCCTCGTCGAAGTACACCTTCGCGATGGCCTCCGGCACCCTCACCATCAACCGCGCTACTCTCGCCGTCACCCCCACCGCCGTCTCCATGACCTACGGTAGCGCGGCTCCAGTTATCCCCTACCAGATCACCGGCTTCATCCTCGGCGACACCGCCTCCGTCGTCTCCGGGGCCCCGTCCTTCAGCACCGCCGCCTCTTCCAGCTCCGCGGTGGGCGCCTATTCCATAACCGGCGTCGTCGGCAGCCTCGCAGCTTCCAACTACGTCTTCCAGATCAACTCCGGCACCATGGCAGTCAAGCCCGCCGTCCTCACCGTCGCCGCCGCTTCAGCAACCGGAACCTACGGCAGCGCTGTGCCCGCGTTTACCTTCAGCATCACCGGTTTTGTCAATGGAGATAAGGCCACCGTTGTCTCCGGCGTGCCCACACTCAGCACCACCGCGACCGCAAACTCGCCGGCCGGCGTCTATCCCGTCACTGCCGCGGTCGGCAGCCTGGCAGCCGCCAACTACACCTTCACCTGCGTCCCCGGCCAGCTCACCATTGCCAAAGCCCCGGCCAAAGTCACCGCGAATAACCAGAGCATCACCGTCGGCAACGCCGTGCCCGCGCTGACCTACGCCGTCACCGGCTTGGTCAACGGAGACACTGCCGTCTCCGCGCTCTCGGGAACGCCCACGGTCACCACCGCGGCCACATCCAGCTCAGCCGCCGGCAGCTACGTCATCACCATCGCCGCCGGCTCCATGACCGCGAAGAATTACGCGCTCACCTTCGTCAACGGAACGCTGACCATCGCACAGTCAACATCCTCCGTCTACAATCCGCTGCCGCCTCCAAAGCACTTGGCGCCTACGCGGATTAACTAGCAGGATTAATCAGCCAGTTCAACCAACGAGGATCAACTAGCGAGCAGCTTCCACCAAGCTGGACTCCATCACCCGCAGCGACTCCTCGTAAGGCGCGCGCAACACCCCACGCTCGGTGATGATCCCGGTAATGTACTTCGCCGGGGTCACATCGAACGCCGGATTGCAGATGCCCACTCCATGCGGCGTTAACTGCTTCCCGCCATGGTGCGTCACCTCCACCGCCGACCGCTCTTCGATCGGAATCGCATCCCCCGTCAGGGTCGCCCGGTCAATCGTGGACCATGGCGCAGCCACATAAAACGGAATCCCGTGCTCCTTGGCCAGAATCGCCACCGAATACGTCCCGATCTTGTTCGCCGCATCGCCATTCGCCGCAATACGGTCCGCGCCCACCACAACCGCCTGAATCTTCCCCTGCCGCATCAGGCTCGCCGACATGTTGTCGCAGATCACCGTCGTCGGAATCCCATCTTCCATCAGCTCCCACGCCGTCAGCCGCGCGCCCTGCAAAAACGGCCGCGTCTCATCCGCATAGACATGCACCTGCTTGCCCGCTTCCACCGCCCCGCGAATCACCCCTAGCGCCGTCCCGTATCCGCACGTCGCCAGCGCCCCGGCATTGCAATGCGTCAGCACGCCGCCTTCTTCCGGCATCAGCGGACCGCCATGTTGCCCAATCGCCTTACAGTCGGCAATGTCCTGGTCGTACATCGTCAGCGCCTCATCTAGAAGAGCCTTCTGCACATCGGCCAGACTCGCGCTTGCTCCGCGCAGCTTCGCAAACAACGCCTTCATCCGGTCAATCGCCCAGAAGAGATTCACAGCCGTCGGCCGCGTTCCCGCCAATCGCGCGCAGATCCGCTCAAACTCCGGTGCAAACTCCTCCGTCGTCTTCGCAGCCGTCTGCTTTGCCCCCAGCGCCACGCCCATCGCCGCCGAAACGCCAATCGCCGGAGCCCCGCGCACCACCATCGTCACAATCACGTCCGCAACCTGCTCATAGCTGGTCGCAAGCACGTAGCTTTCTTCAAGAGGCAGCTTCGTCTGGTCGATAAACCGGACACCGTCAGAGGTCCATTCCAAAGTAAGAATCATCGCTCTCTCAGTGTAAATGGCGCCTAATCCGCAGCACGAGAAGGGGTACCCATCTTTGCCGCGGTTTTTGCGGCTAAGGTGGGAAAGCACAACCCTATCCAGGCCTTTCGTATGGTATTCGCGAAGGAAATCTCTTTTGCTCCTCCTCTACTCCACATCCCAGTGGAATGAAAATGTTTTCATTTTCCACTGGACCACCCATCCGCACCGTGATGTAGAGTGAACTTCGACGCTTCCCAAATGCGCCCGGAGTCCTTCTTTGACCCACACCAGCCTTACCGCCGTCGACTGGCTCATCATGCTGCTCTACTTCGTCTTCGTGCTGGGCATCGGCTTTGCCCTCAAGCGCTACATGAAGACCAGCAAAGACTTCTTCCAGGCCGGCCGCGCCCTCCCCGCTTGGATCTGCGGACTCGCCTTCATCAGCGCCAACCTCGGCGCCCAGGAAGTCATCGGCATGGGCGCATCCGGTGCCAAGTACGGCCTCGCCACCAGCCACTTCTACTGGATCGGCGCCATCCCCGCCATGATCTTCGTCGGCATCTTCATGATGCCGTTCTACTACGGCTCCAAAGCGCGCTCTGTCCCTGAATTTCTCCGCCTGCGCTTCGACGAAAAGACCCGCGCCCTCAACGCCTGCTCCTTCGCTGTGATGACCGTCTTCTCGTCCGGTATCTCCATGTACGCCATGGCGCGCCTCATCCAGACCCTGCATGTCTTCGATAGCATCTTCCTGTCAGCTGGTCTCCCGCTCGGCTACATCTTCCATCTCT
>Ga0206974_1007_pt1 | contig 52291 bp, 31 predicted proteins | sample Alteio_BWOrgHeat_84_FD_152920 | JGI IMG/M metagenome (GOLD analysis project Ga0206974, IMG submission 152920) | Enriched cells from forest soil in Barre Woods Harvard Forest LTER site, Petersham, Massachusetts, United States -... | ecosystem: Environmental > Terrestrial > Soil > Temperate forest >... | reverse complement strand
GTGACCCCGGACTGTTGACCGCACACACTTCCCTGAAAGAACCTTCGCTAACCGCTGCGGTGAGGACCGTGGAGATCCGAGCATACTTTGCAACGAAGAGAATTTATCCAACGGGCTGCGCTTTCAGCTGGTGCTTTGTCTGTTAACAATATCGCCCTTCTCAAGGCCGCGGCCAATGGTTCTCAGCCCTCGAGTGAAGGCGGCCTCTACGGCCACTTCAAAGATCCATCCAATCAATATCGCCCCATGGTCCGATGGTGGTGGAATGGCGATCGGGTCGTAGCGGACGAGGTCCTGAGAGAACTCGATGTCCTGGCATCAGCAGGCATCGGCGGTGTCGAGATCAACCCGATTCGTTTCCCCTCAGAAGCCGATCCAATGCAGACCCAGAGCCTGACGTGGCTTAGCGACGAGTGGATAGAGGTCCTGGTCGCGGCCACAAGAGGTGCAAAGCAACGCGGCATGACCTGTGACATGATCGTTGGCTCTGGGTGGCCCTACGGTGGAGAATTCCTGTCCAGAGAAGATCAAACACAGATGGTCGCGCTCGGCACGAAAAATCTGAGCGGCCCGCGGCGCATTCAGATCTCCAGCACAGAATTGTTGAATAGCGTGAATCCAACATTCGTGTCGCCGTATAAGGACAGCCTGAAGGAGCTATTTCAACTGAAGTTGGTACCATCGCACCTAAGCACCATCACCTCGAGCGTCGATCTGGACGAGCAGATTCACCGCGAGTCCATCGGCATCGACGTTCCCGCTGGCGATCATGTTCTGTACTTTCTCGTGAAAATCACCGGGTTTATGGCTGTGATCAATGGTGCTCCAGGAGCTACTGGGCCGGTGCTGAATCACTACAGCCAACCAGCCGTCGCACGATATTTGAATCGGCTGTCAGACCGGTTATCTGCAAAGATCGGTCCATTGAGCGAACACTTTAGAGCCTTCTTCACCGATAGCATCGAACTCGAGGGAGCGAATTGGTGCGATGACATGTTGGCGGAGTTTCACCGGCGAAGAGGATACGATCTCTCACCCTGGATCCCGTTCGTTCTCTTTAAAGTGGGGGAGATGGGAAACGCCGTCACGGAGCACTATGGCGCTGACTTTTCCACTGAATTCAAAGCCCAGACCGATCTTATCCGCTACGACTTTGAGACGACCAAGCGTGAGCTTTTTCTGGAGCGGTTCGTTGCCACCTTCGCACAGTGGTGCCGACGCAATGGCGTGAAATCACGCATGCAAGCGTACGGTATGGACTGCGATCCAATTGCCGCAGCGATGCTACTCGACATCCCTGAATGTGAGACTTGGATTCAAACTGAGGAGATCGAGAGCTTCGGCAGCGGCGACTATCGAAAAGGTCGGAGCTACACCATGATCAATAAGCTCGTCTCCTCGTCCGCTCATTTGGCCGGAAAGCAACTCATAAGTTGCGAGGAGATGACCAACACCGAAGACCCATTTCATGCCTCGTTGGAGCGGATCAAGGTTGCCGGTGATCAAAGTATCTTGTCGGGCGTAACGCAGTCGGTGTTGCATGGCTTCAACTACAGCCCTCCCGATGCGCCATTCCCAGGATGGGTGCGTTACGGAACCTATTTCAGCGAGCGAAATACATGGTGGCCTTATTTCAAACTCTGGACCGACTACAAGGCGCGGCTCTCCGCCCTGTTTCAACATTCCGTAATGCAGGCAGACATTGCGATTCTTCCCCCAATGGCTGATCTTGCGTCAAAATACGGATTTCAACGTGATCCCTTTCCCAAAACCGTGGATCCGCCATACCTCTTCAAGATATGGGAGGTAATCCATCAGAACGGAAGTGGATGCGACTATCTCAGCGAAGAGATTATCGGCAAATCTCTTGTCAAATCAGGGCGCCTCGTATTCGGGGACCGATCCTACAAGGCAGTTGTTCTGCCAGAGGTCGGGTCGATGCATCCCGTCACCGCCAGGATTCTGGCGGAATTCGTAGAAGGTGGAGGAACGCTCCTCTTTATAGGCAAAGTCACGCATCGCGCGCCTGGGCTGATGGCCAACGCATCAGACAGCCGATCCGTGGAAGACCTTATGAAGTCTATACGCGAGAAGTATCCACATCGCACTCCGCTCGTAAGTATCCGCGAAGAGAACATGGTCGATTGGTATCGTGATCTGCAGAAGCAATACGCTCTGGCGCCGGACGTCATCATCAGCGAACCAACAGACTTCGTGAGCCAGTTGCACTATCGCTCTGGAGATACGGACATCTTCTTCTTCACCAATTACGGGCCACAAAATACGCACACATTTGAAGCGCACTTCGATTCTACGAATGCAACACGTAGAACGGCTTGGCTCTGGGATCCGGAAACCGGTAAGCGCTCCCCTTGTTCCGTCTCCGGACCAAACAATAACCTCACCATCACTCTTGGTCCCTCTGAGTCGATGCTGATTGTCTTCGAGACATCCTCGGCCACAGATATGCTGCAAACATCTCTCGCAAAGACCAGTTCGGATAACTCAGGTGCTAAGACTCTTATCGCGGGACCGTGGAATGTCGACTTGTCCCACGTGGACGGGAAGAAACGGTCCCTCGTATTGGAAGAGCTAAGCGATCTCAGCAAGCGAGACGATTTGAAGTCCTTCGCAGGAACCATCCTCTACAGCAATCACTTTCAGATCGAAGATGCCGGACAGCACCTGATGCTCGATCTTGGTCACCTTCACAGTGTCACCAAGGCAGAGCTTAACGGTCATCCGCTTGGCACTCGCTGGTATGGCAACCATCAGTACAACCTATCTGGCGCCCTGCACCCCGGAGCCAATGAAATCAAGATCGAGGTGGTGACCACATTAGGTGATTACATGAAGACCCTTACAGACAACCCGACTGCCCGCGCATGGACCGAGCAAACACCGTTCTATCCCCTCGGATTGACCCAATCCGTATACCTGCGCAGAATAACGTGATTGCACCGCTTGACGAAGGCTAGCAAGTCACTTACTGCCCAACCGCTTCGTACGCCTCCGCCGGTCGCGATGCTTGAGAGCCAGAAGGATGGGACGCCGGGCCGATGCGCGCAAGCAGTTGGATAAACCCGGGATCGCGATGCAACGAATAGTACATCGGATTAACGGCAAACATCATGCATTGGGAGTCATGGTGATCGATCATCTTCCGCAATTCGGCCAGTGCCTTTTCGCGCTCACCAGCCATGGAGTACCACTCCGCAGGGACAAAGTCGTTCGGATCCCGCAGAGTACCCTTGTCGTGAGCCTCAATGGCGCGCACGCGAACAGCGGCCCAGGCCTTCAGGCCGCCCGAGAGCAGCGCTGCGCGGCTGCGGTCTTCCAGCGCCAAACGCGACGCATCCTTTTCCATCTGCGCTAGGGTACGCCACTCGTCGCTGGCGTCTTTATAGCGGCTGCTCGTCACATAAGACCATGCGAAAACATCACGTGCCCCGGCTAACGCCGGAAAGAGCGCAAGCCCTGCTTTGGCAGCGGCTATCATGCGTGCCGGATGATGGGAGACACCAGCCGCGAACGCCTCAATGAGATAGACGTCGGGCCAAAGTGGGTCTTCCGCGCGCGCGATGTCCACCTGCTGCAGGCCTTCGTCAAAGTGGCCCGTTGAGACAAGGATTCTTGCCAGCCAGCCATGATAGACGGAGTTATGCGGCTCCAGCGATACAGCGCGGCGCATCTCGGCCTCCGCGCGCGCAGCGTCCCAATCCAGCTGGAAGGCCACGCCGCCCAATACCGCATGGGCCTCCGCGAGATAAGGGTCATGCTGCAGGGCCTGTTCGGCCATGCTCCTTGCCAGCTTCAACTGGACCGCGGATCCGTCCGGACCCGAGAGAGCCAGATGAGCCCTCGCCATTGCGGCATAGGCTCTCGCAAACCCTGGGTCGCGGTCGATGGCAGACTGATAGAGAGCGAGCGCCCGGATCAGCATCTCAGCGTCGTTTTTGCCGGCCAATTCGCGTGCCAAAAGATAGTTGTTGTAAGCCTGCGCATCCTGAGTGCTGCCTTGAATGTCTAGATGAGGGTTACCCGCTAGCTGCAGCTCCTTGAAGATATCGCGCTGGATCTCGCCGCGCACGCGAAAGAGACCATCTCGCGGGCTCTCGTACTGAAAGGAAGCAAGGTGCGCCATATCCCGCGCACGGACCAACTCCATCTGCAGCGTGCAATGATTGCCGTCCACAACAAAATGGCCTAACAGCAGCATATCCAGCCCCAATGCATGGGCCAGACTCTCAAGCGCTGCGTCGTCCATGCGGGAGCGGTCCATGGAGTGGGCCGTGTGTAGCGCGACATTCGGCAGCTGTGCGACTGTATCCATCAGGTCCAGTCGGAAGCTCTCCGCCAGCGGCCCAGCACCGTCGCCTTGTGCTTCAAACGGCACAATCGCCATATGCACAACCTTGCTCTGCGTAACCGGTCGTGAACCGGACCAGCGGGCCAGCAAAACCGTCAACGCGCCGGAGGCCAGAACCAGAACCGCCGCAATCGCAAAGATCCAGCGGCGAAAGCGCGGTGATAAGACGGGGGCCGGCATTGCCTCTGCCGCGACCGGATGCGGCATCGAATCAACTTGGACAGCCAGCTCAGCAAAAGATGGTTCAGCAGGCTCGACTGAGGGAGGAATCATGGGCGGACCAGTCACCGAGACTTCGAGGACCGTGTCGGTTTCCACCGTCACCTCGGGACGGAAGCGGTATCCACGCTTGGGTAAGGTCTCAATGAACTTTGGATTTTGCGGGTCGTCCCGTAGGATCTCGCGCAATTCATTGATAGAGCGATTGATGGAGCGCTCGTGGTCCAGAAACTCGCCGCCTGGCCACATCCGCTCGCGCAACTCGTCCCGAGTCACGACCGTGCCGGCTCGTTCGAGAAGAATCGTCAGCAGCCGCGAGGTTTGCCGGCGGATTCTCTCGGTACGGCTATTCCGTATCAGTTCGCCCGATTCGACGTCGAAGATGAAGGCGCAGAAGAGATATCTACGGGCGTTTGGGCCAGACGTAGTGTTGAGCATGGGCTAGGAACTCTATTTTCAGGGAGGTCAGCCTGAGCGTCAAGCCCGGTTAATGCGGCGCGAGAAGCAGACGAGTCCCGCCGAAATTGGATTAAACTATTCAAAATACTAACGTTAAGGTGCGACATTTTCCGGATATTTGGAGAAGTTTCTTGTCATTGCGGTCCTAACCCCACATCTCTATACTCTGACCCAATTGAGCAGACGATTCGTTCGCAGACCTGCCTCGGCCATGATCCAGGCGGCAACTGAAATCACATTTCTTTGATCTGTGAGGCGGAGCTTCCTTTTTGGGGGGGGCGGACGACGGGAGCTTTCTGTCCCCGAAGCAATGCATCCGCAGGTCATCGAGCAGCAAAACTTCTATGGAGGATCCAAATGAATTCTGTCCTATCGCACGCGCGGTCGCTTGGTCTCTGCCTGGGGATGGCTCTCCTCGGCTCGTTCGCCGCCGCCCAGTCCCCGGGTCCTCCTTCGCGGATTACTCAATCGACCGACGAAACCACCCGCACGACGTTAAAGGGGAGCACTCCTGCGGCCCTCAAGACCGCAAACGACCTCGGCGTGGTCGACGGCGCTCGCTCGTTGCATGGCATGATTCTGACATTGACGCCAAGTACGAGCCAACAGTCGTCCATGAAAAGCCTGCTTTCCGGCCTTCACACCAAGGGCTCGTCGAATTACCACAAATGGCTGACCCCCGAGCAATTCGCCACAGAGTTCGGCCCCTCGGATGACGATCTGGCAAAGGTGAAGGCGTGGCTCCAGTCCCAGGGGCTGAGTCCAATCCGGGTCGCCAGGGGGCGACAGTGGATTGAGTTCTCCGGAACCGTGCAGCAGGTCAACAGCGCGTTCGGAACCTCCATGCATCAGTTCTCCCTGAATGGGCAAACGCATATCGCGAATGCGACCGACATCTCCATTCCTCAGGCGTTGACTCCTGTAGTCGCCGGCGTCTTTTCCCTCAATGATTTCCGCAAAGAGCCGGCGCACTCAAAACCGGTTCTCATGAAGAGAAATGCGCAGGGCAAGGCCGTTCCCGCCAATCCCGATTTCACGAGTACGAATGGCAATGGAGACTACTATTTCAACTTGGCGCCTGTCGACTTCCAGACGATTTACAACGAAACGCCACTGTTGAAAAACGGCGTGAATGGCGCCGGCATATCGATCGCAATCGCCGGACGGAGCGATATCTCTCTGGACGATATCCAGGCTTTTCGCAACACCTTCGGGTTACCGCAAAACGATCCGAACATCATCCTGAACGGCACAGATCCGGGCTATCCCAATTTTGGTCAGGATCAGGTGGAATCTACCCTGGATGTCGAGTGGTCGGGTGCCGCTGCTCCGGGAGCCACCATCAATCTGGTCGAGAGCGCCAGTACCGACACTACCGACGGCATCGATCTCTCTTCTGTTTACATTGTGGACAACGCTCTCTCTCCTATCATGAGCGTGAGCTACGGCGAGTGCGAAGCGTTGATTGGGCCGATTGGAAACGCGTTCTACAACGCGCTCTGGGAACAGGCCGCCGCCGAGGGCATTACGGTTTTTGTCTCCACCGGAGATGGTGGCGCGGCGCAATGTGACGCCAACCTGCAGAGCGCCAACCTCGAACCGCAAGGTCCCGCACAATACGGTCCAACCATCAACGGACTCTCCTCGACTCCATTCAACGTTGCGGTCGGAGGAACTCAGTTCAATGAGGCGAACGACTATGCCGTATACTGGTCGCCGAACAACACTACCGCGTCTGGGTCCGTGTTAGGCTACATCCCCGAACAAGCCTGGAATGAGAGTTGTGATCCGACCCTGCCGGAAATCGGTACGAACTGCCCATTTGCCCAGACCTATTACGTCCTTGAGGGCGGAGGCGGAGGGCCGAGTAACTGCAGCCAGGCATCGGTCGACAGTCAGGGAAATGAAACCTGCCTTGGGGGATATGCGAAGCCCGCTTGGCAAGCAGGAACAGCGGTTCCCAAGGACGGCGTGCGCGATACCCCGGACCTTGCCCTGAACGCGTCGCCGGATGACGACGGTTACCTGCTCTGCGTCGATGGTAGTTGCCAAACGGAATCGGTCAACGGCCAGAATGTGCTGTCCCAATGGGATGTCGTCGGTGGAACCTCGGCTTCGGCACCCACCATGGCGGGCATCATGGCACTCGTGGAACAAAAGAACGGTAGCTTCCAGGGACAAGCCAACTATGTTTTTTACAAGCTCGCTGCCATGGATACTGCATCGTCTTGTAACTCCTCTACGATGACCAATCCGACCCAGGGAAGCTCTTGTAACTTCAACGACATCACCATGGGCAGCAACAGCGATCCCGGTCTGTCTGGATACGGAACCCCGACCGCGCAATGGAGTGCCGGTGTCGGCTACGATATGGCGACCGGTCTAGGTACAGTGAACGCGGCAAACCTCGCCGCAAACTGGAACAATGTTTCCGTCGCAGCCTCAGCCACCACGCTCACATCCAGCGGGACTACCGTAACCCACGGTCAGCCGCTAACCATCAGCGGCACTGTCAGCGCGACCAGCGGCGGAAGCACCATACCCAGCGGCGACGTGGTGCTGACGACAGACAAATACGGAGACGTCGCCGATCTCACCCTGAATGCCTCAGGGAACTACTCGGGAGCGGTCAGCAATCTGCCCGGAGGAACCTATAACCTCGCGGCGCGCTACAGCGGAGACGGCAATTTCGCCAGCAGCACCTCCGCTCCCGTCTCGCTCACTGTCGGGTCGGAAGCCAGCGCCGTTTCGGTCGATTTCGATATCATCAACCCCGCCACTCTCGCGGAGGCGCCTTACACGGGGACGACACAATATGCATTCCCGTTTTATCTGAACGTCACGGTCAAAGGTAAGTCAGGACAAGGACTTCCGACGGGCGCCGTCAATGTTCTCAACGGAAGCACAGTGGTCTTGACTGCTCCCCTGACCTCAGGCGGCACAGTCAGTATTCCCACCGGTGGTACAGCCGCCTATACGTTTCCGGTTGGTGCTAACCAGGTATCGGTGCAATATCTCGGGGACAACAGCTTCAGCGCCGGCACTTCCGCGCCGCAACAGATCACCGTTCAAAAACAGCAGGCTATAACCTACGTTGGTATCAGTGCTTACAATGTTCCGGCCGGTCAGCCAGTATTCCTGATCGCAAGCATTCCCCCCGGCTACGGCAGCATCATTCCAACCGGCACATTCCAGTTTTATGACAACGGCCAGCCGTTGGGCAGCCCCATCGCCATTGTGAACAACGGTGCCATCTATGCGACCACGACATATGCAGCCAAACTCACGACCGTGGGCATGCACGCGATCACCGTCGGTTACAGCGGCGACGCGAACTTTACGGCCGTCTCTGGAACCGATCCGAACCACGCCTATCCGTCTTACTTCCAAATCGCATCTGCGGCAGGCGCAGCGACCAGCACCTCCATCGTGCAAACGCCAACTGCCGTGTCGTTCGGACAGTCCTTTACCTACACCGTCAAAGTCGCCCCGGCTAAGGCAGGTGGTCCGGCGCCGACCGGCCAGGTTGCCATCAACTCCAATGGAGGTCCCACTGGGAGCATCACTCTGGTGAATGGGCAGGGAAGTGCGTACCTCCAGTCCGACGCTGGTACCTATCAGGTCTTTGCCCAGTACCAAGGCGACTCGAACTATGCTCCGTCCAGCAGCCCGATCATCTCCACCACGATTTCAAAGTTCACTCCTCCGGTCAGTCTCACGACCACCGCCCCTTATGTGCTGACCGGGCAACAAACCAGCCTGAATATGGTCGTTACTGGCTTCAGTTACGGTCAGTACGGCTCTGATCAGCCGCAAGGCACGGCGCAGTTCTTCACCTCTGTCAATGGGGGATCTCAACAGGCGATCTCTCCTCCCATCATCCTCTTGCCCTCGCAGCCGCAGATGAACGCGGGAGTGAGCATTCGAGCCTCGTTGCCGACAGGAACGAACGTCGTAACCGCGATCTACTCTGGTTCCACTGAATTCAACTCCGTAACCACCACCCCGGTCACGATCGTGGTCACGTCGCCCGACTTCACCTTCAGTTCGAGTTCGTCGACGTTGACCATCTCCGCTGGAGGAAGCGCAACCGGCGCACTCACCGTGGCTCCGATCCTCGGATTCTCCAGTGCAGTCTCGCTGAGTTGTGGCAGCGGGCTGCCGGCCGGGACCACTTGCAGTTTTGCTCCCTCGGCCGTTCCAGCTGGAGGAGGATCATCGACCCTGACGCTTACCATGCAGGGACCCTTCACCGCGCAGGCAAGCAGCAGGGGGAGCGGATGGGTAGCCGGCACCGAGATGGGTGGAGTCATTGGACTGTTCCTCCTCGGATGCTCCAGGCGCCGCAGGAAGGCCTTCGCAATGCTTCTTCTCATCGTCGGCATCTTTGGCTTCGTCTCTGGATGCGGCGGTAACAATAGCCCGTCGTCGACCGTCGTGGTTCTCGACAGTTCTCAGTCGAAGATTGCTTCGGGAACCGCGGTTATATTCACCGCCCAGGTCAACGGCGGTAACAAGACCCCCGAAGGAACCGTCACTTTTTACGACGGTACAACGGCACTTGGCAGCGCCGCGGACCTCACCAGCGGGGTAGCAACCCTCAGCGTCAGCAATCTGACTGTGGGGACGCACTCCATCACGGCAAAATACAGCGGTGACTCAAAACACGCGGCAGGCGTATCCTCGGCCTTCTATGAAGGCATTACGGGAAGCACGACTCTGCAGATTGTCGCGGGCTCCGGAGCATTGAGCCATACGGCTGATATCAACGTGGTCGTGCAGTAACTATCTCTCCGGCTGCGTTCTGGATTGGCGCAGCCGGAGAGGAATGGATCCGCGGCGGAGCAGACGTCTCGCTTGGCTTCTATCAGTGAGCGGCGCAATCAGAAAAAGTAAGGCCTCGGCGAATCGGTAGTAGCATCTTGATTGGCAAAGACACCACTGCTTTGGCGAACCGGACGTGCCGAGTGGCTTATCGATTGGTCATGACTCGTTCACCCGCAACGGATGCCCTGCCTTTCCCAATGAGGAGTCTGGTTGGGATCCTTGGTCATAAGATCGACGAGGACATTCAGATACCAATCCGCGCCATAGCTGTGGTCATACGCCAGGCGCCTTTGTTCAAGGCCTTTGTTGTACGTTTCCTGTGCGCCAGCGAACCATTCCGCGCGTCTGATGATGAATCCAACCTGCTCATTGGTTAGCCCAAGCGGATTCCGAGCCTGGGCGCGAAGGCTTACGATGAGGGCCACGGCGAGGTTAGCCGCCAGAGGAGTTAGATCGGTGGTCTGGGCCAGATATGCCGCTAGTTGGGTGCGATTGCTGGTGTTGAAATTGATATCCCATTGGAAGCCCATCGCATGCGTTTGAGTCTGACCGAATGCAGGATTTATTGAACCCTTGTCGGGCTGTGTGTGTCCAGTCTTGTCGGCAGTGATGCGCGCCGGCGGCGAATAGTCGCGGGTTTTCCCGCCTATTGGGGTGGCTGGCATGAAGGTGTTGAGCGCCTCCATCCCCGCCATCACCATGGCGATTCCTTCGGTGGGCCGGGCTGCCGGCGGTAGGGAATCGCTAATGTCCTTGTAAGGCGCAAGCATCTTGAGGAGTTCTTGCTCTTCCTGAGCGAGCTTTCCAAAAAGCTGGTTGAGGTTGAAGCCCCCTGCGCTACTCATCGCGGAGCCCACGATCATCAGCGAACGATCCGCTGTGCCGACTGCCAGCAGGGTCGGCTTGCTGGTGATGGCAAAGTTTTTGTCATAGTGCGGCACGAGGTCGTCCTGGATGCCTTTCGCAATAATCCGGCGGACGCCAGCGCTGGCCGCGTGAGCCGCGCCGAGGGCGTAGACGAGTATGTCCACGGGGATTCTGACGGGTGTGTCCTGCTGGTCCCTGAACTCCAACATGATGAAACTAGCGATTCCCAACTTGTAAAACCGAACGTCTACCAGCTTGAGAACCTTGCGGACGTCTCGGGTGTGAGTCTCCACACCGACGTTCCTCTCCCCAGGCGGAAACGCCTCGCTGAAGCGCTTGTCGGGATCCCATGCGGAAGCACCTTCCCCAGGCCGTGTAAACCAAAGGCTTACGTTATAGCCTCTAAGAATGGCAAGCTCTACAGCCCAGGCTGCGGTTGCCGAACCTCCGTAAACGGCTACTATCGGCCGAGTCTGGAGTTGCGGTGGCAATTTCCAGTCGGGAGACATGAAATCCGTGCCTCCCACTACAAAGCCATCCATCCCGTTCACATTGACTTCGACTTTCCCGTCGTCACCGGCCATGAGCGGGCGACTTGGTCCGGGACCCGCCGCGATGATCACCTTATCGAACTTACGAACGATGGCGTCACTGTCTGCCGGTTTTATTCGTACGGAATACCCCATCCCCTCGCGTGAGATTAGCTCTACCCACGCACCTGGAACCGTGGCACTTGATTTTGCCCTGAGGTGCTGGTCCAGCAATGCAGCGAAATCTTTGGCGAGCATAAAATTTTCGCCGAGTTTCGGCGGAGCTGCAAAGGCCCTCGACTCCGCCAAAAGATTTCCGGTGAGCAGCGGTGTGGGCTGGCCCATTTTGTGATCTTTTTCCATGCGCGACCATAGCTCGGGACCGCCCAGGGTAGTGACCTTCTCTCCTGGATTTAGCTGGACGGATTGCAAATAAGCCACCGCCGAGATTCCCATCCCAATAATCAGCGTGTTAGGCATAGCATCTCCTCTGGCCGCAATCTGCCCTCGGCAGCACAACGCAATGCTGTTACAGGCAGAATGGTCTTGTTATCAATTGAGAAGCCCACTTACAAAATGATGTCGAGTGTAAAAGTGCTAGGGGCCAGGATCATGGGCGGAGTACCGCATCATAGCAAGGTAATTGCGAACGGAAAGACGGTGCTTCCGATCTAGCGCCGACGCCGCTACGGAATAAGCCACAACGAGTAGGCCACAGGTTCTGAGAGCGTGTCAAGGTCTTGTCGAAGATGCAGTTCGCCGGTCAGCACCGCATTGCATCCACCATGATAGCTATAGTCTTCATGCGCTTCGAATAATTCTCGCCATCTGAGGGTATTACTTAAGTCAGGTAATACAGAGTATGAAAAAGTGGCGCTGCGATATACTTCGCGCCACTGTTGTGCCAATATGGATGCGCGCAAGGAAGCGCATTCCTGAGGCAGAGTTTTATGACCCAAGTTTCTTCCCTTCTTTTCCCGATCTAAGCAACCGAACTTCTTCACTTCATCCCAGGCCGTGATGACTCCCTCCAAAGAAGATGGCGGGGCGATGTTATGGGCCGTCACGTTTTGAGATCGAGAGAAGATAGGTACCTGTGCGATCACCAGAGTAAGTGGAGAACAGATCATGGGCATAAGATCCAAGAAGCGTGTAGAACCGATGCAGGACACAGTCATCGGCGCGCTCGCAGACGATACAGAAGTCGTGGCCTCATCGATCGAATCCGGCCGGACATTACTGCAGACTCTGGACGAATACGTGACGATGCAGAGCTCATTCGATCGTCAGGCTCGGGTCAACTTGCGGCGCGAAGTTGTGGAGGTCACGGTTCCCATGTACCTGGATTATGTTGCTTCCCAGGTAATGGGCTGGTCGGAAGTCGAGATCGATAGCTTAAAAGCGATTATATCTTCGATCGCAAAGTTGTTTGCGCCGCTGTCGCTTCAGCTTCCGGCTAAGGTTCAGCTTGTCAAAACGAGCGGCCAGGAAGAAGGATACGCAGCCTACACGCGACGAAAGGATACGATCGTCCTCCCGGCCAACATGGTGGCGAGTGTAGAAACCGCAACGAATTTTGGCGATCCGCTGCATCCGGCCAACGACCTCTCTTATCTACAGAACGTCATCATCCATGAGTGTTTTCACCTCTTCAGCAAGAACAATCCTGAGGAGCGGCTGAGACTCTACGACCATATTCATTACCAGTCGACGGGCGCCGCTATCGAACTGCCGGATGTTCCCTGGGGGCCTCCGGATTCTGACTCGACGATGCGCGATCTCAAGATCACGAACCCCGATGAGCCCGCAAGCGACGTCTACATCAAGATGCTGGTGCCCTCGGTGCCTGGGCAGAGCGACAGCCCTCGCGTGGAGAAGGCTCTCGCGCCGGTGCTTCTTGCGAAATGCCCGTACGCTGGCGGCATTTTCTTCGATTACCTGCAATGGTGGTTTATAGCGATTGCCCAGGATGCCGGCGGACATTGGGCACCAGTGATGGGTGCCGATGGTCGGCCGGAGATGTATGAAAGCGCACCACTCATGAGCCAATACCTCGCCCTGGTCTCCTCCAATTTCGTACAAGAGATCTTCCAGCCGGACGAGATACTCGCGCAGAACTTCGTTTTGATGGCCAGTCAGCCGAGCCTCGACATTCTAGTCGAGATGCGCCATGCGCTTTCTTCGAAAGAAGTCTTAGTATGAACGGCTGTCGCTTCTACATGCTTCTGCATTGCTCTGTTCTGATCGCCTGAGGCCCCTGAAATGCGATAAGGAGCCAGCCTGTTTCGTCTATTTCACCATCAACGCATCATCCATGAGTCCCCATCAAAGAGGAGAAAAGGACATGAATCCATCGAAGGCGGCAACCGATCCAGTGCAGTCGTCCGCATACCCGTCGTTGAACCCAGTGACGACGCCGCCACCGTCAATGCCGCTGGCGTGGACCGCAACCGTCCTGTTGCACCCGTTCAGCCCACCGTTGTCGACAGACCCGACGCCCAACAACCCATTTTTCCAGCTTTGTGTGGCGAACATTCGGTGCGTTGCAGGGAGCTATTTCTCCGCGCAGGTGGTTGGCTGTTCGTATGGAAGCTGGTGGTACTTCACCACTGCGAATGGAACTGAGCTGTCGACCGATGGCGGCAACACCTGGACGCCGGTCGATATTGGATGGTCGGTGCCGGTGGATTGGTATGGAGCACAGGGCTCAAATGCGGCCTGCGCCGGCGCGTCGCCGCTGAACTGGATGAACGCGCAGACAGTTGACTGGTGGAAGATCCCGGTGCCCCAGTCAAACCTGCCACCCGCGGCCACATGGCTCTGGTTCGATTCCAACAGTGCGGCCCCGGTACGAATGATGTTCGGCGACGGCCCGCCATCTCCAACGATGGGAGATCCAACGCAATTGGCGTTCTTTCAAATGTGGTCGTTTACGTATTTTCCGATCTTCCAGGCCTATAACGCGGAATGCGAGTCCACAGCCAAGCCAACGACATTTCCGACGCCGACGATTCCCGGGTTCACGGCTGGCAATCCCAACGGTTATCAGAATTTCGTCTGGAACACCAATTTCGGAATGACCGTGCTCATGACCCCGGTGAACGAGAACTACAATCCACTCCCTACGCGCGTTCTATATGTCTGGAAGGATGACCAGGACTACAGCGTCTATTCGGATCGCGCTCAGGATACGCTCATGCTGTTCAGCCAAAACCCCGGAACGGTGGTGGCGCAAGAAGCGCTACTTACGGGCCCCGCTCCCTCCGGGCAAACTCCTCCACCGGATAGTGCAACAGGCTTTCTCATCACCTACAACTCATCGGGCACGTCGACTTGCATTGGTGGCAGCCAATTTCCATTCCCGCAGGAGCCGCCTGACTGGGTTTCCATCCCGGGCGTTGAAGCTGCAATTCAGGCAACGATTGTGAACAATCCTGTTGTTGCTCCCAACACCGTCGTCACCATCTTCTCCGTCCTCTTCCCGCCCGCGCCGCCGAACTATCCGGAAGCAACGTACCTGTGGACTTGGTACGCTCCGCAGAATGCGACGGGATCGGAAAGCCGGCCCATCACGTTCATGCAATCTCAATCGGGGGTCAACGTCGGAACAAGCCTTGCACTCGCTGATTACTTCTACTACGAGAATTTCCAGCAACCTATCGACCCTGCGAATTTCGCCATCCCCGCATCGTGCAGCGCACAGACTCGTAAGATCCAATTGCGGCGCAGACTTCCGTAGCCGAAATACGCGATCATGCGCTGAGTTGCTCTTCCCAATGTTTAGCGTGGGCGGTTTTGTCCGAGGAGTGCAGCGGTTGAAGGGCCGGTCTCTCTGCACTAAACGTAGAGTAAGTCCTCGGCAGGTTTAGGTTACAGTCAGGTCGCGGCTAGCCACGACCTGACTGTAACCGTTATTCGTCCAAACGGAGCAGTCCATGGGATTCGATTTCATGCAGAGAGATATTGAATTCATGAAGAGCGGCATATTTGATGCGAACTAACATTCTCTTGGTCAAAGCGAGGTCCCTTTCCGGGGTATCTGTCTCTAAGAACTGGCACAGCCACTTGCTGTAGGCGGACCATGACCATGTGGGAAACCTAGGCCAGCGGAAGTAGGTCTGTTCAACGCTCTCCTGATCCAGTGTCTCGCTTCTTCACTGGAGTATTTCAGGCCGGGCAGTCCAGCGCATCTCCTCATTGGATCTAGTGGAGGCATTTTGTGGATCCGCAGGGCTCTCGATCAGGCAAGAACCTTCTTGATTAGCGTGCGGGCGAGGTCGATTTCCTGTGGCGTGACCGTATGAGGCCGGCCCGGAAAACGTCTGGTTGTCACTTCTGCTCCCATGTCGCGGAGCAATGCTGCGGATTCCTCCACCCGTGACCATGGGACATGCGGATCGGGGTCTCCGCTCAAGAAGAGCGCTGGCATGCCTCCAAGCTCGTCGGTTGCGTGTGGCTGGTGATCGCTAGCGATCAAGCCGGGCGGTCCGATCAGGCCGCCGGTGAAGGCGATCAGGCCGCCATAGCGGGCGGGAAAGCTCTTCACAAACTCCGTCGAAAGGCAGGCGCCCTGCGAAAAGCCACCGATCACGATGCGGTTGCGGGGCACTCCGGCCGCTTCAATGGACCGTACAACTGCGTCTACCTTTGCAAGCGCGGAACTGAGGAACGGCTCGTTGGCCTCCCGAGGGGCGAGGAAGGATTGCGGATACCATGAGTGTCCCTTCGCCTGAGGCGCGAGGTAAGCCACTTCTGGTTCCCCGATTGCCTGCCCCAGGCCGAGTATGTCTTCCGCCGAGCCGCCACGCCCGTGGAGCAGTACGACAGCCAGCGAAGCCTGGTGGAGAGGCGCGCCCAACTGCAGCACCTCTCCCTTGCCGTGCGGATCGGAAATCATGCGAGTACCTCTTTCTGCGCCTTGTGGAGAACCACTGGTATGAGCCGTTCTTCGATCAGCGCGCGCTGCGGCTCCAGCCATTGGGGAACCCGCAGTTGCTCGCCGAGCGACTCGATCGGTTCATCCGTAGCAAAGCCCGGAGTATCTGTTGCGAGTTCAAATAACACACCACCCGGCTCGCGGAAGTAGATGGATCGGAAGTAGTCGCGCTCCATCACCGGCGAAGAATGAAGATGCTTGTTGATCACATCGAGCCACTCCAGCTGCGCTTGATCGTCGGGAGCGCGAAAGGCGATGTGATGCACGCTTCCAGCGCCCATTCTCCCACGGCCTGCCTTTGGATCAACGACAACATCGATATGATTGCCGAGAGCATCTCCCTCTGCCGAGTAGCGGAACCGGTTGCCTTCTTCGGCCACTTTGTGAAATCCGAGAAGCGCCAGTGCTGCTTCGGTCTGACGAGCGTCCCGTTCGAGCATCGTGATTCCGAAAAAGCCGCGGATAGCGTGCTCCGCAGGCACGTCAGCAAAGCGAGGTGCCTTCACGTCCGCAACTCGCGCGTGTCCAACGAGTTCGATTTTCATCCCGTCGGGGTCGCTGAAAGTGAGGACGGATTCTCCCATGCGCGTCTGCTTCTGTTCGATGTGCACGCCTTTTTCAGCCAACCGTCTTTCCCAGTAAGGCAGCGATGCCGGTGGAACGTTGAACGCGGTATGGGTTACTTCACCCGCGCCCGCGATGCCTGGCGTGGCTCCTGCCCATGGAAAGAAAGTCAAGATGGTGCCGGGCGTTCCGGCGTCATCACCAAAATAGAAGTGATAGGTGCCGGGATCGTCGAAGTTCACTGTTTTCTTGATGAACCGAAGTCCGAGCACGGTGGTGTAAAAATCGAGGTTGCGCTGCGGATCTCCCGCAACGGAAGTTACGTGGTGAAGTCCAACGATCGGGGACAGCATCTTGAAATCTCCTTCGTTATAATAAGATTCGATGTCGAAGGAAAAGATTCAGACGACAAAGTCAGATACCTTAGAGACACGCCGCGGAACGGACTGAATGCCTGTGCTGATGGCCAATCCGGTGGAAAGAGGGGTAGGCGCTTGCAAAACATCCTGGTCATCTTCGAGGCAACCGGGGAAAGTACGGAGGGCCTCGCACTTGCGCTAGGACTTGGCGCAGTGCAAGAAGGCGCGAATATTCGCCTGCGACATCTCAACCCATCTTCGACTGCCAAACTGGCTCATCAGAGCTATGGACGGCTCAAGGCCGACGATCTTCGCTGGGCCGAAGGAATGGCCATCGTCTTGGAAACAGCGGAGCCGGCGGCCCTCGGCGAGATAGTTCAAAACCTCGACCTGTTCACAGAAAATCGTGACGCTGTCTCGAGAATTGTCTATGTCACCGGCGACAATGCGGTTGAGGGCTCCGTTCGCGATTTGCGCGAGAAGTTTAAGCGGGCCGGTTTGCGGCTGCTCAGAGAAGAGATGACCGATTCGACGACAAACCTGGCCTTGATGACTCAAATCGGCCAACGCTTGGCGCAAGAGAAACCATAAGAACAAAATCTGAATCATCCTTCGATATCGAAACATCTGTCACAGAATGATGGCACGTCGAACCAAAGAAGACGGTGCGGATCCTACGACGGGGCCAAAACTCTGGGTTGTGCTGGCGCGCGCGTACAAATCGTTTGCGTCGTTTATTGAGAGCTCCGTCGAGGCAGAGGGGCTTGGCCTGAGCGATTTCATGGTACTTGAGGCGCTCCTCCATAAAGGACCGATGACGATCTCTGCAATCGGAGAGAAGGTATTGCTCGCGAATGCGTCCATGACCTCGGCCGTCGACCGCCTGCATGAGCACGGCTTTGTCCTGAGGAAGAACCACGAGACTGACCGGCGCGTCAGGATGGTTGAGCTCACCAAGAGCGGACGCGCCTTTATCTCTGGCCTTTATGAGAGACATGCGAAGGAACTGGAAGCGGTAGCCTCGGTTCTCACTCGTGCAGAGCAGGCTCAGCTTCGCTCTTCCCTCAAGAAACTCGGGCTCTCGGCCAAAGATGCGGCAGATAGAAAGCGCGGAGTCATTCGGAAATAGGGATCGGACGCTGGACCGCAATCGACAGACGCCCGCCAAAAGAGGAAACAACAATGATGATGATACGCAAGAGTGAAGAACGCGGCCATAGCGACAAGGGATGGCTTGACTCCTACCACACTTTCTCCTTCGACAGCTATAAAGACCCGGCTCACATGGGATTTCGTGCACTGCGCGTCATCAACGACGATCGTGTGGCGGGCGGCCGAGGCTTTGGAGCGCATGCCCATCGCGATATGGAGATCTTGAGCTATGTTCTCCAGGGTCGATTGGCCCACAAGGACAGCATGGGGCACGGAGAAGTCCTCGGTCCAAACGAGATCCAGAGAATGTCGGCCGGCAAAGGTGTTGTGCACAGCGAGTTCAATGGATCGGACTCTGAACCTGTTCGCTTCCTCCAGATCTGGATTGTGCCAAGGACAACAGGCAGTGAGCCCGCATATGAGCAGGTCAAGTTCGATCCTGAAGAGAAACGGAACCGCTTCAAGCTTCTCGCCGCGCCAGAACAAGCTTCGGGCGCCGTGCAAATCAACCAGGACGCCCGCATGTTCGTTGCAGAAATTACTCCGGGCCAGACGTTGGAGCACGCGTTGGCCTCTGGCCGTGCCGCCTGGGTTCATGTGATCAATGGGGGCGTTCAACTCAACGGGCAGACACTCAATGCCGGCGATGCTGCAGCAATCGAGCAAGAGCAGGCCCTGAAGCTGGTGAGCCTCGGTCCGGACGCAGCAGAGGTTCTATTGTTCGATCTCGAGTAAGCAGCCTGTTCTCCGGGTCGGCTTACACCTCTAGAAAAGATGGTCAAGCGGGAGCAGGAATGAGATTCGAATACGCATCCAGCTGGGTAGGTGACTGTCCGCTACGAACAAACGCATCGAGGGTTCTTCCGAAAGATACAAATCGGCGGAATTTCCAGCTTCATGGCTCGCGAAAGCGATACCCGATATAGCTTTCGGTGAGAAGGTAGGTTGGATTGCCGGGATCGTCCTCAAGCTTCTTACGAAGTTGACCGATGAGAACGCGCACATACGCATGATCGTTGACGAATTCCGGGCCGCGCAGGGCGCCAAGCAAACGCGCGTGGGTGATGGGTCGCCCTGCCTGCGTCATCAACAGCTGAAGCGCGTTGAATTCGCGCGCCGTGAGATGCACTTCGAGTCCACTTCGCTCAACACGTCTCCGAACCGGATCGAGCACGATAGAGCCAATGACGATGGTCATCTCCGCCGGCGCATCTGGAGCCCTGAAGCGACGAATGGCGGTGCGTATCCTGGCGGTCAATTCACGGGAATGGAACGGCTTGGTCACGTAATCGTCGGCGCCGGCCTCCAATGCTTCAACCTTGTCATCTTCATCGTCACGGACTGTCAGCATGAGAATCTGCAGCTTTGTAGATATACGGCGGATACGGCGACAGGTCTCGATACCACCCATACCCGGCATATTGATGTCCAGGAGTACGGCCTCATAGTTAGCCCTCCGGAGATGCACGAGCGCATCCTCTCCATTGCTCGCCTCAGATACATCGAATCCAAGTGAGCCGAGGGTTGTATGGAGGCTGCGTCGTAGTGCGGTGTCGTCTTCCACGATCAACAATCTGCCTTGCTCTTCATCCATGTCAACCCTCCTTGCATAGCCTGGGGAGCGCCAGGAAAAACGTCGTTCCTTCCACTGGATCGCTTTCTACCCACACTCTGCCGTTGTGGGCTTCGGCAATTCTTTTGGCGACAGACAGTCCGATGCCAGTGCCAGAGGCTCTATGCTGAGAGCCGGGAACTCGGTAAAAGCGTTGAAATATCCGCGTTCTCTCTGCCGGGGCGACAAAAGATCCTTCATTCAGCACGCTGAATACGATCTCTGCATCCGCTGAGGCAGCACGCAGTGTGATCGGCGATGCGGGACTTGCGTATTTTGAGGCATTATCAAGCATCTGCCAAAGAGCCATTTGAAGCAGATGAGAGTCCGCCCATACGTGGCTGCCGGAGGTTACGTCGACGGTTCGCAAGTCATGATCGGATAAAGCCTCCGAGGCCTCGTCTCGACAGCATTGAAAGAGTCGATCCATCGAGAGGCATTCGCAATTTACCTTCAGCTGTCCCTCATCCAACTTCGCAGTCTGTAGTGCATGATTAGCCAGCTTAGTCAGACGCATTGCCTGTTCATCGATAAGGGAAACCAGTTCTCTCTCGGGTTTGCCAAGCCCCGACATTTCCAATAGTCCCGAGCTTGAATTTTGAATCGTTGCCAAAGGCGTTTTGAAGGCGTGGGCCAATCCATCCAGAACGGCGGAACGGAGTTGTTCGCTCCGCTTTGCGGCCTCGGCGTCACTCTCGGCGATGAAGGAATGGGCTCGCTCCAGTGCGATGGATGCAAGGGAAGCAATGGCGTCAACTGAGCGCGGATCGACTTGTCCCTCCTTACGCGGTCCGGCGATATACAGCGCACCAACAGCCCGGGTCCCAATTCTCAAAGTGCGTGTGAACTTTGAGGACGCAAGATCGTTCTCGTTCAATTCGCGGAAATACGCAGCGCGAACTTCATCTTCTGGAATGGGTTGTTTGCCCGCCTTGTCCATGCGCGCTTCGCGAGCGTCCCACAGGGCAACGGCATCCAGGTTAAATGTATCTGCAATGAGTCTGGTGAGCTGCGCGCCTGTCTCAGCGCGCCGGTCCAGCATGATGACATCGCGACTGGTCAGATAAAGCTTCTCCAGCCTCGTGCGTTCGTCTGCGTTCTGGCTGGCGCTGCTCTTAATCCGATCTGCAATATAACCGGCGGCCAGAGCAAGGCCGATGAACATTCCAGAAGAAATCCAGTCCTGAGGATCGCGTTCGTAAAGGGAAAAGATCGGCGGCATGTAGAAATAATCCAGGCAAGCGGACGCCATTACGGAAGCAAGCACCGTCTGAATAACCCCCCATCGGTAAGCAACGAGGATCACCAGAACCAGATCCGTCAGCGATGCGGTCAATACTTTGCCGTGAGCCGCAAAAACAACAGCGGTCAGCAGCGGGACAGCGGCGATGACGGCGATGGCACGTACGAGATGCCTGACTACTTCCGGCTGTTTCATCTCTCCATTCTCAGAATAAAGGACCGCCGTTGCGGTGTCGCAGTGGCACGTCTATTCGGACTGAAAAGCCGTAAGAGAACCATAAGGGAGTCAATCCTCGATTATGCCCCAGTTACGGGTCTGGAGTTTACATAATGCAAGCCGCCGGTAGTGCGGAAGAATGGAGAATCATCATGGCCTCCTCAAGAGGTGCCGTACGCAATATTTCCTTATTCGCAACATCTTTGATGAAATGTTTTCATCCCAGGCCAGCTCAGTCATCAACTTCGCTTTTCGACCGTAAAGTTCGGGCATTGCGGGAATCCATCAGAGAACATGCTCTTTCTTCACGAACAATGCAGGCTCTTCACTTTGTAGGCATTCTTGCCGCATTGTGCGGGATGCTGTCGATGGGCGCGGTCCACAGTCAGGCACAATCCACCTTTGGGAGCATTCGCGGCACGGCACAGGACAGCTCCGGCGGCGTTTTGCCAGACGCAGAAGTGACACTGCATAGCGATGATCAGAACACCGATCGCGTTGTGAAGACAGATGGCGCCGGCAACTATCTGATCGAGAATGTGCTCGCCGGAAAATACAGCATCCGTGCCAAGCGCGACGGATTTGCCGACACCACAGTCTCCGGCATCACGCTCGCCGCCAGGCAGGACCTCCGATTGATCCTTACGATGGCCATTGCCGCGCAGGCAACCACCGTTGAGGTGACCTCTGCGGCCAATCAGATCAACACCGAAGATGCGGTACTCGGAGATTCCAAAGGGACCTCTCAGATCGGCCAGTTGCCGCTCAACTTTCGCGCGGCGACGACCAGCCCTCTGGCCGCGTTAACGACATCCGCCAACGTGCAAACGGACAACCAGGGCAACGTTGCCGTGGGCGGCGCCACATCGAATATGGTCGGGTACTCGGTAGATGGCATTTCCACGGTCAATGTGTTTACAAGCGCCGCAGGCACCAACCCCTACCCATCCGCGGAAGGGATAGCGGAACTCAAAGTCACAGCCTTCAACAACAACGCGGAGTTCTCGCAGGTCGGCGATGTAACCTTCACCACCAAGGGCGGCACCAACCAATATCATGGAACGCTCTTCGAGTATCTGCAGAACGATGCGTTCGATGCCAACGTCTACAGCTTCGCAGAGAAGGCGCCCAAGCGCTTCAACACCTTCGGTGGCAGCGTCGGCGGGCCGGTCTCCATTCCGCATCTGTACAACGGTCATGACAAGACGTTCTTCTTCTTCGACTATGAGGGCAACCGCAGACGGACCTCTGAACCGGAGCAGTACACGGTGCCCAGTGCGCTTGACCGAATGGGCAATCTTAACGACCTCGTTTCTGCATTTCCGACCTACGGCGATGTCGGCGCCAACGGCCAGCCGGCGAACACTCCGCTGCCCTTGAACAATCCATTCACGGGGCAAACCTACGCGAACAACACCATTCCGCAGGGGAGCATCAGTCCCTTTGCTACAACTCTACTCAATACTTACTATCCATTGCCCAACATTCCTAACGCCGCAGTCGGCAATGTCAACTACCAGACTCTGGTTTCGACTCCATCCAATACCGATGGCGTCGATGCCCGCATCGATCAGGTTATCAATTCCAGGCAGCAGGTCTATGCACGACTCAATCGCAAAAACCTGCTGGTAAATGTGGTTAACCCGCTGCTGCCCAACGATGTGGACTCTGAGCATGACCGCAGCTTCCTGGTATCGCACAACTACGTCATCAATAGCCGGCTCGTGAATGAATTTCGGTATGGCTTCACCGATTCAATCTTGTCTCCCAATTTCGCAATTGAAGGTGCTGCGGCTCTCCAAGGCCTGGGAATTCAGGTGGGCGGCGCGCAGGGCGTCAACGTATCTAACCATCCAACCGATCAAGGCTTCCCGACCATCGTTTTCTCCGATGGAACGAACTTCACTCCCATTGGCAGAGACCACGTTGGCCCGACGCAATCTACCACGAAGCAACTCGCGGACAACATCACCTACAACCGGGGCAGGCACACTTTCCGCGCTGGCGTAGACGTTCGCTGGGTGCGCTTCGCCGTTCCGGAGATCGAGACGCCCTCGGACGACTACGGTCTCTTCACGTTCAATCAGCTTGCCTTCACCAATAGCTCCTTCGGCGACTTTCTGCTTGGTGCTCCCAACACCACCTACTTTGCCGTAACCGGGCCGAGAGACAACGCTGGAGGCCATCAGATCGGTATTTATGGACAGGATCAGTGGCAGCTGAACGATCGTCTTACCCTCAGCTACGGGCTGCGCTGGGAATACCTTCCTCCGTTTGTAGACAAGAACGGTATCCAGGCCAACTTCGATCCCAACTACAGCGGCCCCGGCGCGAATGGCCAGGGCGCGATTGTCGTCAACAACATCCTGCTGAACGGACTCAAGCCCGCGCCCGATTTCTTGGCCTCCTTCAATGCCTGCGGACTTGCCGGCATCAACCCTAACTACAACGCGGCAACGTGCACGCCTGTTGTGACCAACGGACAGGACCATCTTCCCCAAGGGCTGCGCCAGACGTACATGCGCAACTTCGATCCACGCATCAGCATTGCTTTTCGTCCCTTCAGGGACAACAAGACGGTCATCCGCGCTGGCTTCGGCATCTTTACGGTGACTGCATTAGGGCAACTCCAGAACAACAACGAGAGCAATCCGCAGGCATCAGTAAATACCTGGCTGAACAACCCCAGTGGTTCAGCGACTTCGCCCAACGGCGTGCGTGTTCCGCAGTTCACTTTCCCCCAAGTCGACCCGTCGGGAGCAGGATTTCAATTCGGCGGCGGTGAACTGGAACAGGCCACCGATCCTCACTATCGCGATTCACAATCCGCGCAGTGGAATGTCACCGTCGAGCGGGAGTTGACCCCCAATACCTCGGCTCGGGTCAGCTACGTGGGCATGAACTCCTATCGCCTCAACGTGACGGAAAACCTGAATCAGACCATACCGGGCACTCAGCCGTACAATCCTGCGGCCGTTCCGTTCCCGAACTGGGGCGTAATCTTTAACACCGCAAACCTCGGCGGCCAGAACTACCAGGCGCTTGAGTTGGAAGCAGCGCACAAGATGTCTCGCGGGCTGTTCTACCAGGCCAACTACGCGTGGACGCACAATATCAGCGATGCGCAAGGCGATGCTCCTACGGCATTTCAAGGGGAAACCCGCTATGGCCTTGCGGATCTCAATCACTTCGACATTCGAGCCAACCGGGGAAACGTCGAAGGCACGCGTCAGCATCGCTTGCTGGTGACGGGAACCTACGAATTGCCCTTTGGCAAAGGGCGGCAGTGGTTGAATAGTAACTCCGCAATTGTGGACGGCTTCCTCGGCGGATGGAATCTCAACACCATCTCGCTGCTTGAAAGCGGCCCATATTTGACCCCGACTGACGGAGTAAACTTCGACCAGACCAACACCGAACCGTCGCTGGACGGATCGATCGTTCGTCCTGATCGGGTCGGCAATCCAGTCCCTGCCCATCGTTCGGCGGCCAATTACTTCAACATCAATGCGTTTGCGCACACGCCGCTGAATGCGGGCCGGGTCGGCAACGCAGGCGTCGGAAGCCTAGAGGCGCCTGGCACGATTGCTGTCAGCGGAGGCTTGGCCAAACTGATCGCGGTCAGGGAAGGCTGGCGTCTGCGCTTTGAATCCACATTCACCAATGTGCTCAACCGTACCAACTTCGCACCACCGGCAACGAATATCAGCAACCCTGGAGCGTTTGGTGTCCTTACGGCTGCACAAACATCGGAGAATGCTGGCAACAGGACTGGACAACTTGCACTCAGGGTTGAGTTCTAGTATCCAGCTAACGGCAATAGCAACGCGCATGGTGCTGGGTCGGAGTAATTTTAGATACTCCGGCCTAGCCGCCGATCGGCTGCTCTCTGATCGCTGTCCCTTAACTGTGAGCCACCTGGAAGACTGCTCGCATCCATTTCATGTGGCTAAGCCCCCGGCAACGAACCGTCCGAAACGAGGCGTATGAGCGGCGTCCCTGATAGAGTTCTCGTCGTGGCGGAAGAAGCATCTCAGCGCTTCCAATTCCGTCGCATACTCGACACATTTGGTTTCGATCCTGGAGAAGCTTCGAATGGCGTAAATGCAATGATGCGCCTACGCATGGCGGAATACGACGCGGTCCTGCTTCACCTGCCCACCCCACAGGTAGACGGCATTGAGATATGCCATCAAGTTCACGGCTTCAATCCTCGACTGCCGGTGCTCATCGTCAGCGATTGCGATTCCTTGGATCACAAGGTCGAGGCTCTCGAAACCGGCGCGGACGACTATATCGTCAGGCCAGTTGCGGAGCGCGAACTGAGCGCGCGCCTTCGCTCCACCATTCGACGCTCGCGTGTACTCATCACACCCACAGCAGAGATTCTGACGGTCGGCGATATTGTGCTCGACCCCGCCAGGCATCGCGTTGAACGGGCCGGCGTCGAAGTCTATCTGACTCCTCTCGAATTTGTTGCCCTCCATAAACTGATGGAGCAGGCCGGCAAATTGGTGACCTACGCATCGATGCTCGCCTCGATCTGGGGTCCTGAACGAGTCGGCAATCGGGAGAGTCTGCGCGTCCTGATTGGTACATTACGCAAAAAACTTGAGGATGATGCTGCGGCTCCACGATATCTGCTTACTCATGCTCGCATGGGCTACTGCTTTCAGGACCATGAGCGGAACAAGTAGGAATTTATGCCCACTTTACGAGTCGAAGCATAACATTAAGCTTGAGCCACGCAGGAGGTCCTGCATTGCCGATCGTCCATGGTATTGAGTTCAACGCAAATCAGTCAGAGTTAGTCAGAGAGTTAGTTAGAGAGCTGCTGAAAGACGGGAGCTGCGCCGCGTATCCAGTGCCGGGTATAGAGCCGCATGGCGAATTGCGGATGGCTACTACGCTACCCATTCCAAGCAAGAGACAGCAGGAAGGCGTTTTTCTGCGGGTCCGGCCCGGGGTCAATGAGGCGACGATTGTGCGGCCGATGAATGCAAAGGCAGGAGACCCGCTAACGAAACTCAACAAGTTGTCCCGGCTCGAACTCTTGGAAGTAATTCGGGTTTGGCGTCAACAGACAATGCCTGATTCAATCAAGGCCGATTCTCGGCCGGACTCGAGCGTGATAGGTGCATAAGGAATATCGGCTAAGCAATCGAAGCTCTCCTAGCGCAAGCACTGGCTTCGCGCTTGACGCCCGCAGGCGCGATCGTCGACTTCACTCTGAACGACAACTCCGCTTCTAATCACCTGACAGGGACGAACGGCCATGTCCAGCCTCCACATTCTCTCGCCGTCCAAAGTCAATATGGCCGCCGGGGGAGTGAGCGCCACGCTCGTAGAAGAAAAGAGCTGTAGCGTGTATCAATCGGATCGCATCTAAGTAATGTGCGTGAGTTTGCTTCGGGGTGGAAGATCGAGACTTGACATTGAGCATGGCTCGGTCAGGCTACGCGAATAGAATAACGCTCGCCGGATTCGGTTGAAACGACCCAAACATCAGCATCTGGCTCTCGAACTGACTGCATCTGTTTGTTGTCCCGCAGTCGAATCACTCGAACCGATCGTCCTTGCCATGGGGAGACAAACCGAAGCGGCACACCTCTCTCACTCAGGACCTCGAAAGTTGTCACGGTCTTGCCGTCATACGCTCCGTTCACGAGAAACGCTCCGACGCAACGCAGTCTTTCGAAACGCGCCGCTCCCAGATTCAAGGTGTTTGGGAAGAGTCGGAGGATGCCGGAATAGCTTTGAATCATGCACTCATTAAGTACGACAGGCACCGCGAAGTTTTCGCACCAAAGCCCCATGCGCATCATGAAGTCAAAATCTGTCGTCAGACTGTATCGTCCTCCCGATTGACGAACCCGATCATTCGAAACTCCATCGGGTAGCATGCAGTATTCGATTTGTGCTTTAAACCAATCGAGGTCAAGCATGCCCAGCCGCGCACGGATGAGGGGTTGCGATACGAGGTCATTGCCGCCTTCCAGGCGAATCGTCTGCGCGGTGCGCTTTGCAATGTCCTGGAGCTCTTTGCCGGTGTCTATCCCAACCTGGTCGCCAGGGAAAACGGGCGCCAGCGTGATCGGCACATTGTAGACATGCTCCACTGGAGCATTCACGATATCGAGCCAGACTTCTCCGTAAGGACCTTGCCCAGTCGGATAAGCAGCTGGCTTCCCACAGATCTCTTCCCATGAGGCTCGCTCCGAAACGTCTTCCGCCAGGATCTTTGCGGCCTTCACCGTGGCATCCAGCACGAAGCGAATCAACGAGAGGTCCAGGATGCAATCTTTGTTCAGCTTGAAGTCGATCGTGCATCCCCAGTTTTCGGATGAAATAGATGGAAAGACGTGGTATCGCCCGTCCTCCTCCTTGCGAAGATAAGCAGCGATAAAACGTGTTGCCGAGCGAAGGAGCGGATAGACGCGGGCGAGATATTTCGCGTCCTGGGTATAGAGATACTGCCACCAAAGGCTCTGGACGGCCCATGGCGTCATACAAATCTGGTACCCCCACGGAGGAACAGGATAGGGGACGATCTGGCTAGGAACCGGATAGGCAGAGAGTGGAAAGAACGCTCCTGGAAGATTAAAGCCTTCTCGGGCTGACTTCTCCGACATGGGCAGCAGGTTCTCCACGAGTTCGAGATATGGCTGATGCATCTCGACGTGATTGCTGGAGAACACACCGAGATAAACCTGCTGGCAGTTGTAGTCAAGATGATAGTCACTGTGCCAGGCACTTCCAACGTCGCCTGACGACCAGTTTGCAAACAGGCCCGGAGCCGTCTTGTGTTTGCCAAGGCAGCACGCTAGAAAATACTGGTTGTGATACCAAGTCCGCTCCAGGGTCTCGTCATCAAATCTCACTGCAGATGCGGACCAATACTCGCGCCATCGAGCTTCTGTCTGTCTTTGCAGTTCTACCAAAGACACCTGCGATGCTTCCGCTACGCTCCGCTCTGCGTGCGCGGGTGTGGCCAGTTCAGTTTCGGTGTACACATGTGTTTGGGGGATTGAGATCCAATCCGCAGGATCAGCTCTGCGAGACTGAGCGGTCTCAAGCTGCCTCAATAAAACGTCACGGGGAGTTACAACCGCCAGATCGATGCGCACTGGGTTTGCGGTGGGCGCCAAAAACTCGATGCTGCTACTCGAGCCAATTGAACTAACCTGCCACATTCCTGCAATTCGGCCGTGCAGAGCGAAATTGCGATCTCTATCCGAATGCGGAGGATTCGGATTCTCTTCGGAAGGACCAATCGCCGGGAAATACTGGAAACACGAGAACTCGCTCGCGGTGGTTGTCGTTCGATGGTTTAACTCCGGCGTCGGTAACTGGTCGGGATGCGACTCCACATGCCCGGTATCGAAAGGCCCGGAATGGAAACCATCGATCGCCGGCGAGTAGATCACGGACACACCCGGGAGCGATTCGGAACCCACAGCAATGCGCCCGGAATCCCGATGGACAAAGACAGTGACGTTTGCCGTGCGAGGCTTCTCGCTGAGACGCTGAATCTTCAGCTCCAGTTCAAAGATGCCATTGGCTGGATTCAACCGATATGTGACTGGCTCGACCCATCGCGGATCCCATTTGAGCCAAACCGTGCCGCACGGCCATGGTCGTGGCCAAGGCTTCGAATACGAACGTCCGACCTTGTTGACGTAGTCCCGAAAGAAATCCGCGTTCTCAACCGAATCTCCTGGCTTGTAGCCTTTCCCCTTGAGCTCCTCACTTGCTTGCTTCCACATTTCGAGGATCTCGGCAAATGGGCGGACGTCCTTCTCGCTGCCCTCTGTAACGCGAATATCCCAACAATCGCCTTTGGAAATATGCAGACCAAGTGCATCCGGTCGCACCACCGCACAGACGCCGATATCACCGTTGCCTAGCAACATGCCTTCGAAGTAGGTAGGGCCCGGCTTTGTCCGCACCAGCGGATGCCGGCCAGCAATCTCGTAGCCATCGAGTTGCTTCGTTTCAAGTGTTGAGGAGATCTTCGACGAGGCGGCGCCGGAATTGGACGGCCCAATAGCCGCAATTGAGGCCAGCGCGGATGTGTGCAGAAATGTGCGGCGAGTTGTCTTCATTCAGAAACCTTGAGCCGTAAGCCGGCCTCGATCATTCTCTGTGTTGTATCTTCTCTCACGCTGGACCAGATGGACAGCTTCCGCACCTTGGAGATTAGAAAGACTCCCGCACTGACAGCAGTGCGGGAGTCCGTAGTGAAGCTCATTGGTATTAGAACGCGTACTTCAGCGAGAGTTGGAAGAAGCGCGCATCAGGTGTGTTGTTCTGGAAGAACTGCGGTCCAGTAATTTGGCCGCCATTGTTATTGAGCGAGCCATTTGGTGAGCCCAGGCTTGGGTGATTCAGGACATTGAAGCCATCCGCGCGGAACTGCAGATATTGCTCGCGCCAGACAGGAAACGACTTGAAGACCGACATGTTCACTCGGTTATATCCGGGCCCGTACAGAATGTCCTGCCGCCCTCCGAGCAACTTGATTGCCGTTGGCTCATCGCGTACCGGACCTTGAAACAATACCGGGACACCATCTGGATTTATCGAACCAACCGGGTGGGTTGCGTCCGAGATGGTTTCACCCGGTAGGGGATTTGCGAGAGCGCATGGATTGAACCAGTTGGCCTTCGTGTGAACCTTTGCTGGGCAAGTGACCCCCGGATTGGTCGAGTTCGGAACGCCTCCGCCCGCATAGGGATCTCCGACAATATAGGCGCGTGCAGGCCCCGCCGTGCTGATGTTGGGAGACGCTCCGGAAGGTGTTCCAGTCTGCGCCGCCCAAGTCAACGAAGTAGACCAGCCGCCGACAGTCTCATCCGCCAATTTGGAGTTGCTCAGGAACTTCTTGCCCCTGCCTACAGGCAACTCGTAGTTGCCATTGATCGTAAAGCGATTACGTACATCGAAGACGGAGTTTGTGTACTCGTCACGGTACGGAATCAGAGCAAGGTTGCGATCGCCCACCGCGCTGAAGTTACCGGCCGCATCGCTGGAGTCATCCAGCGCGTGAGCAAATGTATAGGTTGCGAGGAACGAAACGCCGTGAGAGTACCGCTTCTCCAACTTGGTTTGCAGCGAGTTGTAGTTGCTAACTCCTCCATAGTGGATTTGTCCAATTCCACTCAGATCCGGAAATGGGCTGAAAGGCTGCGTGTTCGTCCCTGGCCGGAAAAGGCCGGGAACGGTGTTCGGGGCGCCATAAACCGAAAGGTGCTCCGACTCATTTCCAACGTAACTGAGAGTCCAGGCCAGATTTGGAGTAATGGCCTGCTGCACCGAAAGGCTGTAATTCACGGTGTATGGCGTCTTGATGTTCGTATCCTCGGCATGGAACCCAGGATACGATACATAGTTCTGCAGGCCGCCATTGGCCGTGACCACATGCTGAACGCCCTGCTCTAGCGAGATCCCCTGGGCAAAGAGCGAAGGACAATTGTTCTGCAGGCAACTCGGCGTAATGAAGCTGGCCTCATTCGAGAACGGGAAGTTGGCACCCAGATTGGTGTTCCCTTCCGACATCAGGCCACCGTAAAAGATGCCGAAACCGCCGCGAACGACCGTGTTTTGGCCAGCCCGATAAGCAAATCCTACGCGCGGAGCAAAGTTCGTCTTCTGCGCCGAGACGAGCCGATCATTGCCGATGTATTGAACCGACACGTTGTCTTTCGCCAGAATGCTGAGAAACGGCGTTCCGAGATCGACATTTTTGGCCTTCGTTGGAAGCTGATACACCCCCGAACCTGTTCCGAGCCCGAGCGGCCCAGTCACCAAGAAGTTTCCTTGGAGTCCGGCATTCTCTTTGTAAGGCTGATAGTAGTCATACCGAAGCCCAAGATTCAGCGTGAGGCGGCGAGACAGCTTCCAATCGTCCTGTACGTAGCCGGCACGATACCACTGTGCGTCATTCACGTTCGGCGCATTTGCCAGGTTGGAATTGCTCATCTGGTCAGAAAGGAAGTCGGCGACGGCATTGCCGGTGAAGCTAATGCCCGGTACGCCGGTGTAGGTCCCGTTGTAGTAGTAGAGTCCGAGAGAAGCTGGAGCAAACTGATAGGAGAACCGTACCGCCTGGATCGATACGCCTGCTTTGATCGAGTGGTTGCCTAGATTCCAAGTCACGTTATCGAGGATCTGGTAGACATTCTGCCCTTCGTTGTTCGTTCCTTCCGATCCCCACGAGTTGATCCCGCCGACGCCTCCGTATGGCAAGCCGTATTTCCCCGGGCCAAGAGCCGGAACACCGCCGAGTCCCAGCGAAGTTGCTACCGTCGGATCGAACGCGTGGTCCTGGATATAGATGGACCGGCCCCAGTTATAGCCGAAACGGAACTCGTTCGTCAGGTGCGGATTGAAGATGTGAGTCTCGCTCAACATGAAGTTCATAAAGAGGTTTGTATCGTTCAGTCCACCGTAGCCACTGCCGTCGAGAACGGGACCCAGAGGCAGGCCGTTCAGTTTCTGCTCGTGCGCGTAGCTGTACCGTGCATAGGTCTGGTCTTTGGCACTGACGTTCCAATCCACGCGCTGGTCCCATTGGAACGTGTTGTCCGCGGTAGCAAGATTTACGTTGTAGTTGTTGTAGGTAAGGCCGTTGTTGGTATTTGGCGAGGGATAAAGATTCAGAATGTTCTGAGCGATCGGATTGATCTGGTTCGAGCAGAAAACGTTCGTCTGGCCGTTGCAGCTAAGCGGCTCATTGGAGTTGGCGGAGTTTGGTTGATAGAGGGTGATAGGTTGGGACGACCCCGTCAGATTCTTGTTCAGCAGTTCCGAGAAATCGCCTTGCCGCATCAGGGCTGTTGGAACGGTCGTGATATTCGCACTGCTGATCGCAATCCGATTCACTTCGAGATCTCCAAAGTAAAACACCTTGTTGCGCCAGATTGGAGCACCAAACGTCGCTCCGAACTGGTTCTCGTGATAAGGAGGGGAGGATAGCGCATTCCAGGGAAGGGCATCGAGATCGGTGTTGCGCACGTACTCCCAAAGATCGCCATGGATCTGATTGGTGCCTGATTTAATGCTGGCGCTCATAACAGCTCCAGCGGAGTGACCGAATTCCGCACTGAAATTGCTCGTCTGGAGACTGAATTCCGAGAGCGCGTCCGGCGGAGGCCGCATGACGAAGCTCGAGCCGTTCAGGAAGTCGACAAGATTTGTGTTGTTGTCGACGCCATCGAGAATGAAATTGTTCTGTTCCGCTCGCTGGCCGTTTGCGACGAAATCGCCGGTCCCGCTGCCGCGCGTCCCACCCGCATTTGCAGAAGCGGACACAGATCCTGCCGTGAGTTGAGCGATATAGACCCAGTTGCGCCCATTGAGCGGCGTGTCGTTGATCGTTTTCGCATCGATCGTCTGGCCGACCGCGCTGGTTTCCGTCTGCAACAGGGGTGCGTCCGATGTCACGGTGACTGTCTCCGAAACCGAACCGGGGGTGAGCGGCAGATTAACTTCGAGGCGCTGCTGCGCATCCACATGCAAATTCTCGCGAGTGAGGGTCTGAAAGCCGTTCACTGTAACCGAAATCGTATAGTTGCCGATCTTGATGGGAGAAAACGTGTAATTGCCGCTCTGGTTGGATTTTGTCTGGAGCGTGAGACCGGTGTCAGGCGCTGTTAACTTGACGTTGACTCCGCGAATGACAGCTCCGGAGCTGTCCGTCACAACGCCAGTGATCGCGCCTTGATCGACCTGGGCAAACATCACATGAGGTATAAACATCGCCGCAAGTAGAACCGCCAACCGGCCGAGCGCGGAACTCCGCGATCTCCAGCTGGACGATCTCTGGTTGGAAAGGTTGCGTCTGTCGCGCGCTGGCTTGGCCGATACGACAAGGCTAGGCGATGGCCAAGCGGCGCCGATGCCGGGATCCGTCGAGTGACCTGTCACAAGTTCATCATGGTGTTCCATTGGGCCTCCTGAGCGCTTCTACAAACCCAAGTGAGCGCTCACAAAGAGGACACAATAGGCGTTTGATCTATATTTCGTCAATATAAAATCATAAACAACTGTAAATATGAGAGTTAAATAGAAAACAATCGCTCAGGTTCTCGGTTGAACGATTTTGATGAGCGCTCATTATTGAGTGAACATGCCGGATATGAGCACGACTTCGAGTCGACGGTGGGTTAAATTTCTCAAAAATGTGAACAACTAGCACATCATAGTTCTAGGAACAAAGAAGGTATCGCTCAATAGAGCGCTCACAAATTTTGGAGTTGACGGTCACCATGAGCAGCCTTTAGCATCCCGATTGACTTTATGAGCGCTCACTCACTGCCAAAATCCTCCAAAGATCTCCGCAAGCATGAGGTCGCGGAGCGGCTGCTTTCAGAGATTGTGGGGGGCGGTCTAGTCCCCGGAGAGCAAATTTCGGAGCGCGCCTGGGCACAAAAATTCGGTGTGGCGCAGGCGTCTATCCGCGAAGCAATCAACATCCTCGAACGTGAAGGCTTCGTCACGAAGGAGTCCGGACGCAGCGCGAAGGTGGTCAATCTCAGCGAGGAAGACGTTGTGCAGCTCTACCAGCTCCGAGCTGCGATCGAAGGAATGGCAGGCTACCTCGCTGCTTCAATCAAGGCGGAAGTCGGCTGTCTCGAGAAGATCGTCGGCGAAATGCGATCTGCATCGGAAGCACACGATAGCAAAGCTTTGACCGATTGCGATCTTCGATTCCACCTTGAGCTCGCCCGCATCTCTGGAAATGCCCATATCCTGGCCTACGCTCAGAAACTTCTCCGGCCCTTTTTTGCATTTGTCCGGCTTAGGGTGAGCGCCAATGGCCAAGGGACTTCGGCCTGGGGGCAGGATGTCGAAGCGCATCAGCGAATCGTCGATTTGATACGAGATGGTGAAGCCGAACTCACCGAGCACTACGTGAAAAAATCGATGACCCGTTTTGCGTCGACCGCACGAATGAATTGGTTACCCCATGATAAATAGGCTCAAGAACAAAGTCGTGCTCCTGACTGGAGGCGCGACAGGCATCGGGCGTGAGTGTGCCTTGGCATACGGGCGAGAGGGCGCCGCAGTCGCTGTCCTCGATCGCAATTTCAACGACGCGAAAGTCACAGCCGAACAGGCCGGCAACAACAGCCTGGCTCTTGAAGTCGATGTATCCAACGGCAGCGCGGTAGGCGCGGCAGTTGCGACAGTTCTTGAGAAGTTCGGCCATCTCGACGCGATCCACAACAACGCCGGGATCGTAGGTCCAACGCGACCACTGCATGAGACCAGTGAAGAGGAATGGGACGAGTTGCAGCGTGTGAACCTCAAGTCTGTGTACTGGACCACCAAGCATGCATTCTCATCCTTGGCCGAGACGAAAGGCACCATCCTGAATACCGCGAGCATGGTTGGGTTGCTCGGACAACAAGACCATGCTGCCTACGTTGCGACCAAAGGCGGCATGATCTCCCTCACCAAAGCGATGGCAGCGGACTACGGTCGACATGGGATAAGGGTCAATGCGATCTGTCCTGCCAGTGTATGGACTCCCATGCTCGAAGCATGGGCCGCTTCACAACCTGAGCCGGATGGCGCACGCCAAATCTTCGCCGATATGAGCCTGCTAGGGTACTGTCCAAAGGGCGACGTGATCGCAGATGCCGCTGTCTTCCTGCTGTCCGATGAGGCACGCTTCATTACAGGCTGCATCCTCCCCGTCAGCGGCGGCGCCGAGATCGGCTACAAACGATAAACAAAAAGGGCAAAATGGCAAACAATATCATTCATTCCATCTCCACTTACGACGCACGTTTCGCTCTGCCTTCTGGAGCCGGCACGGATTCGATCCATGCAACCTCGGAATACTGTCTAGCGGTGACACTCCTCGAGACCGACGGCGGGCCAACGGGCTCGGGATTCGTCCTGACGCTGGGATCTGGAAATAAGCTCGTTTGCCAGGCGATTGAGATGCTTGCATCGCCTCTCAAGGGCAAGAGCATCGACGAAGTCATGGACAACTTTGGCCAGATCTCCCGAAACATCGCCGACCACGCGGCCCTGCGTTGGCTCGGCCCCCACAAAGGTGTTGTTCATCTCGCATTGGCCTCCCTTACGAATGCCTGTTTTGATTTGTGGGCTAAGACCCGAGGCGTTCCTCTCTGGAAGTTGCTTCTCGACCTTGAGCCAGAACAACTCGTCAAGGTCATGGACTTCTCCTACGTCGAGGACGTGCTTGATGGGCAGAAGGCTCTTCAACTGCTGAAAGAAAAACAAGGAACCCGTTCCTCAAGGGAAGCAATTCTCGATCGCGGATATCCCGGCTACGACACGTCTGTCGGATGGATGGGTTACAGCGATGACAAGGTTCGCGAGCTTACCAAATCTTCGCTGGATAAAGGGTTTTCAGCCTTCAAACTCAAGGTCGGATCAACAGAAGAGAGTCGTGACCTTCGGCGCGCCGCCATGCTCCGAGAGTTAGCCGGCGATGACAAGACCATCATGTTTGACGCCAACCAGCACTGGAACCTTCCCGATGCATTGCGGATGTGCGGGGAACTCGCGAAATTCAATCCTCTCTGGATCGAGGAGCCGACGCATCCGGACGACATCTTCGCGCATGTTGAGCTATCTCGGGCGATTGCTCCTGTGAAGATTGCAGCCGGGGAGCACATCTCGAACCGAGTGCTGTTCAAGAACTTCTTCAGGTCCAAAGCACTTTCGTTCATTCAAGTGGACTGCACTCGCGTCGCGGGAATCAGCGAGTTCCTGACTGTCAGCTTCATGGCGAAGCTCTTCAACCTTCCCGTCGTTCCCCATGTCGGGGACATGGGCCAGATGCATCAGCATCTCATGTTCTTCAATCACATCGCGCTCGATCACGATGTGGCATTTCTCGAGCACATCCCCCATCTCAAGAATCACTTCGTTCATCCTGCCGTCGTCTCAGAAGGTGTCTATCGTACTCCGCAAGCTCCTGGCGCTTCCACGGATTTGAAGGTGAACATAAAAGAGTGACGATTGAGGTAGACCATGGTTCAACTCTCTCCGCACGACTTCTGCATCGATGCGCACCACCATCTTTGGCGCTATCATCCTCCCGGTCCGCCATGGATGTCGGAGGAATTGAATCTCCTGCGCCGCGACTTCGATCTGGAGGACCTGAGAGAGGTTGCAGCTGAGTCCGGCATTACGGGAACAGTTGTCGTTGAGGTGGAAAGAACGGCGAGTGAAACTCGATGGCTTACTTCAATTGCGGAAAAAGACTCCTGGATCAAAGGCGTTGTGGGATGGATCGATCTCACAGCGCCCACCATCCACGACCATCTTGAAGAGCTAGCTGAATTGCCGAAGGTCAAAGGAGTACGCCATCCCATCCATGACGAACCAGATCCACATTTCGTACTACGCGAGGATTTCAACCGAGGAATCGATAAGCTTCGGCATAAGAACTTAACTTTCGATCTGCTCATCTACGAAGACCATCTTCCGCAGACGATCACCTTTGTTGACCGGCATCCAAATCAGATATTCGTCCTCGATCACATCGCAAAACCTCGAATCAGAGAAGGTTCGCTTCATGCATGGCGCGAGCACATGATCGAGTTGGGCCGCCGTGACAACGTGTATTGCAAGCTTTCCGGCATGGTGACGGAATCCAGTTGGACAAGTTGGACAGCCGAACAATTGCTGCCCTATATCGAAACTGCACTGGAGTCTTTCGGGCCGCAACGGCTGATGTTCGGGTCGGACTGGCCTGTCGTGACACTCGCCTCGACCTATTCCAGGTGGATAAGCACCATCCGCTCTGCGATTGCTAGCCTCACGCAAGACGAGCACGACTGGATTCTGTGGCGATCGGCTACGCGAGCCTATGGGCTCAAATAGTTCTTCTGTCTTCGTCAAATCTGACAGCTTGACTTACAGGAATGGGTCGAGGTTGTTGACGTTGATGATCTCGCCCATGTCGTTCTTAAGCCACTTGCCCTTCGAGGTCTGATCCTGGATCCTTCCTGCGAGAGCTTTGTAGATCGCCGCGGGACGGGGAGCGTAAGCTTTCAACTCAACAAGGACGACCCAGCCATCGCACCTATAAGACTTCTCGGCTCCGCGCGATTCCCTGGAAGAGGAAACTGCCTCGAGGTAAAAACGCGGCCAGGAAGTCTTATTTCTTTCGTCCTCATTTTGGGGCGAGATCTCCAAACCGATAGCTGCCGGCACTCCGCCATCCTTGATGTCGGATACCTGGTATCGAATGGTAGTCACTACGGACTCTTCTCCCTCTCAGCCGGCGCCTGGTTGAGATGAATGCTCATGTCCCAATTCGTATGGTACGAAGTGACCGGCGGTTTCATCAGGCCATTGAGCATATTACGAACGATCGTGCGCCGATTTAGATATGCTTCCGCTCGTAATACGGACCAGCAATCTAGCCAGCTTCGGTTCTCTTGTTCCCGTAGATTCCCTGGAAATGTGTAAGGTGGCCTTTTCTGCTACCCCCGCGACGAAGATCTGTCCTAGGGAACTTCGAAAAGGAGAAAGCGGCTTCGCGGCCCTGGTTTCTCTCTACAGCAGCTGGGTAATCGCGATAACTCTCCAATTTGGGAATCCGTTCTCTTTTGGCGACGGCAAGTCCTCTTTGGTGGGAAATTTGCCGAATAGACCAAGCCAAGGACAGCGCATTGCGATTGAATAGGTCGGGTAAGAAGGCGCAGTCAGCCTCCGGCAATGTTAGCGGCCGTTTCGAGGAGCCTGTTCAATGTGCGGTTCAGTCAATGTTCTCTCTCAGACCCTACCACCTTTGCAGTCAGCCTCCGCCCGTGGCGAACGGGGTCACTCTTGGGTTTCGCCTCGTACCGCTCTGCTCCTCGCAATGGCCATCTTGTGTTTCACTTCTGGCGCTAACGCGACCGCTCCGCTTGTGGCGCAGTTCATCGCGGCACAGAGCGTGCTTCCCACAAGTCAGTTGGAATACCCGTACCGGGTCGCGGTCGATGCGAGCGGAAACCTCTACATCAGCGATACCCAGGCTAACGAGGTAATTAAGGAGACCTGGTCGCAATCGACCCAGACATATACCGAGAGCGTGGTCGTCTCGACTGGCCTTGCCACGCCGTATGGGATCGCCGTGGATTCGAGCGGCAACGTGTATATCGCTGACAATGGCCACAACCGGGTTGTGAAAGAGACTCCATTGGCGGGCAGTTACAGTCAGACCGTGGTATCGACCACCGCGTTGTCTTATCCCACCGGTGTTGCGACGGATACAAGCGGCAATGTGTACATTGCGGACACCGGCCACGGTCGGATCCTGAAAGAGGCGCCTTCGGGAAGCAGCTATACCGAGACCGCGCTCACCTACAACAGCAACTTTGCGCAGATTACCGGCATCGCGGTCGATTCCAGCGGAGACATTTTCGTCTCCGACATCGACAACAACGCCGTGTACGAGGAGACGTATTCGGCGGGAAGTTACACACCTAGTACGATTGCGACCTCGGGCCTAAATTATCCGTACGACATTGCGGTCGACGGAAGCGGAAACCTCTACATCTCTGACTTCACCAATAAGCGGATCGTGGAAGAGACATTTGTTTCGGCCGGCAGCTACACGCAAAGCGTCTTTCCAACGGCCAACCTCGCCGGACCGCTCGGTTTGGCGGTTGACGTCGGAGGAAACGTGTATCTTGCGGATACGTTCGGCCAGGCCATCAAGAAGGAGACGCTTGCCGGCGGCAATTTCGGCGCCGTGCAAGTGGGAAGCGCCAGTTCCACGATCAGCATGCTCTTCAGCTTCGCGGGCGGCGACATTGGGGACACCATCTCGCTGAGTGGCTTTTCCGTCCTGACGCAGGGCGTATCTGCTCTGGACTTCGCCGACGCGGGCAGCGACAACTGCTCGACATCGATCTCCTACAGTGCAGGACAGTTTTGTTATGTCAACGTCACTCTGACGCCCCAATATCCCGGCCAGCGGTATGGCGCGGTCGAGCTTCTCGGCTCGGTAGTGGAACCCTTGGTCGCTCGGTCGCATAACATCCATCCACAAAACTCCTCTGGATCGCCGCTGGCGACCGGATACTTGACCGGACTCGGCATTGGGCCCCAGCTGAACTTCCTGCCTTTTTCTTTTTCGTCGGTGTCGCAGGTCGCTGGTCCAAATTCCCCATACAACCTTACCAATCCATTCGATTCAGTCGTGGACCCCAGCGGGAATGTGTACGTGGTTGACTACAACAACAACGCGGTCTACAAGGAGACTCTTTCGGCGGGCAGCTACACGCAGAGCACCGTGGCCAGCAGCTTGAACAATCCGGAGGCGCTCGCCCTCGACGGTGCAGGGAACCTCTATATTGTCGACTCCGGGAACAACCAAATTCTGATGGAAAGCTGGCAAAACGGAAGCTGGGTGCAGACGACTCTGCTTCAAAGCCTCGATTTCCCGACGGGAGTCGCAGTTGACGCGGTCGGAAATGTTTACTTTTCAAGTTTCACGGACGGCGCAGTCTATCTGGCGACGTTTTCTCGGGGCAGCGCCTCCATCAGCACCGCTGTCACCGGCCTGAACCAGCCGAGGAAGATCGCCGTCGACGGAAACGGCGATATTTTCATAGCAGATACCGGCAACAGCCGCGTGGTGGAAGAGACCCCCAACGGGGAAGGCTACACGCAGACCGTGATCGGAAGCGGCATGCAATATCCGTATGCGGTAGCAGTCGGCGCTTCAGGAATGGTTTACGTTGGCGACACAATCAACTCGCGTATTTTGCTGGAGACGCCGTCCGGGGCGGGCTTTACCCAGAGCGTGCTCATTCCCGGTCCACCGGCCTACGGGATCGCCGTAGATGGGCAGGGCGATGTCTACTTCCCGGACCCCGCGGACGCAACCGTTTTCAAGGTAGGCTTCTCCGATCCGCCCAGCTTCTCTTTCGCCAGCACGGAGATCGGCCACACCAGCTCGGACAGCCCGCAGTCGGCGACGATCGTGAATATCGGCAATGCGGCGCTGGCCTTGCCGTCACCGGGATCGGGCAGTAATCCTGCTATTTCGCTGGGTTTTGAGTTGGACGCGTCGACCACCTGCCCGGAAGTTGCCGCCTCGGATAGCGCGGGCTCGCTGGCGGCCAACGGGAGCTGCGTCTATGCGATCGACTTCGCGCCTACGACGGCTTCCAGCTACAGCGGCACGATGACCTTGACCGATAACTCTTTGAATACAAATGGTGCAACGCAAAGCATCACGCTTTCGGGAACTGGGGTTGCATTCCTGGGCTCCTTCACCTTGTCCGCTTTGCCCCTGACTTCGGTAGCGGGTTCTTCGACTCCCTTCGTTCTGACCGCCAAAGACACCCAGGGCTTGACGATGGCCTCCTACACCGGAACGGTGCAGTTGACCTCAACCGACTCTCAGGCCGTCTTCTCGCTGACCGTGGGCGGCCCGGCCATCACCAGCTACAACTTCTTGAACTCCGATGCGGGGGTGAAGACGCTCTACGTCACCTTCAAGACTGCGGGCTCCGAGACCGTGACCGCGACCGATACAGCGGCTTCAGTCGCCATCCTCAGTTCGAGTGATCTGGTGACTGCCGCGGCCGCGGCCACAATCGCCGCTTACGGCGCGACATCAAACGTCACCACCATCGGAGCGCTATTGGGTACGCTCGAGGTTTTGGTCACCGATGCCTTCGGCAACCCGGTCGAAGGCGTCACCGTCACCTACGCCGTTCCCAGTTCCGGTCCGAGCGCCGTGCTTAGCTCGAATGCGGTGCAGACCACCAGCGTCGGGTTGACCGGCGTGGCGGCCTATGCCAGCCCCATCGCTGGCGGACCGTACACGATGACAGCGTCGGCCACCGGTTTGGCGGGGAGCCCAGTAAGCTTCTCCGGCACCAACCTGCCCGATGGAACCTCAACCGCTGTGACGGCCGCACCCAACGGAACCACAGTCTATGGCAGCTCCGTCACGCTGACTGCCACTGTAACTCCGAATACTCCGGCCCAGCCGAACGTGGTGCGCTTAGCGCCGGGTATGAAGGCCCGCCCCGCCGTGCCATTTACCGGGCCGCCGGCCGTTGGCCCTCCCACCGGAACAGTGAGTTTCTACGATACCGTGGGTTCCAACACGCGTCTGCTTGGGACATCGAGTATCGGCGGAGCAGCAGGCACTTCCCCCAACGCGGCCGGTCCGCTCGGTAAAGGCACTTCTACGATTCCGGGCTCAGCCACCTTCTCGATCGTCGCGCCCCTGGGCGGGACGCATAGCTACACGGCCAGTTATGGCGCGGACGCGAACTTCACCGCCAGCGCCTCGACCGCAGCATCCTACCTGGTCACTCCTGCTCCTGTAACCGTAACCGGTCCTGCAGTCCAGCCTGTGTTCCTGGCGCCGGGCCAGGCTGGCGCCGCACTTGTGACTGTGACCGGCACTCCTGTTGGAACCGGCATCCTGGTTCCAACAGGCTCAATTGCTTACACCATCCTAAGTAGCGGAGGGGCGACCGAAGCTTCGGGTACGCTGGCTCTTGCTGTGGGCAGCGGAAGCAGCACAGCGAGTGTGCCGATCCCGGGTACTCTTCTGCCTGGCAGCCACACCATCCAGGTCAGCTACAGCGGAGACAGCAATTTCTCGACGGGTGAAACATCCACAGTCATCACCCTTACCGTCGCCAAAATCACCCCAACCGTGGTCTGGGCGAATCCTGCTGGAATCTTCTACGGGACCAGTCTCAACGCGATCCTCAATGCGGTCGCGAAGAATGGTGCGGCGGCAGTGTCCGGCGTCTTTACCTACACCGCGACTCCCACGGGAGGTGCGGCCTCGGCAGTGACCGCGACGACGGTGCTCGGAGGCGGAACTTATACGCTCACCGCTTCCTTTACTCCGACCGACGGATCGACCTATACCACCGCGACCGGAATCGTCGCGCTCACGGTTTCGCCTGTCGCCCCGGCGATTGCCCTCACCTCCTCAGCGAATCCTCAGTACGTTCAGGACCCCATCACCTTTACCGCCACACTAACTTCGGAGGTGGGTGTACCCACGGGGGCGGTGACCTTCTATGACGGCACCACGCCGCTTGGAACCGTCACCCTCACGGCGGGTGTAGCTACGCTCACGATCTCTTCGCTGGCTATCGGGCCGCATTCGATCACCGCCGTTTATTCCGGCAGTACGAATTTCGCAACCATCACCAGCCCAGGGCTGACTCAGACCGTTCAGGACTTTAGCCTGACTGTATCGACTACTTCAGGCGGATCCTCCGCAGCAACTGCCTCTCCCGGTGGCACAGCGACCTACCCACTGGTCTTTACGCCTGTCAACGGAACTACCTTCCCGCTGACCGTTTACCTGACCGTCTCCGGGCTGCCATCAGAAGCGACAGCCACCCTGTCCCCTAATACGCTGCCCGCTGGCTCGGGAGTCACGCCGGTCTCCCTGGTAGTTCAACTGCCGAATTCGACAGCAAGATATGCCATACCGAATCAATTCCCAGGCAGGCAACTGCCACTGGTGGTAGGCCTGATCCTACTTCCCTTTGCAGGCAGACTGCGCCGCACTGCACACGTCTTCCGTAAGGCCAGGTGGGGCCGCTGGCTCACGCTCACCATTCTGGCATTGACCGGAGTCGCAACGCTGACTGGGTTGGCCGGATGCGGCGGAAAGCCGACCGGCTACTTCGGTCAAGCGCCGGCAACGTACACGTTGACCATTACCGGCACTTCCGGTGCCCTTTCACATTCCACCACCGTTACGCTGACCGTCGAGTAGCGCATGGAGCACGGGGAGAGCGATGATGAAAAAAAGAGTTTCGACTGCCTTGCTCCTGATAGCTGCTGCGATCCTGACCATCGCGGCTCAACCGCTGACCCAGGCGCAGAATGCGCTGCAACCGGCCGGTAGCAGACCGCACCCAGGGGCAAACGCCATCGACCTCGCGCTCACCTACATTCCCGAACGCGGCAAAATCGCCAACGCTTCCTGCGACTGCTTCTGGCTTCAGGGCGGCGGCGCGGATGCGGCGTTTACCTTCTATCGCGGGCTGGGTATCGCCGCCGGCATTACCGGCCAGCACGCCTCAGGTCTGACGGGCGGCAGCAATCTGGGCAAGATCGACTATCTCTTTGGTCCGCGTTACACCCTGCAGACGTCTGGCAGAGGCGAAGGGGGCCATCTCAGCAGCCGGCTCTTCGGTGAGGCTCTCTTCGGCGGCGTACATGCCTTCGACGGCACATTTCCGGATTCCGTGCAGGTGAAAACGACTGCCAACTCGTTCGCCTATGAGCTAGGTGGCGGCTTTGATCTCTCTTTTGCGCATGGCCTGGGTCTCCGCGTCGTCGAGGTAAGCTTTTATCACAGCGATTTGCCGAATGACGCCTCGCATACTCAGGACAACCTGCGCCTCGGCTTCGGTGTGACGTATCGCCTGGGAAGACGGTAAATGGCTTCTATGAGTGGCAGAAGCGCTGTTCAAAAAGGGCATTTCTCGGACTGTCCACGAGGCAGTTTCGACATATGTAACTCAAATAACGATTAATCCTATCTTGAACCAAAGACCAAATTCAGCAACTCAGCGCTCCGACAAGGCCCTTGAGCGTCTCGGATTATGGCAGACCTGGTAGTTCGAAGTCTCAGGGAACCAATGGAGCAGCCCGGGCGAATGGGCAGTTCGGGCCGGTGGGCCGGTGGTGGGATGACAAGTCTGTGATTCAGGCGATAGGTCTTCGGAAGGATCAGCATGTTCGTCCGCCGACAGAGTTCGCCCTGCGAGACGGCCCAAACGCATCGAGAGTTGCAAGCACGGCGAACTGGTAGCGATGAGTCCCCTCGACAACGAGGGTTTCGTTCAAGACTCTGCTCATTAGGATGGCCGTCTGATTCAGCAACCGAGACGCCAGATTGCGCCATAGAGGTGCTTGGCCCGCATGTTCAGTGATGTCCATCGCGCCCGAAAAAAGATTGGTGGCACCAACGAGTTTCTATTGGCGACACCGCGTTGTCATGCAACTTCATAACATATCGTTGGTAAAGCCACGATATGTCTGGATATCGATCAAGGCGCCAAACCGTCACAACTTCGCCTACACTGGGCGGAGCGATTCGAACCCCCGACCCTCTGCTCCCAAAACAGGTCCGAGATTTCCAGCTAGATTATTGATAAATAGAGGCGGACAAGCCTTTTGAATTCAGCATCGCTTATGGAACTCTATGGATCTGTCTACATCATGATGCTTTGAACGACACAAATTCGACTACAGTAAATCATCCGTTATTAGAACCCACGAAGCGCTCCGTCCGCTTCCAAATCGAGAATTAACTCGAAACCTATCTCCGATGTCCAAAACTACGCGCATCTTACCCTCGAATGGAATGTTGGCGAGGCACCGCAGAATCATTGAGCAAAACACCCTTAAGGTTGGCGCCAAGAAGTTTGGCAGCTTTGCGAGTCTCGACCATAGGCGTTTGCTGTTCGCGAATCACGAGCAGCGTGGGTCCGGCATATTCGCAAAACCATTGTCTCCATGGAAGCGATAAAACAGGCGGACAATCCAGAATCACCCAGTCGTAATTCTCACTGGCCCAGTCGAGAAAATCCTTCAGGCGGGGCAGATATTGTCTTAGTTGCGCGAAAGGCGTGGCGTCTCTCACAGCGCACACGTCGAGCCGATTGCCTCCTATCGAAAACACGCTGTCCGCGGGCTTCGCCGAGCCGCGCAGGACACCATCGATTCCGTGCCAGATACGCACGTCACCCAGAACGGTTCGGAACTGTGGCCGTGCGAAGTTCAGCTCTACCAGCAGCACCGATCGATCTCGCGAACTCATCGCCCACGCCAGATTGAACGAGGTGCATGTCTTTCCGTCGCCTGTGGACGGACTCGTGACGAAGACTTGGCGGGGAGTCCACCAGTCTCCATGAAGCAGGTTATCTGCCACTTCCCGGTATTGCGCTGCGGCGGGTAGAGGCTCCTCGCCGGCGAACACCAACGTCGGGTCAATGTGCCTGCTCGAAACTTCCACGACTCTGTGCAGACCGCGCCCGGTAGGCATATTCAGGGACAACCGTCTTTCTGGCATCAAGAACTGTGTCGTCATCGAATCATCCTGGGAATGGCGCCAACATATGCAACCTCGCCCGGCACAATCCGCTCGAGCGAAGCCAGGCTATGAACTGCGCGGAACCACCAAAGAGCAAGGGTCAGATAGAAGATCCCCGACAATACCCCAGCCGCACTTCCTAGCCACATCAACCGCAACTGCACGTTATCGACGGGTTGTGCTACTTCAGCGCGCTCCAGAACGCTGAATGGACTCTTCCGTTCCTTCACAGGTTCTATTGAATTCCTGAATCTTGCAGGGCTTGCTTCTCTGTCTCCAACAGCCTGCTCGGGCTTGCCTGAAGAGAGCGAGGATGGAACTGGCGTATGTTCCTGTGTCTCTGGCTGTGCAGAGTGTTCGAGCGTCTCTTCCCGATCGCGAAGATTCTTGTCCAGGGTCTGATCGTCCTGAAAACTCTGTAGTAAACGTCTCCGGTCGCCGCGCAGGTCGCTTATCTCTTTTGCGATTGCATCTAGGCGCGGTTGATCCGCCTCCGGTAACGCGCCTTCGGCGGGCAAAGTGGCTAGCTCAGTTTCCACTTGTGCCACACGCTCCTGTGCAGCCTGCACGTCGGGATACTCATCGGTATATCGCGCGCGCAGATCTTCCAGATGTTTCTTCACCGCAGACAACTGTGTATTCAATCGTTGGCGCGCAGTCACTGGACGCTCCCCCTCTGACTTCGTAGGTTGGATATTCCCCTCCAGCCGGCGCTGCTCTCCCTCGAGCGTCGTCAGTCTGGTCTCCGTCTTATCAAGCTGCGACTGTAGCTGCCTCTCTTCTTGGAGCAAAGTCTGATGGCGTGCTCGTACTTGATTCATATTTCCCTGTATGCCCACGATCCGTGGAGTCACCTTCGTCGCTGTTGCAGGCGCGGCAGAAGACGAAAGCGTCGCGGAATCCGAAGCATGTACAGTTCCGTTGTCCCAGGGAGCCGAGGATGCCAGCAGATCCGCCACCGCGTTGGTGACCGCCAAGGTTTGACCGGCCTCGCGACCTCTCCAGGTCACTCTCAGCTTCGATGTCGAGCTTTCCATGATCGTAAGATGCGCACGGAGCTGTGTCATCTGGCCGTTCTGGGAGTTTTCAGGAAGAAAGGTCAGTTGGGTCGGCGCCACTTTCAGCGCGTCGCCGTTCAGGATAGATTCAGCCAAATCCTTGGCAGACTTCCCGCCCACTTTCACCCCTGTTAGCGCAGGACGCACATCCGCTGATTCATCAAAAGACAACACTGCAGAACTTACATACTCGCGCGGAAGGCGCAACGCCAGCGCGAGGCTCCCCGCGATCATCACCAGCGTGATCGCGGCTGCGAGTAACTTGTGGCGCAGGGGTAGGGCAATTAATCGCGAAACAATGGCTCTTCTCTGCATAAGTCCTCTGGGTTCAGGTTTGCTGCTCAACGCGATGCAATACGCTGAACTTCAGCAGCGGGCTGCCGCGGCGGCGACCACCACAGCGTAAACACACCCACCGTACGGCCCGCCTCGCTTGGCAAGCCGGAGAATGAGTATCGGCGCAATTCCATCTCCTGAGAAAAACCGAGCCCGAGACGGTAGTGGAAACTGCCATCCACAAACGAGCCGTGATAGGTCTGTTTCGTCACCGGATCCGTGCCGTACAGCTCGTTCAGGCTGGCATGCACGTCAACACTATGGCTGAACAAGTGCCGGACGCCCGCGCCGCCCGTGCTCAGGAAAATCGCATGTTCCAGTACGCCGTCGCCCAAGCCGCGGTTGGCCGTCAGATACAAATCCGTCCGGCTGGACAGCCGTGTGTAAGCAGCCGCATTTCCGATCAGCTGCGCTCGCTTGCCGCACGACGCGCCTGCGCCCGCGATTCCACCCGACAAGTTGAGGGATGCCCGCATATTCCACGAAGACAGTAGCCGGACACCTGCTCCACCCAGCGTGCAATCCAGGGATTGCGTCTGATGTTCCGCATTGCCGTACAAGCCAAGCGCTGTCCCGTCGGCAACCGAATGCAGATACTCAACACGTCCGCGCGCGGTATGCACAACAAAAGCGTCTGCGTTGTACTTCGTATATGTATCCGACGCGCTGAAGTCCCATGCGGAACGTCGTGAAACCTCGTATCGCAACTTGACGCCTTCCTCGCCTTCGGTCATCAGGCCGGCATGAAGTCCATACGCCGGCGTATCGGGGGCAGGAGCATCCGCCTCGCCAACCATCCGGTAATCGATAGGCGTCACCTGACGTGCCGCGTCCGTTCCATAGATATTCGTCGCTGAGCCCTGCCACGTCAGCCGCGGAGTAATCTCGCCGGTCGACCGAACCGCCGCCAGATTCAGCCCGACGAAGTGTCCACCGCTCAGCTGGAAATCTGCGGCGCCACCCGCATCTTCCGCCATCAATTGCCACCGGCGCCGTTCCAGTAGTCCCGACATCGCAGCTAACCCGCCATATGCCTTCCCCTCACCATCCCCCGGAAGGCTGAACGCGTTCAGACCGCCTGCTGTGAACGTAAAGCTGGACGGCAGCTCTTGCGGCGAACTCGTTGTTCTATCGCGGTTCGGCGAGATTCCATACCCAATTGAAGCCGAGTTCCATCTATCCACGGTGCGAATATTCGCCCAGCAAGGAAACTCTGGAGTTCCCTGTTGTAAGGCTACGGAGAGAGCATCGCCGCAACTGCTGAGCGGCTCCGAGCGGCCGGTCTGTGGGCCGGCGGAATCCAGCTGATGTAGCGAATAAGCCTGACCTCCATCGTCATCTGTGGCACTGATTATCCCTTGCGCCCTCAGAGCCGGCGTAGCCAGGCCCAGCAAAAGAAAAGGCGACACAATCAAGACCCGGATTGCGCTCGCGTCGATTGGAGTGTTCATGGCACCACCACCGTGTCTCCGGGCGCGAGCTCGACGTTTTGCTCCGGCGATTGCCCCTTCAGCACCTTTCGGTAGTTGACGTTGATCCTGGCGCCGTTGCCCGCGCGCAGGACATATACCTGGTTTCTTTTAGCAAAATCCGTCGGACCTCCGGAACGGGCAATCAGCTGCACCACGCTCATCGAGTCGATCAGCGGATACGCGCCCGGCCGCTGCACTTCGCCCGTCACGTAAACCATCCGGCTGCGAATATCCTGTACGGTCACCGTTACCCGTGGTTTATGGACAAATTTCTCCAGGCGTTCCGTCAGCTTCGTTTCCGCTGCTTCCGGCGTCATCCCTGCCACCGGCACCTCCGCGACCAGCGGAAGTGAGATCATTCCATCCGGTCTCACCACCGCTACTTCGGTAAACTGTGGCTCTTCCCACACGGTGATGTGCAGCACATCTCCCACGCCGATCCGGTATGTGGAGCCGTTCTCTGAAGCCGCCTTCATAGCTGGCTCTATCGCACTTTTCGAGTCGGCCAATGGTTTTTCGGATGGGGTTCCCTGTGCGAAACATGCGGCGCCCCCCATCACAAAGAAGATTGTCAGCGCTCCGCGGGAGACAAGACGGAGGAGTAGCAGTCGCATAGAAAGATCCCTTTCACCAGAAATTGAGGAAAGATCCGATTCGGGATGGGTGGCCTATCGACAGGCAGACAGCCCTTAAAACCTCGACCAGCCTGTCACAGTCGAGCAGTCAATATAAGTCTTATATCGCCTGAATCGTATCGCAGGTTTCGATAGATTACTAATATGTATTAATTAAGTTTATGTAGTTACTTTGGAATTCAAGAGTGGTGCTTAATGGCACCAATAGTTATTAGGGTCGATCACTCCCGGAGGACATGAGCGATGCACAACTCTCCCAGACAAAAGTCATGCCCAAGCTTGCTTTTCAATCCCGAACGCTTCCACGCTTTTGTCAGATGAAGCTGACGATGCTCAGCTGCTTCTCGTCGAAACCTATGAGGCGCTCATCGACCGGGGATGGCCGATGGGCGATAGCGACGGCGATTTTGCCGCTACAAATGCGTCAAAAACCGCGAGCAGGGAGGATCCGGAGTACTCGGACGCTCCGAGATGCGCGCCGACGGCGTTGCCTTAGCTACTGAGGCCTGATTATTCATAGGACGAAAATTCTTGTCCGTCCCTTGGATAGTTCGCAGCCTGGGCTTCGCTCTGGCGGAGCTGGGTCAAATTAGTGGCTTGTCTCCGCCATTTGCCTGTAATCTGAAATTGACCACTTGTTCTCGGTTTTTTCACGTCGCGTCCTCGGCAAAGCGCTGCTTTAACCATAAAAATCCAACCCACGTCATCCTAGTCTGGGCTTCCGGCCTAAAGCAGTTCTCTATTCATTTCAACGGTGTACAGGCAAGCCAAAGCGCAGCTTTTGTCCCCGAATGGAGATCCAATGCATTCAAGGCGTGAATCTATATCGCGAATTTCCTCGGACGGCGGCGACGCCGATTCGGATCGAGCCTATCTGCAGTTGTTGGTCGAGCACAGTCCGGTCGCGATTGTGATGCTCAACTCTGCCCACCGCGCCGAGCAGTGCAATCCGGCGTTCGAACGAATGTTCGGTTTCAGCCGCGCCGAGATCGTGAATCGGAATTTCGATGAGTTGATCGCTTGTGGAGAGATGCTGCACGACGCGCAGCACTATACCTCGTCGGTACTGCACGGCGAAAAAGTACATGTCGTCACCCGCCGGCGCCGCAAGGATGGCTGTTGGATCGACGTCGATATGCTGGGCATTCCGCTAGTGATCGGCGGCGTCCTGAGGGGCGTATATGGACTGTACGTGGATCTCTCCGAGCGAACCCGGGCCGAGTCCTCCCTGCGGCAGCTCTCACGAGAGTTGATGCAAATCCAGGAAAATGAGAAGCGGCGTATCGGACGCGAGTTGCATGACGCCACTTCGCAGGAGCTCGCCCTGCTGAGTATGAAGCTGGGGAAGCTGCAACGCAGGCTGCCGCAGGAGGATCAAGAAGTGCTTGGACTGGTAACGAGCATCCGGGATTTGGCGCGGCAGTGTGCTCAGAAGATCCGCAGCGCCTCGTATCTTCTGCATCCTCCGCTGCTGCAGGAAGCGGGACTGGTGCCGGCGATCTCCTGGCTTGCGGAAGGGTTCGCCGAGCGCGCGGGAATTCGCGTCAATGTGCATATTTCCTCCAAGCTTGGCCGGCTTGCCAATGCCGCCGAATTAGCGATCTTCCGGGTGGTGCAGGAGAGCCTCAGCAACGTGCTTCGTCATTCACCCCAGAGCGAGGTCGACATTCGCCTGAGCCGAAAGAAACAGATCATACGGCTGAGCGTTGAAAACCGGGACTCTTCCGGAGTACCCTCTTCGAAGCGAGCCGTGCTGGATTATTCAGGCGTCGGAATCGCGGGAATGAGGGAGCGCATGGAAGAGCTGGGTGGCCATCTCGACATACACGCCGCCAAAGGTGGAGTGACGGTGGTTGCATCGCTTCCTACCGAGGTGCGGATCAGTGCCTAAGCTGCGCCTGGTGGTCGCCGACGATCATGCTCTGATGCGGCGCGGTATTTGCGACTTGTTGGAAGCCGAGCCCGGCTGGGAGGTGGTTGCCCAGGCGGTCAACGGTCGCGAGGCCGTCGATGCTGTTGCCAGGACACGGCCTGATGTTCTGGTGATTGACCTTGCGATGCCTGAGCTGAATGGTCTGACCGCTGCGCGAGAGATTCTGCGATCGTTTCCCAAGGTCGAGATTGTCCTTCTCACCATGCACAACACCGATCAGACGATTCGCGAAGTGCTGGAGTGTGGCGCCCGGGGCTACGTTCTGAAAAGCGATGCGGAACAGGATCTGATCGTAGCCGTGAAGGCCGTGGCTCAGGGCAAGCCTTTCTTTACTCCCAGCGTCGCCGAGGTTGTCCTGAAGGGCTACTTACGTCAGAGCGCGCGGCCGGAAACGCCGGAGCGCATGCAGGAGCTGACCACCCGCGAGCGTGAGGTAGTGCAGCTCCTCGCCGAGGGCAAAGGCAATAAAGAAGTGGCTGTCGCCATGCGGGTGAGCGTGAAGACCGTTGAAGCACATCGCAGCAATATCAATCGAAAGCTGTCGATCCGCAGTACCTCCGAGCTGGTCCGCTACGCTGTGCGCAACGCCATTGTCGCGCCCTGATGCGTGGCTGCGGCCGTGAAGCGTTCGACCTCTTCTCCATAGACTGAAGCCGCATTCCGATCCACTCTGTTCATCTCGACCACCCCTAGGGGTAACTAGGGGATCTTTCTACCTCTATTAGGGAACTACCCGATTGTCGCCCTCGGGGCGCAAGGCCAGAATCGAAACAGGTCTAACCGATTCTGACAGACAAAGAAAGTCGAGTGGGCTGACCGTCCTTCCCCGTGCTGCATCTTCATTCCTCGGCTATACGCCATTCTTTTGGGAATTCCAGGGCGCCTGAAGAACTTCAGGCTTAGATCAACAACCAAGTACTGACAGGAAGCATTCCAGTATCTGCCGGCGATGGCGGATTGGGCTTTCTTGTACTCCTAACGCTTCCTATTCGGAGAGTGTATGAAGTTCATCCAATGCAAGTGTTCTTGTCTTCTTATCTTCGCGCTTTCGATCTGCCTTCTGGGAATGCCGATTCTGATGAAAGCACAGACGCAGACAACCGGTGCGATTGTCGGCCGCGTCACGGATTCAAGCGGCGCGGTGATTCCAAATGCCGAAGTCACGCTTACCTCGAAAGCCACCGGAATCGCCACCGTCGTCACCACCAACCCCACCGGCGATTACCGGTTCAACCTCGTTCTTCCCGGCGAGTATCAGCTTCGGTTTGCGGCAAAGGGATTCAAGACCAGCGTGCCTCCCGATCAAACAGTCACTGTAACGGAGACCAACACACTCAATCTCGCGCTATCCGCAGGCGGAGAGCAGGAAACGGTGGAAGTCTCCTCCACGCCCGACCTTTTGCAGACTGCCAACGCCACTCTTGG
>Ga0206974_1005_pt1 | contig 52538 bp, 54 predicted proteins | sample Alteio_BWOrgHeat_84_FD_152920 | JGI IMG/M metagenome (GOLD analysis project Ga0206974, IMG submission 152920) | Enriched cells from forest soil in Barre Woods Harvard Forest LTER site, Petersham, Massachusetts, United States -... | ecosystem: Environmental > Terrestrial > Soil > Temperate forest >... | reverse complement strand
GAGATTTGCGCTGGAATCATCTCGACCTCGCCGCTGGAAGGTTGAATCCAAAACATGTGCAGGCTTTCGCTGTTTAAAATCCTGCCGGCATGCTGATCCTCCTGCGCCCACTGACTGCCTACCGGAGCATGAGAAAAAGCTATATACGAACTGCTGTCTTCACTCCAGACCGGTGTTTGCGTAGGTTGAGCGGATCGGAGCGGAATGACGGCCGAGCTATTCGCAAGGTCACAGAGAGCTGTCACGATGATTCCCGGTAGACCACGCTGCATCAAAGTCCGAACCGTGGGATTATTCTTCCAGTCGTCAGGCAGCTCCGAACCTTCATCGTAGTTGAAAAGCAACTGTTTGCCGTTTGGTGAAAGGCTCACGTCAAGAGACACCAAATACGGAATCTGTGTGACCACCTCATGTGTGAATGGCAATCGGATAGGCAATTGGGCCGGCGTACTCCACTCCCGTCCGGATGCCCGTCGTGAGACGAAGATGTCTCGACGAGGCACGAGCAAGGTGTTATCTGAGTAGGGAGGTATCCGATAACCGTTAGCACGTTCCTTGGATGTAATTTTGAGAGAAGCGAAGTTTGTATTGCTCACCTCAGTGGCGTACACGAGAACAGTTCCATCAGCATCGACGCTATACTCACGCAGATCGTCCTTCGAGTGAATCCACTCTTCTTGCTTCCCGGTGTCCACGTCAAACTCGGAGATGCTAGTTTCCGTGCCCCCACCCACGAGCGCGACAAAATGTCTCCCGTCATGCAGCCATTGGATATTAGTAATGGACGGCGCCGAGGCTAGCTTTCGGGGTCGGTCGGATGCGCTACTCGAAATGCTTTTCACATAGAGTTCATCATCATTTCGGTTCTCAGGGATATTTGGCGTTTTGATGACATAGGCGACCAGGGTTCCCCGGGCATTCATCCGGATGGCGTCGGTCAGGTCATCAGGATTGAGGTTGCGGACGCCCACGCAGTCTTCGACTGTGATCGGACGTTTCGATTGACAGAACGCGGCAGTCACCGACAATACAGCCGGAAGCAACACGCAAACGAGTATCGCCTCACGAGTGTGGGTCATGGTTTACTCCAAGCAAATTGGGTGAGGATGGTAGGGAGCCCGTCAGTAGTGCAATTTCAATGCGAATTGCATGGAACGCGGTCCACCTTGCTGGTACTGCGATGCAAGCGTACCGAGACTCTGATTCAACATCTGGGTTGCTTTGCCGAAAGTGGGATCCGTGAGGATCGAATCAATATATCCAAAGTTGGGTCGATTTAGAACGTTGAAGGCCTCGGCTCGGAACTGCAAGGAGAGTCCGTCCCGAATGTGAAACTCCCGGCGAGCGCCAAGATTGATCTGGAATTCTCCAAAGCCTCGTACAAAATTGCGTGGTGCGTCGCCAGAAGACACCCCGGTCGGTGTTGAGAAAGCTGCCGGATTGAGGGATTTGCCACCTGGGTAGATTGCCCCGTGGAGATAAAGAGGCTGATTGGGAACGAGATTGACCCCACTGTTATAGGTACTCCCAGTTGTGGAGTCGATTAAACTCTGGCCCTGCAACGTGACCGGGAATGCTGTCCGTGCAAGAGCTCGCAGGTCGATACTCCAGTTCTCCAGGACCGGTGTCATGACACGGTTCAGCCCCTTCGAAGGAATGTCCCAGCTGGCCCCCGCCTGAAAGTTATTCCTTACATCGAAGTCAGAATTTCCCCGTACGACAGGAAGTGCACTATTGTTCGAACCGAAATCGAGCGAGTGAGACCATGTGTAGGAAAGAAGAGCCTGGAGCCCATTCGAAATAGATCGTTGGTATTTTGCCTGCAACGCCTGATAGCTGGAGGTTATGCCACTGGGGATGAGGATGATCGTTCCGAATTCAGGATTGAGCGAAGTGATCGAGTATTGCTGTTCCTGTATCAGACGCCGGCCATTTGAACCCACGTAGGAAAGTGAAAGAACCTGTGTCGTGCCGAGAGCTTGGTCCAGGCTGACGTTCCACTGCAGGGTATAGGGCAACTGAAGGTGTCGTGGAAACGCGTAGATGGTTCCGGTGGTATACGGCGCTGAAACAGAGGGCTCAAAGTTCAGTTGGGAACTGGTAACGGGTAATGCGGAGCCGAAGTAGGTATTCACGGCACTGAATCCGATGCCGTTGTACCCCTGTGTCGCAAGTTGATTCGCGGTGTCAAAGAAGACTCCGCCACCTCCGCGCAGAACCGTTTCCCTGCCCTGCCGACTGTGAACCGTCCATGCAATTCCCACTCGGGGCGCAACGTTCAACCAGGGTGTCTGCCATAAAGACGTACCGCGAGGCGCAAGAGAGAGTGAACTGGGGTCGCTCACGCTTCCGAACAACGTGTAGGCATCGTTGCCATGGGCCTCGGTTGGAGGAGGATTGACTTCCCACCGTAATCCAAAAGAAAGGTTGACTGCGGTTGCGAACTTCCATTCGTCTTGCGCATAGAGAGCGAATTCGTTGAAGATCGGCGTCGCACCAACGTATTTGAAGATATCCAACAAGAGCGGGCTATCTGCGATCAGAGAATCGCGGCTGACGAAATAAGGGAAGACGTAAGGCGAAGCGGGACGGATTGGCGATTCGATACGACGATAGTCTGCTCCGAATTTGATCTGATGATGCCCCAAGGTCGCACTGACGTTATCGACGAGGTTCCATTGGTTGGCCTTGTTCGACGTCTCTTCTGTGGAAAGAAAAGTCGTGCCAATTGAGCTATCGTCCAAAGGCACGTTCAGATAAAACAGAGCATGTGCATCCGAATAATCCCCAATTCCAAGTGTTTGAGCAAGGTTTGTAGAAGTGGCGCCTCCGAAGCCGTCGAGAGAATCCTGCACTGCCGCCGTACTGGTGGCATATCCGAGACGAAGATCATTTGCCCATCGCTGTGCAAGCTGCGCCGTCGCTCCCAACGTGTACGTCAGCGTATTCGCCGATTGCTGCGAAATTGAGGACAGCGTTCTGCTCGTCGCGGAGCTTGGTGTGTCGCTGAAGCGGAAAAAGACCGAGAGATTTGACAGGATGGTGTGGTCGATGCGAACACTGGTGCTATCGATCTGGCTGGGAGTGGAGTAGGACTGGATGAATTGTGCAAGCCCAGCCGATGGGTAGTCGATGCCATCCGAACTCGGGGTTGGAAATGCGTTCAGGATGGGTTGTAGCGCCGGTGAAGCATTCTCACGCAAAGAAGCATCTGGAACATACTGAATGGTTGCGGATTGAGGCTGCGTAAGGCGAAGTCCTTCATAGGAAACGAAGAAGAAGGTTCGTTTGGTTCCGCGATAGAGACCGGGAAATTCGACTGGTCCGCCGAGGGTTCCGCCATAATCGTTCTGGCGGAGCGCTGGCTCAGCTCTTCGATAGTAGTTGTTGAACCAGTCATTGGCGTCGAAAGCATTGTTCCTCAGGTAATCGAAAGCTACCCCATGGAACGTGCTCGTTCCGGACCGGGTCACAAACGAAAACTGACCTCCAGGTGACCGTCCATATTCAGCGGAGTATGAACTGCTCGACACCCGAAATTCCTGCAGGTCTTCCACCGAGACAAGACTTTGGGTTGTGCCTAGTGCCGTAGATGCGGCAATTGTGCCTCCGTTGGCCGATTGCGCGTAGCCGGTAGGCGAGCCGGCACTGACGTTTCCAGATACTCCATCGACGGTATAGTAGTTGCTCTCAGTCCGCTGCCCGTTGACACTAAAGTCTCCGCTGCTGCCTGAGCCTTGCGTCGAACTCTGCGACTGCGGACTCTGCGTCACAACGCCCGGTGTCATGGAAATGAGATCTTGAAAACTGCGTCCATTGAGCGGCATGTTTTCTACGAATTTTCGGTCAATGACTGTGCTGACTGAGGCGTCGGTACTGTCGATTGCTGATGTGGCCGCATCGACGGTGACACTTTCAGACGTTGCTCCAACTGGCAGCACGAAGTTCAATGCCAGCGCGCTTTGAACGTTCAGAATTACATCTGCCTTAATGATCGTTTTGAAGCCAGGCTTGGACACCTGGATGTGATAGTGCCCTGGAGGCAAAATCGGGACCAGATACATTCCCACACTGTTTGTCTTGGCCCAGTAAATCACTCCGGTCGCATCATTCGCAATTTCCACGTCCGCTTCCAAAATCAAGTTGCCGGATGAGTCCGTCACTCCGCCGCTGATCGTGGCGCTTGTGGACTGAGCCATGCCAAAGGAAGAACAAAGGAGGAAGACAAACAGAATAGACCAAAGTTTCATACGGCGCTCCGAAAGCTCAAGAGTGAATTGTGCACACTCTGTCTACCGGAGGTACTCCCGATGTGTACCAAAATAATTTCGGAGGCGATCAGGGATGATTCGGCTGAATCTGCAAATATGCCCTCAGAAGAGGTTTGCCCGTCGGACGGTTGCTCCCGCCGGGCGGCTCTACGGTAACGAAAACCATATCCAACCTGGCCAGCGATTTGGCGTCGTTGCAACGTAAGACCCACCGTTTGTGCGTATCGTCTTGATAGAACAAACCAAGGCTTACAGGAGTAGGCCTTTCGCTCCCACTACCCCACACCTGGAAGGACACGTTCTGCTTATGACTCGCCTGACTGTCGAGGTCGAACCCATAAAATACCAGGGAACGATCCTTCGTATAAAAGATGCGTCCAAACTGCTTTGCGGTTCGGCCGTTCTCGGTTGTATCGAAGATGTCCGCTATATAGAGGTTGCGAGCTCCAATCAGATCTCGAATGTCGCGATCGTGAGCAAGGAAGTCCTTGTCGAGCGCCAACATTCGATCCTTGTCGCTTAATGCAGTGTCTTTTTCGTCGAGAGCAGTTCGGAGTTCGCGAACTGTCGACTCGAGGGTATTGATTCTTAATGCCAGTTCTGTTCCGTCGGAGCCGGCGGAAGCTGGCTTGCTCCGCAAGGAGTTTGCTTCAGCCTGTGCAGCACTTAACTGTCGACTTAATGATTCTCTCTCGGAATCTATTTGGCTGCGGGCCGTCCGCTCCGCAGCAAGTTGCTTTTGGGCAGATTCCGCAACTTCATTCGCTTGCTTGAAGCGATTTTCGGAGGCATTCAATTGTTGCTGAAGATTCGTGATTTCTCTTTGAGCATCCCGCAGCGCTTGCTGTGCTTTTGGATCCGGATTTGTTGATACCGGCTGGAGAGGTAGCTGGTTGGCTGGAATCGATCGGGCTTCTTGCGTCGCGGAATGCGGTCGAAGGTTAAAGAAAAGTACGGTGGCCAAACCAGCTATTGCGAGAGCACAGACGGCAAACAACGTCCGGGGGGGTAGCCAATCGAATCTACGGCGGGGACGCCGTTCCTTTTCAGGAGCGACTGAACCGAGCTGACTCATAAGCCGACGTTCCGCGGCATGGACCGCGGCTGGCGACTCCTCCGCGCCATAGTCCAGTTCCGCAGCGGCAACGGCAGCCATCGCCGGAATTACATCCGAGGTGATCTGCTGATATTGCAGGAATTTCTCATGGCATGAATCGCAATAAGCCATGTGAATTTGCAGCAGAGCCCATTCTTCCTCCGAGATGTCACCGGAGAAGTAGAGGGGACATAAAGCAACGAACTCGTCATGGAATTGAGAATTCACAGGTTCTGCCGTGTCCGGGAGCTTTTTCGTACCAATTCTCTCACTCAAATAGCCTTTTGGGGAAAGACGTGGGAGCGTAGCCGTTCCAGACCTCGATAGTAATGATGTCGTATATTCCCAATCGTTTGGCCGGTCTTTTGCGCAATTTCCCTGAGGCTATATCCCTCAAAAAAATGAAGCTCTAATGTGTATCGCTGCTCCTCTGAGAGCTGATCTTTGATACGTCTCAAGAGAGATTTGGCCAATACGACATCAACAAAAAGAGGAGACTGTTTGCCTTCGATCCCTTCTTCATTCAACTCCTGCGCATTGTAGTGCTGCCTGGCTGTCAGATACTGTCTGCGATTCAATGCCCTGCTATAGGCAATCTGAATGATCCAAGACGATGCTGTGCCCTTCACAGAATCGAAAGAGCCCGCTTTCTGGAATATATAAAGGAAGACTTCCTGACATAAATCCTCTGCCTCAGAGGAGTCTTTCAAGATTCGGCTCGCAACATTTATTACTGAACGGCGGTGACGTCGAAAAAGAAGCCCAAGAGCTTCCTTCGAACCTCTAAGTACTTCTGCCAGCAAAGACTCATCCGCACCATCAAGACGTGACGAGTTGTCCGAGCGGTGTTTCAGGAGTTGGGTCTGCGGAGGACCTAGGGACGCGGCTTCTGATTGGACGTCTTCAGAACAACCGGTCAAAACCGGGGGCATACTGGCCACGCTTTCGGACGTCATTGTGCGCTCACCCCGGCCAAGGTTGTTAGCCACTCCTGAGGATCAAAATTTACCCGAAGTGCGCTCGATCTTAATCCTTTTGGCACAAATCCAGCGAGGAGAAGCTCATCTCGTCATCGCCCGGTACCTGATCCATACCGCCTTGTCCTCTATAGGGGGTATGTCTCCGATAGAGTACACCGAGACTTGAGGAGTGGCAACAGACATCTGCGTCTTGGTAGGTCAGAGAATCCGGAAGCTCAGATTGGATAAGGGATGGACGCAGATCTACCTTTCGGTCCACGCAGGTGTGGGACGCAATTACATTTCCGACGTAGAACTTGGAAAAAAAGAAATTGGGCTACGCAATCTTCAGTTATTGGCTCAGAGCCTCGGAGTAAAGCTTGAGGTGTTGCTTCGTGGTCTATGAAGTGCCCGTATAAGCCAGATTTCGGCACTTGCTAAAGCTGCTACGTTCTTCCGAACAGCCGGTCAGGACTGCCTTCCGTCCCACGCTGCAACGGGGCAGACCGTTTCTCGCAAACCGAAAACGCCTTAGATGGGTGGTTCCGAGAAGTCGACGTATCAGGGTGTTCATTCGCGGAGGTCGACCTATTTACCTCTATCTTTCTTCTTCGAATTCAGCGGCGCAGTGTCGAGTGTGGTGATCTTTTCGAGCTCCGCCTCAGCGTGCTTCGCAGCAGCCTCAAGCGTTTTTTCTTCTCCCAGAAACCATGCCCCGATCGTCGCGTTCATCAGGGCCAACGTGATGCCGGCGAGCAATCTCACCCTGAGATCGTCGCGTCGGGCATTCCGTGCTCGTGAGGCGAAGGCTTCGGCGACGGCATCCTCTACCAGATGCTTCCTGGAGAGATAGGCCTGCCGCGCTGTTGGGTGACTCGTCGAAATGGCAATGAGCTGCCGCGCACGCGCTTCGGGCTGCTGGTTGTACTGCACCCCGGCGAGCAGAGTCTGGTGGATCACTTCCAGATCGGTGGATTGTCGCGGTGCACTTCGTATAGCCGCAACAAGAACTGCGCCATATTCCATGACGCTTCCTGCCAGGAGATCATCCTTGGTAGCAAAGTAGCGAAAGAAGGAGCGCTTGGAGATGCCGGCTGCTTCAGCGATCTCTGCCACATCCGTCTGGTCGAAGCCCTTCTTTTCGAACAGAGCGATCGCTGCATCGAGGATGGCGTTCCTTACCAGTTCCTGCTTACGGGACTTGAGGTCTCTCTTTGCGCCGGTGAAGATTCCACGCCGGTCGTCATCGCCATCCGTCGGGTCGATGACAAGCTTGTCAAAACGTATCCCGCTCGTACCTTTCATGCCCATCACCCTCTCGATTACCTTACGGTGACCCGTATGGAGGCAAGGTTCTGAACCAGGCCGAAGGGCGTGTTCGCGTCGCCATCGCGCTGGGCTGTGACCCTGACTACAGGAAAGTAGGTCCCTGGACGAACGAAGCGATGTACCTCTTTGAAAGCGGGCTCATGACCAATTGAGACCGGCTGCGCCGTGAAATGGGCATCGCCTTCAAAATCCCACTCGATCTTTACGATCTTACCGGCAGAAGGCGGTGTCTGAGCCTTCGCCCAAAAAGTAATGTCCGCTCCTTTCTTTACCAGGGCTGTGGGATGGGACAAAGCATCCGATGTTCTGCCGACGCCTAATGTCACGACGGGCTGAATACCGCCCCGCAACTCCGCCTCAGGCGCAAGTTGCACCTGGTCGTCGGCGTCGATGCGATAGTTGGTGCTCTGCGCCGGCGGAATGCCCTTGGCAACCCATACGTCCAGATCCAGCAGCGCCTGCTGTACCTCTCCGAAGTAGCTTACGATGTGGTCGGCGACATGAGCAGAATGCTCGAAGGCAACACCGGCAGTCAGGCCCGCAATATCCGGGCCATGATCGGCGTGGTCCATATACCAAAGCCGAAAACTGCCGGACAGGTCACCCAACGCGGCTTGCGCCTGCTGTCGATACCAGTCCGCTGACCACGGGTAGGCTGAAACATCCAGAACCGACTCCGCCATGATCATCTTTCCGTGGAATCGCCCGCTCGCCACCGACCCGGCGCTTGACGCGTTCAATATCGGACCGATCATCACGCTACGCTGCGGATATTGCGGAGCACCGTCCTTCTTCACGTATTGATCCCAACCGTACTGGTGCAGCGTTGGCACCTGGTGGCGCGAGTAGTACTGCAACGCGACAGCCCATGAGTTGTCCAGCCGGACCGCGGTGCCCGCAGTGATTCCCGATGCACTCACAACCTTGACTTTGCTACCTTCGATTCCTGTGATCACGACCGATTGGCCAGCCTTTGAACCGTCCTTGATCACTAAGTCACCGTTCAGCAGATCCTTTGACGGCTCCACGCCAAGCATCAGTTCGTTGCCCTCGCCAACGTTCTTGACCGTCGTGTCCTGCCGAACCCGCGCAGCCTGAACCGATGGCTCGCTCCCTTCATATCCCGGTTTGCTCCAGAAATCCTCCATATAGCTCGGGTCGATGGCGCGGACTGCACCCTCCACAGCCCAAAACCCGCCGCCATTCAGGGTGGCATATTGCCACCAGCCCTTCAAAGGAAATCCAAGTCGAGTCACTTCTTTCAGCGTGTCCCGTTGCTCGGCACTCAGCCCCGCAAATGGATCACCGCTTCCCCCCGGTGCTACGGCATCGGCTATCTGTGGCAGCTTGTCACGCAGCACCCGCAACGCTAGGAGTTGCGACGCCATAAAGTTGGGGATAGCATTTGGCACGCCGAACACCATGGGCACCGCTCCATCCCACACGCCGCTCGTGTTCTCCATTGAGCCCACCGTCTGGTACGCGCCTCCGCTTGCCCCGTAAATGTAGCCACGCGGTCGGGTGCTCGTCTGGTAAGTCTCCTTTGCGAGGAGCCGAGAGTATTTGGCGGCTGCCGCATTCGTGCGGTATGCCGATAGCGCTCCGCCTGCAGGTACGCCACCCGCGTTGTTGGTAGACACCACATAAGCACCGTTCGAAAGCGCGAACACTACTGAGCAGGTTGACGTGCCGATCTCAGGACAGCCGGGAGCGGCATCTTCCACGCCGATGGTTGGATAGGTGGTCTGGAAGAAGCGGCCTTTATACTTCTCTGCCGGTGGAAAATAGAAGGAAAACCGGGCTTTGGTTCCGGTAAAGCCGCCATTAACGTACGTAAAACTGACCGACACTCCGGAAGCTTCATCGGTCAGGGTGCCGGGCTTCCGCTCATCGACGTATGGCTTGCTCAACTCTGGATCGTTACAGTTCTCGGAGATGAATAGCGACCCACCGGCTGACTGAGCCTCACAGGCAGCTGTGACCGCTTGCTCTTGAGCCACGGCGCTGGCACTTTCTGGAACGACCGCGAGGCCCAACCCGAAGGCGAGGAGTAGCGGAGAAATTCGAATGCTCCGGCGCGTTTGGATCTGTATCGTCGCACAGTCAGCGTTGCGGACAGACCTTTTACTAGGGTGACAATGTTCCACTTAGACACCTCTCCTCAGGCACTCAGTGCTGTGTGAACTATTCTGATGGCACTCGATGCCACTGTCAACATACAATGCCAAAAAGCAATTCTTGAGCCGTTGACCGAAAAGCAGGTAGAATCTTTTCAGCATCCCCTCGCGCGAACAGCAGTTCCCGAACAGGTCTTCAAACGCGGATCTCTTCCGCCGTTTTCAGATGGAGGCAAATCGCCAACTCGTCTATCGAAAGTACGCTGGATGAGCGCTTTGGCCTGATGTCAACAATTGACGTAATTTCAGAATAGCCCGTCAACTGGGAGCATGGTTTCGGACAACCAGGGCGCTTGAGTCGATCCGACTATCTTCTAGGGCCTTAGGAATGTCCTCCCTTTCGGAACGGTCCCGTGAGACCCGACGAAAGCCGACGGCGGACGACAAAGTAAGCGATCCAGCAACCGATACCAATCGCCAAAAAACTGGCAAAGAAAGGTGAGTCGCGAAACAGAAAGTGAAACTCCCGAATGCGTCCGCCTGAAATGTTCGTCTCGAAGCTCAAGGAAAAGAGAGTGAAGAATATTCCCGGACCGAACAGCCAGCGCTGCACGGCGAGTAGCTTCTTCGTTCTGCGCAAGGAGCGCATCGCGAGTTCCGGTGGCACAGTCATTTCCGGGAAATCAAGATTGTCTTCGCTCTTGAGACGGAGAACCTGTTCCATGAGTTCCGGATCCTGGCTGAGATACTCCTCAACAAGTGTGCGTGTCGCCGAGCTTGCCTCCCCCGAGACATACACAGGTAGCAGATCGACAATCACCTCACGAGCAATCTTCATAACGCATTCTCCTGCGCGGCGGAAAGTACGGTCCGCGCCCGATGAACTTTCACTTTCGCCGATGCGATTGAAATGGCCAGGACCTGCGCGATCTCTTCGTAGGGCGTCTGCCCGAGGGCGCGCATGAGCAGCGCCGCCCGGTCTACCTCCGGCAACTTCTGCATTCGTCTCAACACAGCTTCGTATTCTTCCCGTTTCTCAAAATAGTGGTCTTGACCTCTTCGCGTGTCTGCGATTTCTTCGTCGAATTCTGTATGGCGGGTCTTCTTCCGCAATTCCTGCAGAAACAAGTTGCGCGCAATCGCGAATAAGTACCCTTTGACTGTGGATAAGCGGATGGAATCCTCGGCTACCCAGGCGCGCACAAAGGTCTCCGCGGTGATGTCTTCTGCGTCTTCGTAGTTGCCCGATAAATAGAGCGCAAAGCGAAAGACATCTCGCGAATAGCTCTCGTAGAGAGTCTCGATGTTCATTGGCTGCTCATCACGTACACGCTCGGTCCGCTAAATCCCAAAAATACCGGAGAGGATGTCTCCCAAGGCATGAGCCATTATGCCGGGCTTCAGGCTGCCCCGCCATATCGCCAGGACTCCAAACAACGCACCGAAGAGGGCGACCTTCGCCATGGCCTGTACTCCCTGGTAACCATGTCCCACTCCGAACAACACCGCCTGCAGACAGACGGCTACCCACTTACTCCCGGTCAGCGCGCCAAACTGTCGTTGAAAGTAGCCGCGGAATGCGATCTCCTCCGAGAAGCCCGCGCTAACGGAAACCGCTATCCAAAGTGCAACCTCTAAAGGTCTTCGAGGTAAAAAAGTCTGAATCGAAACAGCATGGCTTATGCCGAATACGTGGCCCCATAGTTTTGCCACACCAAACCAAATCGCCCATATTCCGAGCGCCAGGCCCACATCACTCAGAACATCCCTGAAGCTGTTCCACGAACCGCCAATCAGACTCTCCATCGTCACTCCGCGACGGGCGAGCCCTGCGTTTACATATCGGAAGAGGCCGTATTCCATCGCGATCAAAGAAAGATAAAGCACGATATGAGATGAGCCGGCACTCAGCGGATGTGCACTCGCCTGCCGTTGAAAGATCGCACCGGCAGCGGCAAGGCCCAGGAAAACAAAGGCAAGAATGACCGTGTGGAACCACGGTGCGACCGGCTCGGTTTTCGTGGACAGAGTTTGTGGCATTACAGCACTCGACATATCAACCCCCGCAGAGCCCCTGGCACTCGGCGCTAAGCGCTCGGAGCGTTGCTGTTACGGCCGTGCGTAGAAGGTATCCACCAAGAGGCGAAAAGTTACAAGAAATGTATGAAAATGTATTTCGGTAGAAGACCACGCCGCGACTGCTGATTGCAGGTTGCGCTGCCAATTGCACGTCATTGCTCCAATAGGAAACTGCTCGCGGTATACTGAATCCGGCGTATCGGACGCCTCTGTGTCCGCGGGCAGGGCTGAGCCCATCGACAAACCTTACTCCTGAGTGCATTCAGACAATCTTCTTTGAGCCCGCCGCGCGGACATCGGGCAGGATCCAAAGGAGATCGTCATGTCCGACCCCCACTCCAACTCTGTTCCTCCTCGCCGCCTTCCGAACCAGCCCCATCTCGAACAGCTTAAGAAGCAAGCGAAAGAGCTGCTTGAGCGATTCCGCGCCAGCGAGTCAACTGCCGTCGCTGAAGTACGTCAGTTCGAGCGCAACCCCGACCCTTGTCACTTCGCCCTCAACGATGCGCAACGCGTGTTGGCCCGCGCCTATGGCTTCCAAAGCTGGCCGAAGCTCAAAGCCTTTGTCGATGGAGCGACCATCGCTCGCTTCGCCGATGCGGTGGAGGCCGGAGACGTCGCGCAGGTGCGAAGTATGCTGGCGTTGCGTCCTGAATTGGTGAGCATGGACCGGGCTGGCAACGATGAGCATCGAGGCCTGCATTACGCAGTGCTGCGCCGCGACGTTCCGATGGTGAAGCTGCTGATGGAGGCGGGCGCGGATGCACGCAAAGGTATCTGGCCCAATCGCGATGCGACCTCGGCGCTGACCCTGGCCCGGGATCGTGAGTACAGTGAAATCGTCGCCATCATCGAAGAGGAAGAGCGGCTGCGGCGCGAGGAGATGAGTTGCCCAAATGCAACGGTCACGCCGATGCAGGATGAGATCAGTGTAGCCATCCTGCACGGCGATACCGCAACGGCGAAGCGCCTGCTTGAAGAAGACCGCTCGCTGATTCAAGCGTGCGACCGTAACGGCGCGACGCCGTTGCACATTGCGGCGCAGGTGGCCGATGTCGACCTGGTGGCATGGTTGCTGGACCTCAGAGCTAACGTTCGCAAGCAGGACATGCGGGACAGCACTGCGCTCGATCGAGCCGCGCATTCCGCCGAGCCGCGCAACGATTATGCGCAGCGGTTTCCCGCTTTAGCGCAACTGCTTCTCGATCACGGAGCCGAAATCACTATCTCTGCGGCGGTTGCGCTGGGCAATGCGCAACGGGTACGCGAGATGGTCGCGGCCGACCCCGCCATCCTGCGTCGGACTCTGCGCAATGGCGGCCTTCTCTCACTGGCTGTGAATCACAACCAGCTCGCAATGGTGAGGCTACTGCTCGATCTGGGAGCGGATGTCGATGAGCGGGTGATGTTGGATGAGTTGGAGGAGCCGACGCTGAGCTGGGGTGCCCCGTTGTGGTATGCGGCGCTGGGCAATCAGCTGGAGATGGCGCGCCTGCTGCTCGATCGCGGTGCCGATCCTAACGCCAATGTCTACGCTTCGGGCTGGCCGTTGAGCAACGCGTGGAATCACGAGGGCGGTGCAGTGAAGCGCCTGCTTCTGGAGCGCGGCGCACGGCCGCAGCCTCACACTGTGGCTGCAAATCATGATGTGGCTGAGGCCCGTCGACTGCTCGAGGATAATCCCAGCGAGCATGTGATGGAGGAGTTGCTTTGGTCGGCGGCGGAACATGGCTGTCCGGAGATCGTCGCGATGGCGCTGACCCATATTCATTGGCCACTCAATGACCGGACCTCGCACTGGGTGCTGATGCAGCCTATTCGTGGCGCAGGTGGTGATCCGGCAAGGAACGAGGGTCACTTCGCCAGCCTTGATCTGATTCTTCGGGAGGGTGTCGATCCTAACGTAGCGCGCATGGGCGCAACCACACTGCACTTTGCCGCGGCGCGCGGTCGCCTGGATGATGCCAGCCGGGCACGCTTTGCTGCCATGCTCATTGAGCACGGAGCACGGCTGGATCTGCGCGATGATCTGCTGAAATCGACGCCGCTGGGATGGGCTTGCCGCTGGGGACGATTGAGGATGGCGGAGTTGCTTATTGCGCGTGGCGCACCGGTGAAAGAATCGGATACCGAGCCTTGGGCAACGCCCGTTGCCTGGGCCAAAAGGATGGATCACAGCCAAATTGTTTCGCTACTGGACGGCACTTCAGGTGCGGGACATGGATGAGATTATATGGCTACTCAAGCTGCCTCCAAATGACGCAAAATCGCCAAGTCACTCGTTGACACGGGTCAGTGACGGAAGTCAGGTTCTCGGAAGTATTGCTCTGGCCCTGCCGACTCTGCGTTATCGCCTTACACGGGCGACACCACGTTGGCCCGCGACGTCTGCCGTGACAGTTAAATCCATGACTGTAACTTATTGATTCTAGGAGCATCGGTGGCACCGAAAAGCATCCAAATCACCCAAAGACAGATCTCGGTACCGTCGCGGGTACCGTGGAATTTGACTCGACCTCTGCCGTTCATGTCGATGAGTTGTCGGATTAGGGCAGGGATGCTCCCTTTTGGCTGGTTCTGCGTTGTTGTGTACCGTGAACCGTACTGTGGCTCGCAGCGTTACCGCGTCGGTAGTCGGTTGACTTCAGGATTACTGGCAGCCTGTAGATCGATGAGTCACCAACTCTTAAGGAGCGCAGAGTCACTAGTCAATTATTAGGCACTGATTGAAGTCCAAAACGACGATCTAAAGCCGCGAACACTGCGACTCGTTCTTCATTTGCTCGAAGGCGATTTCTTAATAGGCGTACTATCGAATTAGAGCCGCAACAATAACTTACATTCCAGTTGGCTAACTCTAACGGCATCACAAAAGAAATGGGTGTTACGTGGACGGCATAAAGGAAGCAAGATTCGACGCCGCGAAGTACTTGGCAAGCTCGGGCACCGGACGACAACTGATTCGCTACAAGCCGAAGAAAGTGCTCTATTCTCAAGGTGGTCCGGCAGACTCCGTCTTCTTCATTCACTCTGGACGAGCAAAGCTCACCGTAGTTTCAAAAAACGGCAAGGAGGCAACAGTCACCCTGCTGACGGGGGGAGACTTTGTTGGGGAGGAAGCTTTAGACGCTTTAACTCTGCTCAGAACGGCCACCGCCCGGGCAATTACCGATTGCTACGTCCTCAAGATCGTTAGCATTGAGATGCAACGCGCTCTCCGAGATGAGAAGAGCTTTGCTGATCTATTTTTAAAGTTCATTTTGGCAAAGAGCATTCGAACTCAGGCCGATCTCGTTGACCAACTGTTCAATTCCAGTGAAAGACGACTGGCACGGATATTGCTACTGATGGCCGACTACGGAATGCCGGGTGAGCCTACCGTTTTGATACCTCATGTCACTCAAGAAACGCTTGCAGAGATGATTGGGGCGACCCGGTCCCGAGTAAGCTTCTTCATGAATCGTTTTCGCAGGCTCGGCTATATCGCGTATAAGGGACGCATTCACGTCAACAAGTCGCTCCTCAATGTAGTTTTACGCGATCAACTGCCAGAGGAGAATGCGACGAGGCCGACACTCTTCCACGGCCCGGGTGCCAAGAACGAATCTGCAAGGCGACCCAAGACTGTTAAAGGGTAGATCCTTATGCACTTTTAGAGGGCTAAACTCTGTGCGTTGCCCTTTTGGGCTGAGAGTGCCTGACTGGGTCAAATAAGCGGTAGCCGGGTCCTGTTGGGCTATTCTTGGCTTCATACATCGCCACATCTGCATTGTAGAACAACGTATATGCATCCCGCCCATCCTCTGGATAGACACTCACGCCGATACTTGCCGTTACCGTGAGCCTTTGGTCGTCGATGAAATGTGGTTTCGCCACGGCGTCGAGGAGCTTCTTGGCTGTAGTGATGGCGCCTTCGAAGCTGTCAAGTTCTGGAGTACGCCTTCTTTGCATTCAAGACTTCTTTCACGAAATCGGTCGAAAGGATTGCGGTATGTGGTGAGTCATCTTGCACATTCGAAACCAAGGAAGACGGTGGCGTGTTGTGTTTTCAGACTTGACCTGCCCGGGCTTGCCTTTTGGCTTTTCCCTTATAGCCGTTCCAGGCTCTTCGCCATTTCCAAGTCGGATGACTTTCGCAGCCAGTTGATATGTAGTCATGGACCACCATCTCTTGCTGTTGACGATCAGAGGTCCTCTTTGGGTATCGACTTCCCCATCAATAAATCGAGCCACGAATAGCTGGGTGTTATCAAGCAAACATGTCCGTGTCGCAACCGGCTCAAGTCTGTCTCATCCTTCGCCACCGCAACGGGCATCAAGCACCTCAGACAAACCAACTCCCACGATCCGTCTCGATTGCCACGATGATTAAAGATCATCCCCGAATTTATGCTCGACTCGGTCATATTGTGATCCGCCAACTCTCATAACAAGGGAGACGCACCAGTTTGCGTGATCCCAAATACATGAACTGACACTCGTATTAGATAGTGTCCGGTGCAGCGAGCACTCCGGTAACTTGCATTTCTGGGGAGAACAGGAGACGCTCGCAGTTGGGATCACAGGAATGATGCTGCTCTACGCTACATAGAGTGTCTTCATTGTGTTCTCGCCCAATGGTTTGATAGCAGCGAGTGCAAATGGAATCAATGGTCCGGTCTGCATTGTGTCTTCTCGCAAACGAGATGAAACTGGTCATGACATCCCTCCTGCATAACCCGCTGGCCAAAACTGAATCCGACCTCACACAGAGTGGGTGCTTGCAAGCTATCGGAGCTATAGCAGAAAAATATGTTCGGTATTGCTCACAAGTTAGCCGCTGCTCCGATGGACTACACAATAAGTCAGGAAGCGTGCAAAAGGTATACGTCCGCTCACGGAGCGCCGGCAGTTCGATTAAAGCCAAAGGCCTTGGGAACCCGATTCAGCAGTTTGATCTTTAAAGGATCACAGACATGGGCCGTTTCACAAGGCACGAGTTCAAGGATGTGCCCTTTGGTTCCGATAAGCTGGCCACAGACAAGGCAGGTAGAGGTCAGAGTCGCATTCTTATTGTGCTTTCGGGCAAAAGAAATGAATTGTGTCGTGCAGATACCCCGCTATGCTATCGGCGTTGGGCAGATGCCCGGGGGAGGGCTTCATGCCCAAGCTACGCCCCTGTCTTTGTCTGAGAACGGTCTCTATTACACATATTCACCGATCCTTATCGCCGACGCTTCAAGGGGAAGGATGAGATCATACCTGAGAGGTCTGGTAGCTACCCAAGTTTGAAGAGTCGCCGCCCACCTCTGGCGAGAGCGAGCAATCCTAAATAGTCGCCGTGCCGCGTTGAGGGCCGTTCGCGACAGTGTTGCTGACATCACACCCTGTGTGTCTGCCCATTCTTCTTACACGGCTATGATCTCTTCATCTGTCCGCTGTGGGCAGATACAGATAGAGTCCATGCGTCGTGTCTGAAAGTCACGACTACGCGAAATGAGCGTGAGACATGGCACTAAAGCCTGTTGACCCCGCAGGTTACCTCCTCGTTTTTGAGTGCCATGCCGATCCGAATTATTCGAGCAATACAGCTCAGATTTGTCAACTTCAATGGCAATAGCCTTATCTAAACACCGCCTAGCGAAACCATAGGCGACTATCGCAAACACATGGAGCAAATAATGGTCGAGGTAACTACCTCTTCACGAGAACCAGCTGTGAATGCAGGCAGCCAGACTACCGGGAGTGTTGCCGACATTCTGGAACGTAAACTCGACGATGTCATTCGAGATTGGATGTCACGAGTCGAGAAAGAACCTGATCTGGCGGCTATACCTCTGACATTTGAAGAGCGTACGGGACATTTACCTCAACTTCTCCAGGACGTCATTCAGCGATTGCGTTTAGATGAAGACTCGAAGGCGCCAATTTCAGAGGCTGCCGCTCACCACGGCGATTTGCGGAGCCAGCAAGGGTACACAGTGGCGATGGCAGTTGAGGAATCCCGCCTGCTCCAAGTCAGCATTTTTACTGCGCTGCACAAGAGCCAGAAACATTTGGATTTTAATCTAGTGCTTCCCGCCGTGGTGACCATAGCGGACGAGGTGGATGCGCAGCTCAAGCAACAGATGCTGCGCTTCATGGCTGCCGATGAGGCGAAGCTCCCAACGCCTATGCCAGTGGATGTAGTTTAGAGGCCGGCGCGTGGATTTAAACGAGATGATAAGCCAGCGACGCCCACTAGCAGACCCTACGATGATGTGCATGGACGAAGGATCGGTTTTGCTCATTGCAGCGGACGAAGACGAAGCAGCGCGAGTCCTAGGAGAATTAAGTTCCGAGACGGAAGAGCAATTTCGGGTAGAGTGGGTTACCGAAGTCTGTCATGGAATCGAACGATTGCGAGGCGGGTGTGTCAAGGCGATTGTACTGGATCTAAATTTGCCGGGCAGCCAGGTTGCCGAGACCTTCGATGAGCTTTTTCAGGCCGCGTCTAAAGTGCCAATTTTAATCCTGACTGAAGCAGATACGGAGACGGTGGCAAGGCATGCGATTGATCGTGGTGCCTATGATTACCTTCTTAGAAGGCAAACTGATGGCTACCGCCTCAGGCGGTCTGTTCGCTCAATGATTCAATTTCGCATGGCAGAGACGTTGGCAGTCGAAAATGAAATTGCCATCACTACTCTGAACTCAATTGGAGAGGCCGTACTTTGTACGGACAATCTTGGGAAAGTTTCCTACCTAAATCAATATGCGGAAATGATGACTGGGTGGTCTAATGACGAGGCTCGGGGTAGCCCGGTAGGCGACGTGCTCCGAATCATAGATAGCCCAGAAAACTCTGGTGAGGACAAAGGTGTTGCAAGAGCCGTGCAGGTGGCTCGAACGGCAAAGACTATGCCCTGCGTTATTCACGGTACTCTCGTTCGCCGGGATGGGATTGAATTCGGAGTGGAGAACAGGATCACGTCTGCTGTTGACCGTACCGGAGAGTTTGTCGGGGCAGTCGTCGCAATTCGCGACGTAAGCACAGCCCGGGCGGCTTCCTTGGAGATATCGCGGGTTGCACAATACGATGCTCTTACCAATCTGCCAAATCGAACCCTGTTTAACGACCGATTGAAGCAGGCTATGGCACTGGCGGAACGCCAATCCAAGCAACTATCCGTGCTGTTTGTTGACCTTGATCATTTCAAGCAAATCAACGACTCCCTTGGGCACGCCGTTGGTGATAAGTTGCTGCGATCAGTTGCGGGACGATTAGTGGCTTGTGTTCGAAGGACGGACACCGTATGCCGCCTCGGCGGTGACGAATTCATAATACTTCTGTCACAGATCGAACAGGCGGAAGACGCTGAGATGTGCGCCCGCAAGATTCTGAGGGCGGTGACAGCACCACACATCATTGATAACAAGAGTCTTGATGTGAGCGTCAGCATCGGAGCGAGCATCTATCCTGGAGACGCGTCGGACGCCGAGACTCTGACCCGGTACGCGGACGCCGCGATGTATGAATCTAAGGCACTCGGTCGCAATGGCTATCACTTCTTTCGACGTGACATGCAGGCGCGTGTAGCGAGGCGACTCCTGCTGGAAAAGGACTTACGCTATGCGCTAGGGAAAGAGGAGTTTCTGTTGCACTACCAGCCCAAGGTGGATCTCAAAACAGGGAAAATCACAGGAATGGAAGCGCTGATTCGTTGGCAACACCCAGAGCACGGACTGCTTTATCCGGGAGCTTTTATCCCCATCGCAGAGGAGTGCGGATTGATTGTATCTATTGGGCAGTGGGTGTTGCTCCGAGGATGCCGACAATCGCAAGAGTGGAGAGATTCGGGCATGGCAAATGTGCCAATTGCAGTAAACGTGTCTGCTGCCGAATTTCGTGCCAAGGATTTCCTGTCGGGTGTTCGGGCCGTGTTGATTTCTACCGGAGTAGAGCCAGCCAACCTGGAGCTTGAGTTGACCGAGAGCGTTCTGATGCATGATACGCAGTCTGCTCTAACCACCCTACACGCTCTGAAGGATATGGGGGTGCGACTGGCTATCGACGACTTTGGCACAGGCTTTTCCAGCTTTACCTATCTGCGACGCTTCCCTATGGACGCACTCAAAGTCGATAAATCATTCGTCCATGAGATCACGCCGAATTCCGAAGACACCACGTTTGTCTGTGCCATGATCAATATCGGCAGAAGTTTGAATCAGCGAGTAACTGCGGAAGGAGTTGAGACCTACTCCCAATTGGAATTTCTCCAGCGCCACGGATGCAACGAGGGTCAGGGATATTACTTCAGCCACCCACTCGTGGCTGAGCAAGCGGTTAAACTCTTTGAGACGGGGCTGTCATGTGGCAGTGTTGGGGTCTCCTAATCGCCAGATAGTCGGCTTGATTGCGGTCGATCCAGCCCAATTCAAGAGGGGCCAATTTGGCTGAACGTCGGCGGGAATTGAAGTCGATCCAAAAGTCTATCTCACAAGCGGAGGTGTAGGGAAGGATCGTTCGCTTCAAGCCCAAAGAAACGCTCTTTGCTCAAGGAGCGATTGCTGATTTTGTGCTCTATATTCAGAGTGCCCGAGTCCGCCTCTCTGTGGCGCCCTCCTGAAAATGGAGCAGTATGAGAAAATTCGCGTTCTGTAACACAGCAGGCCTTCTCAGAAGTCTTCCTGAAGTTCGTGTTGACCCGTAGTTTGCGAATACAAGCTGACCTTGTCGATCAACTCTTCAATTCGAGCCAGAAGCGTGTGGCTCGCGTCCTGATCCTGATGGCTAATTTCGGAACAGTCGATGAGCCTCACACGTTGATTCCGTTGATTCCCAAGATTGCTTAGGAAACGCTTGCCTAGATGATCGGTACGACGCGCTCCCGCGTGAGCTTCTTTATGAATCGCTTCCGCAAGCTGGGTTACATCGAGTACAAGAGCTACGGGGCCGGATACACGTTAACAGGATCGGTTGCCAGAACAGAATGTATCCGCGCAACGCGTGATAATGGTTCACCAGCCACACAGAGGAAAGCTGCTCGCCCTAAAATGGTGCCAACTGTTTGAATTGCAGCGTCCCTCATTCATCTAGTCCCAGCCATCCAGTCACTTGCTGAACGCCATCTTCTGGCCAGCCCAACTCCGTTTGACAGCCCCAGCACTCTGCTTCCGACTTTCTGGGTCAGGCTCCTTTTCTTCTTTGTTGCGTACTGAGAGTGGGATACCCGCCTTACCACGTGTGCCGCAAATCAATCTCCATTTCTAGCTCCGGGTCTGACGAATGCGTAGCCGTCGAAGCTATCCGTTGGCCTTGCCAGTCTCCGCGATAAGGCAGGTTGCGATGAGATGGTTGTACGACGCCGAACATATTATCCGTACACCCTCTCCGCCTTGCCCAGCATCTCACTCAGCCAGGAGAACAGCATGGGCACCTCAAACAATCCTCTCGCGCCAAATCCTATGACCGACATTGACGGACCCGACGTGTTCCCGCCAATCGAACCCCAAAAAGATCTTAATACGGCCGTCCCAGTGGGAAAAGAGGGAAGCGTAGAAGAACGGTCACAAGATGATTCGGTAGATAAGGACGATCCGCTCTAAGAGACAGTGTCGAATTAGGCGACGAGCCTGAGCGCGGGTCGCCTTTTCTATTTCAAGAGCAAGAAAATCAACTGCAAGGCTGCATCGTATATGGTCGAATCTTCGGGAAGCAAGCGGAAGAAATCCTCTCTGCTCATCGACTGCGGCCCGCCTAATTTGCGCCATGCCTGCCCGGCTCGCATAGACCAGCGAAAGCATCCGAGCAATATTGACCATACTCCGGAGTGCGTTCCGACTTAGGTTCGCCGCAGAGGGCATTGCCGTTACCTAAATGAGCCTTGCTTCCCGAAGGGCAAGCTGCCCCCCTCGAACATGAGTGAGGTCCTTACTGTATGTCTTGGTTACAACGCATATTGAGATCGGATGCTAAGCATCCGAATGTAATACCCTTTCCCGCACCAGCCCAAAAGCTGCAGATGATGCCCAGTGTTAAGCATGATCTTTCGTTGGTCACGCAGAAGGTGAAAGCGGACCTTCACCAAAATATAGAGCGGCTTGGAGACATCCGAAAGAGACACGTCCGCGAGATTTACGACGCGGCATTAGACATGATCGAGGCAGGAGGAAATATGCCGGTGTTGTACCGCGCCCTCCTAGAGCTAGATGGGATGTCCACTGGTCGCGCTGGGGAGATCACCCGAACTCTGCTCTCTAAAGGTAGGGCACTCACCGACCAAGAAAGCCGGATGAGGCTTGGTATCACCCACGCAACATGGATATATGCGGATTTGCCCTGCATGGTGAACCCATTTCACCCTACGGACGCCGATCGGAAGCAGGACGCCGCTCACCAAGTGGCGCATGGCACACGATTCGAAGTTGGAAAGGGTTTGCTGATCGAGGGCGAATGGACCCTGCCGGGTAGAGGACACGGCTGCAAATGTTTTTCGAGGAGTTTTAAATAGAGTCTCTAGTCCCTGGTTGCTTTTTTCAACGTGATTCATCTCAAGGTAGTGACTAGTGCCTGGGGTTCTCTTTGCTCTCGATCGCAACTAGCGCTTTCGAACGTGCAGTTGCCGCATCATGGCTTCCAGAATTCTGCGGTCGTGCTCCACCGCTGCACGCTGAGCCGTCCCCACGAGCCTATGCACGTGGCCCATTTCCTTCAGTTCGTCCATCGCCGTGTGCCTCCGGCGATCCTCTAACGGAATTCTGTTGTACCATGACGGTATGCGAAACACAGCATCGCAGCTTAGGGTGCGGCATCTGATCTAGCATTCTTCTTTGGGTGGTGCGGATCATGGGTAAGTTCAAGCCAGCCGTGTTCGTTGTGGACCACGAATATTTAATCGCGTCTACCCTGGTTTTGATCCTCAATCAATTCGGCTTCGCTGCCACAGGCTTCGCCTGCCCGCTCAAGGCGATTCAAGCCGCTGAAACTCAGTGCCCTGACATCGTGATTGCTGATGTGCAGTTGCCCGCGATGAGTGGTATCGAGCTGGCAATCCACTTCGGCAAGCACTTTCCGGAATGCAAGATGCTGCTCATTTCAGGACAGGTCGGCACTGACGATTTGTTGGCATCAGCGCGCAAGCAAGGCAATTATTTTGAGGTTCTCGCTAAACCCTTCCATCCCGACATTCTATTGGCCACTCTCGAACTACTGAGTAGCTGACGCTCAAGCCGACAGAGCCCAAAACCGCGACAGGTGTATATCGTTTTCTTCTCATTTTGAATAGCAAGCTGAATTGTTCGGCCTCAAAGGGTTTGTAACAAGAGCAGCCACAGAGGGTATGCAGGGTCTGCAACTGGTGGCCGAGTGGCAGCCGGATACCGTTCTGACAGACCTAAATCTCCCAGATTTGAACGGCTCCGAACTCTGTTATCGCATCCGTTCAAATCCAGACTGGGACAACATTGCAGTGATCTTTCACTCGGGCTCACAGCCGTATCCCCACTCCGATCACGATTGCGATGCCTTCCTAACCTACCCAGTCGAGACTCGCGACCTAGTAACGACCATAATCGGTTGCATCACTCGCAGGCGGCGGAGTTTTGGGAGTTTGTGGCGAGCTAGCAGCATACCAATTCTGATTGCTTCTTCTGTGCCACCCAGCGCCATCTGCAATCCATTTGTTTCCAAGGAGTTACACCGAAGCAAAACTATTACGCACTAAAGTAACTTATAGCCCTATAATGTCCGATAGACGACATAGTATATTTTGCAAGCTAGCGCCATCAAAGCCTCAAGTCCGGTTGGGGCAGACCGGAGAAAGGAGCTAGCGTGGTTGAACTTCGGGCAAGACCTGAATTCGATCTAAACTCCTATTTGGCAAGCATAGGGGTAGGACGCAGGATCGTTCGCTTTGAACCCAAGGAAACACTCTTTGCTCAAGGGGCCGCCGCTGACTTTATTTTCTATCTTCACAGTGGGAGCGTGCGCCTGGTTGTTGTTTCCGACACGGGCAAGGAAGCTACGGTTACTATTCTTTCCGCTGGGGAGTTTATAGGCGAAGAGGCACTTGCAGGAACGAAAATGATGCGCACGGCGCGGGCCGTCGCCACTACCGCCTGTGTGACCCTGAAAATACACCGTGAAGAAATGATTCATGTCCTGCGAACAGAGCACGCCTTCTCAGAATTCTTCCTGAAGTTTATGCTGACACGCAGTTTGCGGACATACGCTGATCTTATAGATCAACTCTTCAATTCAAGCGAGAAGCGCCTTGCCCGTACACTGCTCTTACTAGCTGATTTCGGTAAAGCCGATCAGCCTCAGACGCTGATTCCGAAGATTTCCCAGGAGATGCTCGCCGAGATGATTGGGACAACGCGGTCCCGCGTGAGCTTCTTTATGAATCGCTTCCGCAAACTGGGCTACATCGAATACAAGAGCTATGGGGGCCGGATAAATGTTAACAATTCTCTCTTAAACGTGCTTTTACATGACCGGCCGCCAGAACAGAATGCATCCACGCCAGCGCTTGATACTGGCTCACCAGCCGCACACAGGAAGGCTGGACGTCCGAAGACTGTGTGAATCGCTTAACTCACGGTCTCCCGAAGCTCGTTGTCTGCTCGTCGTGGTGTAGCCTTTCTCAATGTACGGTCGATACGGTAGACGCTCTGACAAGCAACTCATAGCCGAGTGGTTCCACGCCCGGACCACTGATGTGTTCTACAACGATAACCGTGGTTGGATTCGTCTATGGCAGACGAGCACCAAAGCAGAGCCCTGCACGCCCGATGCAGAACGGCCACGTCGAGAGCTTCGTTCCAGAGTCCGGGGTACCGGTTCGGCACCCCTCCAAGCAGAAATCTGCTCAGCAGCGCCGGGACGCGCAGCGATTGCTATGCGTTCTATTCGTCTTCTGTGATCGAGGATTCTGCGTTCGAGTTGAGGAAGAGCTCCACCCGGTCGGTAGTCCAAACGGCGACTCCCGCTCCGAAGAAATCCGTGTCTTCTGTCCAGATACCACACGCGAGACTGAGCGCGGCAGCCAAAATTGGCCAGTCCTGTTCATCCCGTCCACGCAACCGCTGTCTGGCTGCCGTCTCATATCCAGCAAACGTGTCGCTGCTCAGGGAATCGACAAGCGACCCCCGGTAGTTGATTGCTGCCGGCAAGTCCTCCGTGGGCTTTCCTCGCTTCCTGAGAAGAGCCGGGAGATACTTCTCCGCATCCGCAAGAGCCGCCTCGGGCGCGTAGAAGCGGGCTCCTCGGGCAACGTATTTTTCAAGCAATTGCCGGACACGTTTTCCGAGGATCGCACGGATGAGGATGTTGGCGTCCAAAACGAGCATCAGCGAGCTGTGGCCTTCCCTTTATGCCGGGCCTGTTTAAACTCCGCGACGATTTCCTCCTCATCGGCATCGGAGAGGGCGGCAGCAAGACGGTCTGCCGCATCGCGCAGTTCGGAGGTGTCGACTTGTCGGGCCTTCCGTGGTGTGGGAACGTAAACCCCTAGCGTCTCGCCACGGCGCGTCACCGCAACCGGAGTTTCCGACTCCAAGAACCGTGTGATCTGTTCGCGAAATTCGCGGACTCCAACTTTGATGGCCGGCATAACAAAACCTCGAATGCGTACACCTAAGTGTACACCGTGCTGGCAGAAACGTCAGGATTTACATGGACGCTGGCCATCCGCCTCACTTGTGGCGATGGCGATTGCGCGCCGGACATTCTGTTCGCACTTCGGCGTTCGTCCTTTCCCCCCGACCGCAGGCCAGCATTCTTCACGAACGAACCTACTTCAGTCAGTCCCGGAACGAACGGCTTCTTACGCGCGGCACTCCGATCGTCTTTTATGAATCAGGCAAGACTAACGGTCGAAGTGCTGCTGTGGCCGTAGCACGCATCACCAGCACCGTTGTTGCCCCTAAGAGCCAAGTCGCCGCCACTCTGCTGAACAGCGGAGTCGTAGCGGAGGACGAGCTCAAGAGTCTGAGCTCTGGCGACCTGATCGCTGCCACAACTGTCGACAACGTTCTGAGGTTCTGCAAACAGGTTTCGCTGAAAGATTTGCGTAATTTTGGATGCGTCGATGGCTCCAATCTCATTACTTCGAAATCAATCACGTCGGTTCAGCTCGAAAAGATATTGACTAAAGGACAAGAGACGGCGAAAGATGGCGCTCAGACTGTAGCCAAGCACAAGGCGATGTTCTTTCGAATGAAGGCAGAGACGGAAGCGTAATCGACTACGCCGCCACAGTTTGCGGCGGCCTGCTTTTGATTCTGGCTAGGGCTGTTCTTGATGCTCTACGCAAGGACTATCAATCCATGATTGATGAAAGTTTGTTGCGCGACGATGCGTATGACTTCGATACATTGATCGCTAAATGTACTTCACTGCAAGAAGAGGCAAATAAAAGCATGCAATTTGAGCCACTTAGACTTACATAGAGACTTCAGATTCCAATGAGGCGAAGATGGCAATTGTCACGGACTAAGAGGAACTCAAGCCCGGCCTGATCATCTTCCGGCGCGGTGACGTGGAGCTCCGGACGTGGTATTGCCGCACGAAGTTACGCAATGTTGACCGCTATAAGACGGTCTCCCTCAGGACTGCTGCAATTGAGATCGCAAGGGAGCGAGCCCTAGTCCACGGCGCAGAACTCCAATTGCGGATGAAGTATGACATCCCGGTGTTTACACCGTCCTTTCGCGAGGTTGGCTGATGGTGGAGGTTGATGGATGAAGTAGAGAAAGCCGTTTAGGCCAAATACCGTGAACAGAAGACCGAGCAAGTAGCGTGCAGTAACTGAAACAATTTTCATAGAGCAACTCCTTCGAAAGAATTAACGAGGCCATCTTTGTCTGGCATCGTAGATGCCGCCGGTAGCAATGACAAGGATTGGCACCGCTGCCGATGGATCAGGGCCTGGGGCTCTCGTCCTTCTCAGAGGCCTTCGCCAGGGCTTGTGTGTCGATATATTCTCGGATCTTCGTCAGCTTGCCATGCCGAACGGTAATGTCGAAGACCCAGTCATCTTTGAAGGGCTTGTTCGTGGCTTTGATCTTCCCTGTAGCGACACCGATGGCGAAAATCCTGTCTCCTTGAGCTACAAATTCGGGAGGTTTTGGATATGTCATTTCCACTTCCTCGGAAGCCTTCTGCAGCACATTCGCCAGCCCTGCGTGTCCGCGGTGCGTACCGGTCAGGGGCCAGTTCTTGCCTGGAACAATCCACTCGATATCTTCGGCGACCAAGGCCAAGACGCGTTCCTCATCGCCGCTGGCTATAGCCGCAAAAAAATCCTTCACAACCTGCACATTTTTCTCGATGCTCACGGGGATTCTCCTTTCCTCAATCAACTGTCCCGGCCGAGTTGGACATTTGGAGCCCACCCTTCTCGGGCCGGACCTACGGTGATCCAACCACTACTGCTGCGCCTTGAACAAGTCCTGAAAGATCAGCGGACCCCAGACCTGACCGCGTGCGTGCACCAGCGCTCCACCACCCTCATTGAGGGTACCCAGCTTGACGGGAGCGAACCCAAGTTGCTTCGCTAAATCCTCCACAAGAGCGATGGCCTTCTCGTCGTCGCTCGATAAGAACACCACGCGGTGGCCGCCCCCCACCATCGGGTCGGTAGCCAGCTTGGCCGCACCCAGGTGATTGAAGCCTTTCACGACCTTGGCACCGTCGAAGGCTTTCGCGACGAAGGCAGAGGACGGGAGGTCATCCAGATCTTCGGGAGCAACGCCAAAGGCGTTCGTCGTATCGACGATCGTCTTGCCTTTCCAGCTTGGTAGGGCCTTCGCAACTTCAGGATGTTGTTCGAACAGAACCGCCAAGAAGATGATGTCGGCTTTGAGTGCCTCTTGTAGCGACGTAGCAGTCACTGTTGGGCCAATTTCCCGAGCCTGCGGGGCCAGTTCGGCGGGGGACCGGCGGCTTGCGACGGTCACATCTATGTTGTTACGGGCGAAGGCGTGAGCCAAGGCCTGGCCAATCTTTCCGAATCCTACGATTGAGTAGCTCACTATGGTTCTCCAATCAGTGTTGCTATGATTTGCCAGCCTTCGATTGCCGGTACACCAAGTGCCTGCTGTGCCGACCTTCCGGCAGCCGGAAGGTCGGCCACTTACGGGTTCGCAGACGTTTAGATCGCCGTCATGCCGCCATCAACAAAAAGTTCCTGCCCGTTCACAAAGCTTGAATCGCTAGAAGCGAGAAACAGTGCAACCGTGGCAACTTCCTCGGGTTGGCCCATCGTTCCCCGCGGGATCAGGGACTCGAAATACTGCTTCGCCTCAGGGGTGAGAACCGATTCCTGCATTGTTGTGGCAATCGCACCGGGAACCAGCAGGTTCACCCTGATTTTTCTCTCCTTGAGTTCGTTGAGCCAGGTGCGTGCAAAGGAGCGCAGTGCCAGCTTGCTTGCCGCATACACGCCGAAACCAGGGAAGCCCTTCGCCGCTGCATTGGACCCAGTCATGAAGATTGATCCACCAACGTTGAACAGCGGCAATGCCTTCTGGACCGTGAAGAGTGTTCCGCGCACGTTGAGGTCGAACGTCTTATCGAAGTGCTCTTCGGTGATCTGTCCGAGCGGGACGGGTTCGCCTATGCCGGCGCTTGCGAACAGGACATCGATCTTGCCCTTTTCTCGCTTGACAATCTCGAAGAGGCGGTCGAGATCGTCAAGGTTGGCCGCGTCACCTTGTACTCCGGTCACGTTCCGGCCAATCAGCTTGACGGCCTTATCGAGCGTCTCCTGCTTCCGGCCCGTGATGAACACGTAGGCACCCTCTTCAACGAACAGTTTGGCGCTCGCCAACGCCATGCCATCGGTTCCACCCGTGATCACTGCAATCTTGCCTTCAAGCTTTCCCATAATTGCTCCCTTTGGTGGATGTCCAGCATCCACTACTAAGGAATAGAGTTCTGTGGATGTGGACGCGAACTGCTTATCCGTCCAAAGATTTTGTCTATTCGTCCAAAAAGGAAATAACACGTGGATCCAATTAGCGACATCTTCAGAACAATGCATATCAAAGCATTCGGTCAACATAGGCTGGAAGCTACAGCTCCGTGGGGCCTGATACACGAAAAGCAAGCGGAAAAACGGGTTTCACCTTCTGGCAAAAAGATTCCAAAAACAGACGTAGTTCACTTCGCGATGCTGTCGCGTGGTAACTGCTGGCTGAGTGTCGAAGGGGTTTCCGAACCGATCCCCCTCACCGGTGGTGACTGCTTCTTGCTGGGCCGTAACACTTCGATCGTCATGAGCGACAGCCCACGAACGCGTCCGAGGTCAACCTTCGGAGAAGTTGCCGCTAAAGTAGTCGGCGACGTTGCTCATTATGGGGGAGGTGGTGCACCAACGACCATCGTGTGTGGATCCTTCAGTTTTGATCGCGCCAGCTTGAGGCCCATTTCACAGCTATTGCCGAACTTCATTCTGATCAAGTCAGATCAGGTACGCACGCTTGCTCTTCACAACACGCTGCAGGCGTTGGCGTCAGAGATGGCAGAGCTGGCACCCGGGTCGGGAGTCGTCGCGACTCGGCTTGCGGAGGTTCTGTTCATCCAGATTCTCAGGGCGCATATCGCATCGGAGCCGGAACATAACAAAGGTTGGCTTCGTGCCGTTTTCGATTCTCAACTAGGCACTGCCCTGAGTGAGATTCACGAGAGAGTGAATACACCCTGGACTGTCGAATCCCTGGCCGAGGCGGCGGGCATGTCTCGCTCCGCATTCGCAGCCCGTTTTAAAGAGTTGCTCGGACAAACACCGCTGGAATATGTCACCGAGTGGCGGATGCAGAAGGCGATGCAGCTACTCCAGCAGCGTGACAAGAAGCTCATCGACGTCGCCCGGCTGGTCGGTTACGAGTCCGACGCTGCGTTCAGCAAGGCGTTCAAGCGAGTTGTAGGGGCCAACACTGGCGAATACATCAAACGTGGCTTTGAAGGTCGCGGTAACGCGGGTATGGCGGAGAGCCAGGTCCCATCCCAATGAAGGGCAGGCCGAGCGCCGCGAGCATGTAGGCTGACACTGCTGGCCCCTGGGTTCATTGCGACTCGGCTTCCTAACGGTCAGTTCATCGACCCGCCGGGAAGTAATGGCCGTTGCGAAGATCGGCGAGCAACTTGCACTGGGCAGTTCCAGCCGAGGGCCTGGCGGGTGACGAGATTAGAGGCCGGGAGGTCCAGCGTAACCAGATTCGCGAGGAACTCGAAGAACCCGGCCGACTTGGTGAGTGACTTGGCCTGAAGTCTGCACTTGAGCCACCGACCGGCCGCTGGCTGTGTAGTCTTCGAGGCGCCAATCGAATCGACCCTGGGCACTTTTTCTTATTTACTACATGCCGCGAGTCAAGAGAGATTAGTGCAGGCTCGCGAACTCGATTCTAGCTTGCTTCAGGATGGGGATGTCGGGGTCTGCGCTTTTCCAGAGAGTAAGGAAGTGCTGATACATGGCTTTCGCTTTGAGCGTGTCGCCGGCGACGACGTGGGATCTCGCTAATTGCAGGTGGGCAAGGGCACCGATCGGATCGTTCACTACGACACCCGGATGATCGATGATCTTCTGAAATTCGGCGGCAGCCTCGATGCCTTGACGAGCGGCCAGAAATGCTTCGCCTCGCGCATAGACGGGATACAGTGCGCCGAAGAAACCGTAATCGGCGCTCTGCGGGGTTCCGAGCTCATGGGGAGTCGCGATCTGCAAGAAGTCGATCGCCTTCGCGGGGTCATTGTAGTGCAACGCGAGAAGTGCCCGCAGTGTCGGCATATAGCTGAACTTCACCGACGTATCTTCGGGATACTGCTTCTCTAGCTGGTCGGCAATCACTTTCGACTGAGGGGCATCACCCGCGAGAACGAGCGCGAAGGCTGCACCGTACTCAACTTCCTTATCCCTGCCATGCTTCAGCGCATCGCGCGCTGTTTTGCCGGCTTCAGCAGCATTGCCGAAGAGGGCTTCTCTGACCGCTTCGCCGGCCTCAAACAAGGCGGCTCGCTCGGTCTGGCCTGACTGCCCTGCGATTATGGCGGCATTGGCTGAACGGCGCCGGGCTTGTTGCAGATGACCCATGTAGGCGAGGCTGAATGCAGACTGATTGAGCAAGAGGTCTTCGACTCCCGAAAGGCCCTGGCTTAGAGATAGTTCGCGATCCATCGCTGCCTGATCATTCTTGAGAAATGCTATTCGAATCGGTCGACGAAGAAGTCGGGCATTTCAAGCTTGCGATCTTTCGCCTGACGGAGTGTGTTCTCGGCCTCAGCGAGACGGTCGCGCTCGATGTAGCTCAGGGCGGTGATGTTATAGCCGATGGCGAAGTCCGGATCAAGCTGGATAGCTCTAAGGCCGTGTTCGCCTGACTTGTCGTACCTGCCGAACACGGGATAGACACCTCCAGAGAGAAAACCGTGCGGCTCCATAGCCTCGGGGTATGTCTGTGCCCAGGCTTCGCAGACCTGTTGCGCAAGTTCCAGGTTTCCTGTCACCTGCTCGTAATAAGAAACGGAGATAAAGAATCTTTCCGCTTCGCTGACCCGGCTCTGCAACTCATAGGCTCGCTGAATGCTCTTCAAAGCGAGTTCGGATTCTCCCACGCTGGTGTAAACAATCCCAAGGTGCGCATAGGCCATCGCAAACCCGGGATCGCTGTCGATGGCATGTTTGAAGAAAGGCAATGCGGCCGCGGAGCCGCTTGAGGAGAGAACTCTGAAGCCTTCGCTGTAAGCCTTGAGTGCATCGAGAGAACTAGTTGTGGCCTGGGCAAGCGGTGTTGAGTACCTGTTGATCGTCGACTGCGTTTCTCCCATGCGGGTGCGGAGATTAACGGCGATTTGTCCGAGAGCGTTAAGGACTCCCGCTTTTCCTGTTGCTTCGGATTGTTCTTCGGCAAGAATTTCGCCCGAGCGGCAATCCCTTGCGCGCAGCCCCAGCACGTATCTGTTTCCGATGCTGGTGACGGAGCCATCGACGACGGCCGCGCCTCCAGTTCGTGCACAAATTTGACGAGCGGTCTCCGGCGTGAGCGGCGCGTCTTCCGCTTGACCCATGAAGTGCAGAGCCTGCTGCATGCGCTCATCAGAGATCAGACTCAGGACTGGCGATTGTTCCAGTTGTACGCGAAGGCCCTGGCGAAGTGTGCCATCGAAGACCGGATCGCCAGTGCGATTTAAGAAGTCGGCGAGCACGATCCTGTCTCTGCCGGCCAAGTTGCGAGGATGTAAAGGGGGCCTTCGAAGATAGACATAGCTCGCTGCCAGGCCGCCGATCACTATGGCGGCCCCGGTAACGACCTTCCAATGTCTTGGTTTTGCTGTGGCCGGCGTTGGCTCGATCGCGGTTGACTCGCGGTTCAACGCCTCTACGGGTTCTGCGACCTGCGGAATAGCGCTGACCGCCAGTAGGGGCTCGATAGGCACCATGAGGCGGTATCCCCTGCGTTTGACGGTTTCGATGTAGCGCGGCTCGTCGGCCGAGTCCCCGAGGGCGATGCGCAGCTTTTTGATCGCGGCGTTGATGGCGTTTTCAAACTCGACGATCGTGTCATCGGGCCATAGGCGGCGGCGAATGTCTTCGCGCGTGACAAGCTCGCCCGGGGAGGCGGTCAACAGGCACAAAATTTGGAAAGGTTGATCCTGAAGCGGGACCTTTTGGCCGAGGTTACGGAGTTCAGCGGAGCGGGTATTCAACTCGAAGGGACCAAAACGGAGGGTCATTCCCCGAACCTCGCTCACCATGAAGCGCGTTCCGGCAGCGTGTAGAGCCCGGAGAGGCTGCCGTTACCGGTTCCAAACGTAAGAGACGCGGGGTTGCGAGACGAAATCACGTTGAAGTCACCTACAAGTCACGTCCTGCACATGGTGCTTCTGAAGCCTGCGCCAAAGAATAGCACCAGAATCTCGGCAATGGAGCCCAAATGAACTTTCAGCTATCAAGCAGGATCGGCGGCGCAGCCATTTCGGCGGTGCTCGTGGTGTCGGCCAACATGGTCGCACAGCAACCAGAACAGTCAACGGCAGTACACGTTCCCCGATATACGCTTCGCGATCTTGGTACTCTACCCGGCGGTTCGTTCAGCCAGACGGGTGCTCTCGCGAAATGGGGCCTGGTGGGCGGCGTTTCCACCGTTGCAGATGGAAGTCAGCACGCGGCGCTATGGTTCCGGGGGGCCAAACTGGACATCGGTGTACCGGGGCTGGGAGGGCCCAATAACGGTGTATTCGGCATCAACGACTGGGCGCAGGCGGCGGGCCAAGCGGAGACGAAAGCCTCAGATCCGAACAATGAGAACTTCTGCTCTTATGGCACGGGGCTGAAGTGCAAGCCGTTTCTCTGGCAATTTGGCGCGATGACACAGCTTCCGCTGCTAGGTGGCAACAATGGCACGGCGGGCAATAACGTCAACAATCGGGGAGACATTCCTGGCATCTCCGAGATTGGGAAGCGTGACCCCGACTGCGCTGCTGGAGTCGCCATTAGCGGCAGCGGACCGCAGGTTCTGGATTACGAGGCAGTGGTATGGGACGGAAGGCAAGGAAAGGCCCACGAACTCAAGCCGCTCGCAGGCGACACAGTTGGTGAGGCTTTCTGGATCAACGACAACGGCGTAGTGGTCGGTACGACTGGCCATTGCTCAGATACCCAGCTTCCCCCCTTTGCGGGCGGCGCTCATGCCGTGCTGTGGGATAAGTACGGCACGCCACATGATCTCGGCGGTTTTGGTGGAAAGGCCAACCTCGCAATACTAGGGATTGGGAACATCGCCTTCGCCGTCAACAATCGGGACCATGTGGTCGGAACCGCGGTTCGCACTGGCAATACGAACGATGAAGCTTTCATCTGGACGAGGGAGACCGGCATGGTGGATCTGGGCCGACTCGAGGGTGATACGAACAGCGCCGGACTCGGCATCAACGGCAAAGATGAAGTCGTCGGAGGTTCTATCAACGGGGATCTGCTCACTGGCGACTCGCATCCCTTCCTTTGGAAGAAAGGCGTACTGACGCCCCTCAGCGCACTTCTGTCCCCTGACACGCAGCTGATTCCCCTGATTGCCAACGGCATCAACGATTCCGGCCAGATTACAGGTTTCGGTTTCGATCTCGTCACCCAGGAGATTCACGGTTTTCTCGTCACACCATGCAGCCACACGAGTACTGACCAGTGGTGTGAAGAGGATGGCGACGGGTCTTATCTGCAACCGGACAATAAGAAGGATGGCACGAGGCTTGAGCTGCCGGAGTCTGCTCGGAAGATGCTTCAAGACCGGCTGGGCCGCTTCAATCACTAGGCTCAGCTTAGTTGAGTGACCACCAAGCGCAGTAATGAGTAGATAGTGGGTTAGGTCGATTTAAGAACCGATCTAACCTGCTCTACAGGGCAACTTCGTCCGGAAAGGCGATGCGGCCTGGTGTAAAAGTCCCGTTACCGGCCCACGACAATCTATTGGGCAGATAACCACGATCCGTTGCCGCCGGGAGAAATCCTCAATTTATGAGAAATCGCCATCCATGTAAGTCACCTGTCAAGAAAAAGCACGAGAGATCTGGGCGCGCTCAGGAGAGCGCGCATTCCTTCTGATCCGACCATCCACTTGCGCGGGTTGTGCCTCTCGGCTGGTGGTCCCTGCTCCCGCAGGACCGGACATCCATTTGCTGCCTCAAGCTCCGAAGAGTTGTCGCAGAAGATTGAGTTTGTGTTCTCTGCCAGTCCCGAAACAATGCGAAGTGAGCCTCGGGAGTTTCCTCCGTCGCCCGGGCGATTTGGTGCAGGACCTGGCAGCCTGCGCATCGAATGATCTTGTTTTTGCTCTTCCTTATTAGGAAGGGTTTTCAAGCCACTGCGTTGGCCGTAGAGTCTTCGGCCGACACGAAGTCCTGTTGCCTGCGGTCCACCGCGAGCATGTAGGCCATCAGTTTCCTGGCTACCGCCAAGGTGGCCCGATTCTTATTCCCTCGTTGGATTTCCTTGTCCCGAAGCAGGGCCAGTTCGTGGGAGTAGCGGGGCGCCAATTTGGCGGCTTCCACCAGCACGTGCTGGATGTGCTTGTTCCTCTGCTTGGAAATCGGCGTGCGCATCATCTTGTCGGCGGAACTCTTCTCAGCGCCGCATAGCCCACAGTAGCTGATGGCTTGCTTCACCGATGGAAAGCGGGAGTAGTCTCCGATCTCCAAGGCCCAGGTCAGCGCGGTGATGGCTCCCACTCCGGGGATCGTTCTCAGCCGTCTCAGCCGCTCCGATAGCAGCGGATCCCGTTCCAGTGAACTGATCAGTTCACGATCCAGTCGCTGTCCCCGCAAGATGTGTTCGCGGCCAAGCCGAAGCAGGGGCCGGATACTGTCGCTGATCTCCTCGTTGGTCGAGAACAGCTCGGTGAAGTAACCCATCTTGTGCAGCCGCTGCTTGTCATAGCTGACCCCGCTTTCCATGAGCAGCCCCGATATACGGTTCTTCATCTGAACCACCTGCCGTATCACTAGCTGCCGGTAGCGCAGCGTACGGCGCCGGTCCCGGATCTCGGTTGAAGCCATGTGGCACTCAGGCAGAAAGTCGCACCGCAGGCAGTCGGCAATCTTGCCGGCATCGATCCGGTCGTTCTTCTTCTTGGACGCGGCGATGGCCCGTAGCATGAGCGGATGGGCCACCTTCACCTCCTCCGCATGCGGAAGCAGGTAATCGTAGATCCAGCCGGTGAAGATCGTCGCTTCCATGGCCATCATCCGGGGTTGAGGCAACATCTGGATCCAGGAATCCAGTTCGCGCCGGGTCGATCCGATCTTGCCTTCCCGGTGCACATGACCAGCTGCATCCTTCACGCAGTAGCTGATCGTCTTCTTGTGAACATCCAGTCCGATGTAATACATATCCTCTCTGAGGAGCCTCCGAGGTAGTACTCTGAATCAGCCTCATGGCTGAGTTCAGCTTTTGCAACACCTCGTGCTCCTCCCTGACTTAGCATTTAAACAATGCACTCATTGACGCGGGTCAGTGGCGGAAGTCAGGTTCTCGGAAGTATTGCTCTGGCCCTGCCGACTCTGCGTTATCGCCTTACACGGGCATAATATGCAGGAACGTGCGTCATCTTTGTAAGCGGGCCGTTGGCATACAAGTTGGAGGGGCGACACAGGTGACCTCTTCCATGCCATGTTACGAGTGCCACCATAAGTTAGTGAATAATAGGCACTTATGAGTCGTAAAAACCTGCAAATTGGCATAATCGGCAGTATTTGCTACCAAAATTCAACCCCGGGCGATCGGGCTGTGCCGGGCGGCGGGCAGCTCGATGCCTGTTCATTTCCTGCCGGATTTTTCTGCGGCTGGGAGTTTGCCACCGGACAATTATGTGCGTTAAAGACGCACAATGATCCACTTTTATGAACTTGACCTTGGTTTATCTATGCCTTACAATGTGCGTTATGGACGCACGAAGATCATCTCGACTAAACCATCTGCTTCAGAGCCTGCCGGAGGGCTTCTTGGCGGACAGTGCCTGGCTCCAAGCACAGGGGCTCACTCGTTCGTCGATACGAGACTATGTGGATCGGGGCTGGCTCGAAAGAATAGCCCCTCGCGTCTACCGGCGGCCGGGCCAAGCACTCAAAGCCTCGCTGCGGTGGGATGTTGTCGTGATCTCCCTTCAGAAGGTCATGCACAAGCCGCTTCATGTCGGCGGACGAACGGCAGTCGAACTATCTGGGTATGCTCATTACCTTGAGGCCGGCGAGACTTCACAGGTTTACCTCTATGGATCGGGCCTCCCATCCTGGCTTGCCAAGCTGCCGGTATCCGCTCAGTTTGAAACTCGTTCTTCGGAGCTGTTTGCAAACTCCAATACGGGAGTTGAAACGAGGCGTTATGACCCGCGTTCGCGGGAAGCATCCGGGGCATCAAAGGATGCCGAATCGATGAGCCCTTGGGAATGGTCTTTGACCATGTCCACCCCGGAACGGGCGATCCTGGAAATGATGGACGAACTCCCGCGTCACGAGAGCTTTCATCAGGTCGATGTCGTCATGGAAGGCTTAGCCAATCTCCGTCCTCAACTGTTGCGGAAGCTCCTGCAGGAGTGCACGAGTGTGAAAGTCAAGCGGCTCTTCCTCTGGTACGCGGACAGACATGGACATGCCTGGTTCAAACACCTAGATCCGTCCTCCGTTGACCTCGGGAAAGGAAAGCGTCAACTGGTTCCCCAGGGCCACTTTGATTCGCGCTACCAGATCACGCTTCCAACGGAACTCTTCAGCACTGGAGGTGGCAACTATGGCCAGTGAAATCTTCGAGGCACAGGTAGCCCTTCTTGTCCGGATATTGCCTTATGTCGCGACCGAAACTTGCTTCGCTCTCAAGGGTGGAACAGCCATCAATCTCTTCGTTCGAGACCTGCCCCGTCTCTCGGTCGATATCGATCTGGTGTATCTCCCGATTGAGGATCGAGAGAGAACGCTGATCGGGATTCGATCTGCGCTGGGTCGTATTGCCCAGAAGACCCGTAAAGCGATCCCGGACAGCCTTGTCACCGAGGGCGCGAATGCTGGTGGAACCCTCATGCTTGTTCGTCAAAGGAACGCTCAGATCAAGATCGAAGTCACCCCCGTACTTCGGGGCACTGTTCATCCCACAGAGTTGAGGACTGTCCGGCCCATCGTAGAGGACCAATTCGGCTTTGCCGAAATTCAGGTCGTCTCATTTGCCGACCTCTACGCAGGAAAGCTGGTTGCCGCACTGGACCGACAGCATCCTCGGGATCTGTTCGACGTTCAACACCTGCTTGCCAATGAAGGGATCGACGAAACTCTGTACCAGACATTTCTGGCATACATCCTGAGCCACAATCGTCCCGCGCACGAACTCCTTCGGCCTCGCTTGAAGGACATAGAACAATCCTTCGAGAGAGAGTTTGTGGGAATGACGGTTAGCGAAACCTCGCTGGAGAAGCTCCTCGCCACCAGAGAGCAATTGGTTGAGGAGATTCCGTCCAGCCTAGATGAAAGCTCTAAGCTCTTCCTGAAGTCTTTTCATAGGCTCAGGCCGGACTGGGACTTGATCGGCTTCCCGGCCATCCGCAATCTCCCGGCGATTGCATGGAAACTGATAAATCTGGAACGATTGAAAACAGAAAATCCAGAGAAGTATCAGGCAATGCTTTTAGAGCTTGACGCGGTCCTGTCTTGAGCTGATTCCAGGTCGAAGGTTTTGCGGACGCCGTCTGCGAAATCTATCTTGCACGAAGGCGGATGAACTTCATCGTGTGCCGTCCTCGCTTCGCGGATCGCCCTCTCGAGCATAGCGAGCGCGTCGCGGCAACCTAGGATGAATACCTGCCCAGCGTCCGTTAGCTCGACTTTTCTCTGCACTTTTTCAAACACAAGGAAACCAAGGTGAGTCTCGAGTTCGAGAATTCGTTTGCTGAGATCTGGCTGAGTTATGCTAAGGCGTTCCGCAGCTCTTGTGAAGTTAAGCCCCTCGGCGAGCGTCAGAGCGGCGATTTGTAGGCGAAGGTCGGGTAGCACTTGGTAGAACCCCGTCAGGCATTGGTTACAGCTCGGCGATCAAATGCTGTGAACAACTCTCGGTCGAATCGCTAACCCTTCCGACGCGATGTGGAGAGAGCAATTCTCGAGGGTGGGACGCCGCGAACACACTTCGTTCGCAGTCCTTCGCTGGATCTAACTACAAACGGCTCTCACGCTGATCTGACACCTCCTCCGAGGATCCGATCTGAGCCTTGTGAATTTGACGTGAAGTCCTCCATTGATGATTCCTCTCATGAGAGAGCGGAGGAGGAAATGGAACAAAGAGCGCTTTTGGAAAAGGTTTCGATTCGAGTCGCGATTCAACTGGTTCCGAGATGCTTGTTGTTCGTTTTATGTGGGATCGAAACGACAGGAATCTTGCTACACACCCAACTCTGTTGAGAGCGCAGACGTTTTCTCAATAGTGCGGCTAAGACTCTCGGTGATGGAGCTCGTGGAATTTGTATAGATTTGGGTGTCATACGCGGCGCGCGATACAGAGACGTAGGCAAATCGGGTATTAATGAGAGCCGGACTGGTACTGGTGTCGATATTTATTAGAACGCGGTCTGCGGTTAATCCCTGCGAACTGTGAGACGTGACGGCGTAGCCGTGATCGAAATGCCTCATCCGGTTGGAGTCGAAGCTGATTGCTTTACCGTTGTCCATCATCACGGAGAGTTGGCCGTCTTTGTCGATGCGTTGCACGGTGCCAAGATCGCGGTTGGCAACGCCCAGTTCCTTGGAGGGCGCGGTAAAGCTCAAGCGGTCGCCAACAGCAAACTCCCGTTCCAACTCGCGGTAGACGGTCACGCCGTATAACCGCGCAGGGTTGTAGGTGGCCGTGGTTCCGTCCTCTTTCTGAACGGTCAGCAGGTTGTTTTTGGGTTGGATAGCAATGACCTTCGTATAGGTTTGCTTTTCAATGCCGATGTCCTGACTGCCGCGCGGATAACCTCCTCCCTTGAGAGCGAAGATATTCGGGCCGACGAAGTGCGAGATCGGCACGATGCTGTTTGCCGCTCCGGCCTTCGTAAACCACGGTGCTTTATTTGCGTGGGTCATAGTAACTCTTCTGCTTCAGGCTCAAGGCCCAGAGTTGGAACATCTTAGGGTGCTTACGGACGACGAGCCATGCACCCAAAAGCAATGAGGGAAAGGTGCAGATGGCAAGGCATTTAAATCCTGCGAGGAAAACCGTCACTGTCACGAACACGATGGCCATCCACGCTGAGAGTTCAAGTCCTAACCTCGTGCGTGGCCGGTTTAATGCCCCGTTGATAGGGCTAGGTTCTCCTCGCCGGATCGTCTGCATATTTGCCTCACATGGACTGACCGGTGAGGGAACTAATCCAACCTGCGCCCCAGCCGAGTACGCCCGCACCGAACAGCGCACCGAAGAGCCCTGGAATGGCATCCGAGAATCTGCCACTCAGCATGCGTATTCCGGCGAAGATAAGACCGCCGAAACAGATAACGGCCCCTGCAAAAATAGCGAATGTTTTGAATGTCCCCATGAGCGTCTGTGCCCCGGAAAAGTCCATGGTTCCTTGCGCATGAGCCACACCCGCAAACGACAGAGCGACCATCGTCGGCCCCACTACGCGAATGACGCGAAGAAGGTGAAATGTGGAGACTAGGTTTCTCAGTCGTCTACGGAAAGAGACAACGAGAACACCGGGGATGAAGATCTTGGAGAGAACGAATCGGCTTTTGCAGAACATCGGCACCTCCCGCCGACTGGTCTCAGTCGGGGTATGCCGTGATCATTTGGCAAGTTCGGTTTCGCGTCCAATACTTCCTATTTATCGGGTGATAATTCCCAATTATCGGCCTGGCTTATCCAGTGTGCAATCAGACAATTTCCTCGGAAAAAGACAGCTGAACAGGCACCTCTTCAGCCGCCTCAACTGATCCCTTTGCATCTGGCTTTCGGGCTTGCGGGACTAGAGAAAGCGCCGATTTCTTATCGGCCTTCATGATTTGCCGCTTCAGAGTTCTCGCGAGCGCAGGAATAACTCTCGGATGAGAGTCTTTGCGGTAGATGATCGCGGTATCCATCGTCCAGTCCACACCAATAATTGGCCGCGTAACCAAATTACCCAGCAGCGGAGTGCCCTCGCGAATCAAAGCCAGACCATGTCCTTCCTTGACCAGGCTCTGCATCTCTGACGGATGAGAGGCGCGAGAGAAATCTTCAACAAAGACTCCTACATCGCGAAGAAGTTCCAAGAGCCTCTTGTGAGCTTCCGGATGGCGTTCCGGGTTGTAGAAGATCGTGAGACTGTTCTGTAGTTCCGATATTGGAACGGCAGCTTTCGCAGCCAGTGGGTGGTCTTCGCGAAGGCAAACAACGATTCTTTCCCGCCGAAGCTCCTCAATATGCAAATCAGAGTTTGCAAGCGGTAGCGTAACGATCGCTGCGTCGACGATGCCAGTCAGCACTTCTTGGACGAGTTGGCTCGTATCTCCATGTGTAGGCCTGATCACACATGCGGGCAGCAGTTCCTTGTGCAGGCCGCAAAATCTGCGAAACACACTCTCGTCGACAAGAGACGTCGAGCCTAAGCGTACCGCGCGGATCTCGTCTCGTTCGATCGAGACAACCGCATCGATTATTTCGTCTCGGAATTCGAGCAAGTTGCGGGTGAGAACGACAAAGGCTATACCAGCTTTGGTCGGCACGATTTGACCGCTCTTCGTTTTGTGGAAGAGTCGCACAGATGCGTTGTCTTGAAACTGTCTCGCTTGCACGGTGAGGTTCGGTTGGGACGTAAATAGCTCTTCTGCTGCAAGACGGAACCCGCGCTTCTCCAAGATCTTCAGCAAGTATCGGAAATGACGAAATTCAGCCCAATCGTACATAGCCCTCCAGCTCTGCCAACTAAGAGCGATGCGATTCAGGAATGGGACAAAATTACAGCCCTACCTGTGGAAATCTTGCCTGTTGATGTTGAAAGACACAATAAAGGCGCGCCATTTCGGCCAAATTTACGCCAGTCATAGACGCCGTCGAAGTAGGCGTGCTCGGGGCCAATAACCCTAAAACCAACGTTATCTTTCACATAAGGTAACCCGATAACTGCGAGCTATCACCCGATAAATAGGAAGTATTGGACTTCACTCCTGTCGCACGACATTCTAGCTTCATTCATGCTTGCTGTCGCGATGGATTTCTTGGGACAACGCGGACAACTAGACGTAGACGCTGCAGCAAGAGAGGTGACTCTATATGAACAATGCTGAACACTTCGAGTTCTTGCTGGCCTCAGAGGAAGCCGCTCATCGTCTACGGATGCACGTAAAGACACTTCAACGGTTGTCGAGGGCAAGCCCGCACACCGTGTGTCCGCATGGGCGGTTCCGCCTCACATCTCTTGGCCACTTCACACATACTGTCTCTTAGCACTGCTTCCAATCTTTGGAGAACATCATGTCTGACAGGTTTGAATCAGCACCAGTCTATTCATCGAAGAAGCCCGCAAAAGCGGAAGACAAGCTTCTCGTCAGTCGCCAAGAAGCAGCAGATAGATTGTCGATCAGCCCACGAGCCATCGATTATCTGATCGCAAACAAGACTCTGACCACGAAACGCATCGGGGCTCGAGTATTGATCCCAACTCGAGATCTCCGACGGTTCGCGCTGTCTGATCATCCCGAACCCCTTGCAGGCTGAACCTAAGGAGCATCGCGAGTATCCGGAAAAATTAGCCGGAGATGGCCATGGCGTTGGTCATCGATTCCCTGCCCTAGCCCTCGGGCTTTGAGCACGCGCGGCCCGGCCAAGGCCTACTGTGACTCCAATCAGCGCCCAAATGTCTTCCTTGTCGTGCCAACCTCACGCTCGCGAGAAATTACTCTATCCAGTTGTACCTTTCGGCGCCGCCCGGCAGAAATCGTGTCGCCCGCGACTGCTGTTGCTCCATTCCACACACCTTCTGGATATTCATGACGGGATACAGGACACCGACCCACGTCCCATCTCGACTCGCCATCGAAATAACGCTTTGCTAAAATTCGTACGGAGTTTAATGCACCTGACTTACTATATTTGACATCAGGTAAAATACCGGAGAGGTTACAACGCTGCCTATGATCCCGGAACGCGGAATTTATGAGCGAGTAAAAGGAAGCGGGATTTGGTGGATCCGATGGACGGATCCTCATGGACGCAAGCGGCGCGAAAAAGTTGGGACTTGGAGCGCGGCGAAAAAATTGCTGGCCAAGCGCCACACGCAAAAGCTGGAAGGCGCCAAACTGCCAGAAAACCTTCGAACCAGGGCAGTGAGCTTCAAAGAGCTTGCTGACGATGCGCTCGTTCACAGCAAGGCGGAAAACAGTGAAAAGCAAACGTACGAATTGCGGTTGCGGATAGACCAGATGATTACCGCATTCGGTTCCCGTCCGGCTGATTCGATCAAGAAGAACGAGATTGTCGCTTGGCTTTCAGAACAGGCAGAAGCCCGGAATTGGGCCGCGAGTAGCAGGAACCGATGGCAGGCGACCTTTTCGCTTATTTTCAGAGTTGGAATTGACAATGAAAAGATCGACCGAAATCCTGCGGCGCGCATTCGCAGAAAGCCCGAGGGCCGCGGCAGAGTGCGATTCCTATCCGATACAGAAGAAGATCAACTTCGAGCTGCCATTGAGAGCCGGTTTCCAGAATTCCTTCCTCATCTGCTCTTGTCGATCCATAGCGGAATGCGGATGAGTGAGCAGTACGGTCTTCATTGGAATCAGGTTGACTTTGAGCGACGGCAGATTCACCTCCCGAAGACCAAGAACGGCGACCATCGAACGATTCCCCTGAATTCGGTTGCCCTGGAAGCTCTGAACCAGTTACGCGGAGAATCGAAAAAGCCCGGCACCGCTCCCGTTTTTCCCTCGCTCCGCGGAAGCGAGACACTTCAGGGTTCACGCGGCTGGTTTTCCACCGCGCTTGAAGAGGCAAAGATCAAGGCCTATAGCTGGCATTGCAACCGCCATACCTTTGCCAGTAGACTTGTGATGGCCGGAGTGGATTTGCGTACCGTTGCAGAACTGCTCGGGCACAGAACGCTTCAGATGGTCATGCGGTACTCCCATCTTGCTCCCGAACACCAGGCATCGGCAGTGGATCGTCTGGTAAACAGCAAGAACCAATGGGACACCAAATCGGACACCTGGGCTTCTAAGGTGGGAGAGAGCAAGAATAAGAAGCTTCCACATGGCAGAAAATAAGGTAGTTACAATGCGGAGAGTTGGCAGAGCCCGGTTGAATGCACCTGACTCGAAATCAGACGTAGTCGAAAGGCTACCGGGGGTTCGAATCCCTCACTCTCCGCCATAAATCATTGATTTTATTCAATATAAATCAAACTTGAACCAACTCGACGATACCGGCACCTCCGATATCCGTAAGAGGTCTTTTTCCTCTTGAGTTCGCGAATGGCGCGCGCCGATTAGCGGCGAACATGTGTCCAGTCAGCGCAAAGATATATGCCGGTTGTGAGCTAGCCGGGCGCACCTTTCATGACCGTACAGACCTTTCTTACAATCATTGCGGGCGCATCTTTATCTGATATAACTTGCGCGTCAGGGCCATTAGCTCCATCTCGATTCGGAAGGACCAGGGACCAAGGTTGAACAGATGCCGTCGCGTCTGGCTCTTCACTTACCACCATATCTATCTCTAAGTTCCATCGGCCGGGCTTGCCAAGTAGCCCTCTGTTGGCCCGTCGTGTGAAATGAAGACCGCTGCATTCCGGTTCAGCTCCGAATGCGTCGGCCAGCTTACGGCCGTATTTCCTGGCTATGACCTTCGCCATATAGCTGCTGTGGCCGCTCTGTGCATGAGACTGGGCATATATCTGATCGAATACGACTGTCTTTTGTGCATCGACCATGTCCCAGCATGTAACCGCGACCCCAATCAAGACAAACGCAACCAGGCACTTCGTAATCACGACCAGTTCCCTCCCAATTTACAGAGCACCTTTCACCATATCGATAAAACTGTCCGCATTTCTTCGATGAAAAGTGATATTGCCCATATCGTAAGTGTTAACGGTAACGGGTGAAGGTGGAATTACTTTAGTTTCGACTTATGCATCCTATGGGGGATAGGCCTTATCAAGGCTAGAGATATCGCTTCGGAGGTATCCACGCGCGCATGGGTTCGGTAGGATACGGCTACAAAAAGTCTTGGGCATCTGAGATTCATCACGGTAGATTTATGAAATTCGAAATATTGGCCGGACACGCGCCGTCTAAACAGGCCCGTACCTGAACGATGCGGTACGTCTTTCATCTACATCTGTCTGGACACTGGAATTGGCTTTCAAGGGCTGGCGGCGAGCTACACACCCCTGTATGACAGGGAATAGCTCGGAGAAGGTTACGGGATAGGTGAGAAACGCATCGCCCTGATGATCGGCGTAGTATCCCTCTTGTGCGCCGGTGTGAAGGATAATCGCCACGGACGCGTGGTGCTCATTGTCATCTACGACGAGAGCTCTGGTGGTAATCATCTCTCAACCTGGCAACTGTCTAACATCATCAAACCAGCAGAAGGGCATTGTGAGGAAAAATCAGCACTAAACTTTTTTGCTCATCCGTTCGGTACCGGACACAATCGAGAACGCTTACGATCCAACAATTACCTATGAATGACGACCAGATGCCCCTGATAAAACAAGCCGACGTTATAGATCACGGCATTATGGTCGCCTTCGACAACGGTAAAGAACTCTTCTATCCCGCCTCCCTTCTCTGGCAACTCTCCGCCCAAGCAATAGAGGTTTCCAAAGAGGAGCAGGATGAGGATGAAAGACCCGTTAGTCCAGGTTCGGCCCACTGAACCAGTCTCATCCACGGCGTGACGCGCCTGCTTTGCCCGTGTAGCATCTCATATAGGTAGGGAAACTTCACCGGTCAGCAGGGTAACGGAGTTCGAGGAATGCGGAAGAGTGTTTCCTCCCTCCGCCATTCCCTTCTCAGCATCGGCGCACACGCAGGGTAAGAGTCTCAGCACGCCTTTGCCAGCAAGACCTGCGTCTTTCATAGAAAATCGATTTCGCAAATCAACAACCGGGATTTGCCATCCCGATCAAGGAGAAGCCCGCCCGGATGCCGCGCCACGTTCGCCACGAAGCATGGATCGTTCTGCTCCTCGGAGCGCTCTGTGTCGTCACCCCCTTCGCCATCGACATGTACCTGCCGGCATTCTCCTCCATCGCTTCTGAATTCCACACCACCACCGCCTCCATCTCCCTCTCGCTCTCCACCTACTTTCTCGGTTTCGCCCTTGGTCAGCTCCTCTACGGCCCACTCCTCGACCGCTTCGGCCGCAAGCGGCCGCTCTACGTCGGTCTGCTCGCCTATATCGTCTGCTCCATCGGCTGCGCTCTCGCGCCGACCCTGAACATCTTCATCGCATTGCGCTTCTTCACCGCGCTCGGCGGCTGTGTCGCACAGGTCGCAGCCATCGCCATGGTGCGCGACTTCTTTCCTGTCAAAGAGAGCGCCCGCATCTTCTCGCTCCTCTTCCTCGTTATCGGTCTCTCGCCGCTGCTCGCCCCCACCGTCGGCAGCCTGCTGGTCGCCGGCCTCGGCTGGCGATGGATCTTCGCCCTCCTTGCCACGATCGCCGCCATCACCCTCGCCGCCACCTTCGCTTTGCTCCCCGAAGGCCATCAGCCGGACGCCACCGTCTCCCTGCGCCCTGGTTTCATGATCAATGGCTTCTGGAAGATTCTTAAGAATCCACAATTCCTCGTCTACACGCTCGCCGGAGCGCTCTCTTTCGCCGGTCTCTTTGCCTTTGTTTCGGGTTCACCCCTTCTCTTTATGGATGGCTTTCACCTCAGCACCAAGGCATTCGGCCTCCTCTTCGCCGGCCTCGTCGGAGGTTTCATCGGTGGCAATCAGCTGAATGTCATCCTCTTGAAAAAATTCCACAGCCGACACATCTTCGCCTTCGCGCTCGGCTCCCAGGCCGTACTCGGAACCGCATTCCTCGCTGGCACGCACGGCCATCTTCTCAGCCTGCCCCTCATGCTCGTGCTGCTCTTCCCGTTTCTCTCCTGCATCGGACTTACCTATCCCAATTCCGCAGCCCTTGGCCTAGCCCCCTTTACCCGAGAAGCCGGTCGTGCCTCGGCCCTGCTCGGCTTCCTGCAAACTGGCGGCGGAGCCTTCATCTCCACCGGCATCGGCATCCTCGGTGCAGGCTCCGTAGCCTTCATCATGGCTGGCTCCGCGCTCCTCGCCGTCGCTTTGCTCGGCTTCAGCCTCCCCCACCTCCGCCATATCGTCGAGAACCGTGAGTCTGAAAGCGTGGTCCTCCACTAAACCCGCCTGACCGGTCTTTGTAACCTCGATGGCCTCCATAAATCGGTCGTCCGATCGAGGAAAGAGCTCCGCCTGTAAACCCTCATCTTCCGCATCGCGAAAGTTGCTCAGCCCCACCCCGGCCAGCCGGAAACGCACCATCCCTTCCATCGCCACCCGCTCCCGTAAAGCCAGCGCAATCTGCGTAAGCTCCTCGCACGATGCCGGCGGCGTCTCCGGCGTAAGACTCCGCGTGATGATTTGAAAGGCGCTCGTCTTCAGCTTCAGTACTACTGTCCGAGCCACCCGCGGCTCCTTGCTGAAAGCCGCCCATGTCTTCTCCGCCAGCCGCCGGATCATCGGCTCCGTATCTGCCAGCTCCACATCCCGCTCAAACGTGTCTTCCGCTGAGATCGACTGCGTCGGCCTGTCCGAGATCACTTCGCTCTCATCCACCCCGCGCGCCAGCTCATAAAGCCGCGCGCCAAATCTCCCAAAGTGCCTTTCCAGAGCCCGCGCCTCAAACCCGCGAAGTTGGCCAACGGTAGTTACTCCCAGGCCGTGCAGCTTCTGCTCCGTGACTTTCCCCACGCCAGGAATTCTCCCCACCGGAAGCGGCTCCAGGAACGCCTCTACCTCCTCCGGCTGGATCACAAAAAGCCCATCCGGCTTTCTCCAATCGGAAGCAATCTTGGCCAGGAGTTTATTCGACGCCACACCCGCCGAGGCCGTGAGCTGCAGCTCCTCGCGAATCTCCTCCCGAATCGTCTTCGCCACCCGCGTCGCCGTCGGCAACCCAGTCTTGTTCTCCGTCACATCCAGATACGCCTCATCCAGCGACAACGGCTCAATCTTCTCCGTGTGTCGCTTGAAAATTTCCCTCACCTGCCGCGACACCGCGCGATACCGCACAAAATCCGGCGGAATGAAGATCGCTTCAGGACACAACCGCTCCGCGCGGCTCGCCGGCATCGCCGACCGTACCCCATACCGTCGTGACTCATACGACGCAGCGCACACCACCGACCGATTCCCGCGCCATGCCACTACGACCGGCCTGCCGCGCAGCTTCGGATCGTCCCGCTGCTCAACCGAGGCATAGAACGCATCCATATCGATGTGAACGATCTTGCGCAATCTAGTCCATTCCTCAAGCCGTGACACTCTAAATTCGGGACCTTTGAGCCAAAATTGAATTTTCATCCTAAGCGGACCGGGGTCCCCGGCGAACCGCTTCATCGTTCGATGGGGTGGGAGAGCGAAGGACCCACCCAATCACTCTGCGCGCGCAGTCCACTATCCCTATTCTGCTCCGCTAAATCAGATGTGCGTCAGCGCCCTACAGTGGCCATGCGCCACCACTTTGAAGTGGCTATTGCCACCAACCAATCTCAGGCGTCCACTGGATGGCAATCGTTGCTCTACGCAAACTTGCAACCGAGCAGCGCGACGTCATGCAAAAGAGCCTTGGACTTCTCTGCGCGCTCACCCTCGGGATGGCAGCCGCCTCCGCGACCGCCCAGACGCAGGCTCCAGAGCCGAAGCAGGAAGCCCCCGACCGCGCTCTCGACCCCACACAGTTCACTCACGCCCAGTTCGCTCACATGGATGTCTCCCACGGTAAGCCATTCGTGATGGTGACCATTAACGGCCAGGGTCCCTTCCGCTTCGTGATAGACACCGGCACCGGCGGCCAGGCCTTCATCAGCTCTACCTTGGCAAAGCAGCTGGGCCTCACCCAAGTCGGACGGATGCGTCTTAGCGATCCCACTGGCAAAGGCAGCAGAATCGCTCCGATGGTCTTGATCCCCTCACTGCAGGTCGCTGGCGTCGAATTCAACGGAATCAAGGCCGCCGTCCACGACCTCGATGACAGCGACGGACAATGCCAGGGTCTCCTGGGATTTCTACTCTTCCGCAACTACCTGCTCACGCTCGACTATCCCAACCGGCAGATGCATCTGAGCATCGGAGAACTCGTCCCAGACGGCGAGCATTCCATTATTCCCTTCCGTATGCCCGACGGAATCCCACTGATTCCGCTGCATATCGGCAGCACCACCATCGAAGCTCAGCTCGACTCCGGCGGCGCCGGTCTCAGCCTGCCCGAAGAGTTCGCCCTTCACATGAGCTTCGCCTCTGACCCCGTCAGCTTCAGCAACGCCTACTCAATCACCACCCGCTTTCAGATCAAAGGTGGCAAACTGGGCTCCGACGTCCACCTCGGCGATTACACCTTCCAGCAGCCTTTCATCGAGATCAACCCCGCCTTCCCCCTGGCCAACTTCGGCGCCTGCCCCATGCAAAACTTCGCCATCACCTTCGACCAGAAACATACCCTGGTTCGCTTTGAGGCCGCCCACCAGGTCCTGCACCTTACCGCAACTCCAGCCCCCATGCACCTCAACAACGCTTCCAAAGACCTGCTTCCCGATCCAACCCTCGTGCCTGTTGGCTAGAACTAGAACCTTCGGCAGTGGTTAGCTTCTCCTGCCTCGCAGTTCATTCGAGCAAACCACTATAATCGTGCTGTGACTCGCGCATCGTTAGGCTTCCTCCCTGTGCTCACGGTGGAACGCGGCGCAGCCGCTCCTCTGCACAAGCAGATATACGATGGATTTCGCGCCGCCATCCTGCGCGGCGACCTGCGGCCCGCCCAGCGCATTCCCTCCAGCCGGGAATTGGCTGCAGAACTGCACGTCTCTCGCTTTCCCGTGCTCAACGCCTACGCGCAGCTCCTCGCCGAAGGCTACTTCGAGAGCCAGGTCGGCGCCGGTACCTTCGTCTCTGCCTCACTGCCGGAACAGCGCATGTCCGTGCCCGAGCCTGCTGAGCGCCCCGTGCCCACGCCCACCGGACCTAGACCCATCTCGCAGCGATCCATGTTGTATCCCACCTTCCGCAGCACCCCCGTCATCCGCGGGTGGGGAGCCTTTGGCGTCCATCAGCCCGCCCTCGATCAGTTCCCTTTCCCGATCTGGTCAGGCCTCGTCAGCCGCCACAGCCGCAATCCCAACGCCAACGCCATTCACTACGTCAACCCGCTCGGCTTGGAACGATTCCGCCAGGCTCTCTGCGACTATCTCCGCACCGCGCGCGGCGTCCAGTGCGAGCCGGATCAAGTCATGATTGTCTCCGGTTCACAGCAGGCGCTCGACATCACCGCACGCGTCCTCTTCGACCCCGGAGACGCCGTATGGCTCGAGGAGCCCGGTTACTCCCTCCAGCGCATCGTCCTCAAAGCAGCCCAATGCAAGCTCGTCCCCGTCCCCGTCGATGAGGAAGGCATGCAGGTCAGCCTCGGCATTCGCAAAAGCCGCAAAGCCCGTGCCGCATTCGTCACCCCTTCGCATCACTATCCGCTCGGCGTCACCATGAGCGCCACGCGCCGCATTCAGCTTCTCAACTGGGCCCAGGACGCAGGCGCATGGATTGTCGAAGACGACTACGATAGCGAATACCGCTACGAAAGCCTGCCCATCGCCTCGCTTCACGGCCTCGACGTACACGCCCGCGTCATCTACATCGGCACCTTCAGCAAAGTGCTCTTCCCATCGCTGCGCATCGGCTATCTCGTCGTCCCGCGCGATTTAGTCGAGCGCTTCATCGCCGTGCGCCACGCCATGGATATCTTCCCTCCCTATCTCTATCAGGAGGTCCTCACCGACTTCATCCTCGAAGGCCACTTCACCCGTCATATCCGCAGAATGCGTCAGGTCTACAGCGAACGCAGAACCGCTTTGGTCAACAGCCTGAAGACCGAATTCCCCGCAAACTCAGGCATCCAGGTACACGGCTCGGAAGCCGGCATGCACCTCGCCATCACCCTACCCAGGGGGCACAACGACCTCGAGATCTCCGCGGAAGCTGCCCGCGAACGTCTTTGGCTCTGGCCGCTCTCGCCTTCCTATATAAGTGACCAGCCCCGCCATGGCCTGGTTCTCGGCTTCGGCAGCATCGCTCCGGAAAACATCCCGCAAGCCGTTCGCAAATTGCGCTCCATCCTGCGCATGTAACGCAACTGCGAAATTAGGATAGGCGTACCCAGGATTCTCTTAGAAGTTGGACCGGGCAGCGCTGGCACGGCGGCCAACGCTATCCATACCGATACCGCTGACTGGCGTTCCTTCGTTGAAAGTGATTGTCAGGCAGTGCTTATGGTAATGGCCATCCGCAAGTTCTTGATCGGTTTTCTGCTCCATCTTGCCCGAGAGAGGGCCGCCATAGCCTTGAAAAACACAGCTGTTGAAACCCCGGCTTCGGAAATAAGCCGCTCCGCGGCGGGCTAAACAATCACGCGAGCCCTCAAAGTAGCTCTTATCAACGTCTTGAAATACGGATTTCGCACCAAATCCAATCGGCCCGATTTTAACCTTGGGCACAGTGACAAGTTCCGGGCGCATCTTCTGAACGCTGTCAACCGCGCTATAGCAGCTATAAAACTTGATCTTCCCCGTGAACGTAGTCTGCAAACCCATCTTGATGAGGCGATTGATGGACTTGGTGATATGCAGGGATTGGCCGCGCGAGGTCACGAAAGGACTGCCCGGCATCCCATGGCCTCGCATATAAATCGACCCGGTCTTCATCTTGTGCAAGGTATCGTTCACAGTACCCGAACTGTACGTGATAATCGTGAAGTCCTTGGGTGAAACCTCTTGCCACTGATCGGACCGCTCGATAAATTCGGCCGCCTCTGCTTCCGGCCATGGAATCCAGATCACTCTCTCCATATTTCCCTCTCGCGTTCGACAAATTTTGCAATCGGAATGAGTCTATAACCTCCAGGCGTCTATAACGTTTTTACTTCTGCTGCTTGTAGAAACAGGACGTCAAGCGGCTTTTCCTCAAGAAAAAGCCCCCGGCACGATGCCGCAACGTCAACATTTAAAGCGAAAATGCTCTAGCGTAACGGCTCAACCACCGTAAATGCTCGCACATCCACGTTCGCCACATGCAGCTTGCCCGACACAGGATTGAACGCAACCGCATACGGATGCCGCCCCGCCGGTATAGTTCTCAATCCCTTGCGCGTCTTGCCATCAATCAGCGTTACCGTACCGCTCTGCGTATTTGCCACCGCCACCAGGTCGCGCACTTCATCAACGGCCATCCCCTCAGGACGCACTCCCACCGGTACCGTCGCCACCACCACGCCGCGTCTCCCATCAATGACCGAAACCGTGCCATCGTCATAGTTCGCGACATAAAGGGTATCGGTCTTCGCATTCACGACAACAGCACTCGGAATCCTGCCCACAGGGATACGTCTCACCAGCTGCCCGCCTCTATCAAAGACAGCAACCTCCGCGCTGCCCGTGCGCCCGATATAAATTAGACCTGTAGCAGGATTCAGCGTCATCCCCCAGGCATGCATCCCCGGCGACGCGGACGCCAGTTGCTTGTTGCCGCCATCCAAAACCTTAAGTTCCCCGCCCTCATAGCCCAGCAGATAAACCCTGGCCGCTTTTTCATTAATGGCAATCAGATCCACGCCCCCGGCCTTCACCTTCGTAGCCTGGTCGTTCGAGGCAGAATCGATCCCCGCATCGCTGCTACCATCCAGCACCGTCAGCACATCGCTGAACGTATGCGAGACATAAACCTGACCAGTCGCAGAGTTCACCGCAATCGAATACGGATGAGCCCCCACCGGAACCGTTGCCACCACCGCGCCCTTCTTGCCATCAATAACACTGACGGTCCCGTCCCCGGCATTCGCAACATAAATACGATTCCGAACCGTATCCGCAGCGATCGAAACCGGTCCCGCGCCAACCCCCGATCCAATCTTGATAGCCGCCGTAGTGCCCCCGGCATCGTTGACCACGGAGACCACGCCGCGTTCCGGATCAACCGTATAGACATTCCCGTCCATCGGCTGCC